>ERZ1023626.3-NODE-3-length-196667-cov-120.288990_pt1 | contig 196667 bp, 140 predicted proteins | sample MGYA00380331_ERZ1023626 | MGnify/ENA primary metagenome ERZ1023626 (study PRJEB33179, sample SAMN07448974) | human gut metagenome | biome: Human-gut; feature: Human associated habitat; material: Faeces | host: Homo sapiens | place: India: Bhopal | collected...
GACATTCAGAACCACAATCTGACGCTCTAACCAACTGAACTACGTCCACCATATTCTTGTTAAGCGGGTGCAAAGGTACGAAAAAAAAATGGTTCTACCAAATTTTTTCGTACCTTTTTTCTTATTTTTTATTTTGCAGGGCTTGTTGGAACAACTGGAGCTGCCTTCTGGGCATCTGTACCAGCTGCAGGAACAGCCTTCTGAGCACCTGCTGCTGCATCCTTGCTAGCACCTGGCATAGCAGGAAGAGCGGTCTGCTCCTGAGTGGCTCCCTCCAAAACACTGCTTTCGCCAGCTGCCTGAGGGGCTACATAAGCACATGCCACGCTGATGACAACCAAGGCTGCAGCGAGGCCCCATGTTAATTTCTCAACAATGTCAGTGGTCTTGCGAACACCCATGATTGAGTTGGTTGAAGAGAAGTTACTTGCAAGTCCACCTCCCTTTGATTCCTGGATGAGCACGATGAAAATCATCAGGATAGCTACCAGGACGATTAATACTACTAATAATGTGTAAGCCATTTTTTAAAACTAGTTTTATTTATTTATTATTCTTCTTTATTTCTTCTTGCTGTTCAGCATCAGTTTCTCAAGGAATCTGAGCTGGTCAACATAATATCCGTTCTTGTCAGGATGCTGCTGATGCAGGCGGCTGATGATTTCGTAAGCCCTCTTATACTTGCCCTGCTTGATGTAGATGCGGGCGAGGGTTTCGGTGAATACACCGCTGTTTTCCTCTTCGCCATCCTTGCCGGAATCGGTCTGAAGTTCGGGAGTAAATTCTGGTTTGTAATCTTCGTCCTGCTGGATTTTAGGCAGTTTGAAACCGCCATCCTCCATAAAGTCGTCGATGAGACTCATGGTGCGCGAAGTATCTTCTGGCTCCTGCTGGTCTTCGGTCTCCATGAGATAAGCCACATAGTCTACAGCTGCGTCAGCAGGTGTAGGCTTACGTTTCTCCTTCTTCTCTTCTTCGTCTTCTTCCATAGGAATGGATCCCAGGAAGTGGTCGATGAGGTCACTAGTACGGTCCCCATGTTTTTCTGCTCCTATTCCTCTTACGCCTTGCTGCTTGTTGGATTCTGCCTCTTCAGGGGCGTTTTTTATCTGATAGTGGGCTGCCTCTACCATCTCGAAGATAATCTTACGGTCGGTGATGTAGATGGCTGTACGGCGCAGTTCTTCGTCGAAACTCGGGTCGTGGAGCAGGTACAGATTCTTCAACATCAGCAGGCGTGCCGTCTGATAATACGGATATAAGGCCAAGAGGGCGCGCAAGTCGTAGAGCGTCTCTCGGTTCATTTCCTCCGGGTGTTGTATCAATCTGCTTAATTCCACGATATTTTTACTTTACTTTATTTTACTTTGAACTTTGAACTTTGAACATTGAACATTGAGTTTTGAACTTTATGATTAGTAAAGCCGTTGAATTCTTCACTCTCCACTTTTCGTTCTTCACTTACTTTACCAGTTAGCTACCGTAGCGTTGAATATCTGGTCTACCAGGTCTTTGATAATCTGGGTTACCAGTTCTTCCTGCACCGAGGCAAGGCTCTGAGTGGTGTCGTAGGTCTTGGCAGATGTAAACTGCTTTTCAAAGTCCTCGGCATGGTTCTTGGTGTTGGTGAAACGTACGTTTACGGTGATACTGAGCTCGGTCTGTGCTGAGTATCCCTCAGAACTAACCGACTTGTTGCGCTGAGAATATTGGGTGATTTCGCCCTCTATCTTCAGGTCTCCGTTGCGTGACACCTGTATGAGCTGGGTGTTGCTGGCAAACTTATCCTTGAGTTCGTTGTTGAACATCGGACCCATCGGACCCCACACATACGAACTTCTGATAGGGAAGTCGGCTATCTGTATGGTCTTGGTTTTGGTGTAGTCGATGCTGGCACCGTTGAACTTGTAGCTCACGGAGCATGCTGCCATGACCGCCACCATCAGTGTGACTCCTATTATATATAGGTACGCGCGTATATGCTTCATAACTTATATTTGTTAATCTTTCTGTACAGAGTTCTGTCGGAGATTCCCAGTTCTTCTGCCGCTTTCTTGCGGTTTCCGTTGTTTCTCTCCAATGCCTTTTCTATCATCTGCTTGCTAAGGTCGCTGAGGTTCAGATTCTCGTTTTCTTCCTTGATCTCCTCAATCTCAGCATCCTCGGCTTCGGGTTTGTAAGTGCCCCTCATGCCTCCTGTAGCTATTTCCTGACGGATGTGTTGTAGCTCGTCGAGATCGGTAATCGGAGGTACGGAAGTAACCGGAGAAACCGATGGAACGGATGGTACGGACGGAACCGGAGAAACCGATGAAACCGGAGATACGGATGATACTGGAGCTACCTGGGTATTCGGTTGAACCGGAGAAACATATCCGCCTGTACCGCCCAACTGGCGTGCCTCATCGAGTTGCTTGCGAAGGCTGTTCATCTCTCGTCTCAGGTCGCTCACGTTGCCCCTCAGTTCGTAGAGAATCTTGTATAGCAGTTCGCGCTCGCTGGCATAGCTATGGTCGTCCTTGCCATCCTTCTGTATGGTGGCGAGCTGTGTAGACTCCTCATCTCTCGGAATAAACTGGGTGAGGGTCTGTGCATTGATTTCTCTTTCTCGGCTCAGCACTGACATCTGTTCGGTAATGTTCTTGAGCTGTCTCACATTTCCCGGCCACTTGTATTTCAGCATGATCTGCTTGGCCTCATCTGAGAGTGAAATCTTAGGCAGACGGTATTTTTCGGCCATCTGCATGGCGAAGAGGCGGAAGAGCAGGAGGATGTCGTCTCCACGCTCTCTCAATGCAGGCATCTGTATCGGGATGGTGTTGAGGCGGTAGTAGAGGTCCTCGCGAAAGCGGCCTTCGCTCACAGCCTTGCGCATGTTTACGTTGGTGGCTGCCACGATGCGGACATCCGTTTTCCTTATCTCAGTTCCACCCACGCGGATGTATTCTCCCGTTTCGAGCACGCGCAGCAGTCTTGCCTGCGTCTGTATCGGGAGTTCGCCCACCTCGTCGAGGAAGATGGTACCCTTGTTGGCAATACCGAAGTATCCTTCGCTTTCGCCTATGGCTCCAGTGAAGGAACCCTTCTCATGTCCGAAGAGTTCGCTGTCAATGGTTCCCTCCGGAATGCTTCCACAGTTGATGGCGAAATATTTCTCTCTGCGGCGTGGCGAATTGTCGTGAATCACCCTTGGAATGATTTCCTTACCCACACCGCTCTCGCCGATGATGAGCACGGAGAGATCGGTCGGCGCTACCTGTAGGGCTACGTCGAGCGCATGGTTCAATCCGTCGCTGTTACCGACGATATTGTAGCGTTGTTTTATCTTTTGTAGTTCGGAAGTATCCATTTAGCTGCCAAAATTACTCATTTTTTCTGAATTATCTGCATTTTTTTTTTATTTTAACGTTCGGGAGGTCTGATTACAGGGCAGATTTGCCTTTTTTGCGTCATCTGCCCTCCCGAATCTTTCTTTATTCCGCTTTTTCTCGGGAATAGGGAATCTTTCTCTTATCCCTTTTTCTTAGGGATGGAGAATCTTACCTTCTCGCTCTCGTCACGCTTCTCGTGGTAGAGTTTAGGCAGTGGATTCTCGTAGGCCTCATCATAGTCTTCGCGGTTGCAGAAGGCATCCAGCGCCAAGTAGATGGCGTGGCGGAAGGAGATTGCATCGGCTTCGTTGCAGCCCGTGATGCTGTAGCTAGGAGTGGTGTTGGCGGCGGTGTGCACGAGTGGCAGACCGGCAGTAAAGAGTACGCCATCCTCGGTGTAGAGAGAATGGAACGGGGTAGTAGCCTGATCATGATACATGGCCATGATGCCGTCGAACTCTACGAAATGGCCGTTGCCGAAGAACTCGTCAGCAGGGTAAGGACCAAAAGCTTGTATTTTCTGCTCGGCAAGCTGGTCAATGGCTGGGATGATGATGCTGGCTTCCTCTGGTCCGCAGCTCTCCTCACCGTTGTTGCTAGGATTCAGGGCGAGCACGGCGATGCGCGGGTTGGTAATCATGAAGTCTCGCTTCAGTGATGTGTGCATCTGCTTCACCTTCTCGATGATGAGCTCCTGGGTGATAGCTGCCGGCACGTCCTTGAGCGGAGTCTTTCCGGTTACGGATGCGATGCGAAGGTCGCCGCCGCAGAGGATGGAAAGGCCCTTGGCACCTTCGCCCAGGCAAGTTTCAATGTATTCCTTGTGGCCCTTGAACTGGAAGCCCTCAAATTGTGCGTTCTGGTTGTTTACCGGTGCGGTAACGAGCACGTCGAAGAGCTCGTCGCGGTAGTCGGTCATGGCTCGGTCAAGTGCCTTGATGGCTGCCGTACCCGATTCCTGAGTAGGCATGCCCATGTCAACCTTTACCTCCTCGTCTACGGCTGGCAGGAGGTTGATTCTTCCGTCTTCAGCATCTTCTGCTTTCTGGATGATGGAGAACTGGGCAGGCAGATTCATCGCCTTGCGGTAATAAGCTGCCACTTTAGGCGAACCGTAGATGATAGGGGTACAATACTCCAACATCTCTGGCTCACTGAATGCCTTAAAAATGAGTTCGTATCCGATACCGTTGGTATCTCCGTGAGTGATGGCCACTCTAATCTTTTTGCTGTCCATTTATCGTTTTATTTTATAGTAGAAATCGCAGCTTCTAGCTGCTTGATTAATATTTTCTTTTTCATTTCGGGCGCATAGACGAAGCCGATGATGATGATTTCATCCCCCGTTTTTCTCAGGCGGATGCGTCTCATCACGTAGGGGCCTCCCATGGCGTCGCCCTTCATCTCCCAGAGTCCTTTTTCAGAAAGGACCGGGATTATCATGTACATGCTGTCGGTTTCGCCGGGCATGTTTGTGCGGAGCATGCTGTCAATCTGCTGCTTCTCTTGAGCAGGAAAAGCATCAGAATTGGCTTTCCCTCTTCGTTCTTCCCTCTTCACTTTCATGAGGATGAGGTTCTTCATGCCCGAACTGGCGTTGTTTGAAATCCAGATGAAGTTCCCGGCCTTCTTGCTTGCCTGCATTTCGGCAGGGATGTTCATGCTGATGCCGAAGTTCTTCTTTATCAGCTGCTGCATCTCGCGGTTCTGCTTGCTCGGGTTGGTGGAGATGATGGTGGCGAGGTGCTCCAGTTCAGTCTCATCTACGAGCTGGCGCAGTTTCTCGGGGTTGAGTTTCTCTCTGAGTTGCTGCAGCGAGCGGGCAGAGATACGGATGACGGTCTGCGGTGAAGCATTCTCGTTGCGGCTCAGCCTGACTGAGAATTCCGCTGCCGGGATGTTCACTACGATGCGAGTTCTTACGAGCAGGTAGCTGCCGTGGATCTTGCCCTTCTTAACCTGGATGAGCTGGCAGAGCGGTTCGGGTTGGGGCAGGGCAGGCACCTCTTCCGTCAGTATCTTCGTAACGATGCTGTCGGTATCTCCCTCGAGCACCATCTCGTAAGGCTGTCCTGTGCTCTTGGGCAGTTTTCTGTTTCTTCCTCCTCCTGGGCTGCAACTTGCCAGAAAAAGGAACAAAAGACAGCCGGCAAGTAGGATCTTTAAAGATTCTCTAACCATTTCTCCCCCACCTTTCCTTACTTATTCATCTTCTCTTCATCCTCGTGCTCACGGATTTCTCCGATTTTCTTCGAGGTGCTGAGCAGACCGCAGGCAGCGTAGATGTCCTGGCCGCGGCTGGCACGGATGGTGGTGAAGACACCATGCTGGGTGAGGTAATCACGGAACTGCTCCATCTTCTCATCATCCACACCTTGCAGAGGAATGTCTGGAATTTGGTGGAAACGAATCAGATTGAAGCGGCAGTCAAGTCCCTTCACCAGCTTGATGATGGCCTTGGCATGCTGCATACTGTCGTTTACGCCCTTAAAGACGATGTATTCGAAACTCAGGCGGCGTTGATGAGAGAAATCATAGTTCCTCAGCAGTTCTACTACCTGCTCAATGCCCATGCCCCTTTCGGCAGGCATCAGTTCTGCGCGCTCAGAAGGGATAGGGTCGTGCATGCTGATGGCCACATGGCAGTCGCTCTCTTCCAGAAACCGCTTCAGCTTGTTCTTCACGCCCACCGAACTTACCGTGATGCGCTTCGGGCTCCATGCCCAGCCGTAGTCGGCGGTGAGAATCTCTGTGGCGCGCAGCACATTGTCGAGATTATCCATCGGCTCGCCCTGACCCATGAACACGATGTTGGTAAGCTTGTCCACCTCCGGCAGCGAGTAAATCTGGTTCAGAATGTCGCCTGCAGGCAAGCTGCCCTCAAACCCCTGCTTGCCGGTCTGGCAGAACAGGCAGTTCATCTTGCATCCCACCTGCGAAGAAACGCACAGCGTGGCGCGGTCTTTGTCGGGGATGTAAACCGTCTCGACAAATTTGCCGCTTCGGGTAGGGAAGAGGTACTTGATGGTACCATCCACCGAATGTTGCGCATCGGAATATCCGAAGCATCCTATTTCGTATTCGGCAGCGAGTTTGGCACGGTTCGCCTTCGAGATGTTGGTCATCTCATCAATGCTCTTCACATGCTGCTCATAGAGCCACTTCGCCATCTGCCCACCGGTGAAGGCGGGCATGCCTAAGTCCTTTGCTACCTGCTTCAATTCGGCAAGTGTAAGGCCCAAAAGATATTTTTTTTCATTATTCATACTGCAAAGATAGTGTTTTTTGCCGAAAAATTAGTATCTTTGCCACATATTTTAATATAATAAGATAAAATAAAGATAAAAAACACAGATTTAGCCCCCCGAAAAGGGCTGAAGTGAACAAAAATAACGTAAGAAAATGAGAGAAAAAATAGACCTTTTCTTGCCTTGCGAATACATCGACGATGCGCAGAATGCCTTGTCGGTGCTTCATGAGTACAAGACTGTACAGCATATCCACTTCCTGGTGAGTGCTGATTTTGCCGCTCATCATCAGGTGCCCGAAGGATGTACGTTTGTCATCACCGACCGCCTGGAAAGCAGTAACACCATTGTCAGCATCGCTGAAAATACAGATGCCGACTACGTGATGATCTGTACCCGCCACACCACCATAGGATGGGGAAACAACACGCTGGAACGATTCCTCAGAGTGGCAGATGATACGGATGCCGTCATGGTTTACGCCGACCACTACAAGATGGTGGAAGGCAAAATGGAGAAACATCCGGTAATTGACTACCAGTCAGGTTCTTTGCGAGATGACTTCGACTTTGGAAGTCTCTGGTGCATCAAGGCACAGGCGCTGGCCGACTACATCGCCCAATCTGACCGCGAAGAGTATCAGTTTGCCGCCCTCTACGACCTCCGTCTCTATCTGAGTCGCGTGGGTGAAATCTTTCATCTCAACGAATTCCTCTATTCAGAAGCCGAACTCGACACCCGTAAGAGCGGCGAGAAGCAGTTTGACTATGTAAACCCGCGCAACCGCGAGGTGCAGATTGAGATGGAAAAGGCATGCACCCAGCATCTGGGCAAGGTGGGCGCCCTGATAGACACCACCTTCTACCGCCAGCCCGACTTCGGTGAACAGGATTTTGAATACGAGGCATCTGTCATCATCCCCGTCTTCAACCGCGAAAAGACGGTGGCTGATGCCGTGAAGAGTGCGCTGGGACAGAAGGCCAACTTCAAGTTTAACGTCATCGTAGTGAACAACCATTCTACCGACCGCACCGGCGAAATACTAGATGAACTTAAAGCCGACAACATGATACAGATTGTGCCGGAGAGAACCGACCTGGGAATAGGCGGATGCTGGAACGAAGCCATCAACAGCAGTTTCTGCGGAAAGTTTGCCGTACAGCTTGACAGCGATGACCTCTATTCTTCACCAAAGACACTCCAGAAGATAGTAGATGCCTTCTACAAGCAGAAGGCAGCCATGATTATCGGCTCGTACCGCATGTGCGACTTCGACCTCAACACCCTGCCACCGGGACTGATAGACCACAAGGAGTGGACCGATGAAAACGGATGCAACAATGCGCTGCGTATCAACGGATTGGGTGCTCCGCGCGCCTTCTTCACTCCGCTGGTCAGACAGATCCAGTTTCCTAACACCTCGTATGGTGAGGATTATGCGCTCGGCTTGGCATTTTCGCGCCGTTACCGCATCGGCAGAATCTACGACGAACTCTACCTCTGCCGCCGCTGGGGAGGTAACAGCGATGCTGCCCTCAGCGTAGAGAAGGTGAACGCCAACAACCTGTATAAGGACCGCCTGCGCACCATGGAACTGAAGGCACGCCAGCATCTGCTGCAGGGCAAGGCCGACATTATGGAAGACAGCAGCATCTCGCGTTTCTTCAACCGCCAGCTGGAGGTTTGGACCGATGCGCGCCACCGCTTCCGCGACCTCAAGCATGTAGAAACCCGCCAGTTCTCCGACCAGCTGAAACTGCAGTGGAACCCAGCCCGCATCGTAAGTACGGGCGCCAAGATAGATAAGAAAACCCTGGGCGAGCGCCCTTGTTTCCTTTGCGACAAGAACCGTCCTAAGGAACAGATGTCGAAGCAGATAGATGAGAAATTCCATCTTCTGGTGAATCCGTTCCCGATTCTGCCAGTTCACTTCACCATTCCGGCACGCAAGCATCAGCCTCAGCTCATCTACAAGAACTACAGCGAGATGCACCGCTTCATCAGTCTGCACAGCGACCTGATGGTGTTCTACAACGGTCCGAAGTGTGGTGCATCGGCTCCAGACCATCTTCATTTCCAGGCAGGAACCAACGGCATCCTTCCTCTTCAGACCAACTGGCAGCGTCTCTCCCGCAACCTGACCGACATCATCTCTCTCAATGATGAGGAGAAAATCTCAGTGGTTCGCGACTTCATCGTTCCCGCCTTCGTCATCATTTCGAAGAGTGCTGAGAGCGATGAGGCCCTCTTCCGCCGTCTCTACAAGGCAATGCCTCAGCGTGGCGACGAAACCGAACCGATGATGAACATCATCTCCTGGCGCAAGGGCGAGGAATTCATCAGCGTGGTCATTCCGAGAGAAAAGCACCGTCCGGAAGCCTATTTTGCCGAAGGTGACGCCCAGTTTGTGGTTTCGCCGGGAGCACTGGATATGAGCGGACTCATCATCACCCCTCGTGAGGAAGATTTCCGAAAGCTGACCGAGGAGAAAGCCCTCTCGCTGCTGCAGGAATGTGGCGTTTCGGAAGAAAAGATGAACGCCATCATCGCCAAACTGAAGGCATCTAAGGATGCCGAGGATGCAGCCGAAGCCTCTTCCACCTTATATAATAAAGGTAAGCAGCCCGACGTAACGGTGGGCATCGTGAGTGCGCAGAAGATTCATTTCTCGCTCAACAAACCTTATCTTGCCAAGGGCGAAAAGGTGCTGGGCGAACAGGTGGTAGAATTCTCAGAAGGCGGTGTGCTCTGGAACGGCAACCAGTACAGCCAGCTTACCTTTCATCCGCAGAGTACCGACGCCTCGTTTTCGCTGAGCGACGTAACCATCGGTGTCAACTTCCACTGGGAGCGCAAGGAAACCCAAACCTTCCTGGGCACGCTCCGCTTTGTGGTAGAATCGGATAAGATTGTGGCAATCAATGAGTTGCCTGTAGAGAAATATCTGGAGAGCGTCATCAGCAGTGAGATGAGTGCCACTTCGAGTCTCGAACTCCTGAAGGCGCACGCCGTCATCTCCCGTTCATGGCTCCTGGCACAGATGAAGAAGCGCCGAGAGGTGGCTGAGAGCGGCAACAACTTCTTCTCCTTCACCAAGAAGGAAGATACGCTCATCCGCTGGTACGACCGCGAAGACCACACCCTCTTTGATGTATGTGCCGACGACCACTGCCAGCGCTACCAGGGCATCACCAAGGAAACATCGCCCCATGTAGCTGAAGCCATCCGCCAGACCAAGGGACAGATTCTGATGGACGGCGAAGAAATCTGTGATGCAAGATTCTCGAAATGCTGCGGCGGAATAACCGAGGAATTCCAGTATTGCTGGGAGGACACGCCGAAGACTTATCTCACGGCGGTTCGCGACATCGCCCTGGGCGTGGAACATACACTGCCTAATCTGACCAATGAGGAAGAGGCTGAGAAATGGATCCGCTTCAATCCGCCAGCTTTCTGCAACACGCAGGACAAGAAAATCTTGTCAGAAGTGCTCAACGACTATGATCAGGAAACCGTCAATTTCTACCGCTGGAAGGAAACGCTCAGCCAGGAGAAGTTGCAGCAGCTCATCGCCGACAAACTGAAGATGGACCTGGGTGCCATCCTTGACATGAAGGCCGTGGAGCGCGGAAAGAGTGGAAGAATCAGCAAACTCCAGATCATCGGAACAGAGAAGACCTTTACCATCGGTAAGGAACTCGAAATACGTCGTACGCTGAGCGACAGTCATCTGCTGAGTTCAGCCTTCGTGGTGGATAAGTATGATAAGGATGAACAGGGAGTGCCTCAGCGTTTCGAACTCATCGGAGCCGGTTGGGGGCATGGAGTAGGTCTCTGCCAGATTGGTGCTGCCGTGATGGGCGAGCAGGGTTATCATTATGATGCCATCCTGCTGCACTACTATCAGGGTGCTGAAATCAAGAAACTTTATAAATAGTGATGTAAAATGGTAACAAAGAAAAACAGTCGGAGTCCATGGGCATGGATTCCGACCCTCTATTTTGCAGAAGGACTCCCCAACGTCATCGTAACCGCCCTCTCTGTAGTGATGTACATGCAGTTGGGGCTGACCGATGCTGAGGTGGGTCTCTATACCGGATGGCTCGCCCTTCCCTGGGTCATCAAGCCCTTGTGGAGTCCGTTCATAGATTTGCTGAAGACTAAGCGCTGGTGGGTGCTCACCATGCAGGCTCTCATCGGAGCTGCCCTTGCCGGCATCGCCTTCTCGCTGCCTACCGCCTTCTGGTTCCAGGCAACGATGTGCTTCTTCTTCCTCATCGCTTTCTGTAGTGCCACCCACGACATTTCGGCAGATGGTTTCTACATGATTGAGCTGGATGAACATACGCAGACTAAGTTTGTAGGCTTGCGAAATACCTTCTACCGCCTCGCCATCATCTTTGTGAATGGTTTTCTGGTGATGCTGGCAGGTGTGCTTCAGGTTCTCTTCCGCAACCAGATTCGCTTCTCATGGGCGCTTATCTTTTACGGACTGGCAGGTATCTTCATCGGTTTGTGGCTCTACCACAGCCGCTTCATGCCGCGCCCGAAGGATGATGTGCAGACCGACAGAACGGTGGGTGAAGTGGCTCATGAACTGAAGAACATGTTCCGCACCTTCTTCGTGAAGTTCGGATTGGGTGAAACCGTCTGTGTGATGCTCTTTCTCTTGCTCTACCGATTCCCTGAAGCGCTTCTGAACACCATGACCAAGACCTTCATCCTCCGTCCTAATTCTCAGGGCGGATTGGGCTTGTCGCCGCAGGAATATGGTTTTGCCAACGGTACTGTGGGATTGATAGGTTTGCTGCTGGGTGGAATTCTTGGTGGTATTCTGGTGAGCAGGGATGGAATGAAGAAATGGCTCTGGCCTCTGGTTTGCGCCATCACCTTGCCTGATGTGGTTTACATCTATCTGAGTTACTCGCTCAACAGCAACCTCATCGTGGTTTCCAGCTGTCTTTTTGTCGAGCAGTTGGGTTATGGTTTGGGCTTCACGGTTCTTACCCTCTATATGCTGTTCTACAGTCAGGGAAAGTTCAAGACCTCCCATTATTCCATCTGTACGGGCATCTCCTATCTCGGATTGATGCTGCCGGGCATGGTTTCTGGATATCTGAAGGATATGGTAGGTTACCGTATGTTCTTCATCATCGTGATGGCATGTTGCGCCATCACTTTCCTGGTTACTGCTTTCCTGAAGATTGATCCTAATTTCGGAAAGAAAGAGGAGAAGGAAGAGGATGAAGCGGAATTGGACGCGATAGAATAAATGATTATGTTAACGTAAAAACGAGAATGTGCGAACATCCTCGTTTTTATCTTTATTCCCCGATAATCGTTGCGATGAGGTGTCGGCTTCCGCCTCCCTCTCTGAATTCGCAGAGGTAAATTCCCTGCCATGTACCAAGGTTCAGTCTGCCATTGGTAATAGGAATGGTGAGCGATACACCCACCATGCTCGATTTGGCATGAGCCGACATATCCGTAGGTCCTTCATCCTGGTGCAGGTATCTTGGGTCGCCATCCGGAACCAGTCTTTCGAAGATGCCTTTTAAATCATGTCTCACATCCGGGTCGAAGTTCTCGTTCAGCGACAATCCGCAACTGGTATGTCTTACGAAGAGATTCAGAATCCCTGTCTTAGGCAGCGCTGGCAGGTTCCTCATCACCTCGTTGGTTACGAGGTGAAAGCCGCGAGGAAGCGGACGCAATGAAAATTCTACTTGCTGTATCATATCATTCTTTGTTTTTATATTTCAATTGTTTGTATCTTTCTGATTGTCAATTTACAAAGGTAATTATAATTTTATTATTATAATACTATTATAATGCAAATATAGGAAAGTTTAACCATTAAAGGATTTCTCTTCCTTACTATCTGCTACCCCGAAAAAACTTCTTCTTTAGAAGAAGGAAAAAAACAGGAAAAATAATCCCGAAAAAATTTGGTGGTTTCAGAATAATGATGTACTTTTGCACCCGAAATCAAGCATTAAGAGTTGCCCAGTTGTGGCACACCAACCGAGTTTCGCATAGAGATAACCACGGTGGTAAAAGAATGTGTAAGTGTTTAACAACTTAAAATAATTATCTTTATGAATCCAAATTCAGATTTAAAGAACAATGAGAATGTAATGGCAGCTAATGCCGAGTCTTCAACTGTTGGTGCAGGTTATGCCGAGTCAAGAATTTCAGAGTATGCAGCCCGCTTTGCTGCATACAGCGATGAGCGTTTGAAGCAGACCATAGATCATGAGCGCAAGGTTCGTGGTTGGGGCAGCGAACGCAGCTACTTCCTCGCCGCCCTGCGGGGTGAGTGCGAGAAACGGGGCATTGATTACTGCTAATCAAGCCCCATCTGTGTGAATCTGTGAATTGAAAATCGGCGGCCGAAGGGAAAGCCAAATCTGTGGAAGTTTATGACTTGAATTCCTCGATGAAGGGTTGCAGGTTTCCACCTCTTGGCGAGTTATGGTCTTCAAGGATGGCGAAGGCGATGAGCTTGTACTTGTCCTTGAACTCCTTCTCGTCGATGACTTCGTGAAAAAGTCTTGCGATATGTTTCGGAGGATTGTGGAAGGCGCCGCAACCGAATGCACCGAGTACGATGCTGTCGTGTCCGTTCAGCAAACCGATGCGCAGCATCGTCCTCATTTTGTTTTTCGTCAGTGCGGCATCTTCTTCGCAGATGTTCCCATCTCTATCTAAATCAGGATAATTGATGGCAGCTACTGCCACGAACGACATATAATAAGGAGTATCGAGCAAGGCGAAGTCATCCTTAGCTCCAGCTCTGAACACGGTAGCATCTGGCACATAGATGCCTCCGAATCTCACAGGCATCGGATATTGGAACTTGCTTTTCTCCAAACTGTAATCCTCGGCATATTCTGCATAACGATACATAGAGAGAAAGAGGTTGGTGCTGCGGAAGAGGCTCTCCTCCTGAGCCCGGCTTCCGTTCTTCACTCCACCGCCCGGGTTGCGACGGCTTGCCAGGTTGAGAACCACGGGATTGTATCCTTCCTGTTGCAACTGATGACCGCAATGGATGCTGTCGTCATTCTTCACTATAATCTTGGTGGAACCATCTGCAAGGGTAGGTATGTTTGAAGCATCCAGTGGCTTGGTATAGAATCTGCTTCCCTTCAACATCTTCGTGTTGTCGGGCAGTTTCACTTCCTCCCCATTCTCAGAGGTGTAATGTCCCTCCAGTACAATTTCTATAGTTTGCTGATACACGTCAGCCAGTTGTCTCCTGTCGTTAATCATGATTTCTTCTGTTTTAAGCTAAGTATCTTTAAATACTTCATTAATCTTCTGCCAATAAGTTACAATACATGAGTTTGGTATTTCTTAATTATCTTAATCCAGATTTGTGTAACATTTCTCTCATTTTTATAACAAAGGGGTCTTTATTTCTATCCCTTTTCGATCTTGAAAGAAATGCTCTTTCGTTTGCTTCCATTTCCTCACGAAAGCGAATTGCATCTTCGCCATGCAAAGTAGGGATTGCTTTTATTGCTGTTGCCATATTTATGTCCTCCTATTAATTAATTTATTATATGTGCTGCAAAATTACAAGTTTTCTTTGTATTCTCCAAACTTTTATATAAAAAATGTGTATTTGTTCTATTAATAATACATATAGCAAGAGATTTGCTAAGAGTTGTTTATAGAACTTAACAAGATTCTATAAGGCTTTCCAAAACATTTTCCAATCACTGATTGGAAAAAATGAGCTTCAATTTGCATATCTGATGGTCGAGAAGTGATAGTACCGATATCTATGTTTCCCGATATTAAGAGTCTGAGTAAGAAGCAGAGAGAGGATTATTTGATTATGGATGATCAGTATTTCTCCTTTGATGCTTCAAGTAAAATTTACTCGATAAAAGATATTTTGAGGTATTAAGTTGCATATTTCATTTATTTTTTGTAACTTTGCCCTCGAAAGGGGAGAGGTTGCCGCAGGTGGCTGCTCCCTTGTAACATAAGTTGAACAAATAAAATAGAATAATAAGAAACAGAAAGAATAAAACTTTAGACATATAACATATTAATATACAAAGCGTTTACGATTATTTGGAGTCTCTTGAAATTTGGCGATTGAAATAGACATCTGTATAATAGGTAAAAAGTGAATGCTCACGCTCATAAGGCGTGAGCTAAACTTATCTATGCAGAGAGGTCACGCCAAATACCTTAGAGACTGATAAGTGAGGCTTACGCCTTTCTTATGCTCTCTTCCCAATAAGGTATTTACATCTGTGACCTGCACATCCGATAAAGTTTACGCTCATTGTTTCCTTATAGCGGCGAAGAATTAATGCTTTTAATTCCTTGTCTCTATTGTCGTATATGGAATTAAAAGTAAACTTTATGACAGACATTGAACTGAAAAATCTAAAAGATAATCTTTGGCACTCGGCTGATATGCTGCGTGCGGGTGCCCATTTAGCACCAAACAAATATGGTCAACCTATCCTTGGTCTTATCTTTCTCCGTTATGCTGATGTGCTTTTCAAACAGCATAAAGCGGAAATTGACAAGGAATATGAAGTTCTCAAAGGTACTCGCATGGAGCGCAGCTATAAGGACATTGCTGTGCAGAAGTGCGGATTCTATCTTCCTGAATGTGCTTATTTCGATACAATAAATGATGCGCCTGATGAAGCCCACAAGGCGGTGCTCGTGAAAGAGGCGATGGAGGCTATCGAACGAGAGAATCCAAAATTGGAGAATGTCCTGCCAAAGGAGGTCTATGGGCAACTGGTGCCAGAGGAAGATCCTGAGTTATTGAGCCGCATCGTGCGTGTCTTCAAGGATATTCCAGAGAATATCAACATAGATCTCTTTGGGCAAATCTACGAATATTTCCTCGGTAACTTTGCCTTGGCTGAAGGACAGGGTGGTGGAGCTTTCTATACCCCTCCTTCGGTGGTTCAATATATGGTGGAGGTTATTCATCCTGTCATTGGCGACAGGAAGTTCCTCGACCCAGCTTGTGGTTCGGGCGGTATGTTCGTACAAGCTGCTCGATACATGCACCGTCACAATGCCACCAACCAAGACTTGATGCACTTCCGTTGCTATGGTGTGGAGAAAGATCCTGATACGGGAAAGTTGGGCAAGATGAACTTGTTGCTCAACAATGTGCGTGGAGAAATCATTGAGGCGAACTCGTACTATAGCGACCCTTATGACGCTTTTGGCAAGTTTGATTATGTAATGGCGAATCCTCCATTTAATGTTGATGAAGTATTGGTTAGCAAGGTGAGCGATGATGCTCGATTCAAAACTTATGGTATTCCTCGTAACAAGACCAAGTCTGCCAAGAAAAACAGTGATAAGACAGAAACAGTTCCGAATGCCAACTATCTGTGGATAGGATACTTTGCCACGGCTCTGAATGAGACTGGCAAGGCTGCTCTCGTCATGGCTAACTCGGCAAGCGATGCGGGCGGCAGTGAGTTGGAGATACGCAAGAAGATGATACAGGATGGCATCATATCCCAGATGGTCACCCTGCCAAGCAACATGTTCTCTACCGTCACGCTCCCTGCCACCCTTTGGTTCTTCAACAAGCAGCGTACCCAAAAAGATGAAATCCTCTTCGTCGATGCTCGCAACATCTTTACGCAAGTGGATCGTGCCCACCGCAAGTTCTCTGACGAGCAAATCAAGAACCTTGGCATCATCACTCGTCTCTATGAGGGCGATAGCGAAGCTTTCTGGCAACTGGTTGATGAGTACAAGAAAGCAGGAAAGCAGGAAGAGGTGGATTGGTTGCTCGAAAGATGGCCTGAAGGAAAATACCGTGATGTCATCGGCTTGTGCAAAGTGGCGAAGATAACTGGTGAGGACGGCATCGAGGACAACGACTGGAGTCTGAATGCTGGTCGCTATGTGGGAGTAGTGATAGAGGATGACGGAATGACTTCTGAGGAGTTCCGTCAGGAAATGCTGTCGCTAAACAGTGAGTTCTCAAAACTGAATGCTGAGGCTGTGGACTTGCAGAAGAAGATTGAGAAAAATATGGTGGAACTATTTGGGGAGGAATAGAGGTATGGAGTATGTAAGGTTGAAAGATATAGGACAAATTATAACTGGTAATACTCCGCCGACAAGTAAACCAGAGTATTATGGTGATTATATGCCTTTTATAAAAGCAACAGATATACCTATTGGTGTTAAATGTACTTTGGTTACTGAGCAGTCTTATTCTAAATTGGCAGCTGAGAAGTATAAGAAAAGTTTAGTCCCCAAAGGCTCTACGTGTGTTGTTACTATAGGAAGCATTGGAAAAAAAATGACTTATGCTCATACTGACTTATTTGTGAATCAAGCAATAAATGCGATTGTTCCAAAAGATTCGTATGATAATGAATATATCTTTTATAATGTAAGGTGTAGTGTCCTACCGCAATTGAAAAAGTTGGATTCGGGCACTACTTCAGGAAGAGAGAATATTTCTAAAACTTCTTTTTCAAGTATTCGTATTCCTGTGATTAGGGATAAAAATGTTCAGCGTCGCATAGGGGTTATCCTCTCCACATACGATTCTCTGATAGAGAACAATACTAAGCGTATTCGTCTTTTGGAGAAAATGGCGGAGAACCTATATAAAGAATGGTTCGTTCGCTTCCGCTTCCCTGGACATGAAAAGGTTGAAATGGAGAATGGTTTGCCGAAAGGATGGACCGTAGAGAAAGTAAAGGACTGGTGTCGTGTTTTTACTGGTCGTAAGGATGTGAATCAAACAAAAGAAGATGGGCAATATGTTTTCTTTTCCTGTTCACCTAATACTTTTCACTCTGATGAGTTTATATATGATGGCAAAGCAATTTTAGTAGCAGGTAATGGTAGTTATACTGGTAGAACAAGATACTTTGAAGGTAAATTTGATTTGTATCAGCGAACTTATGCGGTGGTTTCAAATAAAGAAGATGATTCTTTTATGTTTTATCTGTATTTGCGTTTTAAGTTTGACTTTGAACCAATGCATTCGGGAGGTACAAGAGGCTCTGCCATACCTTATATAGTGATGAAGGACTTGACTAAATATAAATTCTTGTATAAGGAGGATATTGTGGAGGAATATATAAAAAAGGTGAAGCCTATGTTTGCAGAGATTGACAATCTCCAACAACAGAACATTCTCCTCGCTCGCCAGCGAGACCTTCTCCTCCCTCGCCTGATGTCGGGCAAACTTGAAGTATAGCTTCATGTGCCAACGAAGTATAACTTCAACCCCCGATGAAGTACTACTTCGGAGTGCAATGAAGTACTACTTCTCCAAGGGACGAATTTGCAAAATGGGCAGCACATCGCATCCTTGTCCCAACTAACATAGTAACAAAACGATAAAACGTAATAGCAATATGAAGTCATTTATCAGTGAAGACGATATAGAGCAGGCGATTTGCAATCGCCTTTCACTTCCCGAATACGGATGGAAGCGAATAGAATGTGACGCACGAGTGGAGGCTCAGGACGATGTCTCCACCACAGGTCGTGCCAATCCATCGGAGTGTATTCTGCCCGATGTGTTCCTCGCTGCATTGAAGCGACTGAACCCACAGGTGGAGGAGGGTGTGCTGCAAGGCATCCTCAGGAATTTCCGCAAGGACTATACCGCCACGGATATGGTGGAAACCAACTATAAGCTCTACAACCAGCTACGCAATGGCATCAAGAAGCCTGTTCGCAAGAACGGCAAGGAGGATTTCGACATTGTGCGACTCATCGACTTCGACCATCCCGAGCGCAACGACTTCCATTGCGTCAACCAAATGTGGATAAAAGGGCATTATCGCTATCGCCGTCCCGACGTGCTGCTCTTCGTGAATGGATTGCCTGTGGTATTCATCGAACTGAAGAACTCGACCGTCAAGGTGGAGGAATCTTATAACAAAAACCTCACCAGCTATCGCAAGGACATCCCGAATATTTTTTCCTTCAACCAAATCTGTGTGTTGAGCAACGGTTTGCAAACCAAGATAGGTGCCTGGAACAGTCGCTATGAATTCTTCTTCGAGTGGCTGCGTGTGGATAATGAAAAAGAGAAACTCGACCGTGAGCAAATCGCCGAACACGGACTGAGCATTCAGAACCTGATAGACGGTCTCTTCCGCAAGGACCGTCTCCTCGACTATATCGAGAACTTCATCTTTTTTGATAACAAGCGCATCAAAATCATCGCCAAGAACCACCAGTATCTTGGTGTCAACAATCTGATGAAGAACGTGGAGCGCAGAGATTCGCTGAATGGCAAGCTCGGTGTGTTCTGGCATACCCAAGGTTCGGGCAAGAGCTATTCGATGGTGATGTTCGTGAGAAAGGTGAAGCGCAAGTTGCATGGCAACTTTACCTTCCTTGTCATTACCGACCGTGAGGACTTGGAGGCACAGATACACAAGACATTTGTGCGTTCCGAGGTCATTGGCGACAAGGAAGAATGCCAGCCTAAGAATTCCACCCAGTTGCGTGACTTCTTGAGAAGTAACAAGCCGATGGTGTTCACCTTGATACATAAGTTCCAGTATGACAAGACCAAGAAATACCCTCTCTTGTCCGACCGCAATGACATCTTTGTCTTGGTGGACGAGGCGCACCGCACGCAGTACAAGCAACTTGCCGAGAATATGCATACGGGACTTCCGAATGCCAACTACATCGCCTTTACAGGTACACCGCTCTTGGGAAGTAAGAGACTCACCAACCAATGGTTTGGCGATTACGTATCGGAATACAACTTCGCCCAAGCCATCGAGGACGGTAGCACTGTGCCACTCTTCTATAGCCGACGGGTACCAGAAGTGGGCTTGACCAACGACTGGCTTGATACCGACATCGACCAGATATGCGAGGACGAGAACCTCAACGACCGAGAGAAGGAACTCTTGGAGAACTCGTCGTCACGCATCATGGAGGTCATCAAGCGAGAGGAACGACTCGACCGCATTGCCAGAGACATCGCCCACCATTTTCCTCGTCGTGGATTCTTGGGCAAGGGCATGGTGGTGAGCGTGGATAAATACACTGCCGTCAGAATGTATGACAAGGTGAAGCACTATCTGCCCGAGGAAAAGAAGAAACTCGTGGAGGAGCGCAACCATGCGAAGACCGAGGAGGAGAGGGCTGAGAAGTGTCGCCAACTTGAATTTCTGAGCAATATGGATATGGCGGTGGTCATCAGCAAGGAGGACGGCGAGGAAGAGAAGTTTGCCGTCCAAGGTCTCGACATTGTTCCGCATCGCAAGAAGATGGAGGCGATTTCACCTGATGGCAAGGACATCGAGGATAGGTTCAAGGACAAGGATGACCCATTAAGCTTGGTCTTCGTCTGTGCCATGTGGCTCACAGGTTTTGATGTTCCGTCACTCTCTACGCTCTATCTTGACAAACCGATGAAAGGCCACACCTTGATGCAGGCTATTGCTCGAGCCAATCGTGTGTTCCCAGGCAAGTCCTGCGGCATCATCGTCGATTACGTCAACGTGTTTAAGTATATGCAGCAAGCTCTTTCTGATTATGCATCCACTGGTGATGATATGGATTATCCTGCTAAGGATATCGGGCTGTTGATAGCGAACATCGACCGAACAATCGTGGAATGCGATGGGTTCTTGCTGTCGCTTGGTGTCAAGATTGATGGCATTATTGCCGAAGGTAATACCCTCGACCAGCTGGAAATGTTCCGTAAGGCATACAACCGCATCTTAGAGAAAGACGAATGGAAAGACCGATTCAAGGTTCTCACCAATCTCCTGATGAATCTATATGATGCAGCGAAGCCTGAGATATTTGAACGTGCTTGGTACAATGAAAAGTTTGCGCCGTTAGCATACTTGAACGGCTTGTTCTGTAACCAGATAGACGATGAGAAGTTGCGCAGGGCAAAGCAGCGTATGGCTGAGACGCTAGATCAGAGCGTTTCATCTGTAATGGTGGGAATGCCAGGCTCTTTGGCTGATGGTTCTATGGCGGCGGATGAACTCCATCCTCGTCCGGGATACATGATTCATCAAGGCAAAGTCATCGACCTGAGCAAGATAGACGTTGAGGCTCTCCGAAAGGAACTCAACGCCACTCCTTACAAGGCTTTGGAGGTTGAAGACCTGCGTAGTTTCATCGAGCAAACTTTGGTGCAGATGATTAACAGAAATTGTACTCGTGTAAAGTTCTCTGAGCGATACAAGAACATCATCGACAAGTATAATGCCGGTGGAAGTGAGAATGAGGATTACTATGAAAAATTGCTTCAGTTGGTGGAAGAACTGAAGAAGGAGCAATCTCGTTCCACGGATATAGGATTGAAGGAAGAAGAGTTGGAAATCTACGATATGTTGACTTCTGGCAGGAAACTTACCAAGGCTGAGGAGCAAAAAGTGATTCTTGCCTCCAAGAACCTCTATAAAAAGTTATTGGAGGAGAAGGACAAGGTGATGGTGGTGGATTGGTATAAGGATGAACAACCAAGACATCAAGTGTTAGCCTTGATACAGACCTCGCTCAATGAAGATTTGCCGATGAGCTATGATCGTATGTCGTTCAATGACAAAACTCATCTGCTATTTGAACATTTTGTGGATATGGCAGTACAAGGATATGGTTGGGTGGCGTGATAAATAGCTATTATTGATGGCTATGTTACATCGCGTATATAGAAAAAGTTTTTCTATTTTATTGCCACATCTGCCACGCAGATTGTAAGTAATTGATACACAGAAAGAAATGGGTGGCAATAAGACGTATTCTTATTGTCACCTATTGCCACCTATTGCCACGCCTTGTTTTTGCTTATTCTTCTGTAAACTTCTCAGAATCAAGCAGTTGTTTGATTTGTGGCATCAAAACAGGTATATCCTTCTCTATGATATTCCAAAGCTGTTTGGGCTTTATTGTATAGTATCCATGCACCAAAACATGCCTTAAACCTATCATTTGCTCCCATGGAATCTCTGTATGTTTTGCTCGAAATTCTTTGGTAAGCATATAAGAGGCTTCACCTATGATTTCTGCTAACTTGACGAAACCATAAAAGATAATTGGATCGTCCTTAACTGCATCAAATGTGTACTTGTCTTTTGAGGCAAGTAAATCATTGCAAGCTTGGAGAATATGTTCAAGCCTTCCTTTGTCTTTAACTTTTTCTCTCATAAATCAATATTTTATCTCGGTTTGCTGATTTTGATGCAAAAGGAAGAAGGCAATCCTCTTCTATTAAATCTACAGGGCGCTTGATAATCTTTTTGAGGTTTACCATGATTCCTGAGATGTCGAACAGGGATATGGAGTCACTGTCTTGGTATCTAACCAACAAGTCAACATCGCTCTTTGGAGTTTCTTCACCACGAGAGCATGAACCAAACAGCCAAGCCTTTTCTATGGGCTGGCTAGCAAGATACTGCTGTATCTTTGGTATCATTTCTTGTACATTCTTGCTAAGCATAAGCGATACAATTTGATTTATGTTGCAAATATAATCTTTTTTATCGGTTCTTCCAAACTTTTTATAGAAAAAGTGAACTTTTTAAGCCTTATTGCTTAGTGAAGGCAGAGTGTCTACTATTTCTGTTTTATAAAATAGATACTGTCTACCTTTCTAGTCTATAAAGTAAAAAAGTGTCTACTGAAATCAGGAAAAGTCACGCTAAGGCAATGCCCGCTAGTGCCCGAGGCGTTGGGCAAATTTGCCCAACTACCTCGGGTATCTTTGCTCATCGTCTCGGTCATTCGTACCCGCGTACGTGGTCACGGATACCCGTGTACGTGGGTATAGATGCTCAAGTACGCGGGCAGAAAATGATGCGGATTTCTAGAAGACGCAAGGCAATGCTGATAGCTGCTGCATGATGGTCTTAGCCATGCGAGAGTGGCCGGCATCGTTTGGATGAAGACGGTCGGTATTCGGCTTGTTAAACATCTGCGCACCAGCATCGTAAAGAGGGAAGAGACCCGAAAGAGAGTTGAGGTCGATGACCGGAACTGCCCAGACATTGCCTGTTTCCTTGATAGCTTTCACGTATTCATCGAAGAAGATGCCACGCGCATTCTCGTACATCTCATCTGGCTGGATGTTCTTGTCACCACTGGCAAAGAGAGCACGATGCACAGGAGTCATCACCACGATTTGCTTGGTAGGATACATCTGCTTCAACTTCGACATGGCGATGTTGATGCGGCCTTTTAATGTATTCTTGTCCATACAGAAGTGGCGGTGGCGGCGCTGTACCATTTCGCTTGGCTTGTGGCGGGCTACTCTCACGCTGTCGAAAGTCTCCATGTACCATTCGCCTACAGGCACACCATTGTTGTAATCGTTGGTACCCATAAAGATAAGAATGGCATCAAAATCATCACCATGTTCCTTCTGCAGTTGGTCTGCCTGACGGGGAATATCGTTCCACTGTCTGCCGCTCACACCATAAACGTAAGGGGTGATGCCGAGCCAATCCTGCAGGAATCCCCAGTATTTTACTTTTGATGCTTTGATTTTAGGGTCGGTGATGGAGTCGCCGAAGTAAGCCACTTTCTTTCCCTTCCAGGGATGCTGAAGGTTCTTGAAAGCCTTTTCTTTTTCGGCGATTTCTTTCTTGCTCATCGCCTTCTGGGCGAAGGCGGGTGGGGTTGGCATCGCCAAAGTCAAGGCGAGTGCCAGGGTAATCATTGTTTGTTTCTTCATTGCTAGTTTGTTTTTAATTCTTTTTCTGAGTGCAAAGGTACGGCAAAAATCTCAAACGGCGCAACATTTATTGTTCAAATATCAGTCTTTTTCTGTTTTTTTTTGTAATTTTGCAGCCGCTAATAGAAATGAGTATTTATAATAGGTATATTATTAAGGATGACAGTCAGTTTGAGTAATTTGAGTAATTTAAGTGATTTGGCGCGCAAGCGAGTGGCGGTTGCGGCTTATTATTTTGTTCCGGGAGTAGTGTTTGCCAGTTGGGCAAGCCGTATTCCGGATGTAAAACAGATGTTGCATCTGAGCAACGGCCAGTTGGGAACGGTGCTTTTCGCCATTCCTATCGGCCAACTTCTGATGATGGCTTTCTCGGGTATCCTGGTGAGTAGATTTGGCAGCAAGAAGATGCTGGTTCTCTCTGAGGTGCTCTATGCCCTGGTTCTTTTCTGCATCGGTAGCAGTACTACGGTTTTTCATCTGATTTTGAGTCTTATTGCTTTCGGAATGATGGCGAATCTGATGAACATTGCCACCAATACGCAGGCATGTCTGGTAGAGAAGATGTATGGGCGCAACATCATGTCATCGTTTCATGGTCTGTGGAGTCTGGGTGGATTCTCCGGTGGTATCATCGGTGCCATCTTTGCCAACACTTTGCTCCCGATAGATGTCCACTTTGGAACTATCCTGGCTCTGAGTATTCTCATCATTGCTGTCGGTTTCCGCTTTCTGATTAATGATGCCATGGCGAAAGCAGAAGAGGAGGATGTTCCGAAGTTCTCTTTCAAGACCATCGACCCGATTCTGTTCCTTTTGGGACTGATGGGATTTGCAGGCATGTTCTGTGAAGGTACCGTTTACGATTGGAGTAGCGTATATTTTTCATCAGTAGTAAAACCCGATGAGGCTTTTATCCGTGCGGGCTATGTGGCTGGTATGGGTGCGATGACGTTGGGTAGATTCATGGCTGATGGGTTTGTTACGAAATACGGTCCAGCCAGAGTATTGAAGGTTTGTGGTGGCTTGATATTGGGTGGTTTGTGGCTGGCTGCTGCCTTGCCTTATCTCATTCCTGCCACCTTGGGTTTCCTGCTGGTAGGTTTCGGCATCTCTTCGTCGGTTCCTATCTGTTACAGTATCGCCGGAAAATTGGGAACCATCAAGGCGAGCATCGCTATTACCATCGTTTCGAGCATCAGTTTCTTCGGTTTCCTGGTAGGACCTCCGGTTATCGGATGGCTTGCTGAGGCTACCGGTCTCCGCATTGCCATCAGCATTGCCGCCTGCCTGGGTCTGATGATAGCGTTTGTTGCCGTAAAGGTAGGAAAGAGATTATCCTGAATAAGGATACGGTTGATGTCTTCTAATGATATGATTGATGTCGTTCAGGTATATGACTGATAACGTTCTAGTATATGACTAAAGTCTTCCGAACAGTTACTTGAAGTCTTTCAGATATATAGAATAAGTCTTCTGGATATATTATATAGTAAGCCGCACAACAGCTGATGTGCGCTTGCACAACAGGTGTTGTGCGAGCGTCGTTCAGCTGTTGTGCGGCTGTCGTTCAGGTGTTGTGCGCTCTCTTTGTTTGTTTTCTTAAAGCAGACACCTTGATTAGATAAACAAACTTCCTATCTGGAAGACCAGGGCTGATACTACCCATGCCAATAGCGTGGTGTAGCCGGCGGCGAAGCCTGCCCATTTCCAACTGCCCGTCTCGCCCTTGATGGCAGCGATGGTGGCGATGCAAGGGAAGTAGAGCAATACAAAGAGGAGGAAACAGTAGGCGGTGAGCGTAGCCTTCGCTGCTGCCTCGGCATCACTGTAACCGTAGGTCTTCTTCAAATCAGACGTCATCTGCTTCTTCAAAACCTCATATTTTCCATCTTCATCGTTGTAATCCTGATCGTCAGAGAAACTGTCGTTGTTGCTGTAGAGCACGCCCATTGTTGAGGCTACAATCTCCTTGGCACCCACACCGGAAACCAAGCCCACATCCAGTTTCCAGTCGAAACCCTGTGGGGTGAAGATAGGCTCGATGGTCTTACCGATTCTGCCGATATAGCTCTGTTCCTGCTGAGCCTGGTTATCAAGTTCTTCATTATGAGGAAAGTAGCCCAAAGCCCATACGATGATACTTGCCACGAGGATGATACCACCCATCTTCTTCAAGTACTGCTTACCCTTTTCCCAGGTATGGCGGCCTATCGCCTTCCAGGTAGGGAAGCGGTAAGGAGGCAACTCCATTACGAACGGGGTATCTTCGCCCTTCACCACGAAACTGGCAAAGATGCGGCTCAGAATCACGGCTAGGAAGATGCCGATGAGATAGAGCGATACCATGATGAGCGAACGGTATTGGATGGCAAAGAATGTTCCGATGACCATGATGTAGATTGGCAGACGAGCCGAACAGCTCATCAATGGCAATATCAGCATCGTAACCAGACGCGAACGGTGACTCTCGATGGTTCTCGTTGCCATCACTGCAGGTACGTTACATCCGAATCCCATAATCAGCGGAATGAATGATTTGCCATGCAGGCCCATCTTGTGCATCAGCTTATCCATGATGAAGGCTGCACGAGCCATATATCCCGAATCCTCCATATAAGAAATGAAGAAATACAGAATCAGAATCTGTGGCAGGAACACGATCACGGCACCTACTCCACCAATCACACCATCTACCAGCATATCCTTAACAGGTCCGTCAGGCATCGTATTGCTGATGAACTCGCCCAGCCATGCCACGCCGTCCTCAATCCATCCCTTAGGAATCTCGCCCAGTACGAAGGTGGCTGAGAACATGATGAACAGCAGGAGGACGAAGATAGGGAAGCCTACATATTTATTGGTCAGGATGCTGTCGATGAGGTGGGTTACCTGATAGGTATCCTTCGCCTTGCCCGGTTCATAGCCTGCTTCCTGCAATGCGCCATGGATAAAACCGTATTTGGCATCCATGATGGCGGTTTCGCTATCCTCCAGGGTCTCTTCCTTCACACGCTTGGCTGCCTCATCACGGGCTGTGAAGATTTCCTTTGCTGAATTCAGATGGCTTACGTATTCCTCGGCGTGCTTATCATTCTCCAACAACTTGATAGAGAGGTATCGGGTAGAGTAGCGCTGGCGGATGGAGTCATCTGCCTTCAGATATTTCTGGATATGTTCGATGCCATGTTCTATCTCATGTCCGTGGTTGATGTGGATATGGCGATAGTGAGCGCTGGAATCTTCCTTGCCTTCGTAGAGTTCGATGATGGTCTCGAAGAGCTTGTCCACGCCTCGGCCATTGGTGAAGACGGTAGGAATCATCGAGATACCGAAGAGTTCGCCCAGTTTGTCGTAGTCGATGTTATCGCCACGCTTCTCGGTTTCATCAAACATATTGAGGGCGCAGACCATGCGGATGTGCATATCTATCAACTGTGTGGTGAGATAGAGGTTGCGCTCCAGGTTGCTGGTGTCGATGACGTTGATGACGATATCCGGCGTATGCTCGATGAGCTGCTTGCGTACATAGAGTTCTTCTGGAGAATAAGCCGAGAGGGAATAGGTGCCCGGCAAATCTACCAGGTTGAAGTGGTAGCCATTGAAATCGGCTTCACCTACTTTCGCATCCACGGTTACACCGCTATAGTTGCCTACGCGTTCGTGAGCACCCGAAGCAAAGTTGAAGAGGGAAGTCTTACCGCAGTTTGGGTTACCTACCAGTGCCACATTGATGACGCGGTGGAGTCTTTCTGCTTCCTGCTCAGCCAGGGCTTCGTTGCTGGCATTATCTTTTCTTTCAGCCACGAGCATCTTGTCGCCGAGCGCCTGCTCGTCGCTATCGTTGGAATCTACTACTTTTGAGTCAATTACCTGTTGGCGGTCTTCTTCTTCCGCCTTGCTGAGCTTTGCATCGTTCTTGGCTTCATCAATGGAAACCACCTCGATATGGTCGGCTTCGCTGTGGCGGAGTGACACCTCGTAACCCATAATCTTGTATTTCACTGGGTCCTGGAGTGGGGCGTTAAGGAGTACATCTACCTTCTTGCCCTTGATGAATCCCATCTCGATGACTCTCTTTCTGAAGCCACCGTGTCCTGATACCTTGACGATAACGGCGCTTTCACCTGTTTTAAGTTCTGATAATTTCATATATCTTTCCTTGTTTTAATCTTGTTCTTTTCTTTGGGGCATGACCTCATGGTCAGCTCTTTTTTCTTTTCGACTGCAAAAATACTAATAATTTTTTGCAACTTGGTAGCAATAATGTAGTTTTAAAACAAAAATACCTAGAAATGATGAGAGTATCATCAAATCTAGGTATTCTTATCATTATTTCTGATGATGGATGTTCTTATACCTTATTATATATAAGAGCATCATCATTTTCTGTGATTACAGGTTTCTGCCGTGGCAGTTCTTAAACTTCTTGCCGCTTCCGCATGGACATGGGTCGTTAGGACGTGGCATGTGCTCTGCACGGTAAGGAGTGCGGTTTACCTGTGCGCCCTCTCGGGTATCCTGGTTAGCAGCTGCCTCCTGTGCCTCACGCTCTGCATCCAAATCTACCTTGCTTTCTACATAGTTCTGCTGAGTGTGCTGCTCAGGAGCTGCCTCCTGAACTGGCTGCTCTTGCTCCATTACTGGAATCTGACCACGCATCAGGATACTTGCAATACGGTCGTACATGTCATTGATCATGGCATCCCAAACCTTGGCACTCTCCAACTTAAAGATGAGGAGAGGATCCTTCTGCTCGTAGCTTGCATTCTGTACAGAGTGCTTCAGTTCGTCGAGCTTGCGGAGGTTCTCCTTCCAGTCGTCATCGATAATCTGGAGAACAACGCTCTTCTCAAACTCCTTCACTACGTTCTTAGCCTCGCTCTCGTATGCCTCCTTGAGGTTGCAAGGAATATTGTACATGCGCTTGCCGTCTGTGATAGGCACCATGATGCGCTCGTATATAGCACCCTGGTTTTCGTATACCTGCTTGATGATAGGCATAGCTGTAGCCTGGATGCGGTCTGTCTTACGCTTGAATGTAGCCATAGCCTCCTGGAAAGCACGCTCAGCCAAATCCTCACGTCTGCCGTTCTCATACTCATCCTCGTTGAATGGAATCTCCATAGCGAGCACCTTCAGAAACTCTTCCTTGGCACCTGTGAAGTCGTTGTTGTTGACGATGTTCAATACGCGGTCCCAGATGATGTTGGCAATATCCATACCGATACGCTCACCCATGAGGGCGTGGCGACGCTTCTCGTAGATAACGGTACGCTGACGGTTCATCACGTCATCATACTCCAAGAGGTGTTTACGGATACCGAAGTTGTTTTCCTCAACCTTGCGCTGAGCACGCTCGATACTCTTGCTGATCATTGGGCTCTCGATACGTTCGCCATCCTCGAAACCGAGACGGTCCATTACCTTGGCGATACGCTCTGAAGCGAAGAGACGCATCAGCTTATCCTCCAATGATACATAGAATACAGAAGAACCTGGGTCACCCTGACGACCAGCACGACCACGGAGCTGACGGTCTACACGGCGGCTCTCATGACGTTCTGTACCGATGATGGCAAGACCACCTGCAGCCTTTACCTCTGGAGTCAGCTTGATATCGGTACCACGACCTGCCATGTTGGTAGCGATGGTTACGGCACCCTTACCGTTTACTGAGCGACCTGCCTCGGCTACAATCTGAGCCTCCTGCTGGTGCAGCTTAGCGTTCAATACATTATGAGGAATGTTGCGCATCTTCAACATCTTGCTCAACAACTCAGAAATCTCGACAGATGTTGTACCTACCAAGACTGGGCGGCCAGCATTACGTGTTTCCTCGATTTCGTCGATAACTGCACGATATTTCTCGCGGGCAGTCTTGTATACACGGTCATCCAAGTCCTTACGCTGGATAGGGCGGTTGGTTGGAATCTCAACAACATCGAGTTTGTAGATATCCCAGAACTCACCTGACTCTGTACTTGCTGTACCGGTCATACCTGCGAGCTTGTGGTACATACGGAAGTAGTTCTGAAGTGTGATGGTAGCAAAGGTCTGTGTAGCAGCCTCTACCTTTACGTGCTCCTTAGCTTCAATAGCCTGGTGCAAACCATCGCTCCAGCGACGGCCTTCCATGATACGTCCTGTCTGCTCATCCACAATCTTCACCTGTCCGTCCATGACAACATATTCGTCGTCCTTATTGAACATGGTGTAACCCTTCAGGAGCTGCTGCAAGGTGTGAACACGTTCGCTCTGTACACCATAGTGAGCCAGCATCTCGTCTTTCTTGTCAAGACGCTCCTGGTCGGTAAGGTCTGTACGTGCCTCGAGTTCACTCATTTCTGTTGTGATATCAGGCAATACGAAGAGTTCCTTGTCGTTTACCTGCTTAGCCAACCAGTCGGTTCCCTTATCGGTAAGGTCGGCAGAATTCATTTTCTCGTCTACTACGAAGTACAATGGCTCAGTAGCCTTAGGCATCTCACGGTTGTTGTTTGCCATGTAGTACTCCTCGGTCTTCAGCAGACCAGCCTTGATGCCTTCCTCAGAAAGATACTTGATCAATGGCTTGTTCTTAGGCAATGCCTTGTAAGAACGGAAGAGTGCGAGGAAGCCTTCATCAAGGAGTTCCTGATTCTTAGCTTTTGTACCTTCGTTAATCTTCTGCTTAGCCTCGGCGAGCAATTCTGTAGCCTGCTTGCGCTGTACCTCATAAAGTTTCTCAACCAATGGCTGATACTGCTCAAACATCTGGTCGTCGCCCTTTGGAATAGGACCAGAGATGATCAATGGGGTACGGGCATCATCAATCAACACTGAGTCGACCTCATCGACGATGGCGTAGTTGTGCTGGCGCTGTACCAGATCTGCTGGGTTGGTAGCCATGTTATCACGAAGATAATCGAAACCGAACTCGTTGTTGGTACCGAAGGTGATATCTGCCAGGTATGCCTTGCGACGCTCGTCGGAATTAGGACGGTGCTTGTCGATACAATCTACAGAGAGACCGTGGAACATATAGAGAGGTCCCATCCACTCTGAGTCACGCTTAGCCAAATAGTCGTTCACGGTAACGACGTGAACACCATTACCAGTCAAGGCATTCAGGAAGATAGGAGTTGTACCTACAAGGGTCTTACCCTCACCGGTAGCCATCTCGGCAATCTTACCCTGATGGAGAACAACACCACCGAAGAGCTGTACATCGTAGTGAATCATTTCCCACTTCATATCATTACCGCCGGCTGTCCAATGGTTGTGATAGATAGCCTTGTCGCCATCGATGGTAACGAAGTCGTTAGCTGGATTAGAAGCCAACTCGCGGTCGAAGTCGGTAGCAGTAACTATTGTTTCCTCGTTCTCAGCGAAACGGCGAGCAGTATCCTTAACGATAGCGAAAACCTGAGGCAAAACCTCGTTGAGGGCTTCCTCATACTTGTCGAGTGCTTCCTGCTCTAACTTGTCGATCTGGTTGAAGATACCTTCACGCTCATCGATAGGAGTGTCTTCAATTTTAGCCTTGAGTTCAGCAATCTTAGCCTTCTCTTCCTTGGCGTACTCCTGTACGTACTTCTGAAGTTCTTTTGTTTTTGCACGAAGTTCGTCATTGCTTAAGGCCTGCATCTTAGGATACTCTGCCTTGATCTTTTCTACGATTGGCTGGATCAACTTCATATCGCGAGTTGACTTGTTGCCAAACAATGACTGGAGAATTTTGTTAAAGTTCATTGTATATTTATTTTTTATTATTATTCGATGATATTTGGGAGTAAAATCTCCTGTTGTTTATTACTAGCTTGCAAATTTACTAAAAATATCTGTAAATCTGCAAGGAATTGCCAATTATTACCTGTTTTTATGGCAAATCTTCTGAGTTTTGCTTACAGAAAGCATAAAATCAGCAGTCTGGACCTCGAATAACAATACTCCCATACGGAACTTTGTATCTATGCTCCGTAGGGGAATCATAATAAATATGTGAATGAATGCCTGTCAGAATGTCAGAAGAATTGGCGGCAAGTGTTGCCGACAGGATAGGATGATGCGTTGCGATGCTCTCATCTTCTGATGCCGCTTTGATGGCTTTGAGCACGCAGAGAATGTCCTCCTCCAATGCCTTCGCCTCCGGTTGCTGGATGAATTCATCGTAGGATATATCCGTAAGCGCAAACTTCAGCGCCTGCTGATAAGTCTGCGCCTCCATGCCGGTTGCCGCCAGGACAACCAAAAGGGCTGTGATATATCTGTTTACCATCATTGTTGTTTATCTTCTTCTGTACGGAAAACGATATTGTGCCAATCGTTTCCTTACGTATATTTTAATGTCTATTTATTCTTTCTGAATTTCTTTACGATATGCTTCTGCAAACCATAATTGTTTGGACTTAAATCCATCATGGTCGACTTGACGCAGTATCTCGCTAGCAAAGAAAGTGCCAAAATACTCATACCCTCAGCATAGTTCTGCCATATCTGCATGAACAGGGCAATGAGCAGAAGCCATCCCAGGAGCTCGAAATACCAATACTGACGACCTGCTTTCATCCTCTTGACAGTCTTCCAGGCAAAGATGAGGTTGAGCGGATTCAGTATCAGAATCTGGAAATTTATCTGTACAGTAGGATGCTGCGAGAAGATCATGGTAAAGAGAATCAGTCCCGGTAATCCAGTCAGAACAAGCAGGATGGCATCAAACCACCAGTAGTTTTTCTTTTTTACACATTCTCTTACCGTTGTTCCTATGATGATGATAGCCAGAGCTATGGCTATCATTTGTGGTGTAACAGGAACATCGTCTGTTATTTGTGCCTGGGCTGGGATAATATCGGATGTTTCATCTACCAGAGTGATATAGCCGCTGGCACTTGTTGCATTGGTCTTGCCGTCTGCAGTCTGAGATGCATCAATAAAGTCGGTTCTTCCTTCTGTGGCAAAGTCTTTGCTCAGATTGTCTGGCAAGAATTCCCATTCTCTTTGTGTGATAGGGCGGTCTGCCTGACAACCCAAAAGAAGGTCATTGCCGAATCTTGCCCAGCGGTGCTGTCCGTTGAGCTTGTGAATCTCTTCCCTGTAGGTAGAAGGGGTAGGGATATCTTTAAAGTTGGTACTCTGGTTTCCAATGTTGGAGAGAATCATCTCGCGTGCCCGGGTCGTACAGTTGTCATAGAAGAAATTGTAGCGGTATACGCGGTTCTCCGGCTGTGCATTCTTGTCGATGCTTCTCAGAATTCCCAGTTTCTCTGTACGGGAGAGACGGAGGCGCTGCTGTCTTACCCATCTGCCTTCATGTGCATATTCGGCAATGAAGTCGCTCATCGGGTAGATGCCAATCTGGTAATCGGTGAGTCCGAAAACAAAACGGAGTACGAAGCAACTTTGGTTAAAACTGAACATACCCCAGTTGACGGCAACATCAGTTCCCATAGCTTTGTTCTGGATGCGGAGAGCGGTATGTCCATAATACGACCACACCTCCTGACCTGGTCCGCAAGTCAGGAGAGAAATGTCAACAGAATCGAGCCACGCAGTAGCTTCTTCATTGACACGACTGTTCTGCACAGAAATATCAGAGTCCTTGTCTCTTGAAAAATCCTGTGCAGCCACTTCAGTAGTTAAATTGATTAAAATTACTGCTAAAATGGCACTAAAAATATGCTTAAAACGTTTCACGATGCAAAAATACCTTATTATTTTCAATTATCCTTCTTTTTTCTAGATTTTTTTTAATACTTTTGCACTCTGAATATAATTTTGAATGATTATTAAAGAATGAGAAAGCTTTTTTTAGCAACCCTATTGTTGGGTTCAGCCCTTATGGTTAATGCCCAAAGTGGTACTAATTCGCCATACAGCCAGTATGGTCTTGGCATCTTGTCAGACCAGACTTCTGGTTTTAATCGCGGTATGAATGGAGTCGGTCTTGGCTTTCATGAGCATAATCAGGTAAACTATCTCAACCCTGCATCTTATGCTTCGATTGATTCTATGACTTTCATCCTTGATGCCGGCATCTCTGGTCAGGTGACAAATTTTGAAGAGAATGGTGTGAAGAAGAATGCCAACAACTCAAATTTTGAGTATGTTGTTGCAGGCTTCCGCTTGCTGCCACATGTAGGTATGAGCTTCGGTATCATTCCTTTTACCAATGTTGGCTATAATTATTCTGCATCAGAATGGGTGAATGCAGACAAGGAAGCTTACTATACTAATACTTATTCTGGCGATGGTGGTTTGCATCAGGCATACATCGGCGCTGGTTGGGAACCGGTCAAGGGCTTGGCCGTAGGTGCCAACTTCTCATATCTCTGGGGTAGTATAGACAGAAGTGTAGCAAACAGCTACAGCAATTCTTATTACAAGACCCTCACCCGTTACTATTCTATGCAGGTGAACAGCTATAAGGTTGATTTCGGTGTACAGTATACCCATCAGTTCTCAAAGAAAGATTGGGCTACCGTAGGTGTCACCTTCTCACCAGGACATGGTCTGGGAGCTTCTGCTGATATGAAAATCATTTCTAATGATACCCAGAACGGTGTTACCGATACCACCGCTTACTCTATCGGCAAGGCTTACGAGTTGCCTACTATGATTGGTGCGGGTGTGATGTGGAATCATAACAACCAGTGGAAGGTTGGCTTTGATTACAGTCTGCAGAAGTGGGGTAGCTTGGGGTATCCTAGTTTCGATGGAACCAACTACGCCTTGAAAAATGGTATCTACAAGGATAGAAGCAAGTTCAATCTCGGTGCCCAGTATTGCTATGGAGAGCGCAGCCGTGCTTTTTTCAAGCGTGTTCAGTATCGTGTAGGTGCCAGCTACGCCACACCTTATTATAAGATGAATGGTGTTGATGGTCCGAAGGAAATCTCTGTAAGTGCCGGTTTCGGTATTCCTATCATGAACTCTTACAACAACCGCTCTATGCTGAATATCAGCGGTCAGTGGGTGAAGAGTTCGGCTAAGGATCTGATTAAGGAAAATTCTTTCCGTATCAATATCGGATTCACATTCAACGAGGATTGGTTTAAGAAGTGGAAGATGGATTAATCTTCCACTTATATATAATAATGTATAGAATCTCTATATAATAATGTATAGAATAAAAGGCTCTTATGTTGTCGGTATCCTGATGTTCCTGATTTTGGTAGGTTGCCAGAATCAGGTAGAACATACTGCGCCCGCCATCCGTCCGCAAGACTCGGTGGCGATGATGACGTCGTATGGTGTAAATACATTGGTAAGCGACTCGGGAGTTATGAAATATCGCATCGTAACAGAACGGTGGGAGGTGAATACCAGCAAGAATCCATCTTTGTGGATCTTTGATAAGGGACTTTTGCTGGAGCAGTTTGATGAGAAATTCCATATTAATAGTTATATCCAGTGTGATACAGCTTATTATTATGATCAGCAGAAGATATGGAAACTTTATGGTAGGGTGAGTATCCTGACCAAAGATGGTTTGCGCTTCAATAGTGAGCAACTTACCTGGGATCAGAATAAGCACGAATTGTCAAGTAACGTATTCAGTAAACTTGTTACTCCTGAAAGAACGTTACAAGGTTCTCATTTCTGGAGTGATGAAAAGATGACGCGCTATTATGTGAGCAATTCGAAGGGTAGCTTTGAAAAGGGAGACCTGACAGGAGGTGGTGGTGGTGCCGATACTTTGAGCAGCCAGCCTGATTCTGTCAAGAATAACTTCCGTCAGCCTGCTACACCTGTCAGAGCCACTACGATTCCTATCATGCACTAATTAAAAAGAAAAAGATATAATGAATGAACAGGTGGATATGAGTTTAGTCGTAGACATTCTCATTACGATGGTCTTCTCAGCATTCTTCAGCGGAATGGAGATTGCCTTCGTCTCTTCTAACCGTATGTTGGCGGAGATGGATAAGGAGAAAAACGGCCTTACGCAACGACTGTTATCTTTGTTTTATAATCATCCGAATGGCTTTGTCAGTACTATGCTCGTGGGCAACAATATAGCCCTTGTTGTTTATGGTATTCTGATAGCCCGTCTTTTTGACAATACGATTTTCGCAGGTTTTGATGCAGCCTTTACGGTGCCTGCAGATACCATTCTGTCTACGCTGATAGTACTCTTTACAGGTGAGTTTCTGCCAAAGACGCTTTTCAAGTCTAATCCGAACCGCTTGCTTTCTATTTTCAGTCCGATAGCTTATCTGTGCTATGTGGTATTGTGGCCTATCAGCAAGTTCAGTACTTTCTTGAGTAAGTGCCTGCTGCGTCTGGTGGGTATGAAGATGGATGCAGAGGGGACAGATGAAGGCTTTTCTAAGGTAGACCTTGACTATCTTGTGCAGTCAAGTATCGATAACGCTACCAATGAAGATGAAATTAATGATGAGGTGAAGATATTCCAGAATGCCCTTGATTTCTCCGATACTAAAGTACGCGACTGTATGGTGCCCCGTACTGAGATTCAGGCTGTTGAAATGGATACTTCTCTCGAAGAACTGCAGCAGAAATTCATAGAGAGCGGTAATTCGAAAATCATTGTATATGAAGAGGATATAGACCATATTGCGGGATATATTCACAGTTCCGAACTGTTCCATCATCCTTCACGTTGGCAGGATCATATCCGTACACTTCCTTTTGTGCCGGAAACGATGCAGGCACAGAAACTGATGCAGACTTTTTTGCAGCAGAAGAAGTCTTTGGGTATCGTTGTAGATGAGTTTGGAGGTACTAGCGGTTTGGTGAGTCTGGAGGATATCGTGGAGGAAATCTTCGGTGATATAGAAGATGAGCACGACTCTGCCAAATATGTAGCTAAGAAAACCGATGATGGTGACTATCTCCTTTCTGCACGACTGGAGATTGACAAGGTGAACGATATGTTTGGTCTTGAACTGCCGGAAAGTGATGAATATATGACTGTAGGCGGTTTGATATTGCATGAATATCAGAGTTTTCCTAAACTCAACGAGGTGATTAAGTTTGATAACTTTGAGTTCAAGATTATCAAGTCAACATCGCGTAAAATAGAGCTTGTTAAACTCCACATCATCAAATAGCTGAGCAGGAAAAGGGTATTTTTTGCTTTTTTTGAGGTAAGAGTCAAAAAAGATAGCAAAAAATTCCCTTTTCTCGTATTATTTTTGTATTTTTGCAGACAATTGGCTACTAGCATCAAAAGTGGTTCAATCTAAACTTAGGAAAAAATAAAAATAATAATAATAATTAAAACGTAATGGCAGCATTAGGAACAATTAGAAAAAGAGGCGTGATACTGGTTTGTATCATCAGTTTCGGCCTTTTCGCCTTTATTGCCGAGGAAGCTTTCCGCTCTTGCGATTCAGCAAAGAATAATGAGCGCCAGCAGATTGGTGAGGTTTTGGGCGAAAAAATCAGCGTGCAGGATTTCCAGAAGCTCGTTGATGAGTATTCAGAAGTTATTAAAATGCAACAGGGTCAGGAAAATCTTCCTGAAGAGCAGATGAATCAGGTGAAGGATATGGTATGGAATACATACATCCAGAACCAGATTATCGCTAAGGAAGCTAGCAAGTTGGGTCTCACTGTGACCGACGAAGAGCTTCAGGACATCTTGAAGACAGGTACTAACCCTATGCTTCAGCAGACTCCTTTCGTTAATCAGCAGACTGGTCGTTTCGACGCATCTTCTCTCCAGAAGTTCTTGGCAGACTACAAGGCACAGAAGGCTAACCCATCTGCTAACGCACAGATGATGGATCAGTATACCAAGATTTACAACTACTGGTCATTCATCGAGAAGACTCTCCGCCAGCAGACTTTGGCTCAGAAGTATCAGGCTCTTCTCGCCGGTTGCTTCCTGTCAAACCCTGTAGAGGCAAAGATGGCTTTCAAGGAGGAGAATGAAGAGAGCCAGATTCAGTTGGCTGCTTTCCCTTACTCTGACATCCAGGATGATAAGGTAAAGATTTCTGAAAGCGATCTGAAGGCTAAGTATGATGAGATCAAGGCACGCTTCAAGCAGCCTGTTGAGAGCCGTGACATCAAGTTCGTTGATATCGAGGTTCAGGCTTCAAATGCAGACCGTGCTGCTCTTAACAAGGAATTTGCAGGTTATCACTCACAGTTGGCTGCTGCTGCAGATCCTACAGAGGTTGTACGTAAGTCAGCTTCTACTGTAGCATATCTTGGTATTCCTGTTTCAAAGGATGCTTTCCCACGTGATATCGCTGCTCAGCTCGATTCTATGGCTGTAGGTTCTACTTCTGCTGTTAAGGCTAATGCTGGTGACAATACATTGAACATCGTTAAGTTGGTAGCTAAGCAGGAATTGCCTGATTCAGTACAGTATCGTGTTATTCAGGTTGCTGCTAATTCAGTAGCTGAGGCTAAGACTAAGGCAGATTCTATTCAGGGCGCTATTGCCGGTGGTGCTGATTTCGAGGCTATTGCTAAGAAGTATGGCCAGACTGGTGACAAGGCTTGGATGACTACTAAGCAGTATGAGTATGCCCAGTCTATGGATAAGGACAACAAGACATTCATCAATACATTGAATACTGCAGCAGTTAACTCTTTGAACCAGCTTCAGTTGGGTCAGGGATATGTAGTTCTTCAGGTTCTTGACCGCAAGGCAATGGTCAGCAAGTATACCGCTGCCGTTATCAAGAAGCCTATCGACTTCTCTCAGGGTACTTACCGTACAGCTTACAACAAGTTCTCTAGTTTCGTAAGTGCTAATCCTAAGTCAGAGGATCTCTTGAAGAATGCAGCTAAGGAAGGTTACAAGGTTCAGGACTTGAAGGATATTACAACTTCTGTTCACTATGTAGCAAACATCCATTCTACACGCGAGGCTTTGAAGTGGATCTTCGATAGCAAGGAAGGTGAGATTTCACCTCTCTATGAGTGTGGTGACAACAACCACCTGTTGGTTGTGGTTCTTGATAAGATTCATCATATCGGTTATCGTGATTTGAATGATGCAGTTGTCAAGGAGACTGTTAAGGCAGAGGTGCTCAAGGATAAGAAGGCTGAGATGATTGAGGCTAAGTTGAATGGTGTTAAGAACATCGCAGCTGCTAAGGCTAAGGGTGGTAAGGTTTCTTCTGTAAACCAGATTACTTTCGCTGCTCCTGTATTCATCGCAGCTACTGGCGCTAGCGAGCCAGCTCTCTCTGGTGCTGTTGCAGGTACTAAGAAGGGTGCTTTCTCTGCTCATGCTGTGAAGGGTAACGCTGGTGTTTATCTCTTCCAGGTTACTAACAAGACTAATCGTCCTGTTAAGTTCGATGACAAGACATACGAGCAGAAGTGCCGCCAGAAGGCTATGCAGTATGCAGGTAACTTCATGAACGAGCTTTATCTGAACGCTCATGTAGTTGATAACCGCTACTTGTTCTTCTAATTCAGACTAGTAAATTCATTCCAATAAAAAAAGGTGTATTGCCAAGAGCAATACACCTTTTTTATTTATTGGGATATCTTTTATTGTATCTACAAGAATATCTTTTGGAGAAGCATTTTATCCGCGGCTCCACCAATGTTTCTTTTTGGGAGCTTCCTGCTGTTCGCCGAACTTCTGTTTCAGTACTCTGCGATAACTGGTATGGTTGGTGATAATCTGATAAATCTCCCCCCAATCAGGCAAACCGCCGATACCTCGGTCGTCAATGAACCAGTCGGCTTTGAGCTTGCGGGAGAAGTGGTTATTGTTCTCCAGACTCTCTTCAGGATAATCCTTGTTTACAGCCCAGAATTCAACTCCTCTTTCTCTACACCATTCTACTGCCTCGTCCAGGAGTTTTCCTTCGCGTACGCTCCATAGAATAAGCTTGTGGTGGTCTCTAATCAACATCTTTAATGTTTCTGTGGCGAAAGGTAGCTCTGTACCAATCTTCGGGTACTCGTGGGTTACGATTGTACCATCAAAATCTACTGCAATTGTTGCCATATAGTCTTAATGTTTTTAAAATCTAAAAGAGTCTTCCTATCTGGATAGAAAGACTCTTTTCTTTGTTGTATGTATGTTCTTGATTACTTCTTGATACTGTTGTCGTTGGCATTGCCATAGTGGCTGTTGCTATAGTTACCATAGCTTCCATACTGGCCGTAAGTTCCATATTTGCCATATTTGCCATATGATCCATAAGAACCATAGTTGCCATATTTACCATATTTGCCGTACTTACCAACACCATAATAGAAGCTGTGCTTCTTCTTAGAGAGGTCGACGCCATTGAGTACTAAGCACATGTTAGGCAATTTATTCTCGGCTTTCAAACCATTGATCATGCCGAAACTAGCCTTTGGAGTATAATCTGCGCGGCAGACGTATACACAGAGATTAGCCAGACGTCCAAGCTGCAAACTGTCGTTTACAAGACCTACAGGAGCCGTATCAAGGATAACATAGTCGTAATGTTCCTTCAACTGACTGATAATGTCGTCAAGGCTTGCTCTGGTTACTAACTCTCCTGGGTTAGGAGGAACAGGACCAGCCATAAGGAGGTCGAGTTTACTGTTGACACCCGAAGAGAGAATCTGTTTCTGAATGTCATCCCATGTATTATGGTCGTGTACAATCAGATTGGTGATACCATTATGGTGGTTGTCAATCTCGAAGAGCTCTGCCAGACGTGGCTTGCGGATATCCAGACCTACCATGATAACCTTCTTGCCCAGCAAGGCGAGCGAGATACCGATATTGGATGCCACGAATGTTTTACCTTCACCTGATGTAGAAGAGGTAAACATCATCACCTTCTCACCTTCTTTCAGCATAAACTGAATATTGGTACGCAGGCCACGGAAAATCTCCTCCATCAGGTTGTTTACATTCTGGTGAACCACAATGTCAGCCTTTCCTTCCTTCTTGGCAGCGTCGCTTGCCACAGGAATATCGGCAATGACAGGTATCTGAGTGAGTTTCATCACGTCTTCATGTCCCTCAATCTTGTACTTGAAGAATTCTTTCAGGAAGAGGATGCCGGCAGGGATTGCAATACCCAGTACCAGTGCTATCAGCATAATGATAGGATTCTTAGGACTAACCTTTCCTTCCAATGAAGGAGCATCGATAACTTTACCCTTGTCTGCCGTTGCTGCTAGCGAAATGGAGTTTTCCTCACGTTTCTGAAGAAGCATCAGGTAAAGACCAGATTTTACTTCCTGCTGGCGACCAATCTGTGTAAGAACTCGCTCTTGTTCTGGCGAGTTACCTATCTGGCTGGCATACATGGCAGCTTGTTTGGCAATGCTGTTACGCTGGATTTCCATACCAAGCTTAGCCTGGCGCATGGCACGCTTGATAGATTTTGTAAGGTCATCCAACTGGGCTGATAATGGTGTAACGGTTGGAGAATTCTCACTGGCAGAATGCAACATCTGGTTGCGGTTCAGAGCTATCTTGTTGTATTCGTTAATCAACTCTGTTGAACTTTCATCAGTCAGACCTACGTTTGATGGGATAGGCTGATATCTGTTGCCAGGTTCGTTCATGTATTTGCCAAGCTCATTCAGAAGTTCAACCTGTGTGTTAGCCTCCTGGAGTTTCTGGGCGTATGTGTCTGAGTTAGCGATGGCAGCTGTTGCGTTGAGCTTCATCTCTACAACATTGTTACGCTTCTTGTAGCTTTCGAGCTGGCCTTCTGTATTGCCCAGTTCGTTGTTGATCTTCTCCAGACGCTGGTTGATGAACTGTTCTGTGCGGAAAGAAATTTCATTCTTGTCCTCGTTGGCCTGGCGGTTATAAACATTTACCAGAGTTCTCAGATAGTCGATGCTGCGCTGAGGATCTTCATCTTTCATCACCAGTTCGGCTATGGTTGTAGTCTTTGAAGTCTGGCTGACAGTCAGTGCTTTTGTATAGCCCTTAGCCGCCATTTCTGGTGACACGATAATCACCTTCAGGCTCTCACCATCTTTTAATGCGTATTTGCCGTTCTGAGTGAAGTGGAGGGTTCCTACACGTGTATTGATGCTTGCTGGCAGACCAGCTAAAGTCTTTTCAATCTTTACAGGATCCTTCTGATAGGAAAAGGCATCTACAGGTATGTAGTATGAACCTGTTACCTGATACTGGCTGCCAGTTTTCTCTATAAGAAGCTTGATAGGAGCATTCAGCTTCTTGAGATGAGCCAGGTCTAAGTCAACGCTGACTTCCTGCTCTTTATAGACTAACTGATCCCTGAAGGTTCCTTTATGGTAATAGTTCACGTAGCATTTCATGTCTACTACAGCCTGGTTAGCCAAGTCTTGAGCCGAAAGAATTTCAATCTCATTGTCTATACCGTTTGAGTTTGAAATAAAACCGAGGTTTGCAGCATTCTGAATCATGCTGTTACCCATTCCTCTGTTCTTTCTCTGGTCGTCATCCTTTATCAGTACCTTGGCGGTTGCCTGGTATTGCGGTCTTGCATGGCGTATGTAGAGATATCCCAATCCCAAACATACAATGAGTGATAGAACGAACCATTTCCAGTTGAGGATAAGAGTAGAATAAATCAGCTGGAAGTCAATAGATGACTTCTCTTCTTGCTCTTGGTCACGTCCCAAATCAAAGTTCTTTGTTTCTTCCATTATTTTATATTCTATTGTGTTTACACCTTTTTATATTCGTATAAGATAAATGATAGAATCTGTGCTATCTGCTTGCTGCTAGTTCTTTCAGATACTGTCCATAACCGTTTTTGAGCATCGGTTGGGCAAGTTTCAGCAACTGTTCTTTGTCAATCCATCCTTGTTTGAATGCGATTTCTTCCAGACATGCCACTTTCAGACCCTGTCTCTTTTCGATGACTTCTATAAAGGTACTGGCTTCCGAAAGGCTATCGTGGGTACCGGTGTCAAGCCAGGCGAAACCGCGCTGTAAGGTTCTTACCTTCAGAGCCTTTTCTGTCAGATAGTGCTGGTTTACTGTTGTTATTTCCAACTCACCTCTTGCGCTAGGCTTGATGTTCTTAGCCACATGCACCACGCTGTTTGGATAGAAATAGAGTCCTACAACCGCATAGTTGCTCTTAGGCATTTCCGGTTTTTCTTCTATGCTCAGGCAGTTGCCGTTTTCATCAAACTCTGCCACACCATATCTTTCCGGATCGTTGACATAATAGCCAAATACGCTTGCCAGTCCTTCTTCTGCAGCTTTTACGCTTTCCTTGAGTAAACCCGTAAAACCGGCTCCATAGAAAATGTTGTCACCCAAAACCAGACAGACTGTATCATTACCGATAAACTTCTCGCCAATGATGAAGGCTTGAGCCAGACCATCGGGTGATGGCTGTTCTGCATATTCGAAGTGTACACCCAATTCACTTCCGTCGCCTAACAGACGTTTGAAACCAGGCAAGTCGAATGGGGTAGATATAATCAAAATCTCCTTGATTCCTGCCAACATTAGCACGGAAACAGGGTAGTATATCATTGGCTTATCAAAAATTGGTATCAATTGCTTACTGATACCTTTGGTAATAGGGTAAAGTCTTGTACCCGAACCTCCCGCTAATACGATTCCTTTCATATCTTCTCTATTTCTAATATAATAAAGTTGAATAGTCTTATCTTAAAAACGTGGCAAAGTTACTAAAAAAAGTTGAATGAGTGAAATCATAAGCCATAAAAATGCATTTTTTGATAAAAAAAGCACCTTTTTATATAAAAAACGTCGCTTTGATTTGGGTATTTACTGATTTTATTGTATTTTTGCAGAACAATTTAAATAGATATAGAAAATAAAATAATAAAGGAATGGGAATTTTTGCTAAACTATTCGGTCGTAAGGACGACGATAAAAAGGTAGGTGGAATGGAAGATTACATGACCTTGGTCCGTGTATACTTTCAGGCTGCACTTGCTTCTCAGTTAGGTATCACCAATTTGGCCATGTTGCCAGACTTGCGTGTCTTCAAGACAAGTCTGCATGTTCAGACGGTCAACAATCGTCTGGGTATTGGCGAAAAGGCACAGGTGAAGAAAATGATGAAGAATATCTATGATACGGATGATGCCTTCTTCAAGGAAATAGATTCCAGTATCCGTAAGAACTGCCACAAACTGCAGGATGTCAATGTATATCTCATCCAGTTCCAGAACTTTACGCAGGATCTGATGATGCTGATGGGCAACTTGATGAAGTTTAAACTCCGTTTGCCTAGCTTCATGAAGAATTCACTTTACAAGCTGACTGCTAAAACTGTAGAAGATATCTTCACTAAGAACGATTTCTCTGATGCCAGTGTGCTGAAAACCGTGCTTCAGTTGCGCCAGTTTAACAAGCGCTTGGCATTCAGCCAGCAATGGGTAACCGACTTTACCTTCCAGGTATTGATGCTTGCCAAAAAAGAGCCACGTCCATCAGATGAAGACGTAGAAAAGGCAAAGCAGAAGATGGGAAAGTAATAAATGTTGCGCCCAAAATGAAAAAAAATAGCAGAATATTTGTTTTATTCAAATAATTCTCTTAAATTTGTAGCCAAAAAATAATAGTCATGAGTGCAAATGAGAAAACAATCAATACGTTTGCCACAAGAGTAAGGCAGATGATTCTCAAGTTTGACGAGGTCAAGCAGGAGAATGCTGAACTTTATGCGATGGTGGATGAGCGCGATGCCAAAATCAAGGCATTGGAGGAAAAGTTGGCTCAAGCGCAGAGTGATTACGACAGCTTGAAGATGGCGAAGATGATGACGATTTCTGACAATGATATGGAAGCTACTCAGAAGCGCATCGCCAAGCTCATAAGAGATGTCAATAAGTGTATCACACTATTGGGTGAAAAGTAAAAATCGGAACGATGGCAGAACAAGAACAAGATAAATTACTCATACGATTACACGTCTATGATACAGATCTTTCGGTAAGAATACCTAGGGAAGACGAGGAGTATTATCGTAAATCAGCTAAGCTGATAGATGATATTGTAAACTCATATACCAAGATTTTCAAAGGCAGAAAGAGCGATAAGGAAATCCTGTATATGGCGCTCATTGATGTGGCATTGAGATATGAGAAGGAATCGGATCGGAATGATACGAAACCTTATGATGATATTCTTGAGAAGCTTACCTCCGAGATTGAAGACGCTTTGAAATAAGAATATTAATAAACATATATATAATATAATGATAGTAACTATTATAGCAGCCTTGGTGGCGCTTGTTATCGGCGGTGCTGCTGGGTATTTCATTTTCCGTTATGTCATTAAGGGAAAATATAATGAAATGATAGAAGCTGCCAACAAAGAGGCAGAAGTAGTAAAAGAGAAGAAGCTTTTGGAAGTGAAGGAGAAATTCCTCAACAAGAAGGCGGAACTCGAAAAAGAAGTGCAGCAGCGTAATTCTCGCATCCAGCAGAATGAGAATAAGTTGAAGCAGCGCGAGATTTCTCTCAATCAGCGTCAGGAAGACCTCGGTCGACGCAAGATGGAGATTGATCAGTATCAGCAGCGTGTTGACAACGAGAAGAAACTCTTGTCTGTCAAGCAGCAGGAACTTGATAAGATGCAGAAACAGGAGCAGGCTAAACTGGAGGAACTTTCTGGTCTGAGTGCTGAAGAGGCTAAGCAGAGATTGATTGAGAGTCTGAAAGATCAGGCTAAACTCGATGCTGCAAGCTATGTGAATGAGATTATGGATGATGCCAAACTCAATGCTAACCAGCAGGCTAAGAAGATTGTGATTCAGACAATCCAGCGTGTTGCTACTGAAACAGCTATTGAGAACTCTGTCAGCGTTTTCCATATCGATAATGATGAGGTGAAGGGACGTATTATCGGTCGTGAAGGTCGTAACATCCGTGCCTTGGAAGCTGCAACTGGTGTAGAAATCGTAGTGGATGATACTCCAGAGGCAATCGTTATCTCAGCCTTCGACCCTGTTCGTCGTGAGGTTTGCCGTCTGGCTCTCCACCAGTTGGTAGCTGACGGACGTATCCACCCAGCCCGTATTGAGGAGGTGGTAGCCAAGGTGAAGAAGCAGTTGGATAATGAAATTATCGAAACTGGTAAGCGTACAGCTATCGACCTCGGTATCCATGGTCTGCACCCAGAGTTGATTCGTATCATCGGTAAGATGAAGTACCGTTCTTCTTATGGTCAGAACCTCTTGCAGCATGCCCGTGAAACCGCTAACCTCTGTGCGGTTATGGCTTCTGAATTGGGATTGAATCCTAAGAAGGCTAAGCGTGCCGGTCTTTTGCACGATATTGGTAAGGTGCCTGATGAGGAGAGTGAATTGCCACACGCATTGTATGGTGCCAAGATTGCAGAGAAGTATAAGGAAAAACCTGATATCTGCAATGCCATCGGTGCTCACCATGATGAGATGGAGATGAACACATTGTTGGCTCCAATCGTACAGGTTTGTGATGCTATCTCTGGTGCTCGTCCTGGTGCCCGTCGTGAGATTGTAGAGGCTTATATCAAGCGTTTGAACGATCTTGAAGCTATCGCCATGAGTTATCCTGGCGTAACCAAGACTTACGCTATCCAGGCAGGTCGTGAACTCCGTGTCATCGTGGGTGCGGATAAGATGAACGATGAAGAGAGCATCAAGCTTTCTGATGAAATCGCAACCAAGATTCAGAATGAGATGACTTATCCTGGTCAGGTTAAGATTACTGTGATTCGTGAGACTCGTAGTGTAGCTTACGCTAAGTAAGATAGAATTATATTTGAAGTTTAAATTGTCGTTTCTCTTCTGCAAGGTAGAGAGATGTATCTTGATAAAGCCGTACTCTGGAAAAAGGGTGCGGCTTTTCTTTTCCCTTTTCAGAATATGATGAAAGCAGAACAGAAAGTATTAAAGCGATTCAATAAAGGATGTGTTGACTATCATCTTTTGGAGGATGGGGACCGTATTCTTATTGCCTTGAGTGGAGGCAAGGATTCATTGGAACTTGTCCGTTTGCTGGCTCAGCGTGCCCGTATCTATAAACCTCATATCGAAGTGGAGGCGGCTCATATCATCATGGATAACATTCCTTACGAAACCGACCGTTCTTATTTGCAGGATTTCTGTGCAGAGAATGGCATCAAGCTCCATATCCTTCATAGTTCGTTTGATGAATCCACCGATCCCCGTAAGACCCGTTGCTTCCTTTGTGCCTGGAACCGCCGCAAGACGCTCTTCGAGTTTGCTGTAAGCCACGGGTTCAATAAGATAGCTCTGGGACATCATATGGATGATATCCTCGTTACCCTGCTGATGAACATCACCTTCGAGGGTTCGCATTCCACCATGCAGCCCAGTCTTCCTCTGAAACATTATCCGCTTACCATTATCCGCCCGCTCTGTCTCGTACATGAGGCGGATATCCGGCAGGTAGCAGAAGAGTTGCATTTCACTAAGCAGAAGGCGTTGTGTCCTTACGAAGAGACTACCCGCCGTTCGGATATGCAAGCCGTCTTCCTTCATTTGGAGCAGCTGAACCCTGAAGCCCGCTATAGTCTTTGGCGTTCAGTCTTTGGGGAATAAAATATAGTAGAAAAAGCAATAAAAACGAAAGTAGTTGCATGAGCACATGCAACTACTTTCGTTGTACAATGCAATAGGCTTCATTTGCCATCGAAGCCTATTGTATTTGTTCCTGGGTTAGACCGGAATACTTCTTGATTAGATTGATGTCAACACCATCGGCAAGCATGTTCTTAGCAATTTCCAAGGCTTTCTCATTCTTACTTCTTATTTCATGTCATCCGAGTTGAGTATGGTGATGGTCTTGCCCTCAATCCTGATGGCACCCTTCTCCTCGAATTCGGAGAGGCAGCGGAGGAGCGAGAACTTCTGGATGCCGAAGATATCTGCCATTTCCTGTCGGCTGACATCCAGCCGGATGGTTCTGCTCTGCTGTTCGGTAGCCATCTTGATGAGGTATTGCGCCACCTTCTCCTTGACGGAGAAAAGGGAGAGCATGCGCATTTTCTGCGAAAGGAAGATATCTATCCTTGACAGGTGCTGGATGAAGTTCCAGCGTATGCGCTCATCAGTATCTATTAGCAGTTTCAGTTCCGAAGGCCTCATGCGCAGGAGGGTGGTCTTCTTGCTTGTCTCCACGCTTACGGGCATCTCGTTATTATGTGCGAAGATATAGGCAGGGGCTATCAACATCGATTCGCCCAACCGCTCTATCTGAGCCTGCTTGCCCGACAATCCCGACATGCGGGCTATCATCTCCCCCTCGACAATGATGTCGGCATATCTGCAGGGCATTCCTGCCAGCACATAGGTTTCCCTGGCAGCAAGCTCCACCATCCTGTAGCTTACCATCGACAGTGCCTCTCTGATTTCCTCTGGAGTAAACCCCTCAAACACTGTGCATTTCTGCAAGGTGACGAATATTGATTCTTTCATACTTTTAAGTTTTATATTCAATAACGCATTTTCCCCCGATTTATTGTTCGCTCAAAAAATAAGGCACTTTGCAACACTATCGAGAGTGTTATTGCAAAGTGCCTTTTAAACATGAAAACTTATCTTTTGATTTTTTCCCCGAGTTTTACAGATTCTCCCTTAACTCAGTAGCTGCTGTTCTTATCCTATATATTTTTTGATGTCCTCTTCTACCGTTCCGTTTCCGGCAATGCCAAAGGTATCTACCAGTACCTTCAGTACGGCTGGTGAACAGAAGGCTGGGAGCGTAGGACCCAGATGGATGTTCTTTACGCCCAGATGCAGCAGGGCAAGAAGTACGATGACTGCCTTCTGCTCGTACCAGGCAATATTGAAGAAGATAGGAAGTTCGTTGATGTCGCTGGCTCCAAAGATCTCCTTCAGCTTCAATGCCACAACCGCCCAGGAATAGGAGTCGTTGCACTGACCTGCATCCAGCACACGAGGAATGCCGTTGATGTCGCCCAGATTGAGCTTGTTGTACTTGAACTTGGCACAGCCGCTGGTGAGTATCACTACATCCTGAGGCAGCGCCTTGGCAAACTCCTCGTAGTAGTTGCGGCTCTTCATTCTGCCATCGCAGCCACTCATCACCACAAACTTGCGGATGGCTCCGCTCTTCACAGCCTCTACTATCTTGTCTGCCAGGGCAAAGACCTGGGCATGCGCAAAACCGCCGATGATCTCGCCTGTCTCTATCTCCCTAGGTGGCTGGCAGGTCTTGGCAAGCGCAATCACCTCGGAGAAGTCCTTGTGGCCGTCGGCACCCGCCTGGATATGCTTCCAGCCAGGGAAACCGGTAGAGTTGGTGGTGAAGACGCGGTTCCTGTAGCCTGCCGATGGCGATGGCGGTACGATGCAGTTGGTGGTGAAGACTACAGGACCGTTGAAGCTCTCGAATTCCTCCTTCTGTTTCCACCACGCATTGCCGTAGTTGCCCACCAGATGCTTGTACTTCTTGAGCTGCGGATAGTAGTGGGCAGGAAGCATCTCGCCATGTGTATAGACGTCGATGCCCGTGCCTTCGGTCTGGATGAGGAGATCTTCGATATCCTTCAGGTCGTGACCGGAGATGAGGATGCCCGGATTGCTGCCTGTGCCGATGTTCACTCTGGTGAGTTCCGGATTACCGTATGCCTGGGTGTTGGCCTTGTCGAGGAGTGCCATCACATCCACGCCGTACTTTCCTGTTTCGAGCACCACGCCCAGCAGCGTGTTCATATCAGCATCAGGGTTGCTGATGGTGGCGAGAGCACGGCAGATAAAGCTGATAATCTCGCTGTTCTCTTCTCCCAGATGGGCTGCGTGCTCGTAGTATGCCGCCATACCCTTCAGACCGAGCATGGTGAGTTCCTTGAGCGAGCGGATATCTGGATTCTCGTGGCGGAGCACGGATTCACGGGCGCCCTCTGCCTCATAGTCTGTCTTCTCGCCACCCCAGGTTACCTCCTGATAGGCAGGTAGGTGGATATTCATGCTTGCCGCCTTTTGCAGCAGCTGTTTCTTCAGTACGATGCCCTTATCTACCTTTTGCAGGATATCCTGGTCGTTGAAGTTGGCGTTGGTAATGGTGGTGAAGAGTGCATCCGTGAGGAAATGGGTTACCTCTGGTGTCGGCTCTTCGCCTATGCTATGCTGTATGGTTCCTATGCCACGAACCACGCTGAGCAGCAGATCCTGCCACTTGGAAGTTGTAGCCTCCTTACCGCAAACACCCTTGATGGTACAGCCTGTACCCTTAGCTGTTTCCTGACACTGGAAACAGAACATCTTGTTTTCTGTCATATTGCTATAAATTAATGAGTTATTTTAATGTTTTCTTCCAGGTGGCAATCTGCCATTCCTGGTTTCCGGCTGCAAAATTACGGCTTTAAAAATAATCCTACGGTAACAATTGTGACCGTAGGATATTAAAAAAACATAAAAAGAGTGTGGGGGAATGGATTTCTCCCTTCTTGAAGAGCATGATGATTAGATTGATGTCAACACCATCATATATTTATCCTTAAGGGAAAATAAAACTAGCCTTAAGGGAAAATAAATTTTACCTTAAGACTAAATATATTCTGTCTTCTGATGGGTTATGCATACGAGTGCATGCCCGTGAGGAAATAGTTCACACCGAAGTAGGTCATGGCGATACTTAGGAAGGCAAGGGTGATGTAAATGTGATATACCAGCGGCTTGCGGAAGACCGGCAGACTCTGCGTATGCACTACTACGGCATAAATCATAAAGGTGATGAGCGCCCACGTCTCCTTGCTATCCCAACTCCAGTAATTACCCCAGCTCACGTTAGCCCAGATGGCTCCGATGAAGATGCCGAATCCCATCGTGGTGAGGGCAGGGTAGAGGAAGAGACGGCTTAAATCCCGCAGTTCGTCGCCATGAGAGCGCATGCAGATGCCCATGATACCGCAGATGAAAGTCAAGGATAGCAGTGCATAGCTCATCATGATGATGCTGACATGGATGCTGAGTAACGGACTGTTCAATACCGGCATCATCTGTCCGATAGCAGGATCCATCTGGTTGATATGGCTTACCAGAAGGAAGAATCCTGAAATCAGGAAGCCGAATACCATCACGATGCGGATGCGCAACTGCATCAGAATACTGATAAGCATCACGAACCAGGCTACAGTCAGCATACTTTCATATCCGTTAGACATAGGTATGTTGCCGCTGATAATCCATCTCAATGCCAATCCGAAGGTTAAGGCAAGGAAGGATACGCCAAGCAGGATAGGCAAAGCGATGTTCAATGCCTTGATTTCTCTCTTCTTCGTCATGCGATAGATGGTGTAGAAGAGGGCAATGAAGCCCAGTGTGAGGTTTGCCATGAAGAGAATGGTTGCAAAAGGAAAGGCATTATTGATGCGTTCTGCCTTATACTGTGTAGCTGTTGGCAGCGAATTACCGCTACTAACCTCCTGATATTTCTTCATCTTGACGAAGAACTCGTTTACACGGCTCGTATTGCCTGCCTTTACATCACCATTCAGCAGAGAGAATACATTCCTGATATAGAGCGCATGCTGCTGCTCTACGGCTTGCGGCAACTTATCCACCGGTGAAAACCACGTGGTAGTGCCAGCCTTGATGAAAGGATGATCCTTGGTAGCCTTCACATTCTTGGTGAAGGTGTAAGGAAGAACTTTTAATGAGATACCTTCTCGCAACTCCATGATGATTTGTATCTTGCCATCGATATCTGCGGCTTGCTGATGGAACTTGTCCTGCTGCCCATTGTAGTATTCCTGAACATACTGTCCGATGGTATAGCCACCCATTTCACGATTGAAGAAAGTATTGAGCGAAGCATAGTCAGGCAGATTCATCGCTGTTTTCATTTCTCCGCTCTTGATCTTGATGAAAGGCTCGCTTGCCCAAGTATTTCCATAGAATACCCAACCAGAGAGTACCTGTTCTGCAGTCAATCCCTGATAGCTCCTGGCTCCATATATCTTCTTGCAGAAATCGAGGGCAAAGGTCTGTACCGGACAGATGCGGTCGTTGTAGAGAATATGAAGCTCGCCAAACTTCTCTGCAGTTTCCTTTGGCAATACAGCATTTTGGAGATTGCCTGTTGCAGATTCTGCATGCAGTGTCTGTATATTGCCCATGCTGAGGATGAGTGCTGTCATCAAGGCTCCCTTCTTGAGCAAAGGACTCTTCAGTAGTTTGCGATAACCGCCCTTAGGGTCGAAGAGCATCCATACTAGGGAGATGAAGAGCAGCGCATAGCCAGTATAGGTGACTGGTATGCCGTATGGATCGGCATTGATAGCGAGCACGCTTCCCTTGCCGTCTTCATCGTAAGATGACTGATAAAGACGGTAAGACCGGTGGGAATAGATGTTGTTCATCGAAACTTCGCCTTCGCTCTTATCATCTCCGTCTATTACGGTGAATTTTGAAGAATAGTCAGCCACGGCGTTGGTTCCATCGTGCATCTTCGCTTCAAACTTCTGCAGGCAGAGCGAGAAAGGGAGTTTCTCTTCCTTCATACCCTGCTCTTCGTCTTGAGCCATATAAGTATCTGTAGGCTGACCGATGCGCAGATGAATCATGCCCCGTTTAGCCGATATATGTGTGAGCAATGCCCCGGCAAGGATGATGATGAAGGAGAGATGGAGTGCCAGCGTAGAAGCGCACTTCACTTTTCTTTTGATGATGTAGAAAGCACCGAGGGCAGCAAGTACTGCCCAGATAAGAATGAACCACCATGCCCCATAGTAGTGGGCATGGGCATAATCCGTGCCCTGGCTTTTCTCCACGATGGTGGCGGCAGCCATGCATACGAGCACAAGGATGTAAAGAATGAATATAATCTTTTTAACCATACTTAGTTGGAACCTTGATAGAATTTCCGCTGCAAAAATACGATATTATTCGGAGACGAGCAAGAGATAATCCGTATATTTGTAGATTCTGATAAAAAAAGCTGCCAAATGCTTTTGATAGCCTGGCAGCTTTTCTTATTTTTGTTTCTTCTTGTAATATCTTATGATTAGATAGAACGCAGGAACTTAACCACTGCATCACGATCGCTCTTCGATGCTTTGTAGAAGTTCATGGCTGCATGATAGGCATGACTCTTCTTGCTGTAGCAGTGCCACATGATAGCCTCTACCTCGTTGCGAGCACGGCAGTCGTGCAAGCGATCCTCGGCACCTGTGTTGAGCAATGACAAGCCACGACCCCAAAGTGGAGTGGTTCGGCACCAAGAACCATGGATGTCGTTCTTCATATAGAGCTTGTGCTGAATCAAGTCTGAATATGGATAGATAGTCTGGTTCTGATAGCGTGGCAATGGTTTGTCAGCGATATACTTAGAGGTGATGTAGTTGTCGTCGCCAGTCTTCCAAGATGGCTTGTGGCAGTTAGCACAACCCCATTCCATGAAGAGCTTCTTACCCTGTTGCACCTGTGGGTCGTTCAAGTTACGAGCACGAGGGATGGCGAGACCACGATGCCATACCATGAAAGCATAGTAGTCATCCATGCTCTGCTCTGCTGTGAATTCGTGGATGTTGTTGTCGAACTGATTGGTATAAGGATCCAACAGAACTCTTACTGCATTCTTGATACCTTTGTCCGTACCATCTGCGTAGTAAGGAGAACTTGGATCTTTCTTGATGGCTGCAATAACTTCAGGGTCCTCGGACATCTTTTGAGCCCAAGCTTCAGTGGTGTAGAGCAAAGGACGGTCTTGGCGAGTTACGTTGGTGATATTCCAAATAGCATTGGCACCAGGACCGTCTTGCAAAGAACCACGGGTCAAAGCGTATGTATAACGCTTCACCATCTTCTTGTTGAGGTCTGTTGTGTTAGGGTCGAATGGAGTACCATCTGCATGAACACCACCTGTTACATTCTGTGTGCGACTGTCTTTTGTACCATCTGCGCTCTTTTTGGCTGCGTCACGACCGAATGTGGTATAGAATGCACCTGATGCGAAATCATTTGCCTCTGCATCCCACATGCTAGGGTTGATATAGTCTGATACGGTAAGACCAGCCTTCTTGAAGTAAGCAGCCTCTGCGGCATACTGGGCCTTGATGGCCTCGTTAGGGATGGCATCAATCAAGCCTGTACCGCCGATGCCGATGGTTGACTCCAAGCGGCAAGCTACAGCACCGTTTCCTGTCTCGTATGGGGTAGGAGAGGTGCGGAATGCGCCCTTAGGAATAGAAATCTCAGGATAGATAAGGTCGAACTTCTCACCATCAGGGAACTGCATGGCTGGAATCTCGTCTGTTTCCATCTTGCTGATGTGTGGCCATTGAAGGTTAATCATGCTCTCGTCGATAGGAGCTTTGAATGGAGAAGCGGCTTGTGTCTGAGGCATACCTGTTACTTCGGCTACATAGCCACCGTCATTGCTGTTGGCCCCATCTACAGGGTGATAGACTACGAGCAAGTAACCATTGCCATTGCCGTAGCGAGTCTCGTATTGATTCATGCGCTTGCCATGACCATACTCTGGGTGGCAATCGAGGCAAGAATTACGAACTGAGGCAGGACCGAGTCCTTTGAAAGCACCTGTGTTGAGTGTATATTGGCGCTCAAACAATTGCTCGCCTTGGAAAAAGGCGTCTTTTAAATTTGTATGATCGTCAACATAAGGAGTCTGGTCGCTATAACAGCTCGCTGTTGTATTCTCGGTGGTTCCCAATTTACCACCTGGATACCATTCGTCGGCAGTGAAATTGCCAACATCCTGTCCTACGTAGTTGGCATCTGTCTCCACGATTTCAATGTCCTTGTCATCGGAGCAACTTACGGATGTGAGTGCCATGGCAAGAGCCATTGACATCCATGCATAATTCTTTTTCATAATGTATTTTTGTAATGTACTTTGTAAACGTGACAATACGTAGCCCTCCTTTTTCTTTGCAGGAATCTGGAGAGGCTACGTTTTGTATTATATTCTTATTTTCCTAAGATATGGAATGGCTTATTTTGAAGCACGAATCTTACGGAACCAAGCACCTGCCTTGTTCAACTCCTCATCGAGATTGTTGATCTTGTCGATGCAAGTCTTCACACGTGTGTAGGCTGCCTCGCTATTGATAGTGCCATTCTTGTATGCTTTTTCGATAGCTGCGATATCGGCAACGAATGAACTGCTGTTCTTGGCAGTCTCCAATGCTGCGATAGCCTCGTTGAGAGCTGTGTTGATGTCGTTGTAGCCACTGTAGTTGTACTTCTTCATGATGTTCATCATAGAGTTGGTTACAGGAGTTGTGGCTGTAACGTCACGAGTGCCATAGAGAGAATTCTTGATAGAATAGATGTTGTCCTGGTAGTCGATGTAAGAGCGCTTGCTGTAAGGAGACTCGATGTAGTCTCTTGACTCCTTCTCGCCATCTTCTGTAGTGCCACCCTGACCAGATGCTACACGGAAAGCCTGACCCAATTTCTGAGTGTAAACCTCTTGGCAGATGTTAGAGCAACCAGCTACGCATGCATTCTCCAAAGTCTCCTGCCATGTCTGGAACCAACCATCCTGGGTAGCACCCTTGAGCAACCAAGCACCATAACCGATACCAGCAGAGCAGAGTCCATTCTTACCACCAGTGTGAGTGTTTTCTTCCTCGTTGTTATCTGCTACGTTCAATACCCACTTGCAGTTGCTGTTAATCCAAGAGTAATCAGTGTTGTCTTGTGTCCAACCATAGTGGAGCAAAGTTGTCATGTTGTAGATGTCGCCAGAAACAGCGTCAGCGAATGCAAGTTCGTCGATACCGGCAACTGTTGTCATGCCAGCCTCTGTGTCGTTAGCAGCGAAGTCGGCTGCTGTACGAGCGGCACCATTGCGGAAGAGTACGAACTCAAGTCCGTGGAAACCCAATACAGAGTCGAATTTGCCATTGTTTGTGAAAACATATTGAGAACCTTGACCCTTGATGCCTGACATAACGTTAGCATCAGTCAAAGCCTGTACCAACTGGTCGTGGTCCAAAGGCCATGAGTCGATGTGTGGGTCGATTTCGTGGTCGGTAGCAGCACCATAGAGAAATGCCTCGCTGCGCTCCCACTGAAGACGTGCGTTCTTGAATGCTTCGCAAGCAGCCTCAACATCTGCGTTAGTCAAGTTGCCAGCCTTTGCATTGGTGTAAAGCTTGGCGCAAGCCTCATGCAAGGTCTTGCAGTTGTCACGCAAGGCTTGGTATGTTGGATAAACTACATCGTTCACATAAGTGTTAGCTACAGCAGAAAGTTCTGCTGAAGGGACGATGTCGTTACCTGTTGATGGACCATCATTGTCATCACTACATGAAGCGAAACCCAATGAAAGTGTCATGGTTGCTACGAGCATCATGACGTTTTTGAATGTCTTTTTCATTTTGTTTTTTGTTTTTATTGTTCTGTTATAAATGTTTCTTGTTGTGCGATTAGAGGAAGAAACCCTCGTAAGCGATACCGATGTTGATGGCTGGCTCATCGTTGTATTTTGATCTCAAGAAGCGATGGTTGTACTCTGCTTTCACGCTGATCTGCTTCATTGGATAGTAGTTGATACCAGCTGCGAGAATCTTCTTGTTGGTCCACTGTGATATAGTGTTGTGTACAGATGAATCATAGTACTCATAGTGACCGAATACATAGAGCTTCTGGTTGTTCTTTCGTAGAGATGAAATCTGTGAGAACACATTGTATCCTGCCTCTATCATGGTTGCTACAGCATGACTACCGAAGTACTTGTTCTTGCCAGACTCATTTGGTTTTACCAATGAGGTGCCTGGGTAAGTGTGGTCGGAAATCTTGTCGGCATCACTTACGTAGCCATAGTCCACATTACCACGTACAATCCAGTTGTATTTATTATAGGTAAAGTCAAAAGCGCCTACATATACATTTCCCTTGATATCTTTATACACAGCATCGTAAGGAGTGGTGTTGCTCATGGCTTGTCCGTAGTAACCGCTCAAACCGATGCGAAGACCAGGGATAGTATAGTTGTCTACACGTACTGCTGCACCATACTTGTTGGCTACCTCAAATTCATAAGGGCTCTGTGTACCCCCCTGAATCCAGTTGCTACGGCTGAACTTGTATGCGTTCAAACCTGCCAAGAACTGAGCCTCGTAACGGAAGTCGCCAGACTTACCCCAGAAACTCAAACCTGTCTGATGCCAAGTGCAAGGGAGAATGGTGTTCTCACCCTCTGGACGATAAACAGTGAAGAAGTTCAATGGCTCATGATAAGCATTGGTCAAACCAACAGGCACAACGATATGACCCATCTTGATGTTGGCAAAATGACCGAAAGATTTCTGAATCCAGAACTGCTCCAGTTCAACTTCGCCACCTTTCTCCTGTTCCTGCTCGTACTCAATAGCCTCTTCTGCCTCATATTCGATAGAAGAACCTGTACCACCGTGCTCAAACTCAATCTCAGTACCCATGGTCCAACCCTTACCGAAGTCGTAACCCAAGTAGATGACTGCATGAGGAATGTCGAAACGACCATGTGAAGGAGCGTTCTTGTAAGCATTAGCGTTAGAGTAACGGTTACCTGCGTCGCTATAGAAATTGCGGCTCATGGCAACCTCGCCATAACCACCTACGCTGAGGCGCTTGCCATTCACGTGCTGCATCACGCTGTCGGCAGCCACAGTTTGTGCACTTGCCGTTGCCAAACCGGCAACCAGGGCAGCGGACATCAATCCAATTCTTAAACTGTTCATCTTTATTATTTTGAATTTATTGTTATCATTATCCTTGATAAAAAAGAAAAGAGCGCGGATGTCTGCTTGCGGTCTCGACACTTTAGAGGCCTAGTATCTCCTTAAAGCCATGAGGCATGATAAGGAATTACGCAGCTCTGCCGCTCGGGAGTGGCAATCATCACCGCGCTCTTTCTCGATTTCGGGTGCAAAGGTACGGAGTTTTAAAATATCTTGCAATACCTAAAAATCGGTAAACTGCGGCATCCCCATTTCTAGGTATTGCGAGTTTCAAAACTTTTTTGTATATTTGCACCCGAAATAGAAACATTATGAATGTTCTTAATACAAGGATGTTTTCATTTAAGGATAAAAGAAGATGAAAAATCAGAAGATGTATGAAGCTGATGACAAGATGATCAGCATCATTAGAGACAATTATAACATTTTACAGAGCCTCGGCAGCTTCGGCATCAACCTGGGCTTTGGTGATAAAACTGTGCGCGAAGTTTGCGACGAGCAGAATGTGGATACTTATACATTTCTGGCTGTGGTAAACTTTACAATTAATGGTTACAGGGAGTATGACAATGCCGACCGTTTGTCGTTACCGACCTTATTGCATTATCTCAAGGCATCCCATGTCTATTATATTGATTTCCAGTTGCCTTTCATCCGTAAGGAACTCGTTGAGGCTTTGGATGAAAAGGATAATCTGGCTCGTCTTATCCTCAAACTTTATGATGATTATGCCCATAGTATAACCAATCATATGCGGTATGAAGAAAAGATGGTATTTCCTTATGTTCAGGCACTTATCGATGGTAATGCCAATGCAAACTTTGATATAGAAACCTTCTCGAAGCACCATGCTCAGGTAGATATGAAGTTAAAGGAACTCAAGAGTATCATTATCAAGTATTTGCCTTCTGATGGCTTGCATAACAATCAGCTCAGCGCCACTCTTTATGATATATATAATAATGAGGAATGGCTGAAACATCATTCTGAGGTTGAGGAAGAAATCTTTATTCCTGCTGTAATAAATGCAGAGCGTAAACTGAAGCAGAACGATGTGAGTGCCAAGATTTCGAGCATGATTAATCAGACTCCGATGAGTGACGAACAGTTGAGCGACCGTGAGAAAGATGTGATTGTTGCTTTGGTTCAGGGAATGACCAACAAGGAGATTGCTGACCACCTGTTTATCTCTATCAATACGGTCATTACGCATCGCAGAAACATCGCCCGAAAGCTTCAGATTCACTCTCCTGCAGGTCTTACAATTTATGCCATCGTGAACAATTTGGTTGATATTTCTTCTGTAAAGCTGTAGTTTATCTGTGGAATATCAGTTTAAATAATGTTATTTTTTCTAAAATGATAGCGCCTTCCTCTCACATGAGGGGAAGGCGCTATCATTATATTTAGGTATGTGATGATTCTGCATCATTATTTATGGTGAAGGCTAGATCATATTGATGTCAACAAAACCATGCATCACAGCATAAATGGTGAGTGAAGACACACTTTTTAATCCCAGTTTTTCTTGTATTTTCTTGCGATGGGTAATCACAGTAGTCAGTCCGATACAGAGTTGGTCGGCTATCTCTTTGTTGATTTTCCCTTGTGCTACCAGAGATAATACCTCTATTTCTCTATCCGACAGAACTTTTTCCTGAGTGACAGGGGGCATGGCAGGGATATGTTCGCCATGAGGATGACCGGAATGCTGCAGGTTGAGAAGCTCTTTTATCAGGTATCCTTCTGGTACATTGACGCAGAGACAATGAAATTCTGCAAGTTGCGAATTGGGATCATTGCTGGGTGTTAGAACGATTACGTGGCGGTTCCTGTTGCCCTGTGTGAAGAAGTAACGGTGTTCCAGTACAATGTGCATAGATACAAAGCTATGAACAAAGTGGTCTGGATTGTTTGCCTCGTACTGACGGAACGAACCGAAGGTCGAGATTTTCATCATGGGCATCACCGACTCAAGCAGTTGTCTGAGTCCCATTGCGGCGAGTGTATTGCTCTCTACTATTGCCATTTCCGGCATCTGTTTGCCAGTCATGGCTTTCATCATTTCTTCATTCATCTCTGTTTATTTTACTTCTGCTAGTGATAGTTGGGTTATACTTATATCTTGTTTTTACAAGAATGGAGTGAGTACCTTTGCCGCAAACCATCCTTTGAATCTTTGCCAGCCCGTACGCCACTCTCTCCAGTTCTTCTCATTGAGTAAGAAACTGTCTTTCTTTTCCCCATCAAAGAGCTGTACCAGTTGTTGGGTAGTGCAAGAATCCACAATCACTGCATTCTCTTCATAGTCCCAGCGCAGGCTTCGGGCATTGAGATTGGCACTGCCAACGGTACAGAACTTGCCGTCTACCATGATAATCTTGGTATGGTGGAAGCCCGGCGTATACATCCAAACATTGCATCCTGCCTTCATCAGCTTGTGCGCATTATAGAAACCACAGTCAGGAGTCAGCGGAATGTCGCTCTTGGTAGAGAGCATGATTTCTACCTTTACTCCTCTTTTCACAGCATTCTTCAATGCCTTTTTGAGTTTATGACTCAAGGTAAAGTAGGGGCTGATAATCTTGATGCTGTCCTGTGCATCATTGATGGCATTCACATAGAAATATCGGATGATATCCTTTGTTATATGAGGCTCACGATTGATGATGCCGACCATCTTTCTGTAGGCTGTTGCTGTCGTATCTGGCTTGAGATTCTCTACCAGATAATCCTTCTTCTTATATCTCCAGAACTCAGTGCTGTGCACATTCTGTCCGCTCACCTTGTTCCACATCTTGAGGAATATCTTCTGTAGGGTATTCACCTCGCTTCCGTCGATGCGACAGTGCATATCGTGCCATTCTCCTACAACCTTCGTACCTTTTATATAATAGTCGGCAACGTTCATACCGCCTGTGTAGGCTATCTGCCCGTCGATGACAACGATTTTACGGTGATCACGGTTGAAAATTGCATGTACCCATGGAAACTTCAGGGGCTTGTATTCATAAATCTCTATACCATTGGCACGGATTTTCTTGAGATGTCTCTTTCGCAGAGGCTTATTGTTGGAAGAGTTTCCGAAACCATCATATAAGGCTCTCACCTTCACACCCTCCTTGACTTTCTGAGCTAGCAGGTCGAAGAGAAGGGAGGCGATGCTGTCGTTGCGAAAGTTGAAGTATTCCAGGTGTACACTATGTTTAGCCTGTCGGATTGCCTGGAACATATCATCAAACTTTTCCTGACCGTTCATCAGTAGGGTTACTGAATTATCGTGAGAAAAGCTGACACCTTTCCCACGAAGCTGATTTACAATCAGCGAATCGCTAGTCTGTGCGCTGCACAGCGAACAAGACAGCCATAATGTTGCTATTAATAAAAAATATCTCATCTTATCTATAACCGTGTTATCTATAAATCCGTGTAATCTGTGTTATCCGTGCCTAAAAAATTATACCATGCAGGCATAGTGATCTACGATACCTTTCAGATGATTATCCTTGTCTACAACCAGTACCGTATGCACCTTATACTTGTGCATGATGCGCTGAATCTCCGAAATCTTCGTCTTCGGAGTCACCATTTTCGGAGTGGTGGTCATGATGTCGCTTACAGTCTTGTTAAAGAATTCTGCCTGCCATTTCTCCATGGCGCGTCGGATATCACCATCGGTAATAAGTCCGATAACGTGGTTGTCTTCATCCAATGAGATACCCAATCCCAGTTTGCCCTTGCTTACGTGGATGATAGCCTCGCCCAGGTGCATTTCCTTAGGAATGATAGGCATATCATCGCTGCGCATCACATCTTCTGCTGTGGTCAGCAGTCGTTTGCCTAATTCTCCACCAGGATGGAACTGTGCAAAGTCACGAGGCTTGAAGTGGCGTACCTGCATCAGGGCGATGGCCAGTGCATCACCCATAGCCAATGCTGCAGTAGTACTGCTGGTAGGGGCGAGGTTCAACGGACAAGCCTCCTTCTTTACCTTTACGGTGATATGATGGTTGGAGTATTTTGCCAGCAGGGAATCTGGATTTCCGGTGATGGAAATGATAGGAACATTCATGTGGAGTACCATCGGGATGAAACGAAGCAGTTCATCGGTCTGACCACTGTTACTCAGTGCCAGAACCACATCCTTGTCGGTCATCACACCTAAGTCGCCGTGATAGACATCCAGTGGATTGATGTAGAAGGCTGGTGTGCCTGTAGAGGCAAGTGTAGCGGCAATCTTGGCACCTACGTGTCCACTCTTGCCCACACCTGTAACGATAATCTTGCCTTGGCAATGATACATCATGTCTACAGCTTTCTCAAAGTTGTCGTCTAGATAAGGTATCTGGTCGAGGATTGCCTGCGCCTCGTCTTTAAGAGCCTGTTCGCCATAACCGCGAACAATCTTATCATCTATATTGTTATTTTTATCGGTCATTTCTAAATCATTTGAATTGGCTTTCCATTCGTACGCCGAACGTTGTTTCTTCATTCTTCATTCTTCACTTTTCACTTAAAGGAGTTCCTGGATAAGTGATTCCAACTTGTTTAATTCCAGCATATTGGCTGCATCGCTCTTGCCCTGGTCTGGGTCAGGATGTACTTCAAAGAAGTAGCCGGTAGCTCCGAAAGCTTTAGCCGCCTTTGCCATTGCTGGAACGAACTTACGGTCGCCTACGGTCTTGCCGTCACCTGCACTCGGGCGCTGAACGCTATGGGTACAGTCCATGATGACATTTGGCACAATCTCCTTCATGTCAGGGATGTTTCTGAAATCTACCACGAGATTGTTATAGCCGAAACAGTTGCCGCGTTCTGTGAGCCAAACTTCCTTGGCACCGCTCTCCAATGCTTTTTCTACAGGATATTTCATATCTCTACCGCTCAGGAACTGTGCCTTCTTGATGTTGACGGTTTTACCTGTCTTGGCTGCAGAAACCAGAAGGTCGGTCTGTCGGCAGAGGAAGGCTGGAATCTGGAGAATATCACAAACTTCGCCTGCTGCTGAAGCCTGATAACTCTCATGAATATCTGTTGTAACCTGAAGGTTGTACTTCTCCCTGATATCTCCCAGCATCTGGAGTCCTTTCTCCAGTCCTGGACCACGGAAAGAGTGGATGCTGGTACGGTTGGCTTTGTCGAATGAAGCCTTGAATATGATTTTAGTTCCTAACTTTTCGTTGATGCGGACGAGTTCCTGCGCTACTGTTTCCAATAGTTCCATTGACTCGATGACGCAAGGACCTGCTATGAATGTTGCCATATTTTTTATAGTTTATAGTTTATAGTTTATAGTTAATAGGGAGTAAACCTGCTATTAACTGTAAACTACAAACTGTTAATTATTAACTTGTTTAATTGTAATTTCACGCTGTGGGAACGGAATCTCGATGTTGTGATCGTTGAGCGTATCGTAGATGCACTCCATAATGGTGGCATCATCGATGGCTTGGGTAAGCACGTTGACCCATACCACAATTCTGAGTGTGATACAGCTGTCATCGAAACTTTTCAATAACACCTTCACACCTTTGTCCTGATAGATACAATCCAGTTTCATGAGGGCATCAATCAGAATCTGTTTCACTTCCTTCACATTGCTGCCATAAGCAATACCTACCTCCAGAATATCCAGCTCATAACCATGATTCTTGGTCATGTTCTTGTAGTTTTTGGAGAAGAGCTGCGAGTTCTGGAAGGCTATGACCGAACCGTCGGTAGCCTCCAGCATCGTAGAGGTATAACTGATACTGCTCACCTTACCACGGGTGCCGTCACAGATGATATAATCACCCACCTTCACACGGCCCATCATCAGAGAGATGCCGTAGTAGATGTTTTCGAGAATATCCTTTGATGCAAAACCCAGACCAGTTGATAAACCGGCAAAGATAGCTAGCAGCCATGATTTACCAACCTGGAATACGTTCAGGGCTATCATCAGCCAGATACCCCAGATAATCACCTGCATCACGTTCTTGAACATCACAATCTTTGAAGCAGTCGACGCCGGGTCTGCTTTCTCGAAGTGATGACGCATGAAATCTACAGAAGTAATGTTGATGTAGTTGAACAGGAAGTACAGACAAGCTACCTCTGAAATACTGAAAAGCGATGCAGTGAAGTTGCTGGTCTTGATGTAATCCTTGTTGAATATCTCCCATGTCGTATCACTCATGTTGAATACATCTGCTGCCCAATAGATAGAGATGATGAACGAGAGTACGCCAGAAATAGGGAGCAATACCTTATAGATAAAGCGATACAGCCATTTGTCGGTAATCGCCTTGTCTGCCAGTTTTTTACGCTTGGCATATACGCTGAGCCATCCTTCGCAGCAGGTGATGGTAAGCACGCAGGTAAGCTGCATGGTCCACCAGATGATAAGCTGGACGGCAAGCAGTGTAAAACCTGTCCAGGCAAAAATGGTACTTACTCCGAATACGGCAAGCGATATGAATGCGTATGTCTTGTCGGTGCGCAATACCTGGTTGTGCTTTCTGCCAATCACATTCCACTGCCAGAGAGCGCAGAGCAGAAGGACTGGTGGAAAGATGAGGTTTACAAGGTCGTTTGGTATCAGGATGATACGGAACACGATAACGATGAAACCTACTAGCATCAATGGTGAATAGATACGGAAGGTATTCTTGATCTTATCGTTGTCTACACGTAGCAGGATAGATACCAGAATGACACCAACCAGCCAGGAATATTCTACCAGCAGCTGGCTTGCCATAATCACGAAGTTCTGGGTAACCGCCATTCTTACGATACCGAGAATAACTGCGAAGGTTACTACTGTCATAGCCATGATAAGGCATGGACGTTTTGCCATAAAACTTTCCTTTCTGTTCTCGAACATACCATGCTTCATGAGTTGGGTAATCACGATGCGGATGGTAAAGAGATTGAGGAAGATGGAGATGAGCCCCCAGAAGACAATGATACCAAAGAGGATGAAGATGATACGAACATCCCATTGTGACATCATGCCTGGTACGGGCTTGTATTTCTCGGTTACAGACGTCTTCGCCTCCTTATAGTTCATGCTGATATTGCGGAGTATACGCAGATAGTTGTCGCCTCCATTATTGAAGATGCTGTTCTGGATATCTTCGTATCTGCGGTTGGCATAGTCGTTGAGTGCCTGTAACTTACGGTCGGTTCGGTCGTAAGCCTGTACATAGGCTTGCAACTGTTTCTGTTTCTCTACCAGCTGGCGGCGGATATTGACAGCCAGAGTCAGGTCAACGTTTCGGTTCACCTGTGCTTCTTCGCTGAGAAACATGGTGTTCATGCCGTAGAGATAGTTGATGAGCGAATCGAAACGCGCCACCTCAACATTGTTTTTCTTGATCATCTGGCGGAAAGGAACAGCCTTCGACTTAAACTTCTTAAACTGCTCTGTAGCCTCATGACAGGCATACGTCATGTCGAAAATATACCCATTGCGCTGCGAATAGAGCATGATGGAGTTCTGGTCAGCCTGTTTCACAATACTGATGAGCTCCTGAATCACAGCCAACTGTTGAGCCTTGGCAGCTTGGTTCTGTTTCTCCAAGTCTATGTGATAGTTGGTCAATTCTGTACGCAGCATATAGAGCGTTGTGTCCAGGTTGGCTTCCTTGAGCACAGCATTACTGGGCAGTACGAATGCCACCATCAGCAGAATTATGATGTATAGTCTCTTCTTCATATTTAGTAAATTTGACTGCAAAGTTATTAATAATTCGTGAAAAAGCAAAGAGAAAATCGCCTTTTTTGATATATTAGCACCTTTACGTTCGATTTTTAGGGTTATCTTTTGCATTTTTCATATAAATTGATTACATTTGCAACGTCAAAGGATACGTTAATTAATCAGATAAGAATATGAAGATACTCATAGCAGATAGTGGCAGCACCAAGACCGATTGGGCTCTGGTTGATGAACAGGGTAACGTGATGGTTACCTGTAAGACGCAGGGCATCAGTCCGATTCATCAGAGTGATGCCGAGATTTTGGATGTATTGTGTAAGGAACTTGTTCTGTCAGAGCAGCCTCAGGAGGTTTTCTTTTATGGCAGTGGAGTAACCGAGGCGATGAAGTCTCGCATGAAATCACTCTTGCAGCAGTCTTTTCCTGAAGCCAAGGTTGAGGCTGAAGGTGATATGTTGGGAGCAGCCCGTGCCCTGTTTGGCAAGAAACCGGGTATCGCCTGTATTTTGGGAACCGGTGCCAACAGTTGTCTTTACGATGGAGAGAAGATTGTGATGAACACGCCTCCGTTGGGATATATCCTGGGCGATGAGGGTAGTGGGGCAGTAATCGGCAAACTTTTCCTCAATGGTATCTTCAAGGGCACATTGCCTGTATCGCTAAAGAATAAATATCTTGCCTGGTCGGGTTTGGATTATCCTACTATTATTAATAAGGTGTACAGACAGCCGCTTGCCAATCGCTTCTTGGCTTCCATCTGTCCTTTTATCTCAGAACAGATAGCAGAAGGTGAGAAACACGAGAACGGGACTGACGAACTGAACGAAGCGATGGCTCTCTATCGTATGATACTGGAGAACTTCAATCAGTTCTATGCAAAGAATCTCACACCTTATATTAAATATGTCAAGGCGAGCACCGAAGATATAAGTCAGTTGGAGCCAGGCATGAAGGCATGGTATTCATCCTTGGAAGAAGAAATTCCGATGCTTGGTTTTGTTGGAAGCATTGCCCATTACTTTGAGTCTCCTTTGAGAAATGTGATGGAGGATGAGTTTCATCTCAAGATTTCCCAGATTTTGAAAGCTCCGATGCCGGGGTTGATAAAATATCATATTAATTAAGCAATTTTTGCACCAAAATGTATTTTATGCTACATTTTGGTGCTTTTTCGTTAAAAAATGTAGGTTGCGCAACATTTTATACGTAATTGATTAACCAAAACATACCCTATTGTGTCTGTTTTTTATCTATCTTTGTCCCCGAAAAAGTAAATGCAAACAACGATAAATCGAGGCAATCCTCCTAACCGAGGCTTATACCTTATTTATATAAAGGCAATATTCGACCTATGTTACATAGGCCTATATTAAACCTAGAAGCAACAATTATTAATTTAAACCTAAAGTAATTATGAGAAAAACATCTCAGAAATTCTCGCAGAGCCACATGCTCTGCAAAGTTGCTCTGGTAGCCATCATGTTGGTGCTCCAGGCAATGTTAGGAATCGGAGCGGGTGTCCTCAATGCTCAGACGGTTAAGGGTACTGTCATCTCTGGCAGTGACAATGAACCATTGATTGGTGCAAGTGTCATGGTGCAGGGTACAAAGACGGGTGCCGTTACTGACCTGGATGGTAACTTTACCATTGAAGCAAAGAATGGACAAACACTCGAAGTTTCGTATCTGGGCTTTATCACCCAAAAGATTAAAGTTACAGGTTCGACAATCAACGTAACCTTAAATGAAGACAAGCAGTCACTTGATGAAGTTGTCGTAGTAGGTTACGGTGTTCAGAAGAAAAAGCTGGTGACGGGTGCCAACATCAACGTGAAGGGTGATGACATCGCCAAGTTGAACACTTCCAATCCGCTTCAGGCGCTCCAGGGACAGACTCCTGGTATGAGCATCATCTCAACATCCGGTCAGCCGGGTTCCGGTTTGAAGGTAAACATCCGTGGTATGGGTACCGTGAGTGGTTCTGATCCGCTTTACATCATTGATGGTGTACGTGGTGACATCGCTTCTCTGAATCCAGCAGATATCGAAAGCATTGATGTGCTGAAGGATGCGGCATCGGCTGCCATCTATGGTTCGCAGTCGGCCAATGGTGTTGTTCTGATTACTACCAAGGGTGGTAAGGAAGGCCGTGCCGTGGTTAGCTTCGACGGATATGTGGGTTGGCAGAACAAGCCACGCAGCATTGATATGCTCAATGCTAGGGAGTATATGGCTATTCTGGATGAGGCTGCCATCAACTCGGGCAAGAATGCCTACGACTGGAGCAAGTACAAGAGTATCTATGATGCCAATGGCGATTTGATTGATACCGACTGGGTAGATCAGATGTTTGTGAAGAATGCCAAGACTTCTTCATATAATATAGGTGTAAATGGCGGTAGCAAGACTGCCAATTATGCCATGACGCTGGGTTATATGAACCAGGAAGGTATTGTTGGCGGCAAGGACGTCAGCAATTATGAACGTTACAACTTCCGTGTCAATTCCGACTGGAAGGTGAAGGACTGGTTGAAGGTGGGTGAGCAGATCAGTTTCATCTATACCCAAAATTCGGGTATCGCTGTGGGCAATGCTTACAACAACACTCTGCGCAGTGCCTTCAATACCTCTCCATTGTCGCCAGTCTATAGCGACAACAACAAGTATGATTCTCCTTTTAATGATACCAGCAACAGCGACTGGTATAATGCCGATGGCAACCCATACGGCTTGATGATGACGAACAATAACAATCAGACGAATGCAGCCCGTTTCACCGGTAATGTGTATGCGGAGATTGAGCCTATCAAGAACTTGAAGTATCGCACTGTAGTAGGTTATGAATATTATGCAAGCGATTACCGTTCGTTTACTCCTCTCTATCAGTTCTCTATCTATAGTTACAACACAGCCAACCGTACCAGTGTGAACCAGAATATGGGACATAACTGGCAGTTGACCTGGACCAACACCCTGTCTTACGACTTCAAGGTAAAGGAGCATAGCTTCACTGCCTTGGCAGGTATGGAGTCCTGGCGCTTTGATGGCGTAGGCGTAAGTGCATCCAATGCCACCCTGAAGAGTGGCTTTTCCGACTGGAACCATGCTTATGTAAGCAATGGTACAGCTGCCACCGCTACCGATGGTCTGGGTGCCAGCGGTGCTCCTTCTCTGTCACAGCGCATGGTGAGCTACTTTGGTCGTGTAAGCTGGAACTGGAAGGAAACCTATATGGCAACAGCTACCCTGCGTGCCGATGCTTCTTCTAAGTTTGCCCGTGGCAACCGCTGGGGCTACTTCCCTTCTGTTTCTGCCGGTTGGATTGTAACCAATGAAAAATGGGTGAAGCCTCTGCTCAAGGTGCTTGATTATGCCAAGGTGCGTGCAAGCTGGGGACAGGTTGGTAACCAGAATATTGGCGACCTGATGTTTATTTCTCCTATCTCAACATCGGGCGCTTACTATAACTTCGGTACGGCTTTGGGTGCTGACGGACAGTCAAATTACTATGGTGCTTACGAAAGCCGTCTGTCTAACGAGAATGTGAAGTGGGAAACTTCAGAGCAGTTGGACTTCGGTTTGGATTTGCGTCTCCTGGGCAAGCTGAATGTCAACATCGACTGGTATAAGAAGACCACCAAAGACTGGTTGCTGGTTAAGCCTATCCCAGGCACAGCCGGTACGGGAGCCCCTTATTTCAATGGAGGTGACGTAGAGAATACCGGTATAGAAATCGGTTTGGGCTGGAACGACAACATTGGTAGAGATTTCAACTACTATGTGAATGTCAACGGTGCCTATAATAAGAATAAGGTGGGAAGCATCCCTACATCCGATGGTATCATTCATGGTACCGATGGTAATGGTCAGCTCTATGATAACTCTACCGAGTTCTACCGTTGCAGCAATGGCGAACCAATCGGTTACTTCTGGGGTTACAAGACCGCTGGTATCTTCCAGAACCAGAAAGAAATCAACGAGTGGGTAGCGGCAGGCAATGGCGTACTTCAGGGGTCTTCTGTAAAACCTGGCGATGTAAAGTATTACGATGTCAACCACGATGGTACCATCAATGATGCCGACAAGGTAAACCTGGGCAATGGTATGCCAGACTTTACCTATGGTTTCTCACTCGGTTTCGGCTACAAGGGACTCGACTTCTCTGTAACCGCCAACGGTTCTGTAGGCAACGACATCGTTCAGAGCTACCGCAATGTAGGTGCCAAGACTGCCAACTACACTTCAGCTATTCTGCAGCGCTGGACAGGTGAGGGAACATCCAACAAATATCCACGTGTAACAGAGACCAATGTGAACTATCAGTTCTCCGACCTCTTTATCCAGGATGGTGACTTCCTGAGAATCAGCAACATCACCTTAGGTTATGATTTTGCCAAGCTGCTTCATCAGAAGTTCGTATCTCAGGCCCGTTTGTACTTCCAGGTTCAGAATGCGTTTACCTTTACCAAGTATGACGGCATGGACCCAGAAATCGGTTATGGTGTCAATAGTTGGGCATCAGGCGTAGATTTGGGTTACTATCCACGTCCACGTACCTTCATGGTAGGTTTGAATCTTAAGTTCTAATTTAAAGGAGATATCATTATGAAGACAAATAAAATAAAGATAGCCGCTTTGGGTATTTTGGCTATGGGAGGTCTGGCATCTTGCAGCGACAGTTGGCTGGATGTGGCTTCCAAGACAGAATCAAATTCCGGCAATTTCTATAAGAGTCAGGAAGATGGACTTCGCTCGCTCTATGCCTGCTACGATGGTTGGCAGCGTACCGTTTCAGATGGTCCTTCGTTCACCGTCTATCAGTTGACCGAGACGATGAGTGATGAGTGCTTTGGCGGTACGGGTAACACCGATGGCCGCAACACGCAGATTCTCGACCGTTTCGACATGAATCAGGCACCGTCTTATACCGATATGCACGAAACCTTGTGGAAGAGCTATTATGCAGCCATCTTCCGCTGCAATGAGTTTATCGATAAGGGTGAAGGCATTACCTGGGATGATGAGAATGCAAAGAACACTTATCTGGGTGAGGCTCATGCCCTTCGCGCCTTGTGCTATTTCGATATGCTTCGCCTTTGGGAGAATATTCCGTTGCTGGAACATGCCACCAGCGAAGTGGTTCCTCAGGCTGCTCCTGACTCTGTATATAGTCTGGTATTCAGAGATTTGAAGTATGCCATCGAGCATATTCCTGCCAATGCCTATCCTAAGAAGGATGCGGCTTCCAATGATGGACATATCACCAAGTATGGTGCCGAGGCAATTCTGGCTCGCGCGTACCTCTTCTATAGTGGCTATTATGGCAAGGAGCCTGATCAGTTGGGCTTGACCAAGGCGGATGCACTGGCTGCCTGCGAGGATATCATCGCGAGTGGCGAGTTCAGTCTGGTACCTCGATTCAGAGATTTGTGGCCAGCTTCTGCTGATGACAAGAGCGGTGACCACGTAGGACTTTGGGCACATGAGAACTCTTCCTGGGCTGGTCCTGGAAACCCAGAGACCATACTCTCGATGAAGTTCAACTACACAGCCGATTATAATGGCAACAATGATGGTAACCGTTTCCAGGTAATGATAGGAATGCGTACCGGTAGTCTGGTTTACGAAGGCTATGGCCAGGGTTGGGGTGCATGCACTGTTACACCATCCATTGCTTCAGCCTATGCTACGGGTGATACCCGCCGTTCAGCCTCTATCATCGATGCTTCACAGTTGAAGGATTACGAGAACACCTATCTTGCCGACCAGCGTGAATACACCGGATATTTCGTTAAGAAATATACCCCTTTGTCTAAGCACGAAACTGCTGGTGATGGCAAGTTGCAGCATTACACGGAAACAGTGGGTGCAGGCGATTTCCAAATCAGTCAGTTCCAGGATTGGGTCCTCGTCCGTTACGCCGATGTCCTGTTGATGGCAGCAGAGTTGGGCAGTCCTAATGCCCAGTCTTACTTCGACCAGGTTCGCAAGCGTGCTTATACCGAGGATGATGGCACCACCCTGAGTGGCAACTATTCTCAGCAGACAGCCACCAAGGAGAACATCCTGAAAGAGCGCAAGCTTGAGTTTGCCTTCGAGGGAATCCGCTATTGGGATCAGCTCCGTCAGGGCGTGGAGCAGGCAGCCAGGGAGATTGCCGGTTCCTGGGAAGTGAAGGATGGCGGCGAGAAAACCACCGTATCCATCAGTGCCGAGAATATCATCAAGAAACGTGGTTTGATTCAGATTCCTATCACCGAGATCGGACTTTCTCATGGTCTCCTGAAGCAGAATCCTGGTTGGTAATTCTAACTTTTTAAAGTATTGGTTTTATGAAGATTATAAATAAAATATATTCGCTTTTGGCAGCTGTCATGATTCTCGTCATGGCGAGCTGCTCTCCAGACGAGTTTGGTCTGGGCGATAAGAACTTGTCTTCTGAGGATTTGGCTGAGAACATCGCCTTCACGATTACTCACGACGAAAGCAATCCTAATATTGTCAAGTTCAAGAGTCTGTTGCCATCGAGCTATTCGGTGGTCTTTGATACGCCTCAGGGACGTTTCCAGCAGGATGAGGTGAGCCTGAAGATTCCTTTCAATGGTACCTATCAGGCACGTATCGGTGTTGAAACCCGCGGCGGTTTCCTCTGGGGACCCTACGCCGAGTTCAAGGTAGATGATTTCTGTGCCGAATTCGTTACCGATCCTCTGTGGACCTATCTGAGTGGCGGCGTAGGCAAATCGAAGCGATGGAAGTTGGATATCGATGCCAATGTCATCACCAAGCATTCAGACCTCTGGGCAGGTCCGCTCGGATTCTGGGGTATGGATGATGACTGGAGTACCTGCATGATGGGACAGACCGCTGCAGCCGGCGACCATTGGAACTGGACTCCTGGTATCGCAGACAACTCCTGGGTGATGTCGGCTATGGACTATGGTTATATGGAGTTCGACCTGATTGGCGGTGCCCATGTCACCGTATATAATGCTGAGACAGGTGAGACCCTTAAGGGTACTTACATGCTGGATACAGACAATCATACCATCACCTTCTCGGATGCGGAACTGCTCCACAATTCGGGACATGACCAGGTTGCTACCAACTGGCGTAGCGGACTGAAGCTGATGGGACTTGCCGACGACCGTTTGCAGATAGCAACAGTTCGAGACAATTCTGATGAGGGCAAGTGCTTGCTTTGCTACAACTTCGTTTCAGAGGAATACTGGGATAATTGGACTCCTTCCGCGCCAGAGAACACCCAGGTGAAGCCAACGCTGATGACTGACTGGCGCGACTGGGTAGAGCAGAAAACCAATAAGGAAATCACCTATAAGTTGGCTAACCCTGATAATGAAGAGGGACGGCAGTTTGACTATTGCAACCTCGACGGTAGTGCCAAGGGCATTCAGCTTACAGCAGCCAGTGGTATCGAGGATGCAACCCTCGTGATGAACAGCGAGTCAAAGAGTTATATCTATACCGCTCCTGATGGAAGTCAGGTTTCCGGTAAATATACCTTGAACGATGATGGCGTATTCACTTTCGACAAGGGCTTCGGAAATACCCAGCTTTCTGCAACGGGCAATTACAACATGCATGCCAATGCCGACAACACCCTGCGTATTCTGAAAGTCAGCAAGGATGACTATACCGGACATCTGAAGGATTTGTGGCTCGGTAGCCAGTGTCTTGATGACCAGGGCAATCTCTATCAGTATCAGGCATACCACTGGGTAGCCCAGAGCGCAAGTTCTGCATCAGGTCCTAAGTATAAGGCAAACCTCTTCTTCAACAACTCCGGTTGGGGCTGGACCCACGATGGCGGTACCTCCAACTATATGAGCTCCAATGTGTTCATCACAGGCGATGGCGACTATTCCTTGAAGTTTGAGGGTGCAGAGAGCAATCCATATCTTCTCTACATCGACGTCAACAAGATTCTGAAGGACAATCCAAACTGCGATATCACCATCAAGAGCATCAAGGTAGATGGCAAGAGTGTTGATTTTGATGATACACTCATCCCAAGAGGATATACAGATGACGACCCAAGTACCAACTCTTTCCGTCGTTATGTATTGAACCCATGGGGACCTGCCGCATGCTTCAAGTTTGATTCCGGCAAAAATGAGTTTACCGACTTCAAGTGTTCTTCAAGCATCGAAGTGGTTATCACCGTGAAGATGGATACAGGTGCTCCTGTAGTGACACCTTCAGAGGGTAAATAAGATTAGAAACTTTAATGTGGATTAGATTATGAAAATGAAATATTTAGCAGGTGTGATGCTGCTGATGGCCGGTCTTTGCTCGCTCTCTTCCTGTAGCGATGATGACTACTCTGCAGCCACAGGAAATGTAATTAGCACCATTGAGACGGGTGATGCTTCTGTTACTGCTATTTCGGCAGTAGTCAGCGGCAAGGTCTTGGACTTGAGTAAGCAGGATGCCGGTGCCTATGCGGTGGGTGTTGTTTACGGTACCAACCCCGATCCTACCACAGCCGGCTCCAAGCAGCCTGGCGTGATTGATGCCGAAGGTAATGTAACCGCCGCTCTCTCGGGATTGACCAAGGGCAATACCTATTATTATGCCACTTACGTACAGTTACAGGGCATAGTAACCAAGTTTGGTGAGGTGAAGAGCTTCGTGGCTACCGATGCCCAGATTGCTACAGCCGGAGCCACGGATGTTACGGCTACCAAGGCTACCCTGAGTGCTACAGCCAATGGCTTGGAAGGCATCCTGATAGAGGGAGAGACCCAGATGAACTACGGTTTCAAGATTTCAACCTCTGAGGCGGATGTAGAGAACGGTATCGATTATCCAATCTCTGCCAGTGCCAAGACCATCAGTCAACGTGTGGAAGGTTTGCTTCCTGGAACTACTTACTATTATACATCATATTTTGAGTTGGGTGATGGTTTTGTCTATGGTGAGACCAAGAGCTTTACCACTCCTGCTCAGAAAATGGAATATGTTGACTTGGGTTTGAGCATCCTTTGGGCTAAATGCAACCTGGGTGCAGAATCAGAGGAAGAGACAGGTACCCTTCTGGGCTATGGTGATTTGACTGGTGTGAATCAGAGTACTTATCTCATCGATTACAATACAGTGGAAGATATCGCCGGTACGGATAAGGATATCTTGAAGAAGGTGAACGTGGATGCGGGTGCCTTGATGCGCAGTTCTACTCCTACAGCTGATCAGATGAGTGAGTTGATTGCCAATACCACTCAGACAGAAGTTGAGGTGAAGGGCGTGAAGGGTATCAGATTTACTGCAGCCAATGGCAACAGCATCTTTATGCCTTACACCGGTTACCGCAATGGAACTGCCAAGGTAGGTGAGGGCAACCAGGGCTTGTATTGGAGCGGCAATAACTATAGCATCGCTACGGATTATAGCCAGACGCTCAATCTGAGCAATGGTACTGCTTCATCTGGTGTTTCGGCCCGCAACCTGGGCTTGGCGATTCGTCCTGTTCGTATGTCACCTGAGTTGAAGGTTGATAATTCCAAATTGGTTGTCGGCGACCTTGAGAATAATGGTAGAATCCGTATCGAGATTTTCAACCAGTATGGTTCTACGGGCAGCAATCCTGGCATCAACCAGGCTCAGATTAAGTTTACCAAGAACATGGTGGTTACTTTCCGTCTTTCTGGTTTGACAGATAACATGAAGGAAGGTGCGGGCAGTCATGTGGCTGGTTTGGAGTATGGTGATGCTTCTTGGGATCCAAGTCGCTGGTCAGCCTTTGATAATTCCAAGTATGATGCCAACGTTACTGGCGATGGTCTCTATACGGTTTGGATGGAGACAGGTGATGCCGAGGCAGAAGGTGCAGCGGTATTCTGTGTGGATATCAACAATCTGGCAGCTGATGCCATCGATGCATCCAAGATTACTGCAGAGATTGTGAGCATCAAGTTTGATGTGGATCCTGAATTCTCTATGGATTTCTCCAAGACAGAGTTCGTCAACAAGGATGGCAAGGGCACAGACGGTCGCATTGAAATCTACAATGAGTATGGTAATACCAAGGCAAATGGAGTGGATGCTTCAGCCTTGTCATTCACAGGTAATCTGATTGTCAACTTCACCATCACAGGTATCGACGGCAACCTGAAGGATTCTGCTTCCAAGAACTACAAAACAGAACTTTCTTATGCCACACCTAGCTGGTATCCTAGCTACTGGGGCGGTTCTGAATTCGGGCGCACTTATGTGAAGGGCGATGGCACCTACGAGGTTTCCGCTTCTTTGGCAGATAAGTGCTCGGGTGCAGTGGTTTGGTCCATCGAACTCTACGATTTGTGGAAAGACCTGGTTGATCCTACTCAGGTTAAGGTCAAGATTAATCATGTCTTGACTCCAGGTAAGTAATCATACGTATTATTTTGATATTCTATGAATATGAAGAAAATAACAATTTTATCGTTTCTGATCATGGCTTTTGCCATGGTCAGTTTCTCAGCCTGTTCTAATGAGGATACCATCGAAGGCGGTGAAGGACTCTCTACGGATTTCGTGGCTTCCCGTTCTGATATGGCGTTTACGAAGAATGGCGGTGAGACTGATTTATATGTCAAGGCGGCTCAGGTACCAACGGTTTCTACCGAAGCGGCTTGGTTGGCTGTAACTCCAGTGGCTGGCTCTTCTAGTATTACCCATCATTTCCTCATCAAGGCAGAGGCAAATACAGCCAATGATGACCGTTCGGCAACTATCACCGTAGCGGCTGGTTCTGATACTAAGACTATCACCGTGAGCCAGAACTCTACCGAGGGTCTTCTCATCACATCTAGTAAAAATGTAAATGTGGGGGCTGCCGGTGGTCAGGTTACTGTTACCCTGAAGGCAAATGCAAGTTATTCTCAGGTAATCAGCAATGACTGGGTGAGTGAGATTACTTCTCGTGCCAACATGGTGGAATACACCCGCAACTATTCGGTGGCTGCCAACATCAGCAATGCCCGTTCGGCAACCATTAGCTATACCATGGTGGTAAACGACAGTACTTCCATCACAGAAGCTGTTACCATTAACCAGGAGCAGGGTACTACTACTGGTGATATGAGCAAGACTGCTATGGATATTGCTGCCTTGATGTATCCGGGTTGGAATCTGGGTAATACGATGGAGGCAGGAAATTCTGCTAATAACTGGAAGAATGCCGGTATCGGTTCTGAAACTTTATGGCAGTCGGCAAAGACTACCCAGCAGCTCATCGACCTGGTGAAGGCTTCCGGTTTCAAGAGCGTCCGTATTCCTTGTTCTTGGGTAATGGGTCACATCACAGATGCTGAGGCTTGCACCATCGATGCCGATTGGCTGGCTCGTGTTCACGAGGTGGTAGATTACTGCATCAAGAACGATCTCTATGTCATCATTAACCAGCATTGGGATGGTGGATGGATTGAGCATGATGGTTTGACAGCTGCTACTGATGTGGATGCTACCAAGGCAAAACTCACCAAGATCTGGACTCAGATAGCCAACAGTTTCAAGAATTATGACGAGCGTCTTATCTTTGCTGGTATGAATGAGCCTGGTGTGGGTGCCGGCGATGCCAATGCATTGCTGGGCACTGCGGATTTGGCCAATAGAATTGCTGAGTATGAGCAGACTTTCATCGAGGCGGTTCGTGCTACAGGTGGCAACAATGCCAAGCGAGTTCTGGTGGTTCAGGGTCCTAATACTAATATCGACAATACCGTAGCTCATAATTATATGGCTAAGCTTCACGATTCTGCTACCGACCGTCTGATGATAGAGGTTCACTTCTATGATCCATATAATTTTACCGATATGAGCGAAGACCAAAGTTGGGGTAAGTATTGCCTCTATTGGGGCAAGAACAATACCAATGGTTCTGAGGCTGATCGTACAGCTGATGCTAAATATAACGAGGATTATGTTGAGGCTCAGATGAAGAAGATGAAGACCAACTTCTTCGACAAGGGCTATCCTGTATTGATTGGTGAGTTTGGTGCCAACCAGCGTTTGGCCATCGGTAAGGATGCTGTTCATGATGCATCAGTTAAGGACTATTACAAGGCTGTTGTAACTAGTGCTATCAATAATGGTTGTGTTCCAATGGCATGGGATACCAATGCTAATTATCCTAGCATGACTATCTTCAACCGTGCTGGTGCAAGTGTTAGCAATGCTAATATGCTTGAGAGTATTAAGGCTGCTGTTGCTGCAGCAAAGTGGCCTGCTAAATAAAAAACGAGATATTAAGTCTTTAGGTTTGATATAAAGTAGGTGTGGACGCATATCGGGGAATCTTTCTCTGATGTGCGTCCTTTTTTTGTGCAAATATCGTACATCCTAACATAATATACCTATCCTTTTATCAAAAGTATACATTCACGCTACGGTTTTTTCGCTATCTTTGCAACATGATAACTTCAAACCCCGATAATACGTTAGATTGATATATGAAGAAGATAGTTATGATTATATTGGCTGCCGCTCATTTCGCTTGGGCTGGCGCACAGGTTAAACCAATGGATGGTCGTATCTCGAAAATGAAACTCACGGCTACCGAACTGGCTCACTATATGGCTCCAGGAGTCAACCTGGGTAATACGATGGAGGCGTGCGACTGGAATGATGTCTTTACCAATCAGGCTGGACTGAAGTCGGAAACTTCATGGCAGAATGACAAGACTACTGAGAGCTATATCCGGAGTTTGAAACAGCAGGGATTCAACAGTCTTCGCATCCCTATATCCTGGGTGGCTGGACATCTTACGGATAAGGAGAATATGACCATAGATCCTGTCTGGATGAAACGAATCAAGGAAATCGTAAACTATGGTCTCAATGCCGGTCTCTGTGTCATCATCAACGAACACTGGGATGGCGGATGGATGGAGCATGATGCCTTTACCAGTGGGGCGAATGTGACAGAATATAAGGAGATGTTCCGCAAACTGTGGACGAATATAGCAAAAGAATTCAAGACGTATGACCAGCGGGTTCTCTTTGCTGCCCTCAACGAACCGGGAGTGGGAGGCGCCAGTCCGCAGGTTCAAGGCGACATGCTGGCTCCTGATAGTAAGGAGTTTGCCGACCGGCTCCTGGCATACGAACAGGTGTTTATCGATGCCGTCCGTGCTACCGGTGGTAATAATGCCAGCCGTGTGCTCATCGTACAGACTCCAAAGACCGAGATTGATTTGGCTGCCAAGGATTCTTACGACATCACCCGTCTGAAGGATAAGGTGAAGAACTGCCTGATGGCAGAGGTTCATTTCTATGATCCTTATACCTTTACTCTGATGGACAAAGATGCTGATTGGGGCAAGGTGGCTCTTTATTGGAAAGGACATGCGCCTGCCGATGACCAGGGTCGAACCGTAAACACCATCTTTTATAATAATAAGAACGTGGATGCCTACCAGCATATCACCAATCAGGTGATGAAGATGAAACAGAAGTTTGTGGACAAGGGCTATCCTGTTGTCATTGGCGAATATGGTGCCAACCGTAAGGATGCCTCTCTCTTCGGTGGTAATCAGGAGAAGCATAATGAGAGTATGATGGCATGGTATGGTGCTGTGACTGCCGAAATGATGAAGGCAGGACTTATCCCGTATGTCTGGGATATCAATGTGCAGCCTCTTCCTCACATGACCATCTTCGACAGAAAGAAGCAGGTAGTTTCCGATTCCTATATATTTAAAGGTGTGATGCAGGGAGCAGCCGAAGGGATGGAAGATTACCAGAAAATCTATCCGAAACCTTAGAAAAAAGCAGAAAAAGCAATAATAAATAAGCATAGTTTAGATTTATATGTAGAAAGGGCAAAAAAGTATCATGCTTTTTTGCCCTTATTTAGTATCTTTGCAACCGAAAATGAATCTTTAAACTGTAAACTTAAATAATAAATGAAGAAGATATTTATTTTATTGATGATGGCATTGGCTACATGCAATATCTCAGCGAAGTCAAACTTTGTGCAGGTGAAGGACGGACATTTCGTTCGTGATGGTAAACCTTATTATTATGTAGGTACCAATTTCTGGTATGGTGCAATCCTCGGTTCAGAAGGACAGGGCGGCAACCGCGAGCGTCTCTGCAAGGAACTCGATAAGATGAAGGAGATGGGCATTGATAATCTCCGCATCCTGGTGGGCTCTGATGGAAAGCGAGGAGTGAAGACCAAGGTTGAGCCGACGCTGCAGGAAGCTCCGGGCGTTTACAACGATACGATTCTTGCCGGTCTCGACTATCTGCTGATGGAGATGGGCAAACGCAAGATGCTGGCCGTGCTCTATCTGAACAATTCCTGGGAATGGAGTGGCGGTTATGGCTATTACCTGGAGCAGGCTGGTTTGGGCCAGGCTCCCCGTCCTAACGAAGATGGATATCCTGCCTTCATGAACTTTGTCGCCAAATATGCATCCTGCGAAAAGGCGCATCAGCTTTTCTATGATTATGTGAAATTCATACTTACGAGAACCAACAGATATACAAAGAAGAAGTATAAGGACGACCCGGCTATCATGTCATGGCAGATAGGTAATGAGCCTCGTGCTTTCAGCAAAGAGCAGTTGCCTGCTTTCGAAAAGTGGCTGGGTGAAGCGAGCAAGCTGATCCGTTCGCTCGATAAGAATCATCTGATTTCTATCGGTAGCGAAGGTAAATGGGGATGTGAAGGTGAACTGAACTGCTGGGAGCGGATTTGTGCTGACAAGAATGTGGATTATTGCAATATTCATCTTTGGCCATACAACTGGAGTTGGGCGAGAAAAGACCATTTGCAGGAAGATTTGGGAATCTCCTGCAAGAACACAAAGGAGTATATTGATGAACATCTTGAGGTATGCGGACGTATCAGGAAGCCATTGGTGATGGAGGAGTTCGGCTATCCTCGTGATGGTTTCTCTTTTTCAACTTCTTCTACAACAGAAGCACGTGATGGATATTATAAGTATGTGTTCAGTCTTGTTGGCGACAATGCTGCATCCGGAGGTTACTTTGCCGGTTGTAACTTCTGGGGATGGGGCGGCTTTGCCAATCCTAAGCATGAGCAGTGGCAGGTAGGTGATGACTACACCGGTGATCCTGCTCAGGAAGCGCAAGGTCTGAACTCCGTTTTCTCTACCGATAAATCTACATTGGATGTAGTAAAGACGCAGGTAGACAGAATGAAGAAGATTGGTAAGTAATAAGCTTGGTGAAATTGTTAGTTGTTTTAGGAGGGTGTGCCATCAGTTCATGGTGCACCCTTTTTTTGTTTGACTTTTTATAATAATACTTTTATGTTTTTTTCGTAAAAGAATTGCCATATTGCCATGTAATTCGGTAACTGTTTGATTATGAGAATGTACCGATATTGCAATAGCTTTTTAATTGCCATAATCTGCCATATATTGCCATAAAAATAGCGATACTCAGGCGTCTTTGGTGTTCCCGAAATTGCGTCCCGACGTAGCATCTGGTACGTCCCGACGCAGTAACAGATGCGTCACGACGCAGCGCCAGATACGTCGCGATGTAATTTCAGATACATCTTGCCCAGAATCAAGTGAGCCTCATTTGAACTCCAGATAAACTTCAGTAGTATAGAGTTATATTTTTAGTTTGTTGAAAAGAAAAGAGAGGGTATGTGAATGCCCTCTCTTTTTGATTTTATCCGTTTCGAACATTGATTAATGTTCAAGATATAGTCCGTTTAGCTTTTCCAGGAAAACACAAACTTCATCATTTATCATTTCCATGAACCCATGAGTCTTCTTGTTCGATACACCAGGATATGGAGTATAGTAATGCTCCTCAATCGGTTCTCCCTGGTTTCTGCCAAACATCAGGTAAGCTATGTGATGCTGCTTGAGTACTGTAAGCAATGTCTCTGAAAAAATACTGGAATCACCAATAGATTCTACTCCTGTTGTCAGTCCGAAGGCATTGTTGTGGTCTTGGGCAAAAGGCAGAGCCTGCTTCACAATCTCCTTGATGCTCTTCTGGTAGAGTGGGAGGTCGATGGCATTTTTGCTTTGCAGATATGTCACGTTGATCACATCAATCTTGTTGTCCGGATAGCGATCCATCAGATTCTTGCCCGGCTGGTAGGTTTCAGAATAACTATAAACTACATTCGTTACATTCTCGTCATCCAAGAGATCCTGTATCTTCTTGTAAAGACTGATATAGTCGTCTTTGCTGAGTTTACAGTACCATGTCTTACCGTCTACAGGAAGAAGATTGAGTACTACAGGTGCTTTGATACCATAACCATCTTGCAGTGTATCAAGATATTTGGCAACCTGTTTGGTATATTCCTCCAGCATATCATTATTGCCGTTATAATCAGGCATTGTCCAGTTCATGATGAGTAAGCCTCCCTTACGAAAGTGTTTCAGCACATCTTCCCGGATAGCCTTGAACGGAACGCCGTCTATGTTCTGTGATTTTCCATTTTCAATGCCAGCCAACTCATATCCATTTGCAGCCGGTCTGTAACCGCAGAGAGTTTTCAAGTCGCATCGGTCGCTGTCACATTGCCAGCGATTCCAGCCTATTCCGGTTAAGGTTCCATACATCTGGCCTATCAGCGTACCTTTGTTGGCATACGCCTTGATGTTGGTTTTCAGATTCTCTGTGCGGGTTGTGAGACCGCTCATGGCAATCTCATCATACGATTTCTTTTTCTTCTCACCGCATGAAGAGAAAGCCAGGAGGGCCGCGAACATCAATATAATATATTTGATTCTCATAATTTGTTATTCATTATAAGCCTTTTTCATTACTTCCACTACGGTAGGCAAAGTCCACTGTGGCACACTTCTGTCTGTTCCGTCGAAGATGCTCATCCAGTAGAAGGTGGCTACGCCGTATGCCTTTGCCTGCTTAACGATGTCGGCAGCCTGGTCGGCAGCAGCCTGAATCTCGCTGGCAGAACTGTTTTTGCTGACACTCTTGCTTCCGTGAGTACCATATTCACCGATGATGCAAGGAATGCCCTCGCTGATGAACTTATTGTTCAGGCGGGTGAACATATTCTTGATTTCATTGCTGCAGGAAGCATCCCACTTGCCTTTCTGGGCAAACCAATCCCATGGAGCATAGGTGTGAACTTCTACGGCGATATGTCCATCCACCTTGTCGGTAGGGATGGTGAGGTTGCTCAATACATCATCACCGCAGGCTGCAGCATAGGTGCTGACGATGAGGTTGCGAGTCTCGTTGTTGCCACCGGTAGCACGCACAGCATTCACGAAACTCTGGGCATATCCGTTCAAACCCTTATAGCTGCTTGCGCTCTTTGGTGCATTCCAGGTGCTGTTGGCATCAAGCATTTCATTGTAACCTTCGAACACCAGGTGATGGTCGTAGTTCTTGAATCGGGTAGCAATCTGAGTCCAGAGATACTCAAACTTCTCTTTGTTCTCCTTATAGTTGGCTTCATCAGCCTTGATCCAGTGTTTCACATCATCACTATCAGCACCTGTATCGTGATGAACATTGAGGATGCAGTACATGCCGTTATCAATCACGTAATCTACGATTTCCTGAATGCGGTTCATCCAAGCCTCATCTACCGTTCCGTCAGCCTTCATGTGCTGGAACCAGGTTACAGGGATGCGGACGGAATTAAAACCGTTCTTCTTCAGGAAATCTACCATCGGTTTGGTGGTAGGAACCTGTCCCCATGCTTTCTCGAAATCAGTAACAGAATTGCTGTTCATGTTCATCCACATGGCAACTACATCTGTGCAGTTGCCGAAGTTGGTACCGATGCCCATGTTCTTCACAGCATCTACTGCGCTTTCTTCAACGTAGTTGGCGTTCAGGTTCACTTGGTCGCGGGTAATCACGTTCTTGCTGTTCATAGCTGCTTTCCACCAGTCGTTGGATGGCATGTTGCTTCCATACCAAGGCATGAAGAAGCTCCATTTAGCACCAGCGTTCCATGCTTCATCAATGTCAGCTGTAGCAGTCTTGTTATCGATGTTAGTACCACATTCAGCCAGAGCTACGAGCTTGCCAGGATAGCGTGCCTGAATCTCCTTGAACTCCTGAGCCTGCTTGGCAGCATCATAACCGTAGAGGTCGCGACCGATGATATCTACATACTTATCGCCAGGATACCAGTCGGCATCATTGTTATAGGTATTGGCATCACCATTGTAATTCTGTGTGGTCCAAACCCAAATCAGGTTGTGGATTCCCTTGTTCTGGAAGTAATCAAACATGGTCTGCCAAAGCTTTTTGTAAGTTTCAGCACCATCATATCCCCACCAGAACCAGGATTTGCCCCAGCTGGCACCTGATTTCAGACAGGCATTACCGGCAGCCTCATGGAAAGGACGCCAAACGGCAACAACGCCTGCGTCCTGCAACTTCTGCAGAACTTCCACCACCTTGTCCATCTCCTGATAGAACCATTTGTTCTCCCAAGAGCCAGCAGTAAATACGTTGGCTGCTTTGAAGGATGTTTCTGATGGTGTGCAGGTCACACCGCTACCATCTGTTCCTGGAACTGTGCTTTCTGTCTTAGGCACGTTGAAGTGCCACATCAGCGATACCAGTCCGCCCTGGTCTGCCCAGTTGGTAACAGGGGTGATGTCGTTGTAGTTGATCCATCCGTTAGAACCCTGCTTAGGAACATAGATATGGATGAAATCATAGCAGTTGATGGCTGGATATTTACCTGTAGCCTTGAATATCTTTTCTGCCTCTTGGGTGTTCCAGTTCACGTTGGCGATAACCGAAGAGATAATCTTGCTACCATAATTCAGCTGCAGATATTTGTAGAGACGCTTGGTCTTTTCAGTAGCTGAAGGGTCGGCGAGATTTACATCGTCCACTTCGCTTTCGTGATAGATAGAGAAGGAGATATTATTGATGTCGTTGATGTCGTAGGTTTCCCAGGCTCCGAAATCTTCCAGTCCTTTGAGATAGATTTCCAGTTGGTTGCTGGCATTGTGCTTCATGCTGCTGATGGCGTTGGTTTCGCCCGTCAGATTCCATTCAGCTTGCTTTCCTTCTGAATTGTTGATGGTAATTTTGTCACCATCGGTCTGTGCCAAGGCAGTGAATGAAATCATTACTGCCAGGAGTGAGAGTAATATCTTTTTCATTGTCTTGCTACTTTTAAGGATTTGTTATTGATTTTGATAATATAGACCCCATTTGTCAATTCACTGAGATTGATGATGGTCTTGTCGCCAACGGTGATAGGGGAGAGTTTGATGTTCTTCCCATCCAGTGCGAAGGCGCTTACCTTGTTGTTGGTACCGTCTACGATGATACGGTCACCTTCGAAGGCAAACTTGTTGTTGGTTTCTACCTGCTTGATGCCTGTCGTTGTACCATAAGTGAAGGTGGAAACCTTCCATAGTTCGTAACTGGCAGTAGTAGCTGTAGATTTTACAGTCATCTTATCATTTCCGAAGGTTACTTCCGGTAGAGTGCTCAGTGCAAACTCTATCTTGCTACCATCGTTGAATGATACGAACAGCGACTTGCCGTCTGCAGCTTTGGCAGAGATGCAGCTCAGAGCTATCAGTAAGGATAATACTATTTTCTTCATATCGGGTTAATGTTTTGGTTAAAATCAAAAATGTGGCGCAGTTAATATAACTACGCCACAAATTTACAAATTATATTTCACATAAATGCGTCTTTTATGTTAAATATTTCTATCCTATGGAAGGATGGCAATCTTGGTTATATTCTTCATGTCACCCTGGAGGATGAAGGCTGTATCACTCCAGCCGTCAGTGATGCTGTTTACTGCTTCCATCATGGCTGCATCGAATACCTTCTCAACACAGTTCTGGTCACCACTCCAGTCGGCTGCAGTATCAATAGGGACCCAGTTGGCGTTGTTGATCTGAACCTGTCCGCTAGCTCCTGTTTCCTTATAGAAGAGCATCTTGGAACCAACCTTGACGCCCAACTTGATGAGGTCTGCCTTCATGATGCGGAAACGACCGCTGTCATCCCATGTAAAGTTATATGGATACTTGATGGCGCTGTTGTCCATGTTGGTTGTGATAGTAGCGATATCCTTTTCTGCAGGAACCACCTTGAACTCAGGACCTTCAATCTTGTTGCCGTCTGGGTCTTCCATCACGATCTTGTATGTACCTACTTCAGCATTGGCAGGAACCTGACATACAATCTCTGTATTGGTACGTGAGGTATAGCGGTTTACCTTGTAAGAACCGATATAGAGGTTCTGGATGTTCTGGAAGTTCTTACCAGTGATGGTGATGGTAGAACCTGCGATAGCTTCACCTGGTGTTACGGATGCAATTGCTGGATCTGTAGCTGCCTTGATGCTCAATTGACCATCGATGTTGATAGTGGTACCATTCTTCAGGTTGAGCTTGAAGCCTGTACCGGCGCATGCTGCAGGAACTGTTACTGCGATGGCATTGGCATTCTGTGCTGCAAATTTCTCTACGGTCTGCTCTACATCGCCAGGGAAGGTGACGCTCTTCACGAGGTCGAGATCTGTACCCTTGATGATGGTCTTCTCGCCAGCTGTGATAGCAGCAGGAGTGCAAGCGGTAACTGTTGGCTTAACCAACGTATAGGCTACTGCAACGGTCTTGCCATTATCAAGACTCAAAGTGATGTCGCCTTCCTGTGCATCCTCTGGTACTGTAGAAGTAACCTTTGTTGTCTCAACCTTGTTAAGTTTAGATTCCTTGGCGTTAGGGAATGCGATACCTGTAATCAGATCCATATCCTTACCGCTGATAGTTATCTCTTTACCATTCTTGATAGGGGAAGGAGTTGCAACGAGTTGGCTAGGAACAACGGTTGTAATCTCACCGAAAGGAATTCTTATACCGCTTTTTGTTACAGCTGTAATTTCACCGTCTGCTACCTTAGAAGAGATAATGAAGGTAATCTCAGAAGCTGTTTGTGACTTGAAGTCAGCTGCTTCTACGGTTGCACCATTCAACTCAATACTTGCAATCTGGTCAAGTGAAGTACCTCTGAGGACCTCTGTTTCACCAGCCTTGATGAGAGACTTACCGATAGCATTGTTTGCATCGATTTCAGGAGCATTGATACTTAAAGCACCTTCAGAATACATATAGTTGTTTCCATCGCTAATCTGGAATCTGCCTTCTCCTGCTTCTGCTGGGATAACCAACTGAATCTGATAGCGTGTCTGAAATTTAAAACTCTCGGCATCCATAGTGTAGCCATTAGCAAAAATGACAGATGTAATGTTGTTGAGGTAATCGCCTTCGAGGGTGAGGACGTCTCCAACGCTACCAATCAGATTTTCCTTGTTTTCACCTACGTAGAAACCTGTGAATTTCAAATTCTCAATGTATGTGATAGGGGTAAGTGTCTTGATTTCACCATTCTTGGCGGTCTTCAATGTAACAATACCTGGTTCACATTTTTCTGCAGGAACTTCAATATTGATTTCTGAGTTTTTTCCTGATGTAACAACATTAATGCTGGTAATAGCTTCTGCACCAGGAAGATCTATTTCTGTAATCTGGTCAAGATTGGCTCCCTTGAAAGTAAGGACACCCCCACGGAGTACAGGGTTTGGACCGTATGATAATACAGATATTTCATTGCCATACTGGTCGGTGTTCAAGTCATCACGGTCGCATGATGTGAACGCAAATGTACTGCATATCAGTAGCAGAACCAACCAGAGGAAAGATTTATTATGTCTTTTCATAATGATTGACGTTTATTGTTTTTGTTTGTTTGCAGTGCTGGCAGTTGGATGGCTGCCAGCATCAGCAAATTTTATTCATTGATAGGGCAAACACGAATGTTATCAACGCAAATTGTTGGTGAGCATTCTACAGTAGCCTCTTTGTATGGTCCTGTATAGAGGAACATGGTCATACCTGTGAGATTCTCAAACTTCAAACCACCCAATTTGTTTCCATATCTGTCGTATGCAAATTCTGATAATGGAATAGAAACAGTCTGCCAGTTTCCTGAAGTGCTGAATGTGTTGTTGGTTGCTCCATACCATGGAGTCCAAAGTGCACGTGGAAACTTGTCATCTGCAAGATAGTTGTTGTTGCCTGTTGAGTATGTTACCTGGTCGTTACCGGTAAAATATACCTGTAATGACAAGCCTGTCCAATCATTAGGAATGTTAACCTCAAACTTCACTTGCATGTTGTCAACATCATCCCATTTCATCAGCGAGTTCAACTCAGGATAACCTGCAGCCGGCTCTGGCCAGTAGTTGAATGAGTATTCATCTTCAGCCCATGAATCGAAATTAACGGTCTTGCCTCCTAAGTAGTAGTAATTTCCGTCAAGAGGCTGAACTCCTTCAACATCATTCCTAATACGGTTACCATTTTGAATTCCATCACGCCAGCCATGACCTATTGCTATTGCGTCATCTCCGTCATTATCCCAGTCGAAGAGTATGCAGCGGTCGTCACGGAAATAGAACTTAGACTTACCTTTTCCATACATGCTTTCTACTGTGACAAATCCTTTCTGTGCACCTTCTGGTACCACAAAAGTAACGGCACTCTTGGAAATGCTCTTGAAATCAGTAACGTCTACGTTGCCTGGGAATGTGATTTTAAGATGAGCATTCTCGTAATCCAGCAGGTAGTCGCCTTTCAGGGTTACAGTTTCGCCATCTTTTGCAAACTCATTGCTCAATGATGTTACCACCGGTTCTGGTACGAGCGTCTTGAAGTCATATTCAGTACACTCACCATCCTTGTTGTACATGTAGATCTTATTGGTAGGATTGTCAGTAAGAGTCTTTGGTACATCTACAATCAAGGTATGGTCTGTAATCATACTTGTATTCAAAATAGCCTGCTGATCGTTGAAGAGCATTTTTGTTATACTTCTCAAGTTGTTACCGACCAGGCAGATACTTGTACCCATGTATGCTCCAGTTAACATGGAATCTTTCTTGGTTACATCGCACAGGCGAACGTAATCAATAGAAGGAGTTCCACCAGCTATTTCATATTTGTCAGGCTCATCCACACAACTTGTAATGCTGAGTCCTGTAAATGCTGTAGCTCCAAGAAGCATGACACTTAATATTTTATTATTTAGCTTCATAATTGTTCTATTTTTGAGGTTTCTTATATTAATAAGTAAACTGAGAAATGTCAACATGCTGTGGTGCCTCCAGCAAATGAGGGTTCATGGTTGCATCTTCTGTAGGGAATGGGATGGTAAAACTGCTCACCTGAACGTTCTGATGCTTACCAGGATCATCATTGTATCTTACATCGCTGTTCAAGTTCCAAGGACCATCATAGCTACCCTTGTTGTACCATGTCTCATAGAGCGCATTCAGACCATAATACTCATTTCTCTTCTGTGCGTTCAACTCAGCAATTGTTGCATCAGGATCGAAGTAGAATCTGCGTACGTAATCATACCAGCGATCGCCCTCAAGTGCTAACTCCAATCTGCGCTCCTTCCATACATCTTCGAAACTGATAGATGTTGGGCGTTCGTATGTAGATACCGCACGGTTGCGAACTTTGTAGAATGCATCAATGGCAGATGCGTCTGTTGTTGAGCCTGCATTACCAATCTTGGCTTCTGCATAGATGAGATAAACATCTGCAAGACGTAACAGCTGAGTATAGTTACCATAAGCCATTACATCAAAGTCGCAGCCTATATGCAAGTTATGGTCGGCTTTATCACCAACAAGATGCTTGGCACATTGTGCTCCTGTTGGACTCTGGAGTTCTCCGTTACCTTGGTGCTTCTCGTATCCTTTATATACGTGCTTCAGGAAGTCGAAACCACCGCAGTCTGTGTAGAAATAATCATATTTGTCACCAGCCATGATCATAGTTGCTTTACGGCGTATATCGGTGTTGTTTCTAGTCTGGCTTGCAGGATTGTCTCCGAAAGCTTCTATCAGGTCTACTGATGGACCAGCCCATCCTCCCCAGTTATTTCCGGTTTCGTCAAAACCTTTAATACTGAGGTCACTTTGAAGCGTGTTCTGACATGTCCAAGGGTCACGTGAGGCACGCCAGTGCCATGCGATGAGTGATTCAGGACCTTTGTATGCGCTGTAGAACATTGCTGGGAAATTGGCTGCAGGTTCCAAACTTCTGCCACTATTGTCTATAACATCCTTTGCATATTTGGCAGCGTTGTCAAGATCTTCCTGGTTGCGCTGGTGATTGGTGGTCTTGATATATGCCACACTTCCCTGCTCATAAGTTGTAGTTGCTGGATCAAAACCAGACTTAGTCAGGTAAACCTTGGCAAGCAAGCCTTCTGCGCTGTATTTGTCAATACGTCCAAGACCCGTAGGATCTTTCTCTGGTAACAGTTCTATGGCTTTTTTCAGGGTCATGATGATGTAATCGTATACATCCTCAATGTTGGCCTTATACTGGTCATTGTATGTACCGGCACCGATAATGTCTGTGTTGTTATGGATGATTGGCACTGCACCGAATGTACGTACAAGATAGAAGTATGCCATAGCTTTCCATGTCAGGCATTCTCCCATACATGCACTCTTAACGCTTGCGCTTGCGCTGGCACCTTTCAGTTTGTCATAAATGGTGTTGGCGTAGGCATTGACTGTCCAAAGTGAATAAGACATATTTTTCAAGTCGGCATTGTTGGCAGATACACTACAATTCCAGTATTGGGTATTATCATCACCATACCAGTAATAGTTTCCTGACATTACTTCAGCAACTTTGAAGAAGCCTCTTTGGAAATCATACCATGGCATACTGTACAGAGAATTGGCACCTTGATAGCACTCTGTATCACCATTATAGAACGTGTCTGCATTGTAGTTGGAGTTGTCTGGCTGATCCAGGAAGTCTCCGCAAGAAGACAAACTGAGGCCCAAGACGAATGCGCAAACGGCCGTTTTATATATATTGTATTTTTTCATAATTGTTTATTCTTTTGTTATTTAATTAGAAAGCAAGGTTGATACCGAAAGAATATACCGTTGGTGAAGGATAACGTCCGTTATCTACACCGAAGCTGTATCCCTGTGAATCGGATGTACTTGCACCTACTTCTGGGTCATAACCGTCGTAACCGGTAATAGTGAAGAGGTTCTGTATATTTGCATATACTCTCAAACTTTCAATATGAAGGTATCTTGCATACTTTTTAGGCAATGTATAACCTAAAGTAATATTCTTCATTCTCAAGTATGATCCATCTTCAACATATCTGTCACTGATTACGGTAGAGTTGCCTGCTGGGTCACCGATAGCAAGACGTGGAATGTTGGTTCCTGCGTTTACTACATAAATGTTGTCTACGTCATCATACCAGTTGTATACAGTATTGGCATTGTTGCCTTTATAACCATTCGTGTAGTCCTTGTTTGGATCAATTGGAGCCAGTACTGCATGATTCTTGACACTTGCACTCTGGTTTACCCAAGCGTTGTTCATCCTGCTCATGCTGATATTCAGGTAGTTCATAACCTTGTTTCCAACCGAACCGCTGACGAACAATGTCAGGTCGAAGTCCTTATAACGGAATGTGTTGGTCCAACCAAATGTATATTTAGGCTGTGGATTACCGATGTAAGTCTTGTCGTAATCGTCGATAACTCCATCAGGCTTTCCGTCAGGACCTGAAATATCCTTAAACTTGATATCGCCTGGCCATACGGTTGTTCCCTTATTCAGGGCTCCTTCCTTGTAGCTCTTAGGCTTAGGAGAGTTTTTGATATCTTCAAAATCCTTGTATACGCCATCGGTCTGATATCCCCAGAATTGATAGAGAGGTTTGCCGATGTTACTTACACAGACAACGTCGTTCCACTGGCCATAGCCAATGATGTTGGCATTGGTTGTGCCGCTGAGACCTACCAGTTTGTTCTTGTTCCAAGAAATGTTGAACTCTGTATCCCAAGAGAAATTCTTGGTGGTAATAGGATGTGCGTTTACTGCCAACTCGAAACCGGTGTTCTTGATCTTACCGTAGTTACCCCAAGGAGCGTTAAGACGTGACGAGAGATTACCTTGCGTTCCCATGTATGAAGCCAACTGTAATGGCATCAACATATCGTTGGAAACCTTGTTGTACCAGTCGAGAGTGAAACCAATCTTATCATTGAAGAGTCCAAGATCGAGACCGATATTGGTCTGTTCCTGAGTTTCCCACTTGATAGAAGTGTTTGGAATATTGGTAGGACGGTACGCAACGCTTGTTTGACCAACAAGGAACTTAGTTACCGTAGAACCCCATTTATAAGCACCAATATTAGCATTACCAGTCTGACCCCAGCCAATACGAATCTTACCATTGCTCAACCATTTACCTGCGATGCTCTTGATAAACTTCTCGTTAGAGAAACGCCAGCTTGCAGCGAAAGAATGGAATGATGCCCAACGGTTTTCTGGACCGAAGTTAGAACTTCCGTCACGACGGAATGTATATGTTGCTAAGTAACGGTCATCGTAGTTGTATGTCTCACGTGTAAAGAATGATGACATGGTTGTAACACCGAATCCTGACTTGATGATAGGAGTGCTGGAACCCAAAGATGGCAAATGGATCATATTGTTTGGCAAATTAGAGTTTTCCTGATAGGTATAATCCCAGTCACTGCGCCAAGCTTCCTGACCCAGCATGGCTGTGAAAGAATGCTTTTTGATACTTCCATTATAAGTAATGTAGTTTTTAAACTGCCAATACTTGCTTGTATTCTTCTGCCAACTTGCTTTGTTTGTATCCTGGTCCCAGTTTCCTAAGTGCATAGTAGGTGTAAAGACCTCTGCATCACTCCATGACAAGTCGTAACCCAACTCTGTATGCCAGGTGAGGTTCTTTATAGGAGTAATGTCTGCAAAAATGTTACCGGTCAGCTTGTTGCGCTTCATTGTGATATCCTTGCTCAATGCCTGTGCAATAGGGTTTGGTGAAGACCAGCCGTCACGTACTACAGATGTATAGTTTCCGTCTACGTCATAGATGGCAATATCTGGAGGTGTAGTCAATGCGTATGTAATAACACCTTCTGTACCATCAGCATGGAGCAGGCGCTCCTTGGCTCTTGTGTATGTAGTATTCATACCTATCTTGAACCATTTCTTCAGTTGAGCGTCCAGATTGGCACGTACGTTCAAACGCTTGAAATTAGAACCGATGATAGTACCATCCTGATCCATCATACCGCCACTAACATAGTACTTAACCTTCTCTGTACCACCTTGTGCAGCAACCTGATGCTGGTGCTGGAAAGCTGTGCGGAATACAGCGTCCTGCCAGTTGGTTCCTCGACCCAAGATAGATGGGTCTGAGAAATCAGGACGTGCCTGATCCTGTGAAATCCATCCGTTGTTTACATAATCATTATAATATTCTGAGAATTCACGAAGATTCAGAATGTCAATACGCTTTCCCTGGTATTGCCATGCTGCCATGCCGTCGTATGTAAATTTTGCTTCTCCAATCTTACCCCGTTTGGTTGTGATAAGTACAACACCATTTGCACCCTGGGCACCATAGATGGCTGTAGCAGAAGCATCCTTCAGGATTTCCATACTGACGATATCGGCAGGGTTGATAGTTGACATTGGTGATACGGTAGAAACAGAACCGTTTCCTAAGGCATCTCCCAAACCTAATGAACCGCCGCTTGAACCGCCGCCCTGGAAGATGACACCATCAATGACATAAAGTGGTTCTGCACCAGCATTGATGGTAGACTGTCCACGAACTCGGATTGAGGTAGAAGAACCAGGAGCACCTGAAGTCGCTACAGATGTAACACCGGCAACGCGACCTTGGAAACTCTGGTCTAAGTTTGTGATAATCGAACCTTTGATTTGGTCTTCTCCCATGGAAACAGAAGCTCCTGAGATATCGCTCTTCTTCATGGTACCATAACCTACAACTACCACCTCGTCAAGACTGTTGTTGTCTTCTGCCAAAGTGATGTCGTACTTGCTCTGGCCTCCTACTTTGAAAGTTTTGGTAACATAGCCTACGTAAGTTACCTCTACAGTCTGTCCGGCACCTACATTCAGTGTGTAGTTACCATCAAAGTCTGTCACTGCGGCATTTTTTGTGCCTTTCACTTTTACTGTTGCACCGATGATAGGACCCATTGCATCGGATACGTTACCAGTAATCTTCTTGGTCTGTTGCACAGCCTGATTCGTTGTGATCTGGGCTGCGAAAGTTTGCTGAGGGGAGATGCCGAGAAGACTCAGGGCAGCTACACTAGCAAGCAACTTTTCTCTACTTTTAAAGTTCATACAATTTTTGTTAGTTGGTTAAAACAGTTTGGCTCTTTCACTTATATGATCGATACGGGAAAGAATCCAAATCGGATTATTGCTCTCTGATTATTCCTTCGTCATCTTTTTCTGATGAGAAGAAAAGGCTAGAGGCTAGCTCTAGGTTGCATTTACTTTTTCCATTGTTGTGATTATATTTATTTGTTTTTATATTGTTTATTCTAAACCTTTAGGCTATTTTTTAAATCTGCTGCAAAGATAGCTATTTTTTGCAAAATAGCTTGTACATATTTTGCTGATTACTAATACTTTTCTGCTTTATTGAAAATAAAATGTAATTTTCGTCATATTTATTAAAGATTAAGTGTTAGCGTTACAATTTATTTACTTGATGGTTGATTTATATTGATTGTTCTATTATTTGTCTATTATATATAAGGTACGCGTACATTATTTATTATATGAATTGTCATAACCTTTTGTGCTTTGTTAATTGATCTTTGGTTGTTTTCGGTCAATTCTTGAGTTAAATAGAGTGTGTGTTTTGTTGTTTTCTTTGCTTTTTCTGACTTGATGTGCGTCAATTCTTATTTTCTGCTTTCAGATATTTTCGAATATTTTTCTGCCTTTGCAACAAAGTATGTTTATTCAGCAAAATAATACACGGATATATCGGAAATTATGCCTAACTTTGCAACCGTAAAACAGAATGTTTAACTAGCAAGATTAACAACGACAATATGAATCATCGAATTGCAAATGTTTTTAGGTTAATAATTATAGGTGTTCTGATGAGTGTGCTGGGGACTACAAGCCTCAGCGCACAAATCAGAGGAAACAACATCGTTGTGACGGTAACTCCTGACCATCAGGACTGGAATTATCGGGTAGGCGAGAAGGCTAACTTCACGGTGAATGTGAGAAAAAGCGGTACGCTACTCAATCAGGTGAAGGTAGATTATGAAGCCGGACCGGCAATGTTTCCGGAGGTGAAGAAAAGTACCACTCTCAAGGATGGAACCATGAAATGGTGCGGAAGTCTGAACAGACCGGGCTTCTACCGCCTCAAGGTTATCGCTCATGTTGATGGCAAGGATTACGAGGGACTTTGCACGGCAGGTTTCTCTCCTGAGAAGATTCAGCCTTTCGCACAGGAACCTAAGGATTTCGATGCTTTCTGGAAGAAGGCACTGGATGAGGCAAGACAGAATGACCTCAATCCTACCAAGGTGCTTCTGCCTGAGCGTTGTACCAAGGATAAGAATGTATATGAAATCAGTTATAACAACAACCGATGGGGCTCTAAGATGTATGGCATCCTGAGTGTACCGGTAAAAGAAGGTAAGTATCCGGCTTTGCTCCGTGTACCTGGTGCGGGTGTACGCCCTTATGCCGGCGATACTTATACGGCTCCTGCTGAGTGCATCGTACTGGAAATCGGTATTCACGGTGTTCCTGTTACCATGCAGCAGAAAATTTATGATGATCTTGCCAATGGCGAACTGAATGGTTACTGGGATACCAATCTCGAGAATCCTTATCGCAATGCTTACAGACGGGTAGTAACCGGTGCTGTCCGTGGTGTGGATTATATCGCTTCGCTCCCTGAGTGGAACGGAAAGACTATCGGTGTAACGGGTTCTTCACAGGGTGGATTCCTTTCCATCGCTGTGGCAGCTCTCGATAAGCGCGTCACATTTCTGGCTCCTGTTCATGATGCCATGTGTGATTATGAAGCTGAAATTCACGGAGTTGCAGGCGGATGGCCTCACTACTTCTATAAGGAAGACAAGGCACAGGGGGCTGCATGGAAAGAGCAGAAACTTACGGATTTGGAAAAGGCAAGACTCGAAGGTGCACGCTATTATGATGGCGTCAACTTCGCCCGTCGTATCACCGTTCCTGGCTGGTACAGTTTCGGTTATAATGATGAGGTGGTTCCCCCAACATCATCTTACGGCCTTTATAATTCGGTAAAAGCGCCTAAGACCTTGAGTCTGTACCAGATGACCGGTCATTACTGGTATCAGGAGCAGTGGGATGAGTGGCAGGCTTGGATTATTCAGCAATTAAAGAAATAGATATATGATAGGAAAAAGAATTTTGATTGGTGCAGCTTGCCTCATGGCGATGCAAGGAGCAATGGCACAGGTTGATGGCGTTACGGGCGCATCAGTCCAGACTGCCAATACTTCCAGCTGCAAGGGTAAAAAGCAATGTTGCAATACTCCTGCAGAGCAACTGAAGGTTAGACTGCAGAAATTACAGAACAAGGGAATCATGCTCGGTCATCAGGATGATCCGGTGTATGGTACTACTTGGAAATGGGATGAAGGAAAGAGCGATGTATTACTCACTACAGGTGATTATCCTGCCGTGATGGGTTTTGATCTCGGAAAAATAGAGTTGGACAGCAAGGAAAATCTCGATGGTGTTTCTTTCGATCGTATGCGAAAAGAAATCATTGCCCAAAATGAGAGAGGAGGCATCGTTACTTTGAGTTGGCATCCTTGGAATCCGGTTACTGGCGAGAATGCCTGGGATCCGAAAGGTGATGCTGTAGCTGCTATTCTGGATGGAGGCGCCCAGCAACAGAAGTTCGACGGATGGCTCAAGAAGGTTTCCGATTTCATCCTTTCTTTGAAGACAAACGATGGTAAACTGGTTCCTGTCATCTTCCGACCATGGCATGAAATGAATGGCGGATGGTTCTGGTGGGGAGCTAGCAGTTGCACACCTGTACAATATAACCAATTATACGTAAAAACCCTAAATATACTTACTAAAGCAGGGTGCAATAACATCGTTTGGGCTTGGTCACCAAATCTCAGCGACGAGAAGACGGTAGAAAAATTCCTGGAGCGATTCCCGGGAGAAAAGTATGTGGATATGCTGGGTGTTGACGTCTACGAGTTCGACAACAGCGATGCCAACTATCAGCAGAACCTTGCTGCTACGCTCGATGTCCTGATGGAGGCAGCCAAGAAGGTTGGCAAGATTCCTGCCCTCACCGAAACGGGTTGCAGGGGTATCGCCAGCAAGAAGGATTGGTTTACCCAAACCCTTTGGCCTATACTTCAGAAGTATCAGTTGAGTTATGTACTCTTCTGGCGTAATGCCTGGGACAAACCTCAGGAAGAGGCTTACCTCCCTGGAGTAGGCGATGGTGCCATCGTCGAGGATTTCAAGGCATTCAAGAAGGAAAAGAAAGTTCTCTTTGCCAAAGACATTGTAAAGGTTAAATAAATGTTGAATGTTGAATGTTAAATTGGCATTAGTCCAATGTGCATTTTATACTCAACATTCAACATTCAACATTCAACATTCAACATTCAACATTAATATAAAACAAAATATGACTACATTTCAAGACAAAGTGAAAGCACTTCGCGCTCATCATGAGGAACTGTTGAGCCGTAAGAATAAACCCGTAGAGTGGGGAAATGGTATCTACGAAAAGTATAAGAACCCAATCCTTACTGCAGAACATACACCATTGGAGTGGCGTTACGACTTCGATGAGAAGAGTAATCCGTATCTCATGCAGCGCATCATGATGAATGCTACGCTCAATTCGGGTGCCATCAAGTGGAATGGTAAGTATCTCCTCGTTGTTCGTGTAGAGGGTGCTGACCGCAAGAGTTTCTTTGCCGTGGCAGAGAGTCCTAATGGTGTTGACAACTTCCGTTTCTGGGATGAGCCTATCACCATGCCGGAGGATGTTGTTCCTGCTACCAACATCTATGATATGCGACTCACAGCTCATGAGGATGGTTACATCTATGGTGTGTTCTGTGCAGAGCGTCATGATGATGATCAGCCTGGCGACCTCAGTGCTGCAACAGCTACAGCTGCCATTGCCCGTACCAAGGACCTGGTAAACTGGGAGCGTCTTCCTGATCTGAAGACCAAGAGCCAGCAGCGCAATGTGGTTCTCCATCCGGAGTTCGTTGATGGCAAGTATGCTTTCTATACCCGTCCACAGGATGGTTTCATCGATACAGGTTCTGGTGGTGGTATCGGTTGGGCTCTTGTTGATGATATCACTCATGCCGAAATCAAGGAAGAGAAGATCATCAATGCCCGTCACTATCATACCATCCAGGAGGTGAAGAACGGTGAGGGTCCTCATCCTATCAAGACTGATAAGGGCTGGTTGCATCTGGCTCACGGTGTTCGTGGCTGTGCCAGCGGTCTCCGCTATGTGCTCTATATGTACATGACTTCTCTTGAGGATCCTACTAAGGTGATTGCAGAACCTGGTGGATATCTTCTCGTACCGGAAGGTCCTGAGTATATCGGTGATGTAATGAACGTAGTCTTTGCCAATGGTTGGATTGCAGATGAGGATGGCAAGGTATTCATCTACTATGCTTCTTCTGATACCCGCATGCATGTGGCAACTTCTACCATCGACCGATTGGTAGACTACTGCATGAACACACCAAAGGATGATTATCGTACTCAGTTCTCTGTAGAGAAGATCAAGGCTTTGGTAGCAAAAAATAAACAGACTTTAAGTAAATAAGTTTCAGGTATTAAGATTGTAGGGATTCGTACTCCTCATCCGTATTATTGAATATGGATAAGGGGCGAATCCCTTTTTTAGTAACATTCAACATTCAACACTCAACATTCAACATTAAAAATAAAAACAATGGCTCGTTTAAAAGAAAAAATAGCTTATGCATTGGGTGATGCCGCTGCGGGTGGTATTGTATGGAAGGTGATGTCTATCGCTTTTCCTCTGTTTTTTACAAATGTCTTCGGACTCTCGTTTGCGGATGCGGCAGTACTGATGCTCGTAGCCCGCATGTTCGATGTGGTTACTGACCCGCTGATGGGAACTCTTGCCGACCGTACCCAGAGCCGTTTCGGTACCTACCGTCCTTGGCTCATCTATGGTGCCATTCCTTTCGGATTGATATTCGCCCTCTTGCTCTATACACCAGACTTCGGTCCTGTGGGCAAGCGAATCTATGCTTACGCCCTCTATCTGCTGATGATGGCGGTATATACCATGGTGAATGTGCCTTACGGCTCATTGCTCGGTGTGATGACCGAGGATGATGATGAGAAGAACCAGTTCTCTTCTTTCCGTATGGTGGGTGCTTATGCCATGGGATTCGTCACCCTGCTTTCTTTCCCTTATCTCCAGAAAATGGTAGGTGGAACAGCCGCACATCAGTATGCTGTCATTGGTGCCGTGCTCGGTATTATTGCAGCTGTGATGACATTGGCTTGCGGACTCCTTACCAAGGAACGTCTGAAGCCGAAGCGCGCTGAGAAGTTCTCATTCCAGCAGTTTGCCGACCTCGTTCACAACAAGGCTTGGCTCTATATGACAGCCATCGCCGTGTGCACCAACTTCTTCAACGGATTCCGCTATGCCGTTGCCGGCTATATGTTCGATTACTGTCTGCATGGCAATGTAACCATCGAGGGATTGATTATCAACTATACCGTTTTCATGGCATTCGGTGAAGTAACCTGTATGATTTTCGGTGGTGTATCTCCTTGGTTCACCCGTCTGGTAGGCAGCAAGCGCATGGCATTCTTCTGGTCTGCAACTCTCTGTCTGGTTCTCTCGGTTGTCTTCTTCTTCATCCCGATGAATCCATCTTATATCTGGGTAATGATAGCCATCGTTATCCTTACCTCTATGGGTATCGGTATCTATTCGCCATTGATGTGGTCTATGTATGCCGATGTAGCCGACTACCATACCGAGCATTTCGGAACATCCGCTACAGGCCTTATCTTCTCTTCCGGTACGATGAGCCAGAAGTTTGGTACCGCCATTTCCGGTTCTCTCATCGCCCTCTTCCTGGGCTGGGCAGGTGCCAACATGATAACAGATAAGATGGGTAATACGATGATCGACCCAGCCAGTGTCACCGACTCTGTGCTTACGATGGTATGGTCATTGTTCTCACTCTTCCCAGCCGTCATCGCCTTCCTGCTGATGGTGCTTGCCTGGAAGTTCCCTATCCGCAAATAATTGTTTTAACATAACTAATAATCACTATTAAAAAAGGAAAAATGGAAAATCTTAAAGAAACGATGCGGGATGTTCTGGAGAACAACATCCTCAGCTATTGGCTAACGAAAGTGAAAGATGAAGAAAACGGTGGCTTTTACGGACGTGTAGACGGTAACGACCAGGTACATCCTGTAGCCGAGAAGGGAGCAGTGATGAATGCCCGTATCCTCTGGGCGTTTTCAGCAGCCTATCGTGTCTTGAAGAAGCCGGAGTATCTTGAGGCTGCCACCCGTGCCAAGGATTATGTGCGCGATTATTTCCTCGACAGGGAATATGGCGGCATCTACTGGAGTGTTGACTATCAGGGTAATCCGCTCGATACCAAGAAGCAGACTTACGCCATCGGCTTTGCTATCTATGGTTTCTCGGAGTATGCCCGTGCAACAGGCGACAAGGAAGCATTGGATATCGCCATCTCCCTGTATCATGACATAGAGAAGCATGCCTTTGATGCCAAGAACAACGGATATATCGAGGCATTGACCCGTGAGTGGAATCCGATTGCAGACATGCGTCTCTCTGATAAGGATGAGAATGGTTCCCGTACGATGAATACCCATCTGCATATCATCGAGCCATATACCAATCTTTATCGTGTATGGAAGACTCCGGAACTGGAGAAGAGCATCCGTAATCTGCTCGATATCTTCACCGATAAGCTTCTGAACAAGGAGACTTATCATCTCGACCTCTTCTTCAATGACGAGTGGGAGGGCAAGCGCAACATCGAGAGCTATGGTCATGATATTGAGGCGTCCTGGCTGCTCCACGAAACCGCGCTGGTTTTAGACGATAAGATATTGCTGCATAAGATAGAGCGCATCATCCGTCGTATAGCCGATGCTGCAGATGAAGGCTTACGTCCGGATGGCAGTATGGTTTATGAGCATTGGAAAGATGGAGATAAGTATGATCTCCAGCGCCAGTGGTGGGTGCAGTGCGAGAACATCATCGGCCATATCGACCTCTACCAGTATTTCCGTACCGAAGAGAATCTTCTGGTTGCCATCTCCTGCTGGAACTATGTAGCCAAGCATCTGCTGGATGCCAAGAACGGTGAGTGGCACTGGGCTATACTGGAAGATGGTACGGTGAACAAGGAGGATGATAAGGCGGGTTTCTGGAAATGTCCTTACCACAACTCCCGCATGTGTCTCGAACTCATCGAACGTGACTATTAACATACAGATTCCCTGAAAGGCAGGAATAGAATACAAAAATCCAAGCAAATCATATATTTGCTTGGATTTTTTTGTTTATCCCGATTTTTTATTGTACTTTTGCAGCCAATGTAGAATTGAGGGTGGTATCGCACCAAAAATTCAACATTCATCATTCAACATTAAACATTAAAAATAAATGTATATAGCAATAGCAGGAAATATCGGTAGTGGAAAGACAACACTCACCAAGATGCTTTCTAAACATTATGGATGGAAACAGTACTTGGAGCCCGTGGCTGAAAACCCCTATATCGATGACTATTACAAGGATATCTCGCGATGGGCTCTCAATATGGAGGTGTTCTATCTGAAGCAGCGATTCAAGAATCTGCTGGAAATCCAACACAGTAAAGAGACGGTCATCCAGGACCGCACCATCTTTGAGGGTGTTTATGTCTTTGCGGCCAACAACCGGAAGATGGGCAACATGGACCAGCGCGACTACGAGACTTATATGGAACTCTTCGAGTCGATGATGGAAGTGGTGGAGATGCCTGAACTGATGATTTATCTCCGTTCTTCAGTTCCTCACCTCGTGAAGAATATCCAGAAGCGCGGTCGTGATTATGAGCAGAAGATGTCTTTGGATTATCTGGAAGGTATCAACAATCTTTACGAAGATTTCATCATGAATAAGTATAAGGGCAAGGTGCTTATCGTAGAAGTTGATAATCTCGATTTCGAGCACAATCCCAAGCAGTTTGGTGAAATCATAGATAAGATAGATGCCAAGCTCTTCGGGCTGTTCTCTTAAGCCCAATTCAACATTCAACATTTAACATTCAACATTACCAAAGATGCATATAGCAATAGCAGGAAATATAGGTAGCGGCAAGACAACATTAACCAAGATGCTTGCCAAGAGATATGGCTGGAAAGCTAATTTCGAGCCGGTAGATAATAATCCATATCTGGCTGATTATTACAAGGATATGGAACGTTGGTCGTTTAATCTTCAGATTTACTTCCTGAACAAGCGATTCCATGATGTTGTGGAGATTTCACGTTCAGAGCAGACCATCGTACAGGATAGAACCATCTTCGAGGATGCGCGTATCTTTGCGCCTAATCTTCACGATATCGGTATGATGAGCGATAGGGATTTCAAAAACTATACCGATCTCTTCGATCTGATGATCAGTCTGGTGAAACTCCCTGACCTGATGATATATATCAAAAGCAGCATTCCTACGCTCGTGAAGCATATCGAGAAGCGTGGCCGCGATTTCGAGAAGAGCATCCGCATCGATTACCTCCAGGGCTTGAACAAGCGTTATGAGGATTGGATTAAGGATTATAAAGGTCGCCTCATCATCATCGATGGTGATAATCTGGAGTTTGGAGAGAATCCGGAAGACTTCAGAAAGGTTACTGACCTGATAGATGCCGAGCTCTTCGGCCTGTTTGCTGAAAAGGGAGTTTAAAAGTAAAAAGGTAAAAGGGTAAAAAGGTAAAAAGAACCTTAACCCCCTTTCGCCCCCCCCCGTTCCTAGCGATTCCATCGCTAGTCCCCCAAGTCTTATCATAAAGGTAAAAAGCGCAACCCCGTTAGGCGTCAAAAGAGGAACGCCTGGCGGGGTTGCGTTTTATGGTTGTACAGCTAAAAGGTATATGGTTGTACAACTAAAAGGTATATGGTTGTACAACTAAAGGGTTTATAGTTGTACGACTAAAAGGTTTATGGTTGTACGACTAAAAGGTTTATAGTTGTACGACTATAGGGTGTATAGTTGTACGACTATAAGGGGTGTAGTTGTACGATTAAAAGGTGTTGTCACTAGGCTCGGCAGACCTGCTGACTGCAGTCGGCAGAGCTGCTGACTAGGCTCAGCAGGTCTGCTGAGCCTAGTGGCAACCTTCGAGAAGCAGTCTCCTTCAACTCGGGAAGCAGTCTCCTAAAACTAAAAGAGACGTCTCTTTGAACCCAAAGAAACATCTCCTTTCGCTTATTCAATCATATCCTTCTGCTTATTCAAACATCTGAATACGCTTATTCAATCATAATCTTCTGCTTATTCAAACATCTGAATACGCCAGCAGAACTATCTCCTTCCTCAGGAAGAGCCGGATGCTTTATAGAACTTTCCTTTCTGGCGGGAGATGAAGATGCCGCCTTGAGCAGAGGTCTTATCTACTTGCTGGCCATTGAGATTATAGATAATCTCTTTCTCATCCTTTTTATGAAGGGTAGGAGAGGCGATGAAAGTTGTGCCGGAAACAATGTCGAAGCGGATGAATTTTTGGGTAAAAATTCCTACTGTTCTGTTCCTTTTTGCTACAAAATACGCTCGTTTTCTCTGTTTCTGGTCCACCATTAAGTCTGTCTGTTGACTGGTGAATCAGGCTGTTTTTTGAGTTTTTTCACTTTAGATGCAAATTAAACCATAAAAAAATGTGCTCTTTCAGAAAAAAGTGTTACCTTTGCAACCGCTTAGAAGCATTTATATAAAATAACGTTATAACAAATTTATGAACTTTACACTATTTATCACCGTTTTGCTGACGGCTGTAACCTTGGTGGTGGCTGCTTATGTCATCGCGAAGTTGATCGGTCCTCGTTCATACAATCCGGTAAAGGGTGAACCTTTTGAGTGCGGTATTCCGACTCGTGGCAGCTCATGGTTGCCATCACACATCGGCTACTACCTCTTCGCCATCCTTTTCCTGATGTTTGACATCGAGACAGTATTGCTTTACCCATGGGCAGTCGTAGTTAAGCAGTTTGGATCTATGGCTCTCGTGAGCATCGGGTTCTTCCTGTTGGTATTGGTATTTGGCCTTGCTTATGCTTGGCGGAAAGGAGCATTGGAATGGAAGTAAACAAAAGAGCCTCTATCAAGAGTATTCCTTACGACGAGTTTAAGGACAATGATACCCTCGAAAAGATTGCGCAGGAGCTCAATGAGGGTGGTGCTAACGTGGTAGTCGGTTCCCTTGATGCTGCCATCAACTGGGGACGCAGTAACTCACTCTGGTCTTTGACCTTCGGTACTTCTTGCTGTGGTATCGAGTTCATGGCTGTAGGTTGTGCACGTTACGACTTCTCACGTTTCGGTTTCGAGGTAACCCGTAACTCTCCACGTCAGGCTGACTTGATCATGTGTGCCGGTACTATTACCAATAAGATGGCACCTGTTTTCAAACGTTTGTACGATGAAATGGCTGAGCCTAAGTATGTGGTAGCTGTAGGTGGATGCGCCATCTCTGGTGGTCCGTTCAAGAAGAGCTACAACGTGGTTCGTGGTATCAGCGAGTTGGTTCCTGTGGATGTTTATATCCCTGGTTGTCCTCCACGCCCTGAGGCTATCCTTTATGGTATGATGCAGTTGCAGCGTAAGGTAAAGGTTGAGAAATTCTTCGGTGGTGCTAACCACAAGATGTCTCAGGATGAGAAGGAACTCTCTATGAGCAAGGGCGGTCTTCGCGGCTTGAGCAACGAGAACCTCTCTGACAGCGAGAAGCTCGGACACAAGGAGCCTATCATCGTAACTGAAGTACCTGAGGATTTCGACCCTCAGAAAGGTCTAACTGATTAATATAATAAGGTATAAGAACATGAAACTGAATAATATTGAATTGAGTTTTGATAATTTCGCCTCTGAAATGGCGAAGTTGAAGAACGAGAAGCATTTCGACTACCTTGTTACCATCATCGGTGAAGACTTCGGTGAGGAAGGTCTCGGATGTATCTATATTCTCGAGAATACTCAGACCAACGAGCGCTGCTCAGTAAAGACCATCGCCAAGAAGGTGGATGGCAGTGATGTAATTCCTACAGTAATTAACCTTTGGAAGGTAGCTGACCTTCTGGAGCGTGAAGTCTTCGATTTCGTCGGCATCAAGTTCCTGGGTCACCCAGACATGCGTCGTCTCTTCCTCCGTACCGATTTCCAGGGCTATCCATTGCGCAAGGACTTCGATATGAGTCCTGAGGCAAACAAGTTCCCTTGCACTGATGAGCCTGAGGATGACTTCACCGTGGAGTATTCCTTGAGCGAGGATGGACATCTCGTTGCTACAGAGAAGCGTCGCTTTGATGAGAACGACTATGTTGTTAACATTGGTCCTAACCACCCATCTACCCACGGTGTGCTCCGATTGCAGACTGTTATTGATGGTGAGACTGTGAAGCGCATCTATCCACACCTCGGTTATATTCACCGTGGTATCGAGAAGATGTGGGAGAACATGACCTATCCACAGACATTGGCATTGACCGACCGTCTGAACTATCTCTCTGCGATGATGCACCGCCACGCTTTGGTAGGCGTTATCGAGGAGGCTATGGGTATTGAACTCTCAGACCGCATCCGCTACATCCGTACCATCATGGATGAGTTGCAGCGTATCGACTCACACTTGTTGTACCTCGGTTGTACCGCACAGGATTTGGGTGCCTTGACAGCATTCCTTTACTGTATGCGCGACCGTGAGCACGTATTGAACGTGATGGAGGAGACCACTGGTGGCCGTCTGATCCAGAACTACTACCGTATCGGTGGCCTTCAGGCAGATATCGACCCTAACTTCGTTCAGAACGTGAAGACACTTTGCAAGTATCTCCGTCCGATGATTCAGGAGTACCTCGACGTATTCGGCGACAACGTGATTACTCACAACCGTCTCGAAGGTGTAGGTCCTATGAATCTTGAGGATTGTATCAACTATGCCGTAACCGGTCCTGCTGGTCGTGCATCAGGTTGGAAGAACGATACCCGCAAGCGTCATCCATACGATATGTACGACAAGGTAGAGTGGAAGGAAATCACCCTTACCGGTTGCGATTCAATGGATCGTTACTATGTACACATCCAGGAGTTGTATCAGAGCTTGGACATCATCGAGCAGTTGATCGACAACATTCCAGAGGGTGAGTACTACATCAAGCAGAAGCCAATCATCAAGGTTCCAGAGGGACAGTGGTACTTCTCTGTAGAGGGTGCCAGCGGCGAGTTTGGTGTATATCTCGACTCAAAGGGTGACAAGAGTCCATACCGTATGAAGATGCGTCCGATGGGTCTCTCACTCACAGGAGCTTTGGATCCAATGCTCCGTGGTCAGAAGATCGCCGACCTCATCACTACAGGTGCAGCAATCGATTTCGTAATCCCTGATATTGATAGATAATTATGTTTGATTTTAGTATAGTAACAACATTCATCGACAATCTGCTTCGCCAGACCTTGGGTCTGGGCGACTTCCTGTCGATTCTGATTGAGTGCGTGCTCGTGGGTATCTGTATTTTGACAGCATACGCCCTCATCGCTATCGTACTTATCTTCATGGAGCGTAAGGTGTGTGCCTACTTCCAGTGCCGTCTTGGCCCTATGCGTGTAGGTCCTTGGGGTATCTTCCAGGTATTCGCCGACGTGCTCAAGATGTTGATCAAGGAGATCTTCGCTGTAGATAGAGCCGACAAGCTGCTCTACTACATAGCACCATTCCTCGTGATCATTGCCTCTGTAGGTACTTTCTCATTCCTTCCATGGAACAAGGGAGCTCATATTCTTGACTTCAACGTAGGTGTATTCCTCATCACAGCCGTAAGTTCTATCGGCGTGCTGGGTGTGTTCCTCGCAGGTTGGGCATCTAACAACAAGTACTCTGTGGTATCTGCCATGCGTGGTGCCGTACAGATGATTTCTTATGAGATGTCTCTCGGTCTCTGTCTGATTTCTGCAGTAGTTCTTACCGGCACCATGCAGGTAAGCGGTATCGTAGAGGCACAGACTGGTGCTTGGAACTGGTTGATTATCAAGGGCCATGTGCCAGCTATCCTGGCTTTCCTGGTATTCCTCGTAGCAGGTAATGCTGAGGCTAACCGTGGTCCTTTCGACTTGGCTGAGGCTGAGAGTGAGTTGACCGCTGGTTACCACACTGAGTATTCAGGTATGGGCTTCGGTTTCTACTACCTGGCAGAGTACCTCAACCTCTTCGTGATTTCTGGTATTGCTTCTACCGTATTCCTCGGTGGTTGGGCGCCATTGAACATCGGTATCGAGGGCTTCGACAATCTGATGAACCTCATCCCAGGTTTCATCTGGTTCTTCGGTAAGACCTTCGCGGTGGTATGGCTCCTGATGTGGGTACGTTGGACATTCCCACGTCTCCGTATCGACCAGATTCTGAAGTTGGAGTGGAAGTATCTGATGCCATTGTCACTGGTCATCCTGATCTTGATGACAGTATGCGTAGCATTCGGATTCCACGGATAATCTTTAATACACATTATTATAATAATAAGAAAGTATGTCTAACAATTCATATTTCGGCGGTATTGCTGCGGGTTTGAAAACCCTCGCTATCGGTATGAAGACTACCATGAAGGAGTACTTCACACCAAAGAGCACAGAGCAGTATCCTGAGAACCGCAAGACTACACTCCACATCTCTCCACGTTTCCGTGGTCGTCTGGTCTTCGTTCGTGATGAGAACGAGGCTTACAAGTGTGTGGGTTGTACATTGTGTGAGAAGTCATGCCCTAACGATACCATCAAGATTCAGACCGAGATGGTGGAGGACCCAGAGACAGGCAAGAAGAAGCGCAAGCTGGTAGATTACCAGTACGACTTGGGCGACTGCATGTTCTGCGAGCTCTGTGTGAACGCATGTAACTTCGGTGCAATCAAGTTTGTCAACGATTTCGAGAATGCAGTCTTCGACCGCAACAAGTTGGTGATGCACCTTGACAAGGAGGTTTATAAGGGCGGAAGCCTTCCTAACCTCATCGATGGTGGTGCCCCATTGGAAATCGGTAAGTTTAACACCAAGACTAAGTAAGGAGGACTTTAGACAATGATAACAGCAAATTTATTTATGTTCGTCATCTTGGCAGTAGTCATCCTTGGCTCAGCCATCATGTGCGTGTTCACCAAGCGCATCATGCGTGCGGCAACCTTCCTGTTGTTCGTACTCTTCGGTGTAGCAGGCATGTTCTTCCTGCTCGACTATACTTATCTGGGTGCAGCTCAGATTTCTGTATATGCCGGTGGTATCACCATGCTTTATGTCTTCGCTATCCAGTTGGTATCAAAGCGTACCCTCCAGGGTCTTTTGGAGCATGTCAAGGGTAGCAAGATTGTAGGTCGCGCACTCGTCTGCCTCGTTGGTTTCGTAACCTTGGCAGTCATCGTGTTGAAGAATCACTTTATTGATATGGCTGCAACCGTAGCCGACACCGAGGTGCCAATGGATCAGGTAGGTTCTGCACTGGTAGGTGCTGACAAGTATGGCTATGTATTGCCATTCGAGTTTATCTCTGTATTCCTGTTGGCATGTATCATCGGTGGTATCTTAATCGCAAGAAAGGAGGATAAGAAATGATTCCAGTACAATATTTCTTCGTGCTCTCAGCACTCTTGTTCTTCATCGGAGTCTATGGCTTCTGTACACGCCGTAACCTCGTTGCCATGCTCATCTCCATCGAGCTTGTATTGAATGCAGCCGACCTGAACTTCGCTGTGTTCAACCGCATCCTCTTCCCGGGACAGTTGGAAGGTTTCTTCTTCACATTGTTCTCTATCGGAGTAGCAGCAGCCGAGACAGCCGTAGCGCTCGCTATTATTATCAACGTTTACCGCAACTATCACAGTGACCAGGTGAACAGTATTGAAAACATGAAATTCTAAAAGACAATGGAATACAATTATGCATTTTTGATACTTCTTCTGCCATTCCTGAGCTTCCTGGTTCTGGGACTTGTGGGTATGAAGATGAAAAGACCGGTAGCAGCACTCATCGGTACCGTATTGATGGGCTGTGTATTCGCGATGTCTGTCTATACAGCATACGAGTACTTCTTTGCAGTGGGTCGTGATGCCTCTACAGGTATGTACCCAACTGTTACCGTATTTAATTTCACATGGTTGAAGTTTACTGAGTTGCTCACCTTCAACATCGGTTTCCGTCTGAGCCCAATCTCCGTATTGATGCTCATCGTGATTACCACCGTCAGTTTCATGGTTCACATCTACAGCTTCGGCTATATGGCAGAGCGTGATGAGAACTACAAGGTTGAGGAATATGAGAAGGGTATGCAGCGTTTCTACGCTTACCTGAGCCTCTTCACCATGTCAATGTTGGGCCTGGTAGTAGCTACCAACATCTTCCAGATGTATCTGTTCTGGGAGTTGGTGGGTGTTTGCTCATACCTGCTCATCGGTTTCTACTATCCAAAGCATGCTGCAGTTCATGCCAGCAAGAAGGCGTTCATCGTAACCCGTTTCGCTGACCTCTTCTTCCTCATCGGTATCCTGTTCTACAGCTTCTACGTAGGAACCTTCAACTATGACTTGAATGCTCAGCCAGAGCTCAACTCTGCTTTGGCAGGTGCTGCTTGGGTAATGCCAACAGCGTTGTTCCTCATGTTCATCGGTGGTGCCGGTAAGAGTGCGATGTTCCCATTGCACATCTGGTTGCCAGATGCGATGGAGGGTCCAACCCCTGTTTCTGCGTTGATCCACGCCGCTACCATGGTTGTAGCCGGTGTTTATCAGGTAGCCAGCCTCTTCCCAATCTGGGTACAGTATGCTCCTGAGACATTGCACTATGTAGCTTACATTGCAGCCTTCACCGCATTCTATGCAGCAGCCGTAGCTTGCTGCCAGCGTGATATCAAGCGTGGTCTGGCTTTCTCTACTATCTCTCAGATTGCCTACATGCTCGTAGCTCTCGGTGTCTGCTTCGCTGTAGATAACCACCATGGTGGTTTGGGTTACATGGCTGGTATCTTCCACCTGTTTACCCACGCTATGTTCAAGGCATTGCTCTTCCTCTGCTCTGGTGCCATCATCGTCATCATCGGCAGCAACTTCAAGGAGTACATGGGCGGTCTGCACAAGTATATGCCTATTACCAACATCTGCTTCCTCATCGGTTGCTTGGCGATTGCAGGTATTCCTCCATTCGCAGGTTTCTGGTCAAAGGATGAGATTATCTCAGCTTGCTTCCAGTTCTCTCCATTCATGGGCTGGTTCATGACAGTGGTTGCCGGTATGACAGCATTCTACATGTTCCGTCTCTACTACGTTATCTTCTGGGGACAGAGCTACTATGAGCTTGATCCTGAGAACCGTCGCAAGCCACAGGAGGTTCCTTTCGTGATGTGGGGTCCATTGGTATTCCTCGCCATCGTCTCTTGCCTCTGTGGTTTGATTCCATTCGGTCATTTCGTATCTGCTACAGGTCAGAGCTACGATATCCATATCGACATGAGTGTGGCAACAACCTCTGTTATCGTTGCTATCATCGGTATCGGTCTGGCTACTTACATGTATGCTCCTAAGAAGACTCCATTGGCAGACACTTTGGCTAAGAAGATGCCTAAGTTGCACAAGGCAGCCTTGAACCGTTTCTATATCGACGATGCTTGGCAGTTCTTCACCCACAAGATTGTCTTCGGTTGCTTCTCAAAGCCAATCGCATGGTTCGACCGTCGCGTTATCGATGGTACCTTCAACTTCATGGCTTGGGGTACACAGGAGGCAGGTGAAACCATCCGCCCATGGCAGAGTGGTGATGTTCGCAGCTATGCTATCTGGTTCCTCACCGGTACCGTAGCATTGACATTGTGCCTGCTCGCACTTCTTTAATGAAAGTCTCACAATTAAGTAAATAGAAAAGAAATGAATTTAAGTATATTCGTCATAGTACCACTCCTGATGTTGCTCGGCCTCTGGTTGGCACGCAACGACAAGCAGGTTCGTGGTGTGATGGTAGCAGGTGCCAGCGTATTGCTCGGTCTCTCCATCTATTTGGTGTTTGCATTTCTCGAAGCTCGTGAGACAATGCCAGCCGACCAAGCTCCGATGCTCTTCACCTACTGTGTGCCTTGGTTTGAACCATTGCACATCAACTATTCACTCGGTGTGGATGGTATCTCAGTGGTGATGCTTCTCCTGACTTCTATCATCGTGTTCACCGGTACATTTGCTTCCTGGCAGATGGAGCCAATGAAGAAGGAATACTTCCTCTGGTTCACACTCCTGAGCATCGGTGTATATGGCTTCTTCATCTCTGTCGACATGTTCACCATGTTCATGTTCTATGAGGTAGCGCTGATTCCTATGTACCTCCTCATCGGTGTATGGGGTAGTGGTGCAAAGGAGTATTCAGCCATGAAGTTGACTTTGATGTTGATGGGTGGTTCAGCCCTTTTGGTTATCGGTATCCTGGGAATCTACTTCTACAGTGGTGCTCAGACCTTCGAAATCCTCGATATCGCTCACCATACCAATGGTGCTCATGCGATTCCAGAGAGCGTGCAGAACGTGTTCTTCCCATTGCTCTTCATCGGTTTCGGTATCCTCGGTGCGCTGTTCCCATTCCATACATGGTCTCCTGATGGTCACGCAAGTGCGCCAACAGCCGTATCTATGTTGCACGCCGGTGTATTGATGAAGCTTGGTGGTTACGGTTGCTTCCGTATCGCTATGTTCCTCTTGCCAGCTGCTACTCACGGATTCTGGATCAAGGTGTTCCTCGTGCTGACTACTATCTCTATCGTATATGGTGCTTTGTCAGCATGTGTACAGACCGACTTGAAGTACATCAATGCTTACTCATCAGTATCTCATTGTGGTATGGTGCTCTTCGCTCTCTGTATGATGACCGAGACAGCTGCTACTGGTGCAATCCTCCAGATGTTGTCTCACGGTTTGATGACCGCCCTCTTCTTCGCCGTTATCGGTATGATTTACCATCAGGCTGGTACACGTGACGTTCGCTACTTGGGTGGTTTGATGAAGATTATTCCTTTCCTCTCAGTAGGTTATGCAGTAGCTGGTTTAGCTAACCTCGGTTTGCCTGGTTTCTCTGGTTTCGTAGCCGAGATGACCATCTTCGTAGGTTCATTCCAGAATGCAGATACCTTCCATCGTGTATGTACCATCATCGCATGTACCTCTATCGTAGTAACAGCGGTTTACATCCTGCGTTGTGTTGGTAAGATCCTTTATCAGAAGGTTCCTAATCCAAAGTTGGAGAAGCTTCACGATGCTACCTGGGACGAGCGTATCGCTGTAGCAGGTCTTATCGCCTGCGTTGCAGGTCTCGGTATGTTCCCACTCTGGGCAGAGAAGATTATCATGGACGCTGTCGGTCCTATCTTTAGTGTAATCATGTAATAAATATCAGAAGAAATGAATTACAGTCAATTTTTAAATATGATTCCAGAAGCTACCCTGATGGTAGTTCTGTTGATCACTTTCATTGCTGACTTCTGCAGTTCCAAGAGCGCAGACCGTAAGTGGTTCAATCCTCTGGTATGTCTCTTGATGGTGGCTCACATTGCCATCAATATCTTCCCAACAGAAGCCACAGAGGCATTTGGCGGCATGTACACAACAGGTCCTGCTGCCGGTGTCTTGAAGACTATCCTGGCGCTGGGTACCCTCATCGTGATGGTACAGGCTAAGGAGTGGTTGAGCCGCAAGGACACAGCCTTCAAGGAGGGTGAGTTCTATATGCTGATTATCTCTACCTTGCTCGGTATGAACATGATGGTTAGTGCCAACCACTTCCTCCTGTTCTTCCTCGGTCTCGAAATGGCATCTGTGCCAATGGCTTGCTTGGTAGCATTCGATAAGTACCGTCACAATTCTGCTGAGGCAGGTGCTAAGTTCATCCTTACCGCTACTTTCTCAAGTGGCGTGATGATCTACGGTATCTCTCTGCTCTATGCTGCTTGTGGTACTTTATACTTCGATGATGTAGCAAAGGTTATTTCAGCATCTCCATTGACCATCGCCGGTATGGTATTCTTCTTCAGTGGTCTCGGTTTCAAGATTTCCTTGGTTCCTTTCCACTTCTGGACAGCCGATTCATACCAGGGTGCACCAACTACTGTTACAGGTTATCTGTCAGTAGTATCTAAGGGTGCTGCAGCATTCACTCTCTGCGCTATCCTCATGAAGGTGTTCCAGCCAATGGTAGAGTATTGGACCGTATTGCTTTACATCGTGATTGTACTTTCTATCACTATCGCCAACCTGTTTGCCATCCGTCAGAGCGACCTGAAGCGTTTCATGGCATTCTCTTCTATTTCTCAGGCAGGTTACATCATGTTGGCAGTGGTAGGTAACTCAGCCATGAGCGTGAGCGCCTTGACTTACTATGTATTGATTTACGTAGTAGCCAACCTGAGTGTCTTCACCATCATCTCATCTATTGAGGAGCACAACAACGGTACAGTTCAGATGGACAGCTACAATGGTTTGTACAAGACCAACCCACGTCTGGCATTCCTGATGACCTTGGCATTGTTCTCATTGGGTGGTATTCCTCCATTCGCTGGTATGTTCTCGAAGTTCTTCGTGTTTATGGCAGCAGTTGGTACACACGACATCCACACCACATTGGGTGCCTGGGCATACGGCGTAGTATTCATCGCGTTGGTAAACACAGTTATCAGCTTGTACTACTATCTGCTCATCGTGAAGGCTATGTTCATCAAGCACAGCGATAATCCGCTTCCTACTTTCCAGAGCGCATGCTCAACCAAGTTGGCGCTTGCTATCTGCACCGTAGGTATCGTAGCATTCGGTATTTGCTCATTCGTCTTCGACTGGATTTCAGTTGCAGTGAATGCGTAAATCATCAATAATTTATAAAATCCCAGCAATCGGTAAAAGATTGCTGGGATTTTTTTTGGTATTGTCTGAATTTTGCAGTAATTTTGCACCCCGAAAGAGGCATGGTGCCTCAAGTAATCAATAATAAATATTAATTAATCAATATAAAAAGGATGGATAAGTTACCAATGAATGATGTTCCGATGCTCGTAAGCGCCATCAACTTCCTGCTTCGTGACCACGAGTTTGAAACACTCGATGAGATTTGTAATCACTTCAATGTGAACCGTGCGGCATTAGAAGCCAAAATGGCTACCCAAGGTTTTGAGTGGTCAGAGCAGCAGAAGAAATTCTGGTAAAACCCATACGCCCAGAAATGTATAGTCAGCACGCCCTGTAAGGGCAAAAGCTCCTAGCCCAGGGCAACACCCTGGGTAAATATAATTGCATTTAAAACGCCCTGTAAGGGCAAAAGCTTTTAAAAAATATAAATTATAAATTAATTATGACTCCTCCTCGACCCTTGTGGAAGTCTGTACAAGACTATGTTTTGATTGCGATAGGTATGATATCCTACGCTATTGGATGGAACGTGTTCCTCTTGCCAACCAATGTAACAGCAAGCGGACTTCCTGGTATCTCCAGTATTATCTATTGGGCAACCGGTTGCCCTGTGCAAATTCCGTATTTTATCGTCAACGCCACCTTATTAATATGTGCGTTCAAGATTTTGGGAGCAAAGTTCTGTGTCAAGACTGTTTATGCCGTTATAGTGGTAACCATCCTGACCTCTTTCTTCTCCAGCCGTTTAGGTGATGTTCATCTTTTGGAAAACCAACCTTTATGGGCTGCTTTCCTGGGTGCCGTTTTCTGTGGCTGCGGAATCGGACTCGGTTTCTCGGTTGGTGGAAGTACGGGTGGTACGGATATCATCGCAGCCATCGTCAACAAGTATCGCGACATTTCTCTTGGTAGAGTGATTATGATATGCGACATCTTCATCATCAGTTCCAGCTATCTGGTGGTACACGATTGGGAGAAGGTGTTATATGGTTATGTAGTTCTTTGCGTTCAGGCATTCTGCATCGACCAGGTGGTAAACAGCAGAAGACGAAGCGTACAGTTCTTTATCATTTCACAGAAGTATGAGGAGATAGGCAAGCGCATCAATGTAGATGCTGATAGGGGAGTAACGGTGGTGAATGCCAGCGGTTTTTATTCCGGTCAGGATGTGAAGATGCTTTTCGTGTTAGCCAAGCAGCGTCAGGCTCCTGCTATCTTCCGTCTTATCAGCGAGATTGATCCCCATGCCTTTGTCAGTCAGAGTGCCGTTATCGGTGTGTATGGTGAAGGTTTTGACAAGATTAAATATAAAAGCAAAAAAGAGCACGGAGTTTAATATTCCGTGCTTTTTTGTGCATCAGGAAAAGTCAAGAGGGTGAATCATAAACTTATGACACACCCTCACTTTACCAAAAGAGCAAGTACGGGTTCAGTAAGTTCAGTGGAAGGGTAGCAACTCAAGTAGTTCAGTCAAGCAACTCAAGTAGTTCTGTAAGACAATTCAAGTAGTTCAGTAAGCGAGTTCAGACGTCTCAGTTAGCTGATGCAGACTTCTCGATAAGCTTACAGATACGTCTCCGTTAGCTTACGCAGTAATATCTGTAACCCGATGCAGCCATATTCGTAACCCGATGCAGTCATATTCGTAACCCGATGCTGTCATATCCGTAACCCGATGCAGTCATATCCGTAACCCAGCGCAGCCATATTCGTAACCCGGTGCAGTCATATCCGTAACCTAGCGCAGCCATATCCGTAACCCAGCGCAGCCTTCATATGAACTAATTTTATGTAATCATCTATCATCCATCACGATTTGCATGTATCATACATTTTTATATACTAATATACAGACACTTGAATAGCGTGATAGATACTTCAAAAACGGAAATATCCATCACGCTATTCATCACGATTTTCTCACTACACTTTATCAGATACTGCATATCATTGTTGAAAAGTTTGCGATGGATGTGACTTATACTGATTAGCTTTTTTAAATTAAGAAATAGATTAAAAAATGTCGTCAGCTTAAGTTTGCGACATCTTTATAATCCATTTCATGTTATTTTTATATTACCATCAATAATTGCAGCAAAGCCTTAAAGCCGCCCTTGTTCTTTTCTTCTTTGAAAACATTGAGAACTTTCTTCTCTATGATATACTTCTTAAATTTATTCCGATAAGTAGGATGGGATAGTAATATCCAAAGTTCTTGATCGATGTAGGCATATTGGGTATTCCTGTCTAGCCATGCTTTTGAAGGAGACTCTGTTTTTACTTCGGCATTAGTCCAAGCTAAATACCAGAACTTATCCGATTTCAAGAAGTAATAAGGATAAAATAATGGAGTAAGGTTTTCCTGTTGAGCCCTTAAGAAATACTTCCCAAAAACACCTTGGTATATAGGAGCAATCTCTTCATAAGTGAACTGGTTGACCAGCTTGCCGTTTTCTATCAGTTTGATGATAGATAGGATAAGTGCTGGTTTGGCGATGATACGAGTATGGTTGTTTCTGTTGGTGCCTTGTAGCATCTTGTCGATGAGTCCGCAATAGTATTTAAAGGCCTCATCATAATTGAAGAATCTGAGATATGTAGTCATAATCTACTGTATTTTTATGGGTTTAACGTCATTTTCTGCAAAAATACAAAAATAATCTAAGATTAGCGCACGTATTTCAGAAATAATTATTATTTTTGCAATTGCATTCTACCGCAGAAAGCCCGAAGGGCTGAGCGGGTGGGTGTGACTTATATAAAATAGAGCGTTTGCTTACGCTCATCTGCGCAATCGTAAACTTCGCAACTTTACAAGCTGTTAGCAGATGTGGCAATGGGTGAATGCTCACGGTGGGGTGTATTTATATCCTGCTACGAATATTAGTATATGTACTTTAGCTCTAGTTATGGTATCATATATAACATATATATTCGTATGCGGATTTTTATATACCATAGCGTGGGCTTTCTGCATTGTCCGTCTCAACAGCAAGGGCAGTGCGAAGGCCTACGATTGGGGATGGACGAGGCGAATCCCCGCGCTTTTTTATAGAAGGACAAAACTAGTTTATTGAAGTTTCCGGTTCTTGGGGATTCTATCGGAGTTTTAAATGATAGAAACAAAATGCCTTCACCTTTTGCTAGAGTTGTATGGAATAAGTTTGAAGCGGCTTTGCTTGTGGACACTTATGAAAAAGTGGCCAAAGGTGAATTGTTGCGCAAAGCAGCAATTGCAAAACTGTCAAGGCGTCTTCGTTATCGAAAGATAATGAATGGAATTGAAGTAAATGAAAAGTATAGAAACGAGAATGGTATTCAGCTTCAATTGTCGGTTATGGAGAATATTTTAACTCATGGTGAGAAAGGATTAGCCTCTCGTTCTCGACTATTTGAGGAAATTGCTAAACTTGCAACTGAAAATCATGAAGAATATATAGAATTGCTTCATGAGGCGATTCAAATGTATCCCGAGCCATTGGACACAGAAGGAAAGCAACCGGAAGTATCTTTAGAACAACCAGTGCTTGTGGAAGAATCTGTTCCACAAGAAAATTTGTTGCTGAATAGAGTAAAGAAAGTGCTTTCGAAAAAGTTCCAAAAAGGCATACGCTTAAATTCTGCTATAGACAAAAAGCGTTTTTATAAGAGTTACGAGGAGATTATTGGATCTTCTTTGGATATTGTAGATGATGATTTCTACAATATTGTGACTTCTTGTGGAATAGAGTCTGATGGAAAGATATATGTAGCTTCAGAGTTGATTCCTTCTAATTTACAGGATGAGATAGATTCTTTTATTGATGAGACAATAGAATCAGGCAAAGAATTTGTCTTTTATGAAAGTCTATTTCGTCACTTCAAAGAGGAGTTGCTGGATACCCCTATTGCCAATGTGCCAATGTTATGTACTTGGTTACAATACAAATATGAAAAGAAATTTTACTTTGATAAAGAGTATATGACTCGTGATCGCTATATTGATATAGATATAGATCATGAGGTCATATCATATATGCGTGAGCAATGGCAGGTGAAAAGCGAAGATGAGGTTGTTAAGGCCTTGGATTATCTTCCTGAAGATTCTGTTAGAACAGCTTTCAATCGCAATACAAACGTATTGATTGCCGCAACTCGTGGAATGCGATTCCATATAGATAAGTTTGAGGTTAATGAAGAAGAGTTGAAGGATATAATCTTCATTATAGAAACAACGATAGAAAAGTTCCAATTTATTGGAGCAGACGAACTCTTTGATTGTATTCATCAAAAACTTCCTCAGCTGATAAGTAATAATTCTGATATTCCTGAACTTGGAATCAGAAAAGCTTTGGCAGTGCTGTTAGCCGATAAGTTTGATTTCAATAATGCCGTTATAAGCAAGAAGGGAGTTAAGTTATCAGCACGAGAAGCTTTACTTGCTTTTGCCAAAAGTCATGAGGAGTTTACTTTGGAAGAAGTTGATAAACTCGCGCAGTCTTTGGGTACCGTTATAAACTATCACTTAGAGCCATTGTTGGAATATTGTATTCGCATCAATGATAAAGAGTTTGTTGCTAAAGATAAGGTACACTTTGATGTGGACAGTATAGATAAATATATTAAGGAACATATCGATCATGAAGTATATTCGATACCACTTAAAAGTATTCGTAACTTTGCCACATTCCCAGAGTGTAATTATCCTTGGACATCACGGTTATTGGAAAGTTACTTGTTGACAGCTAGCAACCAGTTCAAATTGTATATTAGTGACTATCTGAACAAGAATAATGTATGTGGTGTTGTTTCATTTAAAGTTTCAGACTTGTTATTCAATAATTTGATAGTAATTGCTTTGGCAAAAAACAACGTGAAGTTGGCTAAGAAAGAAGCTTTAGAGTTTCTTGCAACAGAAGGATATATCGTACAAAGAAGATATTCTGATATAGAGGAAATCCTAACAAAAGCAAGACAGCTTAGAGAAATAGATAATAATAAACAATAAAATAATATAACGAACTATGTATTCATATACCTGGGATATAGAGACAGGAGGATTCTTGCTGAATAGTACACCATTACAATTCAGTAAGGAGCCACGTCCTGTATATAGCAAGGAACTTGATATACTGGGATTTGATAAGTACTGGAAGTATGACAAAGATGATTCTACCCCATTGATGTGGGCAGAAGCCAACAACTATATATATAAAGGAAGAGTTGTTGCTGCAATGAAGGGAGGTTCTTTGGATAAGAAACCAGAAATAAAGATTATCGAGGAACCAGAACCATCGGGAGAGTTTTTAATGAAAGTAAATATCAAAAAGATGGTTGAAAAGAACCAAGCAATACTTCGGGCTTTGGTTCAGCAAACGATAAAGCAAATCTATAATTCTTTTGTAAAATATCGTAAGAAAGGTGTAGATGTTTTTTACGTGGCATTTAGTGGAGGTAAAGACAGTGTTGTAACGTTAGATCTTGTTCAAAAGGCATTGCCTCATAATAGTTTTAAAGTGTTGTTTGGAGATACCGGTATGGAATTTCCTGATACTTATGAGACAGTAGATTATATAGAAAAGCAATGCCAAAGGGATAATATTGCTTTCATAAGAGCAAAGTCAAAATATAAGCCAAGTGAAACATGGGCAAAGTTTGGTCCTCCTGCTACTGTAAATCGTTGGTGTTGTAGCGTTCATAAAACTGCTCCTCAAATTTTGGCTTTGAGAGAAGCTACAGGAATACATGATTTTACTGGCATGGCTTTTATTGGAGTCAGAGCGAGTGAAAGTGTTGCAAGAAGTGGTTATGACTATATCAGTTTAGGAGAAAAGCATAAGGGGCAATGGAGCTGCAACCCGATCTTAGATTGGAATTCGGCAGAACTCTATGCTTATATATATTCTGAGAATCTCTATCTGAATAAGGCATATACTAAGGGTAATAGACGAGCTGGCTGTTTAGTGTGTCCTAGAGCTGCTGAAAGAAGTGATTATTTTGCCCGTAAATGTTATCCGAAGGAGTTTGATCAGTTAATTTCAGCTATTCGTAGTGGATATGAAGGACATTTTGCTTCTGAGGCAAACTTAGATCAATTTGTTACGAATGGAGGATGGAAAGCTCGCAAGAATGGTCGAGATTTGAACATTCTTTCCAATTATGAGGAGATGGAAGAATCACGTAAATTGATTATAAAAATCACTAATCCTCGTACAGATTGGAAGCAATGGATAAAGACAATTGGAATACTTCAGAGTGAAGTATCTCCCTATTGTATTGAAACAAAAAATGGCATATTTGAATTTGAAGTAGAAGAATCTGATGGAAAACTAAAAATATCCTTGGATTCTGCAATAGTAAAATCTGCGCCAAACTTTATTAAATTGTTTAAGAATGTTTTCCATAAAACAGCTCTATGTATAAGATGTGGAGTTTGTGAAGCTGATTGTCATAATGGAGCAATTCACATGGCGAATGGAGTTTTGCGTATTGATGATACATGCAAGCATTGTTCGATGTGTCATAAAGTAGAACGTGGTTGTTTAGTTTTTAAATCTTTAGAAAGACCAAAAGGAGTTTCAAGTATGAATAAGAAAAATAAAAGTTTAAATTGCTATTCTCATCATGCACCAAAGATGGATTGGTTTGTACAATTCTTTAAGTATAAGGAGACGTTTGCAGAGAACCATACTTTGGGAACAAATATGTTTGATTTCTTTAAGCGTTTTTTGAAGGACGCAGAGTTGATGAGCAATAATGTGATAGGAAAAACTGCCATGACAATTGACCGTATAGGTTTGGATAGTATGGATGGTTGGGCTTTGATGCTGGCAAATCTTGTTTACTCTCCGCAGTTGAACTGGTATGTAAATAGATTGAATTTCAACGAGGTGGCTTCCAAGGATTATGTTATTTCTACATTGGTAGAAGATGGCGCAAAAGAGTCTTGGGTTTCTGATATTTGGAGTTCTTTTGCTCGAATTGCAGAATTGCCATTTTCGAATGTAGGATTCGGGCAAATGACAAAGGAAGGAAAGAAGGCTGTATCAATAATGCGTACACCTTGGCTTTCTCCAGAACCAAAAGTAATACTCTACAGTTTGTACAAATTTGCAGAGGCATGTGATGGCTATTATCAATTTACTATGTCTCGTCTTTATGACAATAATGTAGAGAGTAATGGAGTTAGTCCTGTAAAAATATTTGGAATAGAGGAAGAGGAAATGAAAAAGATACTGAAGGGGTTGTCTATCAAGTACCCAGAGTTTATCGGCGCAACATTTACCTTGGATCTCGATAATATTAATTTGAGGGAGGATAAGACAGCGCAAGATGTGCTTGAGTTATTCTAATAATTGGTAAAATAGGATTCTAACAAATAGAAAAATATGGAGAATTATCGCAAATATTTCGATATAGATCCTGATTACTTTCCAGCAGTCAATGCTGATGTAATCAAGAAGGAACCTGACTTGTGGAAAAAATACTATCCACATGAGACTTTTGTGAAGCTATTGAAGCAAACTGTTAGTGTTTTGGAGCGCAAGCAGAAACTTAATATTTGGGTGGAAGGTGCATACGGTACAGGTAAATCGCATGCTGTTCTTACACTCAAGCACTTGCTTGATGCAAATAACAAAGAAGTTGAGGCTTATTTCAACGAGTTTGGATTAGATCAAGATTTGTGTAATAAACTTGTAGCTATAAAGTCACAAGGAAAGGTAATTACTGTTCATCGTTATGGATCATCAAATATCTATAGCGATAACGATTTGTTTCTTGCTATGCAGGAAAGTATAGAAAAGGCATTGAAGGATGCTGGTATAGAGAATGCTGGTCCAAAAGCGTTGAAGGATGGTATCATCAAATATCTCTCAGATGATGAGAATAAGCAAAGTTTTGGTGTTTATGTAGAAGGTAGTTATAAAGAGCTGTTTGGTGGTGAATGTGTTGATGAGATTGTTGAAAACCTCAGAAACTATGAAGGTCAGGCACTTCTTACTTTGATGAATAAGATTTTCCGCATTGCTAATGAGAAGAATATCAAGGCATTCTCGTTGGATAGTGAAACAATGGTAGCTTGGATAACAGAAGTTATTCATGCTAATAATTTGAAGGCACTTGTCTTTATTTGGGATGAGTTTACTGAATACTTTAGCAATAATACGCATCGACTGACTGGATTCCAAAGAATCTTGGACTTTAGCCAGACGGAGCCATTTTGCTTTATTCCTGTTACTCACCGAAGCGAGGCTGGTATAGATGATGCTGATGCTGATAAGCCAAAGATTCTTGGTCGTTTCATAAAGCCGACTTGTATTATTGAATTGCCAGAAAATATGGCATTTCAGTTGATGGGTGCAGCTATGAAAATTTCTGATGATCCAGTGATAAAACAGGAGTGGGACGAAATCTTATTTGATTTGGAAGAACGTACTGGATATTCACGTAAAAGAATCAAGCAAAGTGCGGGAATTGAGGATAAACAATTACGTGGTATTTTGCCGATTCATCCTTATGCTGCAAGTTTGCTGAAGCATATCTCTGCCTCTTTTGCAAGTAATCAGCGTAGTATGTTTGATTTCATTAAGAATAGTGGTAATGAGGATTTGAAAGGTTTTCAATGGTATATAGACAATTTTGGCCCTTTCAGCGAGAATCCTTTCTTGACAGTTGATTTGTTGTGGGGATTCTTCTACGATAATGGAAAAAACGACTTATCTCAAAATATCCGTCAGATTTTAGACCGTTATGCAAATTTGGCTAAACAGCTGGATGATGAAGAACAGAAAGTCTTGAAGACGATTTTGTTGTTTCAGGCAATGTCGGAAAGTGCCAGTGACCAGATTGATATATTCTTACCAAATGAAAATAATTTAAATTTGGCATTTGAAGGAACTGATTTCGAAAGTGGTCAGGCAGTGAAGTGTGCAGAAAAGTTAGTACGTGAGAAAGTCATTTATAAAAAGACTCTAAAGGATGGTTCTTTCTTGTATTCTATTTTAACGGGAGAAATGGATGCAAGTGAAATCGATAAGAAAAAGGCTGCATATGAAGGTAAAACTACAAGTAGCATTATAAAAGACGGACAATTGAATGATACAGTAGAGATACCTTATGACTTAAATTTACGTTTCAAGTTAGAGTATGCAACTTGTACAGATTTTGATACCATTGCAAAGAAAAATATTAATGATGCTGCAGATGATAATAGACATTTCTATGTGGTATGTTGTTTGTCAAAAAATGCAAGTGAAAGTATCTCTGTGACAAAGAGAATTGCTGAAATGCGCAAGAAGTATGCAGATAGTGAAGTTATCTTTATTGATTGTGGACGAACACCTCTTGGGGATGACAAATTTGAAGAATGGGTAACAAACATGGCTACATCTACCTATTATGCAGGTAAGGATAATAACCAGTCGACTCAGTATTTGCGTTATGCAACCAGTATCTTGGCAGAATGGCGTTCTAGAATCAAGCATGGGCAGTTTGTTCTTTATACAAAGGTCAATACTGCTGGCGAAGTATTTAATAGCATGGAGGCCTTAGGTGATGAGTTGAGAACTTTTGATAAGAAGAGATTCCCATTAGCGTTAGAATGTAACTATAAATCGGCAGCTAATTGGTGGGCGGCAAATAGTTTAGGAACTGGTGTAGAGTGTGGAGTAAAACAAGAAATAAAGAGCACTTATAAAAGTAAAAATGCAAGATTGGAAGAGATGTTATCAAATGCTTTGGATAATCCTAATTATTGGACAGACTATCCAGCTGATTGCATTTCTCGTGTCAAGACAGATCTTAACGAGTTTGTCGGTGGTATAATGGAGAAGGAAGGTCGAATTTCTATCCTCTCAATCTATGACTTCTTGAAAGGTGAACCATATGGCTATTTACCTTGTAATATGACAGCATTCTTTATGGGCTTCTTGCTTAAAGAGTATGTAAATGATAAATACTCTTGGAGTGATGGCTTGTCAAGTGATAATATGTCATTGGGCAAAATGAAGGAAATGATAGAAGAGGTTATAAAGCATGATAATACTCCAAACTCTCGTTATCGTGATAAGTATATTGTTACCATGACCCCTGAAGAAAAAGCCTTTATTGATGGAACTTCTATGGCATTTGAAATCGTGAAGGGAAGTTGTTCTTCTGTTGAGGCGGCTCGTGATAGAATTCGTGCCAAAATGAAGCAAAGCTTGTACTTCCCAATATGGACTGTAGGCGAGATTCTGAATGATGTCAATTTAAAAACTTCGGAAAGTGTCATCAGAGAACTTCTTGTTGATTATCAAGATTTGGCGAATAATACAACCAATAAGTCAGAAAGCGATATTGCAAATAGTATAGGACGAAAGTTTATCAAAAATGTTAATGCCGCAGAAGATTTGCATAAGCTCCTCACAGAAGCGAATTGTAAGAAAGGAATGCTCAAGTATCTTGATGGATATAAAGATGGGGAGTTGCCAAAGTTAGCAGAAAGTATCGGCGATGGTGGTCAGTATATTAATAGTTTAAAGAAGAAGTTTGATGCAGGAGAAGCTAATTGGGTCTGGAAAAAGGAGACTGTTAATCAGCAGATTGATGCTGTTATTCTAGAATACCAAATTACAGCCATGACAGGTGCTCTCTTGGGTAGTTGTAAGAGTTACATGGAGGCATTGAAGGCTTGGAACGAGAAAATCAATAATATCAAGTTGGCTTATGAAACCATTAAGAATGATGTTGGCGATTTGTTACCATTGCTTGCAGTCTTGAAGGAGTTGAAACAACAGGGACAATTGCCGGAAAACAAGAAAGTGGAATTTCTAGAATTGTTGCAGAATTATGGAGAAAGCTTCAATAAATTCTATACTTCTCAATTTGAATTGTTCTGTACATCTTGTGAATTCTATCTTCAGAACTTGAATGATGCTGACAGAGAGAAGGTGTTTGGAAGAATGCAAAGTGGCTGCTTTACCAGTGATAATGCCTCCTATAATAAAAAGGTAGAAGAGGTTGTTAATCAATATCGCAAAGAGTTAGGATCTATTCGTTTGAAGAATATCTGGAAAGAGAAGACTCAGACAGATAGTCCTCGTAAGTGGAGTGAGGTAAACAAGATGCCAATTCTTGCTATGATTCCAGATGATGAGCTGGTTGATTGCCGTAGAATATTCGGCATATTGAGCAGTCCTAACCCAACTGATAAGGACGTGAATATAGCATTGACATATTTGGAAAGCTTTACACATTGGAGTGAATTGAATGATGAGGCTGCAAAGGATAATGCGTTCAAAGCTAGGTTCCTGGAAGATAAATCTGTATTGTTGCAAAATATCTCTGAGGTAAAAGAATATGTTGAAAGTCATGTTTCGGACAGTCCTTATAACTGGATGGAAAATCCTAATGTGACAAAGGCGATAGACCGATTTGCAGATGCAGAATACTCATCAGTTGGATGTGATTTAGCTATTCAGAAGATTGATTCTATGAATCCAGAGGATGTGAAAAGATATTTGAAAGAGCTGATTAAAAACAATATGAAGGTTGGTCTTCAAATTATTATAAACAACTAACGCTTTTAGCGTATGAAGTACGAAGATGTTATAAATAGAATCGACAGATACATAAAGTCGGATAAGTATCAACCTATAATTGTAGATATGCCGAATATCCACTTGTATAAGAAGATAATAGGGCATTACAATGTAGGCTGTTATGACATACAGAAAGCTTCCTCATTTTGTATGGAGGAAGGGTTACCATTAATGGACAAGCTACAATATAGCTTGTCCATGGTTGATGGTGTTGTCTTTTTGAAGGGGTTATCTTGCTATCTGAAACTACAAGGTGAATTGTCTTTGCAAAAAAGTTTACGTTCCTTGTTAGACCTTTCGTTGAAAGGAAAGTTGATAGTATTTACTTTCAATTGTGCTAGTGTACTTTCTAAAATGGACAATCGATTGCAGGCTGCTGGTAGAATTTCTATCGTTGATGGTGAACCATCTTGTCAGCTATCCTTATGTTTCATTAATCCGAAGTTAGCTAGTTCTGTTCCTGCAGGAATCAAAGGTATAAATAAATTGCAGGAAATGGAGACATTCTTGGAAGAAGACAACCCAAGTATTAGTGTTATAACGAAGAAAACTAGAGTTGATTTTCCAAACTCCATGTTCGATATAATTGAGTATTCTTCTGAATATCAGGTATTAGCAGAACAGAATTTGGATTTGGCAAATGTTGGAGAGACCGTTGGAACCGAATCGCAATGGGCGTACCTGTTGAAAGAAATGGAAAATTACGAAGATTGGCATCAATATGTTGTATCTGTATTTGGTTCAAATCTGGCAGATTGCATCAATGGCTTTGCTCAGTATGATAGCAATAAGCGATGGATATATTTTCTGGCATTGGTAACTAGTGGTGTAAAGGGTAATGAGTACTTGACTTATGTTATTTCAAAGTCGAAGACTTTTGATGATTTTATTATGCAGGCTTTCTGTGCCATTTTGAAAATTCCAGTGGGAGATCCAAACTTTCAAAAATATTATGATGAGAGAAAGGTTATAACTTCGAACTTGACAGATTATTCTGATAGCTTGGATTGCTTCTGTAAGCAAGTATATGGAAAGGAAGAGTATGCTATTCTCTATCTGACAGATAACACAAGAAAAGAAAAAGAGCATATCATTGAATTAATAGGTAAATACAAATACTCAGCTAGTCAATTGGCTGAAATGTTACCAAGTGTTTATAGTGACTTGGCTACATATTTGAAACCTTATAATTATTCAAATGATTTTCTAAACAGATACTTCACTCAGTATAAATACTGTAAGGTTATTAATTCCATTTCTGATGAGATGACTCAGATGGTTGCTGAACAATCTGTGAAGCGTGAGTATAATGTTTGGTTACAGCCACGTTCTGTCTATGTGGACAAGTTTGAAAAGAATCCAGCAAAATCTGTATTGTATTTTATGGATGCGATGGGTGCTGAGTATCTAGGCTATTTGCAGAGCAAATGCTTTGACAATGGTTTGGAGTTTTCCGCTAATATTGCTCGTTGTAATTTGCCTTCAATTACTTCAATGAATAAGGAATTTGAGGATGATTTTAAACATGCAGGATGCAAGGTGTATAGTAATAAGAATATGGATGAGTTGAAACATGATGGAACTTTTACCTATGACTATGAAGGTAATAAGTATCCAATCCATCTTGTTGAAGAGATCGATATCTTAAACAAACTTGTTACGCAGTTAAAGGCAATGCCGAAAGAAGAAACGGCTTATGTAATTGCTGACCATGGGGCTACTAGGTTGGCAGTTATTAATGAGAAAGAAAACAAGTGGGAAGTTTCCGAAAAAGGAATACACTCAGGAAGATGTTGCCCGAAAGCAGACATTTCTGAGAAGCCACAATATGCAACAGAAGAAAATGATTTCTGGTGTCTTGCTAACTATGATAGGTTCAAAGGTGGGCGAAAGGCACTGGTAGAGGTGCATGGTGGTGCTACTTTAGAAGAAGTAGTTGTACCTGTTATTACGGTCAAGAAAAAAAATAATTCTGTTAATTGTAAGCTTGTTGATAATAAGCCTATAATGGTAAGCTTCAAGAAGAAGGCTAGATTGAAATTGTTTGTTGATGTTGATTCTGAGGATATGACGATTTCTGTTAATGGTATTTTCTATGCCTTGAAGAAAACGGAAATAAAATATCAATACTATGCAGAGATGCCAGAGGTAAAAACTGTAGGCGAGTATCTATGTGATGTATATAGAGATGATACCCTTATTGCGAAGAACATAAAGTTTGAAGTAAAGAAGGAGGGTGCATCTGAACGTAAATTCTTTTAAACAATAAAGATGGAGACAAAACTTAAAGAATATTTCGATGATATGGTTGTCTTTAAGGACTTGAAAGAAAGTAATTTCTTCAAGGACTTGAATTTGCCTTCGTTTCTTCGTGATTGGCTCTTGAAGATGTTTGAGAACGAGGAAGGTAAGTTTGATGTTGAGGAATTAACCAACTTTGTTAAGACTTATATTCCTTCAAAAACAGAATGGATTGGTATCAAGAATCGTATTGTTGTAGAAAACGAGCGAGTAAAATTGCTTACAAGAATCTCTGTAGATATAAACATTACGACTCATGAAGTTTCGTTTTCATTGCCTGATTTTGGATTGGGTAATAAAGAGACGATTATTGATTCAAATGTGTGGGATGAATGTAAGGATGATTTGGTAAAGGCAAAGGAGACATGGGGTGTTGTTGAATTGGGGTATCGTTATCCTGAAGGTAAAATAAAGGGAAAGATAAAACTCATTAGCTTCCAGAATTTTTGCCCATACGAGATTGACCTTGACTACTATAAGGATGTTAGAAAGGAATTCTCAATTCATGAATGGATTGATGTGTTGTTGGGAGCAATAGACTATAATGCTTCGGGATATGAAGACGAGCATCAGAAGCTAGCAATGCTGACACGACTATTGCCATTCGTGGAGAAGAGATTGAATCTGATAGAACTTGCACCGAAGGGTACTGGTAAGTCGTACTTGTTTGGTGGAGTTAGTCGCTATGGTTATCTATCTGCGGGTAAGATGACACGAGCAAAATTGTTCTATGATTTGGCACGTCGTGAGGAAGGTCTTGTTTTTTATCATGACTATATTGCTTTTGATGAGATTCAGAAGGTTGAGTTTGATAATGTCAATGAAATGACTCAAACTCTTCAAGGCTATATGGAGCAGGGAACGGTGAAAATTGGCGATAAGGATGATGTTGCTGATGCTGGCTTTGTTATGTTAGGAAACATTGATGAGGCGAAGATGGATGAATATCAGAATATGTTTGAGGATTTGCCGTCATTGTTCCGAACTAGTGCTTTGATGGATCGTATTCATGGATTTATCAAGGGCTGGGATATTCCTCGTATGAATGAGGGGTTGAAAATATCTGGTTGGGCATTAAACTCGGAATACTTCTCATCCATCATGCACCTGTTGCGTGACGATATATCTTATCGTGCCATCGTTGATAGAATGGTGGAGTATCCTGCTAATGCAGATACACGTGATACGGAAGCAATTAAGCGTATAGCTACAGCTTATCTGAAATTACTGTTTCCTCATGTGCGTTCTATGCAAGATATTAAAGCATCGGAATTCAATGCTTATTGCTTGACTCCTGCTAGAAAAATGCGCCAAATAATAGTTCGACAAATGGGTATGATTGATTTGCAGTATAAAGGCAAGAATGTACCAACTTTTTTAATTCGTGATTATGAGTAAAGTATATAGTTGTATAGCATGTGGTAAGAAATGTCTTGATAAGGATACAATAGGTATCAACAAGAAATTACTTGGTGAGGACATTACATCCTTTTACTGTATGGATTGTTTGGCAGATTATCTAGGTTGTGAAGTTCAAGACATATTGGATAAAATAGAAGAATTTAAAGAGGAAGGATGTAAACTCTTTAGTTAAAAGGAGGTTCTATGAAAGAATATGTATATGCTGATAATGCAGCTACGACTCGTCTAAGCAATAAGGCTTTTGAGAGCATGTTGCCGTATTTACAAAATGAGTACGGCAATGCTTCTCAGTTATATTCTTTTGCTCGTTTGCCGAAGAAAGCATTAAAAGAGGCAAGACAAGTTATTGCTAATTGTATAGGTGCACAGCCCAGTGAAATCTTTTTTACTTCTTGTGGTACTGAGAGTGACAATTGGGTTATTAATGGTGCTGTTCAACAACATTTGCCTATAGTTACTTCTTCTATCGAGCATCATGCGATATTAAGACCTTGTGAGGCTGCAAAACGATGTGGATGTTCTGTCTCATTATTGCCTGTAACTAAAGAGGGAATTGTTCTTTCTTCCTCCGTTAAAGAGGTGGTACACTCATCTTGTGGTCTATTATCTGTAATGTATGCCAACAATGAAATCGGAACAATTCAGCCGATAAAAGAATTGGCAACAATTGCTCATGAAAATGGTTGGTTGATGCATACAGATGCTGTTCAAGCTATGGGACATACTCGAATTAATGTTCGAGAGTTGGGTATAGATATGCTCTCTGCATCTGCACATAAATTTAATGGTCCAAAGGGGATTGGCTTTCTTTATATTAAAGAAGGAATCGATTGGCCTTCACTGATAAAAGGAGGTGCGCAAGAAAAAGGACTGAGAGCTGGTACAGAGAATGTTGCCTCGATTGTTGGTATGGCAACTGCTTTGGAAGAAAATGTAATCTCTATTTGTGAGAATGAAAGTTATTTGGCACATTTAGAAGAAATACTTATCTCCAATTTATCTCGTTCTGGTATAGTATTTTATAGAAATGGAGCTGAAAACCATATAAGGGGAAATGTTAGCCTTTCTTTTCCTAATCGGAGTGGGGAGTCTATAATGCATAGGCTTGATTTGAAAGGAATATGTGTTTCTACAGGTTCAGCTTGTGATAGCAAAGAAACTCAAATATCTCATGTGTTGAAGGCTATTGGATTGGAAGAAATGTTAGCAAAAGGCACTATCCGTATTTCTTTGAGTAAGTATAATACGGAGCAAGATATGATAAAGATAGTTCAAGTATTAGTTGGTATTCTTAAAGAGGAGAGTGTAAAATAAACCTTAAATAGCATCCGCCAAAGTACATGATATCAGAATGTACTTTGGCGGTATGTTATAATTCCAGCCAGTCGGTATCTATGTCGAATAATTCAAACAATCTTCTGCAGAATTTGATTGGCACGGATACTTCGGCTTGGCTGATGAAGTCATCTTCATGGCTTCTGATATAAGCATCCATATCTTCCTCCTTTACAAGGATTGGGCCTTTGATGTTTGTGAAAATGAATGGGTAGCAGTCGTCATATTTTATATTGAAATAAAAATTCCCCAACCCTCTTGAGAAAGTAGGTTGGGGTTATTTGTTATGGTATCCAGCATAAAAGAAAAACGTTAGTTTTCGCTTTTATCAGTAGCTCAGATTTTGAACCATATCCAAAGGTAGCTGGGTCGCTTTGGCTACCTGTTCTGTTGGAAGTCCCATAGCCAGCAAACGTTGAGCAGTTTCTATGTTAGCTTCTATTCTACCTTCCCTTTTCGCCGTATCAATAGAGTTCTTGATATCCCGATATGCCATCTTGCTTGCTTCATATTCCCGAATCTCCTGTGGTGTGAATTTGGCAATCTCTGCTTCCTCGAAAAGTCGGTCGAAAACCTTATCGCACAGTTCTTTCGGGCGCTGAGTAAGTTTATAGAGGTTCTTTAGTGCATAAAGCCACTTCTCGTAGAGTGTTTCCAATTCTTCCAAGGTCTTATTGAACTTGGCAATCTCTACATAGATAAACTCCAGCTTATCGTAGAAAATCTTATGGGTAGCGGTATCGCACAACTGTACATGGTGGCGGATTTCCTCCTTGTCGAAGGCGTCCTCGTTCATGTTGAAATTGAGCAGCGCAACTGTATAGACATGGTTGAGTTTGAAATCCCAGTCACTCCCCTTGGGTGCCTGTTCACGGATAGGGAAAGTAGAGTAGAAGAGGGAACGATCCTTAAAATATGCCTGGTAGGCGTTCTGCATTTCAACGATGAACTTCTCGCCGTTTTCTCCTTCGCAATACACGTCGAAGATAGCCTTGCGGTCGGTATAAACATCACCGACGTGCTCCGGGTTCAGATACGAAACGTCCTTAACAACCTGTCTGCCATTGAACAAGCTGTTGAGGAAGCAAATGAGCAAATCCTTGTTCATTGCTGTTCCAAAAATACGCTTGAAGCCGAAATCGGTCAGCAAGCTGATGTATCGTTCTTCTACCTGTTTCATACGCTGTTTGTTTTATATCTTATGCAAAGATAAACTTAATATTTGTAACATCCAAACTTTTAGAGCGTTTTTTAAAAATTTTCTTCTGTCACAGCCTTCGTTCCTATCCTGATTTATTCAGGTTTCCCTGATTTCTTCAGTAAAGGGGCGAGGAACTTGTAGGTATATCCCTTCTGCTGCTTCACCATTTCTTCTGGTGTACCTGCAAAGAGGAGCTGACCGCCGCCTCGTCCACCTTCCGGACCCATGTCGATGAGCCAGTCGGCGAGTTTGATGACATCGAGATTGTGCTCGATGATGATGACCGTGTTGCCACGATCTACCAGTTTCTTGAGTACATCCATCAGGATGCGGATGTCTTCGAAATGCAGACCGGTTGTCGGTTCATCGAGAATATAGAGCGTCTTGCCCGTATCACGCTTCGAGAGTTCGGTAGCCAGTTTTACGCGCTGACTTTCACCGCCAGAGAGGGTAGTGGAACTCTGTCCTAACCTGATGTATCCGAGACCTACATTCTGTAAAGCCTTGATCTTCTGCAGTATCTGAGGAACATTCTCGAAGAAATCTACCGCCTGGTTGATGGTCATGTCGAGAACATCGGCTATGCTCTTTCCCTTGTATCTTACCTCTAGCGTCTCGCGGTTGTAGCGTTTGCCGTGGCATACCTCACAAGGTACGTAGACATCCGGCAGGAAGTTCATCTCGATGGTCTTATATCCGTTACCCTTACATTCCTCGCATCTTCCACCTTTCACATTGAAGGAGAATCTGCCCGGCTTGTAACCGCGGATCTTTGCCTCGGGAAGTCCTACGAAGAGTGAGCGGATATCGCTGAACACGCCTGTGTAGGTAGCTGGATTGCTGCGAGGCGTTCTGCCAATAGGACTCTGGTCTACATTCACTACCTTGTCGATATTCTCGATACCCTCGATGCTCTCGTATGGCATCGGTTTCTTGAGCGAACGGTAGAAATGCTGCGAGAGGATAGGCTGGAGAGTCTCGTTGATGAGAGTAGATTTGCCTGAGCCGCTGACACCCGTTACGACAATGAGTTTGCCAAGTGGAAAATCAACATCCACCCCCTTGAGGTTGTTGCCCGTAGCTCCGTGAATGGTAATATGCTTGCCGTTGCCTTCTCTGCGGAGGGCAGGTACCTCAATAGCCATCTTTCCGTTGAGATACTGGGCGGTGATGGTATCGGTCTTGAGCATCTCCTGGGGAGTGCCCTGGAAGACAACTTCACCTCCCTTGCGTCCCGCCTTCGGACCGATATCTACTATCCAGTCGGCAGCCCGCATCATATCTTCATCGTGCTCCACCACAATAACGGTATTGCCCAGGTCGCGAAGTTCCTTCAGACTGTTGAGCAGACGTTCGTTGTCGCGCTGGTGCAGACCGATGCTCGGCTCATCGAGGATATAGAGCACGTTGACCAGCTGGCTACCAATCTGAGTAGCCAGACGGATGCGCTGGCTCTCGCCACCCGAGAGAGAAGCCGACTGGCGGTTGAGCGAGAGATAATTGAGTCCCACATCTAGAAGGAAGGTAACACGTGAGCGCAACTCCTTGATGATTTCGTGGGCCACCTTCGCTTTCATCGAAGGCAGATGCTGTTCCACTTCTTCGAGCCAATCGCGCAGTTCATCGATGTCAAGACTGGCTACTTCGGATATATTCTTATCCCAAATCTTGAAAGAGAGCGATTCTTTTTTGAGTCGCAAACCATGGCATTCAGGACATTCGATGGTAGAGATAAACTGGTCGGCCCATTTCTTGCCCGCCGCACTCTCGTCATCCTCCATCACCTTCTGCAGGTAGTCGATGATGCCATCGTAGGCACAGAAGTAGTCGGTAGAGGTATGCACCTTTTCCTTTTCTATCTTCACGTTTTCGAGCGAGCCATAGAGAATTTCCTGCATGGCATCGCCCGGAATCTCGCAGATAGGTGTCTTCAGGTTGAGGTCATACTTGCTGAGCAATGATTCTATCTGCCAGAAAATCATCTGGTTCTTGTATTTGCCAAGCGGAGCGATGCCGCCTTCATGGATGCTGAGTTTATCATCGGGAATTACCTTCTTGATATCAATCTGGTTCACCTTTCCCAGACCCTTGCAATGCGGACAGGCACCTTCGGGAGAGTTGAAGGAGAACATGTTAGGAGCTGGATCCTGGTAGGCGATACCCGTTACAGGGTCCATGAGACGCTTGGAGTATGTCTTGGCCTCCTTGGCACCTTTCTCAAGAACCATTACCATGCCGTCGCCCTGTTTCATAGCCGTTGCCACACTCTTGCGGATGCGTTCCTCATCTTCTTCCTTCACCACCAGTTTATCGACCACAGCTTCTATATTGTGGTTCTTATAGCGGTCGGTTTTCATATTGGGAACGATTTCGAGGATGTTGCCGTCGAGTCGCACGTAGAGATACCCCTTTCTGCGCATGCTTTCGAAGAGTTCGCGGTAATGACCTTTGCGCTGGCGTACGAGGGGTGCGAGCAGGAAGATAGCCTTGCCCTTATAATCGCTGAGAATCATGTCGATGACCTGTTCCTCGGTATATTTCATCATCTCCTCGCCACTCTGATAGCTGTAGGCAGTACCGGCGCGGGCATAGAGCAGACGGAGATAGTCGTAAATCTCGGTGGTAGTGCCCACGGTAGAGCGGGGATTCTTGTTGGTGGTTTTCTGTTCTATGCTGATGACCGGACTCAATCCCGTAATCTTATCAACATCCGGGCGTTCCATATTACCCAGGAAGTTGCGGGCATAGGCAGAGAATGTTTCGATATATCTGCGCTGACCTTCGGCAAAGATGGTGTCGAAAGCCAGTGAACTCTTGCCCGAACCCGAGAGTCCGGTAATCACGGTGAGGGAATCACGCGGAATCTCCACATCAATGTTCTTGAGGTTGTGGACCCGTGCGCCCCATACATTTATCTTTTCTTCTGAATTCATATTCCAATTCTGCTAATTGCTGTTTGCCTAATAGTTACTGTTCTGCTCTTCGGTATAACCTCTGAGCAGGTTAACATCACGTTTGATGTTATACACCACGCCATCTGCCCCCTTCGCCTTGACGAGACAGAAGTAGACTCCCTCCTTGACCGGTTTTCCACGGTAGGTGCCATCCCATCCCGTTGCAGGGTCGGTCCATTCATAGAGTTTCTGTCCCCACCTATTATATATATAGGCGTGGAACTCCTCAATGTTCCGGTAACCATCCTTGGGCTTGTAGATGTCGTTGATGCCATCGCCATTTGGAGAGAAGGCATTCGGCACGAGAAGAGAACTGACCTTGGTCGTCTCTTCTGTGTTGTCCTCCTCGTCGTCGTTGACTTCCTGAGCGTGTAATTGACACGTCAAAAGTGGCAACATGATGCAAAGTAATGCTATTTTTCGTCTCATTTCTAAAATAATTTGTGCAAAGATAATAAAAAGATGAGAGATATTGCGTCAGATGCAAGATTTTTTGTATTTTTGCAGATGAAAACATGAAATATTTGAAGATATCGTTAAAAAAATCTTGAGATATGAGACAAAAAATGAGATATTTCCTGCTGCTCGTTGGGCTTCTGCTCAGTGTCAGCATTGGCGCGCAGACTATAAAATGGCGCGACATTTACACGGTTAAGAAGAAAGATACCATCTTTGGTATCGCCAATAAATATGGATTGAGCCTTCCTGAACTGATGGATGCCAATCCGGAGATGAAGCGTGAGGGATACATGCTGCAGAAGGGAGCTACGCTCTTTATTCCATACACCAAAGACCAGAAGAATCCTAATCAGGTGAACGGTCAGAAGTCGGGGAATGGGGCAACGGTTCAGAAAACTGCTACAGTTCCGGCAACCTCAAAGGCTACTGTTGCCAGAAATGCGGTAAAGGTAGGCGTGATGTTACCTTTGCATAATGTTGATGGCGACGGCAAGCGAATGGTGGAGTATTACCGCGGTTTGCTGCTGGCTTGCGAAACCCTGAAGCAGCAGGGCGCCGATATAGATGTGCATGCCTGGAACGTTCCTATTGATGCTGATATCCGGAATACACTCTTGCAGGAGGGCGCTAACCAATGCGACATCATCTTTGGTCCACTTTATACCAAGCAGGTGGCTCCGCTGACCAACTTCTGCAAGAACTACGGCATCAAAATGGTGATTCCGTTCTCTATCAGCGGAGATGATGTAGAAAGAAACAAAGAGATTTTCCAGGTTTATCAGAGCGATGATGCGCTGAATGATGCGACCATCAAGGCATTCCTGAGCCGATTTACCAATGTGCATCCTATCTTTATAGACTGCAATGATTCTACTTCGAGAAAGGGCAACTTTACGTTCGGTCTGCGCAAGGAACTGGAACGCAGGAAAATCAATTATAGCATCACCAATGTGAATTCAAGTGTCGAGCAGTTTGCCAAGGCTTTCATGCCTTCCAAGCAGAATGTGATTATCTTGAATACGGGACGTTCGCCACAGTTGACTCAGGTGTTGAACAAGCTCGACGAATTTGATGCGAAGTATCCGGGTGCAGCTATTTCGCTCTTCGGCTATACCGAATGGCTGATGTATGCCAAGTATAATCTGGAAAGATTCTATAAGTATGATACTTATATCCCTTCCACCTTCTATTATAACCCGAACTCAGCACAGACCAAGGCGCTTGAGAGCCGTTATGAGCGATGGTTCCATCAGCCTATGATGGTGGCACAGCCAAGATTCGCCATCACCGGTTTCGATCACGGAATGTATCTGATTCAGGGTGTCAAGAGATATGGCAAGAACTTTACAGGTGAGCGCCAGCAGATGACTTACCAGCCTGTGCAGACTCCACTCCGTTTCGAGAAGACCAGTAGAGGAGGATACAAGAACAAGAGTTTCCAGTTGATTCACTATACCTTTAATCATCAGATAGAGGCGGTGAAGTACTAGTTTATAGTTTACAATTTATAGTTTACAATTTATAGTTGATAATGAATAGAAATATTGGGCTGCTGATTCTGATGCTCATCTTCGGAATTCCAGTTTCGGCACAGATAGGAGAGCATCGTAATGATTTCGCCATCGGTTTTAATGGGGGCTATATGATGAGTAGCGTAGGATTCACACCCGAGGTACAGCAGAAACAGCACGGCGGACTGACGGGCGGTTTCTCGATGAGATATACCTGTGAGAAATATTTCAAGACCATCTGTTCTATCTATGCCGAGGTAAACTATTCGCAGGCAGGATGGGAAGAGGATATCCTGGATATGGAGAATAATCCGGTGATTATCACCGAAACCAAAGAGGCGATGGCTTACAAGCGTACCATCAACTATATTCAGGTGCCAATCTTTGCGCATCTGGCATGGGGTAGGGAGACAAGAGGACTGAATATCTTCGTGAATGCCGGTCCGCAGTTTGGTCTCTATCTGAGTGATTCGCAGAAGACCAACTTCTCGGTAGAGCACATGCCGGCAACCGACAATAACCGTGTAAGTCCGGTGGTGGCTCAGGATACGATGGCAGTCAAGAACAAGCTCGATTATGGTATCGCCCTTGGTCTGGGTGCTGAATACAGTATTCCGAAGGTGGGGCATTTCCTTGCCGAAGCCCGATACTACTATGGTCTGGGAAATATCTATGGTGCTTCTAAGCGTGATTATTTCGGAAAGAGTAACTACGGACAGATTGTTCTGAAACTCTCTTATCTCTTTGATATCACCAGAACGAAGAACGTGAAACGGAAATAGATGATAATTAATAATTGATAATTAATAATGATAACGGGTTTATCATTTATGTTTTAAAGAAAATGAGTACAACAGAAAAAATGCAGATGAAATTGAGCGACTCTAAGTCAGCTCGCTGGACCGCCCTCCTCATCGTGAGTGTCACGATGATGTTCGGTTACTTTTTTACAGATGTGATGTCTCCACTGGAGCCTCTCTTGACAGCAGCCAAGGGAGCAGAGAATGGTCTCGGACTCGGATGGAATTCGGATGAATACGGCTTCTTCTCTGGAGCTTACGGATACTTCAATGTGTTCCTCCTGCTCCTCTTCTTCGGTGGTCTTATCCTCGATAAGTTTGGCATCCGTTTCACTGGTATCCTTTCTACCGTCCTGATGTTTGGTGGAGCCTTGTTGAAGTGGTATGCTTTAGGTCATGAGTTTGACGGAACGGTTGCTGTACCATTCTTCGGTACTTACAGTACGCAGGTAGTGATAGCTGCTCTTGGCTTTGCCATCTATGGTGTAGGATGCGAGATATGCGGTATCACAGTGAGCAAGGTTATCGTGAAGTGGTTTACGGGCCATGAGTTAGCTCTGGCAATGGGTGTACAGGTTGCTACGGCTCGTTTGGGAACTGCTGCAGCTCTTAGTGCTTCTCTTCCTTTTGCCAAGGCAATGGGTGGAGTATCTGCTTCTGTTGCTTTGGGCGCTGTATTGCTTTGCGCTGGTGTACTGGTTTATCTGGTTTATTGTGTGATGGACAAGAAGGAGGATGCTTCTGCAGCAGCTGTAGCTACAGAACCGGAAGAAGGTTTCAAGTTCTCTGACTTGGGAGGTCTTTTCAAGACTGTAGGTTTCTGGTATGTGGCTGTACTCTGTCTGATGTTCTATGCAGGCGTATTCCCATTCCTGAAGTTTGCTACCAAGCTGATGATTTTCAAGTATGGTGTGGATGCTAATATGGCAGGTCTGATTCCTGCAATGTTGCCTTTCGGTACCATCTTCCTCACACCGCTCTTCGGTAGTATATACGATAAGTATGGCAAGGGTGCTACGCTGATGATTATCGGCAGTTGTCTCCTGACCTTTGTGCACGTCATGTTTGCCCTGCCAGTCAACTCATGGGTGCTTGCCATCGTACTGATGCTCATTCTTGGCGTAGCCTTTGGTCTGGTACCATCAGCCATGTGGCCATCTGTGCCAAAGATTATTCCAATGAAACTCTTAGGAACTGCATATGCTCTTATCTTCTACATCCAGAACATCGGACTGGCTCTCATTCCGGTATGGATTGGTAAGGTAAACCAGGCGAATACCGCAGCCGACGGCACCATCAACTATACCCAGACGATGACTATCTTTGCCGGTTTCGGAGTAGTAGCCATCCTCATCGCTTTCCTCCTCTTGTTTGAAGATAAGAGAAAGGGATATGGATTGCAGAAGCCTAATGTGAAATAAGTGAAGAGCGAAGAACAAAGAGTAAATTGAGTGAAGAGTAAAAAACGAAGAGTGTAGAATCCGTTTGCTCTTTGTTCTTCTAAATCTTTGAAAGTATAATTTTTAAAAGAAAGGAAATAACCATGAATGCGACACCTGAATCATTGATTAAGGACTATGCTGACCCGATAGAGCAGCAGGAGATTGACAAGTTTGTATGTTCTGAGATGGGCAGACAGATACACCGGTATATCAAGGGTATGTCGGGTACCAAGCAAGCTATGTTGAAATTTGAGGAAAGGCTAGCCAGCCTCTCTGTACCAGAGAAGGAGAAGGCGATAGCCAAGTATATTGATCTGAACAGAAAAGCATTGGATGGTCTTGACTTGAAGATGATTCTGGTCCGTTCGGTAGCCAACTATTGTGACACCTTCCAGTATATGCTGGATTTTGTCAACGATAAGCGCAAGATGGTTTTCTATTACCAGCGCATCAAGGCGAAATACATTCAGTATCATGAAGTATTTGAGCAGGATGGAAAGTTTGGTATGAAAGATCATCAAGGCAACATCTTACTCTCGCCAACTTATGATTTCTTGCGCACCTGCTACATTTATAATGATGACTTGAGCATCATGCCGGTAATAGCTGAGAAGAATGGCAAGATGGGACTGGTAATGCCGGATGGTAACGATACGGTAGTGGCGGATTTCCTTTACGACGAAATTTGCTTGCGTGATGAATATCCTTACTTCGAAGCATCAAAAGATGGCGAGAACGGATTTCTTGACAAGACTGGTAACTTTGTGAATAGTTAATAATGTGTACAATTAATAATGTATAATTAATTGAGGCGCAAGGCTTGAAAGAGAAAGGGCAATCAGGTTGGGATGAACCAACTGATTGCCCTTTTTTACTTTCGTTGCTATTAGCAACTTTGTTTTTATCTATTTTTCTCTCGTCTTCAAACCCTAGTGAAGAAAAGCAAAAGAATTCTTCACTCTTCGTTCTTCACTCTTCACTTAACTTATCCCAAGTACTTCATCAAGATTTTGATCTTGCCGCTATCACGGAGCTTGATGATACTCTTTTCGCGAATCTGGCGAACACGCTCACGGGTAAGGTTGAACTCGCTACCGATTTCCTCCAAACCCTTCTCGTGGCAACCGATACCATAGCAGTAGCACAGAATCTTGCGCTCACGGTCTTTCAATACAGAATTGAGAACGCGGTCAAGCTCGCTCGCCATAGACTCGAAGTCTACACCCTTGTCGGTACGGCTGTCATCACCCGAAGCCATCACGTCGACCATCGCATTGTCATCATCATCGCTACCGAATGGAGCATCGATACTCATGTGGTGATTATCTGCCTTGATAGTCTGGTCAATCTTGCTTTCTTCCATCTTTGTGATTTGAGCGAGCTCAGCAACAGAAGGTTTGCGCTGGTTCTCCTGCTCAAACTTACTGATTTCTGCACTAATCTTACTCAATGCACCTACCTGGTTCAAAGGCAGGCGAACGATACGGCTCTGCTCGGCAATAGCCTGCAGAATGCTCTGACGAATCCACCATACGGCGTATGAGATAAACTTAAAGCCACGGGTCTCGTCAAACTTTTCAGCAGCCTTTACCAAACCGATGTTACCCTCGTCGATGAGGTCGGTAAGAGAAAGACCTTGGTGCTGATATTGCTTAGCAACAGATACAACGAAACGAAGGTTTGCTTTTACCAATTTCTCTTTGGCACGTTCTCCCTCACGACCGCCTTTGCGAATCTTCTGGGCAAGTTCGATTTCTTCATCGATAGAGACCATAGGCTCTCTACCAATCTCCACCAAGTACTTGTCGAGTGCTTCACTGGAACGGTTGGTTATACTCTTACTAATCTTAAGTTGTCTCATAAATATCCTTTTACCTTTCTATTTAGAATTTTTTGAAGTATTTTTGTGTATCCCGAAACCTCCTCATGGTTTCGGAGTGCAAAGGTACGAAAAAAAATGCAATTACGTTGTAATATAAACGGATTTTTTTAATCTGATTTGTCTGTTTTTTAGAATTTTAGCCGGTTCCTAGTAGAAAAATGCTATGTGAAGTGCGCTTTTTGGTGCAATAAGTTTGAAATATGGAATAATTTATGTATCTTTGCACAAAAATTGCGAGAAAAGAATAACTAAATAATAAAATAACAACAAAACAAAAAATTATGTTTGAGAATCAACCAAAAGGTCTGTGGGCCTTAGCTTTGGCAAACACGGGTGAGCGTTTCGGCTATTACACCATGCTTGCTGTGTTCTTGCTTTATTTGCAGGCCAACTTCGGTTTTGAAACCGGATTGGCAAGTACTATTTACTCTACATTCCTGATGATGGTTTATTTCCTTCCTATCATCGGTGGTATCGCAGCCGACAAGTTTGGCTTTGGACGTATGGTTACCACAGGTATCTTCATCATGTTCATCGGCTATCTTGTTCTCTCACTTCCTCTTGGCAAGGAAACCGTTGCCGTTGCTGCTATGGGTATTTCACTTATTCTCATCGCTTTGGGAACCGGTCTGTTCAAGGGTAATCTGCAGGTGATGGTAGGCCGTCTCTATGATGAGCCACAGTATGCCAGCAAACGTGATTCCGGTTTCTCACTCTTCTATATGGCTATCAACATCGGTGCTATGTTTGCTCCTACTGCTGCTATCAAGATTATGAAGTGGGCGCAGGAGAGCCTGAGCGTGTCGGTGGAAAATTCATACCACTTCGCTTTCGCCGTGGCTTGTGCTTCACTGATTTTCAGTATCGCTATCTACTATGCCTTCAGCTTTACATACAAGCATGTTCTTGCTTCTGAAACCAAGAGTAAGGATGATAAGACTTCTGCCAAGGAGACAAACGAACTTTCTAAGGCTGAGACCAAGGAGCGCATCATCTGCCTCTGTCTCGTATTCGCTGTGGTTATCTTCTTCTGGATGGCTTTCCATCAGAACGGTAATACATTGACACTCTTTGCCCGCGATTATACACAGAAGACTTCAGAGGGTCTGCAGTCAATGGCATTCGACGTTACCAACCTCGTAGCCTGCATCTTCGTGGTTTACGGTTGTTTCGGTCTGGCACAGAGCAAGACCGGCAAGGGTAAGGGCATCTCTCTTGGTGTCATTGTTGCTGCTATCGCTTTCCTCTTCTACAAGTACAGCAACCTTGAAGGTGCCGTAGATGTTGAGGCTCCTATCTTCCAGCAGTTCAACCCATGCTATGTAGTGGCATTGACACCAGTGAGCGTTGCTTTGTTCTCATGGCTCCACAAGATTGGCAAGGAGCCTACATCGCCAGAGAAGATTGGTTTGGGTATGCTCGTTGCAGCTCTCGGTTTTGTATGGATGGCTGTAGGTTCTATGGGACTGGAGCTTCCTTTGACACAGGGCAATCCTGCTACAGAGGGTACACGTGTAAGTGCTAACCTCCTCATCTCTACATACCTCATCCTTACATTCGCAGAGCTTCTGCTTTCTCCAATTGGTATTTCATTTGTATCGAAGGTAGCTCCTCCAAAGTATGCTGGTTTGATGATGGGTCTCTGGTTCGGTGCAACAGCCATCGGTAACCAGTTGGTTATGATTCCTGGCATCATGTGGGGTCAGAACTTCAACCTCATTGCCATCTGGGGTGTTCTCGCAGGTATCTGTCTGGTTTCAGCTCTCTTCATCTTCTCTATCATCAAGAAGTTGAATCGCGTAAGCTAAATCTTAGAATTATAATATATAAAAAAGGCTTGCTTCATTTTTCAAAGCAAGCCTTTTTTATATGTTATTTCTTCAACCACTTGTCTAACCAGCCGAAGAAAGTGCGCTGCCAGAGCACGCCGTTCTGTGGCTTCAATACCCAGTGGTTCTCATCAGGATAGATGAGAAGCTCGGCTGGGATGCCACGCATGCGGGCTGCATTGAAGGCGCCCATGCCCTGGTTGGCATTGATACGGTAATCCTTTTCGCCGTGGATGCAGAGGATTGGAGTATCCCACTTGTCTACAAACTTATGAGGACTGTTCTCGTATGTCTTCTTGGCGTTGGCACTCTGGTCCTTGTTCCAGTAAGCATCCTCGTATTCCCAGTTAGAGAACCAAGCCTCCTCGGTATCGGTGTACATGCTCTCCAGGTTGAAAGCACCATCGTGAGAGAGGAATGCCTTGAAACGCTTGTTGTGATGACCGGCGAGATAGTATACTGAGAAACCACCGAAGCTGGCACCTACACAACCCAAACGATCCTTGTCTACGTAAGGAAGATTGTTGGCAGCATCATCAATAGCTGAAAGATAATCGTTCATGCACTGGCCTGTCCAGTCACCAGAAATCTCTTCGTTCCATGCGCTTCCGAAACCAGGGAGACCGCGGCGGTTTGGCAATACGACAACATAGCCGTTGGCTGCCATAATCTGGATGTTCCAGCGGTAGCTCCAGAACTGGCTTACCGGACTCTGAGGACCACCCTCGCAGAAGAGAAGGGTAGGGTACTTCTTGTTGGCATCGAAATTAGATGGCAACATGATCCATACCAGCATCTGCTTGCCGTCGGTAGTCTTTACCCAACGCTGCTCACACTTACCCATATTCAACTGGTTCAGAATATGGTCGTTCTCGCGGGTAATCTGCTCTACCTTGGTACTCTTGGCATCCTTGCCTGGAGTTACGATGTAGATATCAGTAGGATGACTCATGCTAGCCTTGGTAGCAAGAAGCTTGTTGCCGTTGTTGGCAAGCGAGATGCTTCCGTAGTCAGCCCACTCGTTGGTAATCTGCTTTACTTCGCCCTTGAAGTTAGCCTGATAGAGGTTCAGGGTTCCGTGCCATACGCCGATGAAGCTGAGGCTCTTGTTGTCCTTGTTCCATACGAAGCCCTCTACGCTAGAGTCGAACTTCTCTGATACATAGTTCTTCTTGCCGGTAGCGAGTTCGTAAACACAGAGGCGGTTGCGGTCGCTCTCGTAGCCATCGCGAGCCATGCTCTGCCAAGCGATGTACTTGCCGTCAGCAGAGAACTGAGGGTTCACGTCGTAACCCGGATTGTTCTTCAGATTCTCAGGAGCGTTGACAGCCTGGTTCTTCATGCTCTTGGTAGCATCAATCTTAGGCTCTACATAGCCAGCCTCCTTGCAGAGGTTCTTTGTCTCGCGCGTACCTATATTATATAGATAGATATCAGAATCGGTAGAGATGGCATACTGAACGCCCTCCTTCTTACGGCAGGTATAGGCGATGGTCTTGGAATCCGGACTCCATGCCAGCTGCTCGATGCCACCGAATGGAGCCATAGGGCACTCGAATGGTTCATCCTTCAGGATGTCTTCGCCGGCATTGATGGTACCGTCTTCAGCCACATCAGCCACGAAAGGATGGAGAAGGCTCTCTACGTAGTGGTCCCAGTGGCGATAGTTCATATCAGTTACGAGACGGCCGGTAGCCAATGGAAGATCAGAAGGATTCTCCTTGATGGTTCCGTGATAAGGCAACTCCTTGATGAGGATTACCTTCTTGCCGTCAGGAGAGAAGCGGAAGCCCTGGATGCCCAACTTGTCGTTGGTGAGCTGCTTTCTGCCTGTACCGTCAGGGTTCATGCTCCAGAGCTGTCCGTCGCGGATGAAGGCAATCTTCTGTCCGCCCTGAATCCAGGCAGCATCTGTTTCGCTCTTTGCATCCGTGGTCAATGCCTTCTGGTTCTTGCCGTTGGCATCCATGATGAAGAGCATCTGATGACCCTTGTTCTCCTTTACACTGTAGTAACCCACCTGGTACACAACCTGCTTGCCGTTAGGCGAAGCTTCGGCGCCACCGATACGTCCCATTGCCCAGAGAGCTTCAGAAGTCATCAGGTGGTTTTCTACCTTGATGTCATTTTTCTGAATCATAGTCTGTGCATCAGCAGCTGTGCCCATCGTGAGAGCCGCAGCAGCTAAAATCATAGCTTTAATCATGTTTCTAATTTTACTGTTATAATGTTGCTTTGTTGTTATGTATCCTATTTGTCTTAAATCTGATCCAAAGCCTGCTTGATATCATCGAGGATGTCTTCTACATCTTCGATACCTACAGAGAGGCGAATCAGATCTGGCGCAACACCTGCTTCCTTCAGCTGCTCTTCGCTGAGCTGGCGATGGGTGTGACTGGCTGGATGGAGCACACAGGTGCGGGCATCGGCTACATGGGTTACGATGTTGATCATGTCGAGAGAATCCATAAACTTGATGGCTGTCTCGCGGTCTCCCTTCAATCCGAAGGCAATAACACCGCAGGTGCCGTTTGGCATATACTTCTGGGCAAGCGCATGATACTCATCGCCCTCCAGACCGCTATAATGAACCCAAGCCACACGCTCATCGTTCTGCAGGAACTCTGCCACCTTCTGTGCATTTGCACAATGTTGGCGCATACGGAGGTGAAGACTCTGAAGACCGAGGTTGAGGATGAACGAATTCATTGGGGCAGGGATGCTGCCGAGATCGCGCATCAGCTGAGCTACGAGTTTGGTGGTGTAACCCATCTTGCCGAAAGCCTTCACATAGGTCAGACCATGGTAGCTGTCATCCGGTGTGCAGAGACCTGGGAACTTATCAGCATGAGCCATCCAGTCGAAGTTGCCGCTGTCTACTACAACGCCACCTACCTGTGAAGCGGTACCATCCATATACTTGGTCGTACTGTGGGTAACGATGTCGGCACCCCATTCGAATGGGCGGCAGTTGATAGGCGTAGCGAAGGTGTTGTCAACGATGAGAGGCACCCCATTCTTGTGAGCAATGCGTGCAAACTTCTCGATGTCGAGTACTGCGCAGCCCGGGTTGCTGATGGTTTCGCCGAAAACAACCTTGGTGTTAGGGCGGAAAGCCTTCTGGATTTCTTCTTCGCTATCGTTCGGATTCACGAAAGTACACTCAATGCCGAGTTTCTTCAGGGTTACGCCGAAGAGATTGAAGGTACCACCATAAATCTCATTAGATGTAACGATATGGTCGCCCGCTTCGCAGATGTTGAACACAGCATAGAAGTTGGCAGCCTGACCGCTGCTGGTTAATACGGCTCCCACGCCACCTTCGAGTTCGGCAATCTTCTTAGCCACAACATCGTTGGTAGGGTTCTGGAGACGGGTATAGAAGTAGCCTTCCTTCTTCAGGTCGAAGAGCATAGCCATCTCCTCAGAGTTGTCATACTTGAAAGTAGTGCTTTGATAAATTGGCACTTCAATCGGTTCGCCGTTCTTTGGCTCATAGCCTCCCTGCACGCAGATAGAGGCGGTACGTAAATTCTTTTTCATTTGTCGGTTATGTTTTCTTTTAAACTTCATGTTTTTGCGATATGACATGTTATGTTGCCCATTGCAAGATGCAAAGATACGGCAAATCCTTGAGAATTAAGAATAATTTGCGTAAAACATTGTTCTATAGCCAGTTTTTTTTGTACTTTTGCAGTCAAATTTGCAAAATAATAGCGATATAGTTTTATTTAAAGTAGTATGAAGATAGGTTTCGATAACGAGAAGTATCTGAAGATTCAGTCAGAACACATCAAGGAGAGAATCTCACAGTTTGACGGAAAGCTTTACCTCGAATTGGGCGGTAAACTTTTTGACGATCATCATGCCAGCAGAGTTTTGCCGGGTTTCCAGCCTGACAGCAAACTGCGCATGTTCCAGAAAATCAGCGATAGCATCGAGATTGTTATCGTGATTAGTGCAGCCGATATTGAGAAAAACAAGAAGCGTGCCGACTTGGGCATTACTTATGATGAGGACGTGTTGCGCCTTCGTGGTGAGTTCCAAAACCGTGGTTTCATGGTGGGTTCTGTTGTCATCACTCATTATAATGGCCAGCCTGCCGCCATCGCCTTCAAACAGCGTCTGGAGCGTGAGGGCATCAAGACTTACTGCCATTATCTCATCGAGGGCTATCCTCACAACGTGAGTCTGATTGCCTCTGACGAGGGCTTCGGGCAGAACGATTATGTTGAAACAGAGCGTCCGCTGGTTATTGTTACTGCGCCGGGTCCTGGCAGCGGTAAGATGGCGGTTTGCCTGAGTCAGCTTTATAATGAGAACAAGCGTGGTGTGCGTGCCGGTTATGCCAAGTTTGAGACATTCCCTGTGTGGAATCTCCCATTGAAGCATCCTGTGAACATCGCATACGAGGCTGCTACTGCCGATCTGAACGATGTGAATATGATTGACCCGTTCCATCTGGAGGCTTACAACAAGATAGCCATCAACTATAACCGTGATGTAGAGATTTATCCTGTGCTCAATGCGCTGTTCGAGGGTATCTATGGTAGCAATCCATACAAGTCGCCTACGGATATGGGTGTGAACATGGTAGGTTTCTGTATCTCTGATGATGAGGCTTGCTGCGAGGCATCCAAGAATGAGATTGTCCGCCGTTACTATGCGGCTACCAACAAGTTGGCGGCTGGTGCTTGCAATGAAGATGAGATCAATAAGATTCAGATGCTCTTCAATCAGGCTAAGATTACTACTGATTACCGCAAGGTGACGGTAGCTGCCAAGAATCATAAGAAGGAGACGGGTCATACCTCTTCTGCCATTGAGTTGGAGGATGGTACCATTATCTGCGGTCATAGCAGCGAGTTGCTGGGCTGTAGTGCCGCCTTGCTCCTGAATGTTACCAAGCAGTTGGCAGGCATCGACCATGAATTGAAGCTGATTCCTCAGTCGATGATTGAGCCTATCCAGCATACCAAGGTGAATTATCTCGGTGGTCACAATCCTCGTCTTCATACGGATGAGGTTCTCGTAGCCCTCTCTGTTCTTTCGGAGAATGATGAGAACTGCAAGAAGGCATTGGAGCAGTTGCCTAAGCTTCGCGGCTGTCAGGCTCATTGCACCGTGATGCTGAGTGATGTAGACCAGAAAATCTTCAAGAAGCTCGGTGTGGATATCACCTGCGAGCCGGTATTGAAGAAGTAAATTTGGGTTGGATACTATTGAAGAAGCAAATTTGCTTTAAACAATATACCCCCGAAAAGTTATAGTTAATCTCGTAGATTGATTAATTATACCTTTTCGGGGGTGTTTGTTTTTATTTTATACAGAAACATTATCTTAATGCCATAACTCTGCTGAGAATCAGTTTCTTGTATTCCTTCTTCATGCTGTCTGGCAGGAAGGAGGCTTCTATCAGGTCGAGCCATTTCACGATGGATTGGCGGAACTTTTTGGCTATGTTGTTGATTACCTTCTCGCTGAGGCCCGAGGCGGTCATTACCTTGACGAAATCAGATTTCTGAATCTTTCTCTTTCTTCCGTTGAGCGTCAGGGCGAGTTCCTCGGTATCTTCTGGCATAACTATCTTCGTGCAGAGGAGGTCGTAGGCTGGAGTTAAGCCATAACCCAACTTGCGGTTGTTGTAGAGCGAGAAGTTCTTGAGGTGCATGTCAGCGTTGCCCGTGATCCATGAGAAGATGACTACTTCCCAATAGTTCACGAGGTCGAGCTGCGAGAAGGCGGAATACTTCTTGATGAGTCTGGCTATCTGCTCGTAGGAACCTTTATATTTGTATTCGGTAAGGCGCTCTGACAGTTGGCACATATCTTCCATCGGTACCTTTTGTCCATCATCCAGTCGGTCTATTCTCCGGGTGATATAACAGAGTTCACCATCGGCAAAGCGAATCAGTCCGTGGGGAACCACAGCTATCTTGGCGGCTTCGGCGAGATGCATCGTGAGGTCTTCTATTTCCGGTAGACAGCGGTAGCGGTCGGTTTGTGGCTTGAGGATATATTTTCCCCAAAGACCTACGATGGTGAAGCGGGATGGTTCGTTCTTTCCGCCCGGATTTACATCGAGCGAGAGCTTCGCCTGCACACCGGTGAGGGTGGTCTGGGCACGCACTACCTGTTTTGCCAGGTCGCCAATTTCCTTTCTAACGTAGGGTAGGACAGGGGCTTCTTTGGTGCCGAAGAGCTTGCGTGCGCAGGCGGGATGGTAATCTACCTGACCAGGTTTGAGCGGTTTATAACAATATAGACATTTCTCCATATCTTATTCTCCTTTCTGTTTATGGGGTGAACCATTCATTTCTTCTGCTGGAGATTCGTTTGTAGGAATCACGCTTACTGCTCCGATGCAATCCTTGCAGCAGGCAAGGAGGAGCGACATTCTGTCGCGCTGGTTGATTTTCCAACTGCTTTCTGCGATGTTCAGCAGCCATCCTTCGGGGATTAGTCCATCGAAGAATGGGAACAGTACGGTATCGTGGTAGGGCTCATCGGATAAGGGGAGTGTCAGACTTACGGCTTCCGCACCATCCGATGCCAGATAATCTGAATCATAGGCGAAGGTAAAGCCTGTCTCGTCTTCCGTCAGCAGACCTACGTATTGGTCGTAGAGATATATTTTTCCTTGTTTCATGATATTTTATTTTTATTCTTTTGTGATAGGAACGGGGCCTATTTCCTGACCAAACAGCAGGAGGACCTGGTTTACCTTGTCGAGTCGCAATGTTTCCTTTCCCTGTTCCAGTTCTCTTACGAATCTGAGTCCTACGCCCGATTTCGCTGCCAGATCTACTTGCGTCAATCCGAATTGCTTGCGCATTTCCTTGACGTATGATGATAATGTATTGCTCATATTCTTGTTATTTTATACCCTATCGGGTAATATTATATATGGAATAATATTATATTATACCCTTTCGGGGGCAAATATACGAATAAAAAATGAAAATACCCCCGAAAAGGTATAATTTATAATATCATTTAACAAATTATACCTTTTCGGGGACAAAAAAAGCGTAATGAACACCTTTTCCGGGTAATCCATTACGCTTTCATTTTTATCTGGTAATCTTTATTTTCCGAGATTGTTCTTTTTCTCGTTCAGTTCTGCCTGCTTGCGCATCATCTCTTCCTGCTGCTTGCGCTGCATCTCCTGGAGAGCCTGCATTCTTGCCATCAGGCCGCTTGCCTTCTTAGGGTTGTTCTTGTTTTCCTGATAGCGCTTTTCAAGGATGGCGAGGAGTTTCTCGTCGTCGGTTGTCTTGCGCAGGGTCCACATGATAGCGGCACTGAAGAACAATGAGATGAAGTAGTAGAAGTTCAGACCGGCTGAGTAGTCATTGAACATGAAGAAGAACATCAATGGCATGAGATACATCATCCACTGCATCATCTTCATCTGCTCTGCCTGCTGACCTACCATCTGGTCGCGCTGCTGACGCATGGTCATCCAAGAGTACAACAGGTTGGCTACACAGAACAGGATACAGGTCAAACTCAAGTGGTCGCCAATCAGCCAGATGTTGGTGTTCCATTCGAAGATTGGGTCGAAGGTACTCAAGTCGTTCATCCACAGGAACTTCTCACCACGAAGCTGGATGGCATTAGGCACGAAGTTGAACATCGCAACCCAAACCGGCATCTGAATCAGCATAGGCAAGCAACCGGATAATGGGCTTACACCATACTTGGCATATTCCGCCATCATCGCCTGCTGCTTCTGCATCTGGTCCTCAGGCTTGTTATACTGAGCTGTAGCAGCTTCGAGTTTTGGTTTCAGCACGCGCATCTTGGCTGAACTCATGTAGCTCTTCTTCACCATAGGGTAGGTGATGAGCTTGAGGAGCAAGGTGATGAGAATCAATACGATACCCATTGGGAACACGTTGCTCAACCAGTCGAATACGTAGAGTGTGAAGAAACGGTTGATCCAGCGGATGATAGGCCATCCCAGGTATACGAGCTTCTGGAATTCCAAGTCCTTGCCGAAGGTACTTTCCTTCTCGGTATTCTTCAGAATCTGGAAGTCGTTAGGACCGAAGTAGAACTCAAACTCAGATGCCTTCTTACCGGTTGGGTCGAAAGCTGTCTTCATCTTAGCCTGGAACTGCTTCAGATAGCCCGAACCCTTCTCCTGAGGGATAGATGTCATGAAAGCATCCTTCTCGAAGTTATCCTTTGCTACGATGATGGCAGAGAAGAACTGGTTCTTGAAAGATACCCAGTCGATGGCTTCTTCTATCTTCTCGTCAATCTTCTCGCTACCTTCGTTGAGGTGGTCGGTACCGCCTTCTGCATTATGGTAGGTGAGGGTAGTGTAACGGTTTTCGAACATGAAACCACGTTCCTGCTGGCGTGCCTTGTCGCTCCAGTCAACATCCATCTTATTATAATTAGGTGAGAACAGCCCCGCCATGCCATTTGCCTGCAGGCTCATGTGCAGCATGTAGTCATTGCCCAATGTATAAGTCAGGGTGAGCGTCTTGCCTTCACCAGCCACAGCGGTCAGGGTGACAGACTTGTCGGTCACGTTGGATGGAGTGAAGTAGAGATCGCTGGTGATGATGTTGGCTTCTTTAGCCTCGAGCATGAACTTGAGGCTCTGGTCGTTACCGTCGAAGAGGGTTACGTCCTTGGCATCAGCCGAACCGTCTTTCACCTGCAGGTTGTGTCCCACATAGCCCTTGATGACAGCCTTCTCTACAGTAGCACCCTTGGTGTTGAGTGTTAATTCTACCTTCTCGTTTTTCAATACAATCTTCTTAGCCTGGCCTTTGAGTGCCGAATAGAAGAGGGCGGTTGAGTCTGCCTCAACCTTTGCTTTGGCATCAGTCTGGCGCTTAGCAGCGGCAGCCTTGCTGGCCTTTTCCATCTCGGCATGTTTAGCCTTGGCGATGGAGTCCTGAACGAATGCCGTTCTCTGTTCTTCGGCAGATGGCTGGTTATACCAGCTAAAGCCAATCAGCACTACGGCAATCAGGAGGAAACCGATAATGTTGTTCTTGTTCATTTTTAAAATTTGAAATTAAAGGAGTAAAGGGGATCACTCCTTTAACTCCTAATATTTACTTTTTGTTTTCTATTGCTGTCTTTACGAAATCCATGAAAAGTGGATGTGGTTTCAGCACCGTACTCTGGTATTCAGGATGATACTGTGTACCTACGTACCACTTCAAGCCTGGGATTTCTACGATTTCTACCAGGTCGCTCTCAGGGTTTCTGCCTACGCACATCATGCCGTTCTTTTCAAATTCCTGCTGGAACTCGTTGTTGAACTCATAGCGGTGGCGATGGCGTTCCTGAATATGCTCCTTCTTATAGATATTGAACACGCGTGAACCCTGTTTCAGCACACACTCGTAAGCGCCGAGACGCATGGTTCCACCCATGTTTGATATGTTCTTCTGCTCCTCCATGATGTCGATGACATTGTGTGGAGTCTTCTCGTCCATCTCGCGTGAGTTGGCATCCTTGTAGCCCAATACGTTGCGGGCAAACTCGATGACCATCATCTGCATACCCAGACAGATGCCGAAGGTAGGGATGTCGTGGGTGCGGGTATAGTGGGCGGCGATAATCTTGCCCTCGATGCCTCGCTGGCCGAAGCCTGGGCAGATGACGATACCGTCCTGTCCCTTCAGCTGTTCTGCCACGTTCTCTTCTGTGAGATATTCTGAGTTGATGAAGGTAATCTTCACCTTGTGGTCGTTGTAGGTGCCGGCATGCGAGAGACTCTCGCGGATACTCTTGTATGCATCCTGCAGGTCGTACTTGCCTACGAGACCGATGTTTACCACCTCTGTAGCCTTGTTTCTGCGGTCGAGGAATGTCTTCCAAGGACCCAGCGCAGGTGTTTCGCCGATAGGCTCGCCCATCTTGCGGAGGATGGCGGTGTCGAGGCCCTGGTTCTGCATGTTTACAGGCACCTCGTAGATGCTAGGAAGGTCTTCGCTCTGAATCACACAGTCCAAGTCTACGTTACAGAAGCTGGCTACCTTCTTCATGATTCCCTCTTCGAGATGTTTCTCGGTGCGGAGAATCAGGATATCTGGCTGAATACCTACGCTCTGCAGTTCCTTCACAGAGTGCTGGGTAGGCTTTGTCTTCAACTCGCCTGCTGCCTTCAGATAAGGCACATAGGTAAGGTGAACGTTGATGGCGTTCTTGCCCAGCTCCCATTTCAGCTGTCGGATAGCCTCCATGTAAGGGGCGCTCTCTATGTCGCCGATGGTTCCGCCAATCTCGGTAATCACGAAGTCATAGTGATACTTCTTGCCGAGCAGCTTCACGTTGCGCTTGATCTCGTCGGTGATGTGAGGCACCACCTGAATGGTTTTGCCGAGATAATCGCCACGACGCTCCTTGTCGATGACTGCCTTGTAGATACGACCAGTGGTGAGAGAATTCGCTTTCGTAGTTTGAATGCCGGTGAATCGCTCGTAGTGTCCGAGGTCGAGGTCGGTCTCCATACCATCTACCGTTACGTAGCACTCACCATGCTCATACGGGTTCAGCGTACCCGGGTCGATGTTGATGTATGGGTCAAACTTTTGGATAGTAATGTTGTAACCTCTTGCTTGAAGAAGTTTACCGATGGATGAAGATATGATTCCTTTACCCAAAGAAGAAACCACACCACCAGTTACGAAGATGTACTTTGTTTCAGCCACGATATTTATAATTTAAATTAGAATTATTTGGGTGCAAAGTTACGACATTTTTGTGAAATGAGCAAAAATATTTCTAATAAAGGGCATAGATTTATGAATTATTTATTACCTTTGTGCCCAAATTTATAAAATTAAGGTATGAAAATAAAATTTGGATTACTCGTTCTTGCGTTCCTTTCGGCTCTGTCGCCTGTTTCTGCCCAGCGCAAATTGAAGAAGGTGGCGCCCGGAGAGGCATCGAAGAACAGGTTGGCTGAAATCTATGCTGACTCGCTCTTGATGTGCCGTCAGCGCATCGATTCCATGAAGATGGATTCCGGGGACAGCAGATATGCCCAGCTCTTTACGCCGCTCACCTTCTATCATGGGCCGGCAGCCCGCATGTTGCGACTCAAGCCTCAGGATGGGGTGAAGGATTCGCTCGGAACGATGCTCGACCAGACGCTGATGGAGGTATATCTCAAGCGTCCCGACCTGGTGCGCAATACTGAGTCTCATCTCAAGGAGGTGGGAGCACCGCTGGCTGCGCAGAGCAAACCGAAGAAGAATCATCCTGACATCGTAGAGCAGGTGGCTCCGAAGGCGATTGAGGTGGATGCGGCGCCGATGGATATCGTCATCACCCGTCCTAACTTCTGGACCATAGGTGGCGATTATTATCTGCAGTTCCTGCAAAACTATGTTTCTGACAACTGGTATAAGGGTGGTGAGAGCAATTATTCGGTGCTCGGAAGAGTGACGATGTTTGCCAACTACAATAACAAGCAGAAGATAAAATGGGATAATAAGGTGGAGATGCGCCTGGGTTATCAGACTTCGAAGGGTGATACGGTTCATACGCTGAAAACGAGCGACGATATGATACGATACACCGGAAAACTCGGTCTGCAGGCTTCCAGAAAGTGGTATTATACCATCCAGCTGATTGGCCAGACTCAGTTTACGCATGGTTACAAGAGTAATGACAAGACGGTTTATTCCGATTTCTTCTCGCCATTCAATCTGAACCTCTCTGTCGGTATGGATTATAATGTAGACTGGTTCAATCACCGCCTGAAGGGTAGTGCCCATCTGGCTCCTCTGGCTTTCAACTGGAAGTATGTGGGCAGAGCGTCGCTGGCTACGCGGTACGGACTGGATGAGGGGAAGCATGGTATGACCGATTACGGTTCTGAGTGTACCTTCGACCTGTCGTGGCAGATAGCGGATAATATCAAGTGGAAGACCCGTCTCTGGGGATACACCACTTACAAGCGTGCTGAAATAGAGTGGGAAAACACCATTACCTTCCAGTTTAACCGCTATATTTCTACCAATATCTTCCTCTATCCGCGTTTCGACGATGGTGTGAAGCGCAAGGATGATGATAGCTATTGGCAGTTTAAGGAATTCATGTCAGTAGGATTCTCTTATTCGTTCTAGGATAAGGTGTTGGCAGTAAACACAATAAAGGCTCGTTCCTGTTGAGGAGCGAGCCTTTGTTGTATCTGTTAGAATCTGAAGCAAACCTCGGCATCTGCCATGGAGTAATTATGCTTCGCGAGTGTCTTGTCGTTGATGAGCGCATACTCGGTAAAGATAGAGATTCGCTTGCCGATGTGGAAGTTCAAACCTGCCTCATACTGGGTTCTCTGCATGTTGCTCTTGCCGTTAGGCTGATACATGTCGTAACGCGCCTTCACGTCGATACGGCTGTTCTTTGGCAGCTGAGCCAATGGGGCGATAACCAATCCATATACACCCTGTGCCTTGTTGCCGATTTTTGCATTCAGATTGCAGTCCTTGGCGTTGGCATCGTTGAAGTTGGTGATGCTCTTGTCAAAAGCCTTGCCGGTAGAGTGGATATACTCAGAACGTACGGTCCAACCATCTTTCTTGTATTCGAATGAGAAGGCATAGCGGTTCTGATTGAGCTTGCGAACGCCAGAGCGTTCCTGAATGTCGGCAGTATAGGAGGCATCATGCTCGTCGGTCCATGTTCCCTTTCTTGCATAAGAACCGGTCCATCCGAAGGCACCGATGCGCATGCCGCTTACAGGCATTACCCATACACCACCAATCACATTCTTCTGCTGGTCAACGTCCTTGGTATTGGTTCCCTGTCCGTTGAATACACCAATCTGATAGTGCAGCAGGTTTCTGCCATTGGCATTCTTGAGGAAATCGCCCTGGAACTGAAGACCGATGTCACGGCCGTTGGATGCATGTTCTCCGGCACGGTCGCTGAAACCGGCCAGCTTGCTCACGTTCTGTGAATATCCCATGAAGCCCTGGTCGATAGGGTGCATCGGATTCTCAAAGGTGAACGGGTTCTTGAACTGACCGATCTTCACCTTGAAGTATTCATATTTCTGCCATTCAGCAAACAGATCCACCATTCTCGGACTGGAACCGAGGGTAGAGGTGTTGCCGTTGAACTGAATCTGAGTCTTCCAGTAGAAGTCGCCTGCTATGCGACCTTCGAGAGAGATACGCGCCATACGGATGTTGAATGAGTTGGATTCAGCATCTTTCTGTCCGCTGTACTGATACTGGGTCATTCCATACCCCGACAATTTCACGTTGCTCAACCATGATGGTATTTCGATGGTCTGCTTCTGCTGGGCGCTGGCTGAGACCGAAGCTGCAGCCATGAGCGCCATGATGATGGTTTTCTTCATCTTGTTTCTATTTTGATTTCTAGGTTTATCTCTTTTCGAGCAATACCACGTTCTCTACGTGAGGGGTATGAGGGAACATATCCACCGGCTGTACGGCAGCTACCTTATACTCCGCATCCATCAGCTGCAGGTCGCGAGCCTGGGTTGCCGGGTTGCAGCTTACGTATACGATGCGCTTTGGTGCTGCATTCAGGATGACGTTTATTACGTCTGGGTGCATTCCGGCACGTGGTGGGTCGGTGATGATGACGTCAGGGCGACCGTGCTGCGCGATGAAATCGTTGGTCAGGATATCCTTCATGTCGCCTGCATAGAAGAGGGTGTTCTCGATGTTGTTCACCTGAGAATTCACCTTGGCATCCTCGATGGCCTCTGGCACGTACTCGATACCGATTACCTTTTTTGCCTTGTGAGCCACGAAGTTGGCGATGGTTCCGGTGCCGGTATAGAGGTCGTAAACCAGCTCATCTCCGGTAAGGTTGGCAAACTCGCGGGCCACGCAGTAGAGGTGGTAAGCCTGCTCGGTATTGGTCTGGTAGAAACTCTTAGGACCCACCTTGAACTTCAGGTCTTCCATCAGTTCGTAGATATGGTCGTTGCCCTTGAAGAGGCTGAGTTCCAGGTCGTTGATGGTATCGTTTCCCTTCTGGTTATTCACGAACATGAGCGATGTAATCTGAGGGAATTTGTCAGCCACCTGCTGCATCAGCTCCAATGCTCTCTGCTCATCGCCCTCCTCATCGTAGTGGAACTGGAAGACGAGCATCCACTCTCCGGTGTTCGAATTACGGATCATCATGTTGCGGAGCAAACCGTGCTGCTCACGCAGGTCGTAGAAGGTATAGTCGTGAGAATCAGCGTATTCGAATACGAAGTTGCGGATTTCGTTGCAGAGGTCATCCATCAGCCAGCATTTCTTGATAGGATAAATCTTGTCGAAGGCTCCGGTGATATGGAAACCGATGGCGTTCTGGGCGTGGCGCTCCTTGAGCGATGTTACGGTATCATCCTCTTTCTGAGGGAGCTGAGCCAGTTCCTCGGCGGTGAACCATCGCTTGTTGCTGCATCCGAACTCTATCTTGTTGCGGTACTCCTGAGTCTTCACGCTGCCCATGATAGGGCGGAACTCAGGGAGTTCAATCTTGCCGATGCGGGTGAGCTGGTCTTCCACCTGCTTCTGCTTCGCCTTGATCTGCTCTTCGTAAGGCAGGTTCTGCCATTTGCATCCGCCGCAGATGCCGAAGTGCTCGCACATAGGCTCCTGTCGCACCTCGCTCTTCTTGATGAAGCGAACCACCTTGGCTTCGCAATACTTATGTTTCTTTTTTACTACCTGCAAGTCGACAACATCTCCTGGCACACAGAAAGGTACGAAGATGACCTGCTCATCTACGCGTGTGATGCACTTACCCTCGGCTGCTACTGCCTCGATGGTGATGTTCTCTAACAGAGGTAATGGTTTACGTTTTCTTGCCATAATAATGTTTTGTATTTTTTTATGGGTGCAAAGATACTGCAATTTTATGAGAAATGCAAGAGTTGTCCCAAATTATTTGCGAGTAAAGGTAAAATGGCGTTTAAAGGTAAAAAAGTAAAAAGATTATCAGGCGATAACAAAAGTAACAAAAGTAACAGGTAATATTCGGTGGTTGTAAAGGGATGAAATGTGAATGTGAATGTGAATTTGAAATGTAAGTGAAGAAAACGGACTGTCATGTGTATCCTTTTGTCAAGGCTGTTTATTGATGATTTTTGATAGTATATATTTTAATTGTACGTACGCGCGTACCTTATTATATTGGAATTAAATGATATTAATATCATTACATGCATTCTTTTTTCTTCACTTACATTTCAAATTCACATTCACATTCACATTCACATTTTTACATCAGAGGTCACCTGTTACTTTTGTTACTTTTGTTATCGCCTCACAATCCTTTTACCTTTAAATTGCGTCCCGACGCAGCCGTTGCTACGTCGCGACGTGTCTGGCGCTGCGTCGGGACGTAGCCATCGCTACGTCGTGACGCAGTTTCAGATGCATCTGGAGGGGGTAAAAAACACCGAAAATGCAGGCTGCAATTCCGAGAGACGCACTTTCAGATTCGTCAAATATCTTTCTATCGTATACGGGATTGTTAATTTTCTGCCCGTGTGTGCGTCAACAGTATAAAATGTAATCTCGGGATAGCAAAAAAGCGTATAAAAGTTTGGTAGTATCAAATAAAAATCGTATCTTTGCATTACAATTAATAGTTAGCAACGTAAAACGAAATAAAATATATACCTATAACAATTATGAACGAAAAAAGAGTTTATACATTCGGAAACGGAAAAGCAGAAGGCAATGCCCAAATGCGAGAAGTACTTGGTGGTAAAGGCGCAAACCTTGCCGAAATGAACCTGATTGGTGTACCTGTTCCTCCAGGTTTCACCATTACAACAGACACTTGTAATGAATATTATGAAGTGGGTGAGGAAAAAATCAAAGAACTTCTTCAGGACGAAGTGATGGCTGCTGTGGCTCATACTGAGGCATTGATGAACAGCAAGTTCGGTTCTGTAGAGAATCCACTCCTCGTATCAGTACGCTCAGGTGCACGCGCATCTATGCCTGGTATGATGGATACCATCCTCAACCTCGGTTTGAATGACGAAGTAGCAGAGGGATTGGTCAAGAAGACCGGTAATCCTCATTTCGTATACGATTCATATCGCCGTTTCGTACAGATGTACGGTGACGTCGTTATGGGATTGAAGCCTGTAAACAAGGAAGATATCGACCCATTTGAGGCTATCATCGAAAAGGTGAAGGAAGAGCAGGGCGTTACTCTTGACAAGGACCTCTCTGTAGAGTCGCTCAAGAAGCTCGTTGAACTCTTCAAGGCTGCCATCAAGGAGCAGACCGGTCAGGATTTCCCTACCAACCCAATCGATCAGCTCTGGGGCGCTATCTGCGCTGTGTTCCGTTCTTGGATGAACGAGCGTGCTATCCTCTACCGCAAGATGGAAGGTATTCCTGATGAGTGGGGTACTGCCGTATCTGTCATGGCGATGGTATTCGGTAACATGGGCGATACATCTGCTACAGGTGTTTGCTTCTCACGTGACGCTGGTAATGGTGAGAATCTCTTCAATGGTGAGTATCTTATCAATGCACAGGGTGAGGACGTGGTAGCTGGTATCCGTACTCCACAGCAGATTACAAAGATTGGTTCTCAGCGCTGGGCTGAGCGTGCCGGTATCTCTGAAGAGGAGCGTGCTGCCAAGTATCCTTCTATGGAAGAGGCTATGCCTGAGCTCTATAAGGAACTCGACGCGCTGCAGGATAAGCTGGAGCACCACTATCACGATATGCAGGATATGGAGTTCACCGTACAGGAAGGCAAACTCTGGTTCCTCCAGACTCGTAATGGTAAGCGTACAGGTACAGCTATGGTGAAGATTGCCATGGATCTCCTCCACGAGGGTATGATTGATGAGAAGACTGCTATCCTGCGCTGTGAGCCTCAGAAACTCGATGAACTTTTGCATCCAGTATTCGATAAGCTGGCTCTCTCTAAGGCTAAGGTTATCACACAGGGTCTCCCTGCATCTCCAGGTGCTGCCTGCGGTCAGATTGTATTCCACGCTGACGATGCTCAGGAGTGGCATGAGGACGGCAAGAAGGTCATCATGGTTCGTATCGAAACATCTCCAGAAGACCTCGCTGGTATGTCAGCTGCTGAGGGTATCCTTACCGCTCGTGGTGGTATGACTTCTCACGCTGCCGTTGTAGCCCGTGGTATGGGTAAGTGCTGTGTATCAGGTGCCGGATCTATCAACGTTGACTACAAGACTAAGACTGTTGAGATTGATGGTGTAGTTTACAAGGAGGGTGATTACATCTCTCTGAACGGTACTACAGGTCAGGTTTACGCAGGACAGATTGAGACAAAGGCTGCAGAACTTTCAGGCGACTTCAAGGAGCTGATGGATCTCTGCGATAAATATACAAAGATGGAAATCCGTACCAATGCGGATACTCCACACGATGCTGAGGTAGCCCGTGCATTCGGTGCCAAGGGTATCGGTCTGACACGTACAGAGCACATGTTCTTCGATGATCAGAAGATTGTAGCTATGCGTGAGATGATTTTGGCAGACTCAGTAGAGGGTCGCGAGAAGGCACTTGCCAAGCTCCTCCCATATCAGAAGGCAGACTTCTACGGCATTCTCAAGGCAATGGATGGCTGCCACGTGAACATCCGCTTGCTCGACCCACCTCTCCACGAGTTCGTACCTCACGATTTGGCTGGTCAGCAGACCATGGCTAAGGAGATGGGCGTAAGCGTAGAGGAAATCAAGAAGCGTGTAAACTCTCTGGCAGAGAACAACCCTATGCTCGGTCATCGCGGTTGCCGTCTCGGTATCACATTCCCAGAGATTACAGCCATGCAGACCCGTGCCATCCTCGGTGCAGCTTGCGAGTTGAAGAAGGAGGGTTACAACCCATGTCCTGAAATCATGGTTCCGCTCATCGGTACCGTTCAGGAGCTCAAGCAGCAGAAGTCTATCATCCTCGCTACTTCTAAGGAAGTATTCGCTGAGTACGGCATAGAGGTAGAATTTGAGATTGGTACCATGATTGAGATTCCACGTGCTGCCCTTACAGCAGGTCAGATTGCAGAGGAGGCTCAGTACTTCTCATTCGGTACTAACGACTTGACACAGATGACCTTCGGTTATTCTCGTGATGATATCGCTTCCTTCCTCCCTGCCTACATGGAGAAGAAGATCTTGAAGGTCGACCCATTCCAGGTTCTCGACCAGGAGGGTGTTGGTCAGCTTATCAAGATGGCAGTAGAGAATGGTCGTGCTACCCGTCCTAACCTCCGCACAGGTATCTGCGGTGAGCATGGTGGTGAGCCTTCATCAGTTAAGTTCTGTGCTAAGGTCGGTATGAACTACGCTTCATGCTCTCCATTCCGCGTGCCAATCGCCAGACTTGCTGCGGCTCAGGCTGCTGTTGAGGAGTAAATCTCTTCTGAAAGAAGATTGTACGATTAATGATTAGATAATTAGAGGAAAGTGTTTCGTAATGAAGCGCTTTCCTCTTTTTCGTCTTTTTTAGGTTAAATTTCGAAAGAAAATGAGCAAATCATTTGCAAGTTACATTTATTTTCCGTAATTTTGTCGGAAAATAGAGAAATATGGAAGGATTAGTCATGATTTATGCGACGATTACGGTCGTTGCTGGTGCCATGGCACTTTGGCTTCATACAAAATGGGGTAAGAAATTCTTGGAGGATCTCTAATGGTTGGTATTGCTGCAGAATCCTTTGTGTTCTGAACTAATGTTCCCGGCACGCCCTTTCAGGGCGTGTGGAGCATACTTGTGAAATTTAGTAAATAATTTAAAGGCTTCAAAAATGAATACATTGGCTTTAACTTTTGCAATATGCTTGGTTCCTGCAACAGCATTTTTGATATGGCTCTTTACTCCTTGGGGAAAGAAGTGGTCGAAGGAATTGTAGTGATGAAGAAGATAAAATATATATTATGTGCTTGCCTGATGATGGCAAGCTTGGGCATGGAAGCCAAGTCGATGAAGGACTTGCTGGTTTCGATGCCCGATTCTGTTGTGCCTTATCTCAACCACAACCTGCGGTTGGAATTTACTGAGCTGCAGGAGATGGGAGTGAAGGCAGAAGTGAAAAATCTGTTAGGCGAAACGAGTGTGATGGATACGCTGACTGCTGATTTCGCCCAGTTGAGAACGAGTAAGAGCGCTACTTTGCAGATGAAGAAACTGCCATCGGCTAACGGCGATTCGCTGCTTTGCGTGGTGAAGACTTTTGCCGGAGTAGAGAAGGAGAGTGAACTCTATCTCTTTAATCAGGATTGGCAGGAGCAGGATGCCAGCAGAATTTTCGATGGAAAATCTTTGCAGCAACTGGCTTCCGGTCTTGTTGCCAAACCCGATACGATGAGCGAGGCTAAGTTTGATGAACTCAAGGGGAAAATTGAACTCAAAATCGTGAGTGCTCTGCTCTTGCAACATGAAAACAGCCTCGTAGTGCGCTTGGCTTTACCTTTCCTGTCTGCTGACGATAAGAAGGCTGTAAATGCAATAAAAGTGCAAAGAAAATTTAACTGGAATGGTAAAACTTTTAAGGAGAGTTAAATTCTAGAAGTTTTTAGGTATAAACTATTGCAGGTTACAAGATTATTTGTACCTTTGCATCGTGTTTTTCATGGTATTAGATTATTAAGGTTAATAAAAGATTGGTTGTCGTGAGACAATCAATTTTTTTTTGTCCCTATCTGAAGGCATCAGCCCCTTGTCTTTCCCATCGGCTGGAGGCCGTTGGTTCAGACCGCAGGGCGATATTTAAAAGATAACCATTCCGATGATACCGCAGATGAAAAGCAGCAGGATAGGGTTGGTCTTTCTGAATTTTGTGAAGTAGAAAGCAGCCAGAAACAGCACGATGCTTGCTCCGAAGACAAACGGATTGTCGGTTGGTGATCCGAAGTTCTCTTTATTCATCAGGAGAACGGCGGCAGCAGCTATCAGTCCGATGATGGCAGGGCGGAGTCCCGCAAAGATATCCTTTACGATTTTAGAATCCTTGTGCGTAATCAGATAGCGGCTGATGAGAATCATGATGATGAAAGGCAGCCACATGATGGAGAGCGAAGCCAATACCGAACCCAGACAGGCTGCCCAGGTAGGATAGCCGTCGTGAAGGCAGGCGGTATAACCTACGTAGGTGGCACAGTTGATGCCGATAGGTCCCGGTGTAGACTGGCTGATAGCCACAATATCCGTAAACTCAGCATTGGTAAGCCAATGGTTCTTCACTACCGTCTCGTTATGGATGAGCGAAAGCATCGCATATCCGCCACCAAAATTAAATGTACCAATCTTGGTAAATATCAGAAATAATTTCAGAAATAGCATAATCTCTATATTTTTACTTTTTTACCTTTTTACTTTTTTACCTTTCCATAGAGCCAGCCCAGCATACCGGCTGCGATGATGATGTAGATGGGGGAGATACCGAAAGCTGCAATCAGCAGACAGCAGACAACGGGAATCCAGATGTTGTAGCGGTTGATGTTTGCCGTCTTTGCCATTTTGAAGCAAGGCGCAGCAATGAGCGCTACCACGGCAGGGCGCACACCCATGAAGAACTTACCCACCCAATAATTGTCCTTGAAATGCTGGAAGAACATGGCGATGATGAGAATGGCGATGATAGAAGGCAGGGCTATGCCAATGGCACCCACAATGCCTCCCCAGACTCCCTTCAGCTTATAGCCGATATGACTCGCCATGTCGATGGCGAATATGCCCGGAGTGGTCTGAGCCACTACCATGATATCCATGAACTCCTGCTTGTCCATCCACTTGTTCTTGTCTACAAATTCCTGTTCCATGATCGGTATCATGGCGTAGCCTCCACCTAGCGTGAAAGCCCCGATTTTATTGCACGTGAGGAAAAATTTTACTAACATATCTGTTGCTTCTATATTATTTTTCTCTTATATCTGTTGAAATCGACTGCAAAAATACACATAATTTGTTAAATATGCTAGCTTTCATGCGGATAATCTTCAAAATCGTGTGCTTTTTACCCGAATTTTTGTATCTTTGCAGCTAATATTTTATAATAAAAAGACATTAAACTATGAATCTGAAAGTACGCCTAGCAGTGATGAACTTCCTGGAGTTTGCAGTTTGGGGAGCTTATCTCACGTCTATGGGCAACTATCTCGGCAAGGCTGGGATGGGTGCCGAGATTTCCTGGTTCTATACCATACAGGGAATCGTATCTATTTTTATGCCTACATTGATGGGCATTGTGGCAGATAAGTATATCCAGCCGCAACGTCTTTTGGGCTATTGTCACCTTTTGGCAGGAGCAGCCATGATAGGTCTGTTCGGTATGGGACAGGCTAGTCAGACTCCTAATGAGGCAATGTTTATTGCTGTTTACACCTTCAGCGTGGCTTTCTATATGCCTACATTGGCATTGTCAAATACTTCGGCATTCAGTATATTGAAGAGCAACGGGCTCGACACCGTGAAGGCTTTTCCGCCAATCCGTGTGTTCGGAACCGTGGGCTTCATCCTCACGATGTGGATTGTGAACTGTGCTACTTGGGACAACGGTTCATTCTCGTTCCTGTTGAGCGAGAACGCCCATAAGTTCCAGTATACCCATTATCAGTTCCTGGTATCGGGTGTGCTCAGCATTCTTCTCTTCCTCTATTGCTTCTCTTTGCCTAGCTGTCCTATAGTGAAGAAAGAGGCTAAGAGTTGGGTTGAGACATGGGGCTTCGATGCCTTCAAACTCTTCAAGAGCCGTGAGATGGCGATGTTCTTCATCTTCTCTTGCATGCTCGGTATGAGTCTGCAGGTAACCAATGGCTATGCCACTCCGTTCATTACCAGTTTCAAGGGCGATCCTGCGATGCTCGATACTTTTGCAGCTAACAATGCTACGCTCCTGGTATCCATCTCTCAGGTGGCCGAGGCGCTCTGCATCCTTCTCATTCCGTTCTTCCTGAAGCGTTATGGCATCAAGGTTGTGATGCTCATCGCCATGATGGCATGGGTTTTGCGATTCGGTTTCTTCGGATTGGGCAATCCTGCATTCCCAGGTGTTACCTTCTTCATCCTCTCATGCATCGTTTACGGTGTAGCCTTCGACTTCTTCAATGTGTCGGGCGGTCTGTTTGTAGACCAGAAATGTGATGTGAAGGTAAGAGCATCGGCTCAGGGACTGTTCATGCTGATGACCAACGGTCTGGGAGCATCTATCGGAACCATTCTTGCAGGTATGGTCATCAACCATTACTGCCACTGGACAGATGATGGCTACCTGATGGGTGACTGGAAAACCTGCTGGTTCATCTTTGCCGGTTATGCGCTCGTGGTAGCTGTAGCCTTTGCTGTCCTCTTCCGTCCGAAGAAAGAACAGAAATAAGGAAGAAAAAGTGTCATACTCAACGCGAGAGTAAAAACAGAATGTTACGTAAGAATATAAATAAATTTAAATAAAGAAAGGGTACATAATGATGTTGTACAAACTTAAACTCGCTGCCTGCTTTGGCATTCCGGAAGCTTCCGGGACATGTATTATTAGTTTGGTAGACGAATCCGAAAAAAGAGCTTTGTCTATTATGACTAATGATTATGTAGCAGAGCAGCTGAAGGCATGTAATTCGAAAACTTCTGATTTTAAAAATGATGTGATCTCTGTACTTTGGACACTATTTGACAGGCAAAATGTAGACGATTTCTATCTCGAATTCGATGCTACGCCAGAGAGGGGAGTATTTGCTACTCTTGTGAATAAAATCACAAATGAACGTATGAGCATCAAGACTGACCAGGCTGTGTTGCTGTCTGTGGCTGCGGATATAGAAATGTATACAACAGAGCTGGTTATAAAGGAAATTTCTACTCCTTTTAATAAAAATGATATGAGTTCGGCTTCTTGTGCGGTACCTATTTCGGCTTTGCCAGACCAGATGCTCGAAAAAGCATTGGATTGTGCCATTAATGAAGAAGATTACGAAACAGCCTCAGCCATTCGCGATGAGATAGAGCACCGCAAAGGCAAAAAGAAGTGAATAATTAAAGGATATTCTTACGGAATAACAGAAAATTAAGAAGAAAAAGTAACAATAAGAGGAAATGAAAGAAGTTAGATTTTTCTATGTGCCAGATGCGGCTACACAGACAGAACTGCCTCAGGAAGAGGCTACTCATGCACTCAGGGTTTTGCGTATCCAGGTGGGGGACGAATTGTTCCTGATGGATGGCAAGGGGGTGTTCTACCGTGCAGAAGTTTCGCTGGCTACCAACAAACGGTGCATCTATGAGGTGAAGGAGGTTATGCCGCAGCAGCCTGCCTGGCGCGGACACATTCACCTGGCCATCGCCCCGACAAAGATGATGGACCGCATTGAATGGATGGCAGAGAAGGCTACGGAAATCGGCTTCGATGAAATCTCTTTCCTCAACTGCAAGTTCTCTGAACGCAAGGTCATCCGCATAGACCGCATAGACAAGATTGTGGTTTCTGCCGTCAAGCAGAGCCACAAGGCTTGGAAACCTGTAGTCAACGAACTGCAGAACTTTAAAGATTTTATTACGGCTCCCCGCAATGGCAGAAAGTTTATCTGCCATTGTTATGAGGAGATAGAAAAGAAAGACTTTTTTGCCGAGATTTCCAAGTCATGTCCAGCTGATGATTCTGCCGGAGCAGCCCAGGAGGGTGCCGATGACATCACCGTGCTGGTAGGACCTGAGGGCGATTTCTCTATCGATGAGGTGAGACTGGCCCTGGAAAACGGATATGAGAGTGTTTCGCTTGGCACCAGTCGCCTCCGTACGGAAACAGCAGGATTGGTGGCTGTCAACATGTGCCATCTGGCAAGAGCTTTATAATATTTACTAGTGTGATGAAAAGATTGTATAAGAGTTTGATGTTCATGTGCTTGGCTGTCGTATTGGGATTGCTGAGCTCATGCTCGGGCACTGACTATCTCAATGCCATTCCAAAGAAAAGTACTGCGCTCATCTCTGTTGACATGCAGCAGATGGCATCCGGCAAAAGCGATGAAGACAAGGCGGGAATGCTAAAGTCTCTGTTGCACGTTGAGGATGCATCGAAATGTGGCATCGACATCTCAGAGAAGATATTCCTCTTTGAGAGTGCTGATGGCAACCTCGGACTTTGTGCCAAGGTGAGCGATGAGGGCGATGTGGAAGACTGGCTTGCTTCGCTTGCCAAACAGCATATCGCTACAGAGGTGAAGGAGCGCAAAGGCTTTCATTTCTCTGTATTGAAAAATTCGTGGCTGGTTGGCTTTTCTGATCAGGCACTCCTCGTTATGGGACCGGTTGTAGCCGATGCGCAGGCCCAACTCCAGCAGCAGATGGTGAAATATCTGAAGGCTGATGAGGACGAAGGTATTACCGCATCGCCTATGTTTGAACGTCTGGAAACCATCACTTCGCCTATGGCTATGGTGGCTCAGGCTCAGGCGCTGCCGGAGAAGTTCGTAGCTCCATTTACCCTTGGTGCTCCTAAAGATACCGACCCTTCGCAGGTAGTGATTGCTGCTGAGATGGACGTGAAAGACGGTATCCTGCAGGTGAAGGGAGAAACCTTCTCCTTTAATAAAGAAATAGATGAGGCCCTGAAGAAGGCGGCTCAAACCTATCGTCCGATTAAAGGCAGCTACGTCAAGTCGATGCCTGCTGATGCCCTGGCGGGTATCTTCATGAACGTAAAGGGCGAGCAGTTCCTGCCGATGATGCAGAGCAACCGCAGCCTTCAGACCCTCCTGATGGGTATCAACCAGGCTATCGACATGGATAATATCATCCGTAGTGTGGATGGGGATATGGCTATCGTGATGCCTTCGCTTACGGATAACAATATGCAGATGACGATGGCTGCTAAACTGTCGCATGCCAAGTGGTTGGGCGATGTTGATTATTGGAAAACTTCATGTCCGGCTGGTGCGAAGATAGCCAATTGGGGCAAGAATGCTTACTTCTATACCGATGGCAAAACCTCGTTCTATTTCGGTGTGACGGATGACAAGCAGTTCTTTAGCGGAAGCGACCAGCTGATGGCGCAATATGCCGTGAAACCAAGTAATCATCCGATAGATGCAAAGATTCAGAAACTCATCGTCGGTCAGAAACTGGCAATGGTCATCAATCTCGCCAAGAGTTCTGATAGTGACGGCTCGGGCAAGGATGATGCCATCTCTACCGTAACCGGTCTTCTCACCCCAGTCTTCGGAAATCTTACTTCGGTGGTCTATACTTTAAAGGTAAAAGATTAAACATTAAACATAAAAAAAGTGGAAAAGATTCAGCTTCATTCCGTTCTCCCACAGGTTTTTGCCCAGCGCAACGACCTGGATTCGGAGATATGGAAGCAGGATGTTACCTTCGAGAAAGGTCATCTTTATCTTATCGAGGCAGAGAGTGGCAGCGGAAAGAGTACTTTCTGCAGCTATGTGCTCGGCTATCGTCACGACTACAGCGGAAGCGTGATGTTCGACAATGATGTTACCGCCAACTATAAGGTGAAAGACTGGGTAGAGATGCGCAAGCGTCACATCAGCCATCTCTTTCAGGAACTCCGTCTCTTCCCTGAGCTTACTGCCCTGGAGAATGTAGAAATTAAGAACAAAATAACCGGATTCAAGACGCGTGAGCAGATTCTTAAATGGTTTGATATGCTCGGTATTGCTGATAAGGTAGATGCCAAAATCGGCAGAATGTCGTTCGGACAGCAGCAGCGTGTGGCAATGATGCGTGCGCTCTGTCAGCCTTTCGACTTCATTCTGGCTGATGAGCCTATCAGTCACCTCGACGACAACAATTCGCGCATCATGGCAGATATCATGATGACCGAAGCGAAGGAGCAGGGGGCCGGCGTCATCGTAACCAGTATCGGTAAGCACATGGACTTAAACTATGAACATATATTTAGATTATGAATTTGGTTTGGAAATTATTGCGTCAGCATATCAGCATACCTCAGTTTGCGGGCTTTGCCTTCGCCAATCTCTTCGGTATGCTCATCGTTCTTTTCGGCTTTCAGTTTTATAAAGACGTGCTGCCTGTCTTCACTCAGCAAGACAGTTTCATGAAAGCCGACTACCTCATCATGAGCAAGAAGATAGGTATGGGAAATACCATCAGCGGCCGTTCCAATACCTTCTCGGGTTCAGAAATCGATGAAATCGGCGACCAGAAGTTTGTAAAGAAGATAGGAAAATTCACTTCTACTGAATATAAGGTAGATGCCCAGATGGGTGTAAACGGCGTGAACGTTCTGAACAGCGAACTCTTCTTCGAGAGTGTGCCTGACGGTTTTGTTGATGTGCCGCTCAAGGACTGGAAATATACGCCGGGAACTCAGGAGGTGCCAATCATCCTCCCGCGTACCTATATTAATATGTATAACTTCGGTTTCGCCCAGAGTCATTCGCTCCCTAAAATCAGCGATGGACTGATGGGCATGATTGATTTCAATATCCAGATTCAGGCTGGCGGCAAGAAAGAGCAGTTCAAGGGAAAGGTTATCGGTTTCTCTTCGCGACTCAACACCATCCTCGTTCCTCAGGCTTTCATGGACTGGAGTAACCAGGAATTTGCGCCAAACCAGAAGAGCGATCCTAACCGTCTCATCGTAGAGGTAGGAAACCCGGGAGACGAGAACATCACCAAATACCTGGATGATAATGGTTATGAAGTAGAGACAGACAAGCTGGATGCAGAGAAGACTACCTATTTCCTCCGCATGATGGTATCGATGGTGATGATTATCGGTTTGGTTATCTCCGTTTTGAGTTTCTATATTCTGATGCTCAGCATCTATCTGCTGGTACAGAAGAACTCTTCTAAGTTAGAGAATCTTCTTCTGATAGGTTACAGTCCGAACAATGTAGCAAAACCATATCAGGTGCTCACCATCGCGCTGAACATCGTGGTACTCATTATCGCGTGGATTATCCTCTTCTTCCTTCGCGATTACTACATGGGCTTCATTGAAACCCTCTTCCCTGATATTGACGAGGGCAACATGCTTCCAGCCATTGCCCTAGGTCTGTTCCTGTTCCTGATCGTTTCTATCCTGAACATCGTAGCCATCCGTCGCAAGGTGATGAGCATCTGGCAGCGAAAGGAGTAAGGCACCTAGCCTCCGTTCCAGGCGATTCCATCGCCTGTCATAAAAGCTCAGGCCCCCGCTTTTAGCCCCGAAAAAACTATAAGCAAACCCCCGTTATAAATAACAAATTAAAGGAAATCTGCGTTATTTGCTTAACGCAGATTTTTTTTATGTTATAAAACACTATTTTTCATGCTTTTGTAACAAATAAAAGCAATTTTTTTATTACTTTTGCAACCGATAACAATATAAGAGGGGGTCATATCCCCAAGTTTTAATAATTTTATATAATAAAAGGTATGCAGAAAAGATTGCATTTATTAGTGGCTTTGCTGGCCTTTATGGTAACCACAGCCATGGCGCAGATTACCACATCAGGTTTAAGTGGTTCGGTAACAGCTAGTGGTGAAGACGTGATTGGCGCAACGATTGAGGCCGTTCACGTTCCTTCTGGAACTCGTTACAAAGCTGTAACCAACATTGATGGTATGTTCACTATCAATGGTATGCGTGTCGGCGGTCCTTACGAAGTTAAGATTAGCTACATCGGCTACAAGACTAAAGTCGTAAAGAATGTCACCCTTCAGCTTGGTGAAACCTACAACTTGAAAGAAACTCTTGATGAGGATGCTAAGCAACTTGGCGAAGTTGTAGTAGTAGCAAAGGGTTCCAAGTTCAGTGTAGAGAAGACAGGTGCTTCTACCAACATCTCTAATGCACAGATTGCTAACATGCCAACTGTTAGCCGTAGTATTACAGATATCACCCGTCTTTCTCCTTATGGTGGAAACGGAATGTCATTCGCAGGTGCTGATGGCCGTACAGCCAACTTCACTGTGGATGGTGCAAACTTCAACAACAACTTCGGCTTGAGCTCAAAGCTTCCTGGTGGTGGTGCTCCTATCTCTCTGGATGCTATCGAGGAAATGCAGGTTGTTATCTCTCCTTATGATGTTCGTCAGACTAACTTCGTAGGTGGTGGTGTCAATGCGATTACCAAGTCTGGTACCAACAACTTCAAGGGTAGCGCTTACGTATATCACAAGAATGAGAACATGCGTGGTGATGCTATCGAGCGTGAGCAGATTTCTGGTGCACGTGAGAAGGATCAGCAGACTACATGGGGTTTCTCTCTCGGTGGTCCTATCATCAAGAATAAGTTGTTCTTCTTCGCTAATGGCGAAATGGTTAAGATTCCTACAGTGGTAAACCGCTGGAGAGGTTCTGAGAATGGTATCGGCGATGCTGAAAACTATATCTCTCGTACCAAGCTTGCTGATTTGGAGAAAGTTTCTAATTTCGTAAAGGATAAGTATGGTTATGATACAGGTTCATGGACCAACTTCCCTGCAGACGAGAGTAACTACAAGTTCCTCTTCCGTGTTGACTGGAACATCACAGACAAGCATCACTTGGCTGTACGCTACAACTATACCAAGAACCGTTCTTGGCAGGCTCCTAACGCATCATCTATGGATGGTGGTACACGTGCATCTGGTAGCCGTATGTCTCAGTACTCTATGTCATTTGCCAACAGTATGTATGCCAATGACAACCTCGTAAACTCTTGGACTGTTGACTTGAACAGCCGTTTCACAGATAATCTGTCTAACCAGTTCCTGTTCACATACTCTAAGTTGGATGATACCCGTTACACAGATTCTTCTGAGTTCCCATTCATCGATATCCTCGATGGCGGACAGAAGAGTGTAGATGGAACTGCTGATGCTGATGGTACCAACAACTATATGGCTTTGGGTTATGAGTTGTTTACCTGGAACAATGCCGTACACAATACTGTATGGAATATCAAGGACGATGTAACTTACTATCTCGGTAAGCACAAGATCATCGCCGGTCTCAACTATGAGCACCAGATGGCTGACAATGCTTATCAGCGTAATGGTACTGGTTACTATCGTTACAAGAGCCTCGACGACTTTCTGAATGGTGGTATTCCAGAGGTTGTATGTTTGACTTATGGTTATGGTGGCAACAACAATCCTGCTGCCCGTGTACAGTATAACAAGGCTGGTATCTATGCACAGGATGAGTGGCAGATGACTCCTCAGTTCAAGTTGACTTATGGCCTTCGTCTGGATGGTCTGTTCTTTGACAATTCTGACTTGATGACTAACAATGCCATTCTCGGTCTCGACTATAATGGTCGTCACATCGACTCTGGCAAGTGGCCAAACAGCTCTTTGACTGTTTCTCCTCGTATCGGTTTCGTATATGATGTATTTGGTGACAAGACATTGAAGTTCCGTGGTGGTACTGGTTTCTTCCAGGGCCGTTTGCCATTGGTATTCTTCACCAACTTGCCAACCAACTCTGGTATGATACAGTATCAGGCACAGCTGAATGCAACCAAGGCATGGAATCCTCAGACAGGTAAGAAAGAGGGTGTAGATATGACTCCATTTGCAGGTGGTTTGGTATGCGATGCAAATGGTAAACCAACAGCTGCAGCTCTGCGTGATAAGTTGATTTCTCTGGGTTATCCTGAGAATATCACTCCAGAGACGGGTACACTTCCTTCTGCTATCTCTGCTGTAGATACAGACTTTAAGTTGCCACAGGTATGGAAGACATCTTTCGCTATCGATTATCAGATTCCTGTGTCTTTCCCAATGTCTGTTTCTGTGGAAGGTATCTTCAACAAGACTTTGAACGCAGCTACATTGACCGACTGGAGTGTACAGGATGTAAAGGGCTTCCCACGTTTCAATGGTGCAGACAACCGTCCTATATATCCTAAGGGATCTTCTGTAGGTACAAGTGCTTATGTACTTGAGAATACTAGCCGTGGTTATGGTTGGTCTTTCTCAGCACAGGTGAATGCTCAGCCATGGGAGTGGTTGAACCTGATGGCAGCCTATACTCATACTGTATCTAAGGAGGTTACTTCACTTCCTGGATCTAACGCTTCTTCTGTATTGAACTATATCTCTACAGTATATGGTCCTAACAACATCAAGTTGCACAACGGACAGAATGTAACTCCTGATCGTATCATTGCTTCTGCAACGATCCACGACAAGTGCAACAACCACTATAGCTTCATCTATGAGGCATGGCGTGGTGGTTACAACTACTCTTACATGATGGTAAATGATATCAATGCTGATGGTTACAACTATGATGCTATCTATATCCCAACCGACCAGCAGGTAGCTGACAATGAGTTCCGTTTCAAGACAGAGGACGACAAGACTCGATTCATGGATTATGTTCATAATAATAGCTATCTGAAGAATCATCAGGGCGAGTATGCAGAGGCTTATAGCCTTTACAGCCCATGGGTACATCGCATCGACTTCAGCTACAAGCACGACTTCAAGTTTGATGTGGCTGGTCACACCAACACTGTCCAGTTGAGTTTCGATATGAAGAACGTGCTCAACTTCTTCAACTCTAGCTGGGGTGTCATGAAGTACTTGAACCCAGAGATTGGTTCAGATCCACGTATCTTGCGTTACGAGGGTCAGGATGCAGATGGTTATGCAACCTTCTCTACTCCAAAGTCTATCAATGGTAATACCAAGACTTTCGTACCAAATCACGCTATCGGTCAGTGCTGGTATGCATCAGTGGGTCTCCGTTACATCTTCTAATTAATAAAGTGTCGAAATTATGAAATTTAAATATTTTTTCATTGCATTGATTGCCGTTGCAGGCTTCTTTGCAAGTTGTAGCGATGATAAGGACTTAGGTCAGCTTGATGGCATTCAGCTTTCTCAGTCTTCTCTCTCTATTCCGGTAGAGGGTGGACAGGTTGAATTTGATGTTACTTCTGCTGCTGACTGGAAGTTTGTTACCAACGATAAGAAGGGCAATCCTGTGGATTCTATTCCTGCCTGGATTTCTTCTTCTTGCAAGGGTGGTAGTGCAGGTACAACTCATGTTGTCTTCAATGCTGCTGCTACAAAGGGTGCTAACAATAGTACCTTCAAGTTGGTAAGTGGTGCTCAGACTCAGTACATCACCGTGATTCAGGGTGTATTGAATCCTCCATTCTCTACCTGTGCTGAAATCCTGGCAGGTAATGATGGTGAGACTTATAAGGTGAAGGGTACGCTCACCAAGCTTTCCAATACCGTATATGGTAACTGGTATATCAAGGATGCTACCGGTGAAGTATATGTTTATGGTACACTTGATGCCAATGGTAGTGCGCAGAATTTCGCTAGCTTGAAGCTGGAGGAAGGTGATGAGGTTACCATCCAGGGTCCTAGAACCACTTATGGAGGTTCACCTCAGTTGAAAAATGTAACCGTTTTGAGCTATACTAAGTCTTTGATCAAGGTTGAAGAACTCGACAAGGATACCTTGGATAAGGCTGGTGAGGACTTCAGGGTTTCCTTGACCGTAAAGGGTGAAGGCGTAACTGTTGATATCCCTGAGGCTGATCAGAGCTGGTTGTCTGTTAAGGGTATCGTTACCAGTGGTACAAAGGCTGAGATTACATTCCATGCCAATGCCAATGCCGGTGGTGCTCGTTCTTCTAGCATCGGTTTCACTTCTACCAAGGGTAAGCAGAGCTCTACTGTTACTGCTAAGGTTTATCAGTTGGGTTCTATCATCGAGTGCCCTATCGCTGAGTTCAACAAGGCAGAGAAGGGTTCTACCGTTTATCGTCTTACGGGTGTCATTACCAAGGTTGCTAATTCGGCATCCGGTAATTGCTACATCAAGGATGCTACTGGCGAAACATACGTTTACCATCTCGGTGCCAAGGGCGACTTTGAGAAGAAGGGCTTGAAGGTAGGTGACGTTGTTACTCTTACTGGTGTGAAGGATATCTATGATGGTAAAGGTCAGATGAAGAATGCTACTTTGGAGGCTGTGAAGGTAGTAACCAAGATTTCTGTAGCTGACTTCTTGACTAAGAAAGATGACAAGAACATTTATTATATGTTGGAAGGTACCATTACAGAATTTGAGGGTCAGAAGAATGATTTGAAGACATTTGGTAACTTCGGTTTGAAAGATCCAACTGGTTCTGCTTACGTCTTTGGCTTGACTGCAGGCTGGGGTGGTGAAGGCAAGAAGGCTGGTGAGCTTGGCTTGAACTTTGGCGATAAGATTACCATCATCGGTTATCATACATCATACAAGAACGCTCCTCAGGTAGGTGGTGCATTCCTCTTCTCTAAGGGTGAGTAAACTGATACGTAAGTTTAATAAATAGATAAGGTTAAGCGAGAATGTTACTGAATAGGTGATGTTCTCGCTTTTCTTTTCCAAAAGAATAGAGATATTCTACAATAGATCATTCTTTTGAGTCAAATTCAGCGATTACTACAGCCGCTGGCGTGGCCAGGTTGGTTTGAAGTATACATTCTAAGGTATATATGAATCGAGATTAACAAAGATTTTGTATAAACAATAAAAGGGTATGAAGAAAGTTTAGATAATGGTTGGCGCATAACAGTTGACTAACGCATGCACAACAGGTGTTGTGCATGCGCATATCAGCTGTTATGCAAGCGCACAACAGCTGTTGTGCGACCGGAGATACTTACTGTCTCAAAAACTTATGTTATATTTTCTAACAACATATACTATCTCTTCAGACAACATATCATTAATATAAAAAGAGGGTGAATCATAAGTAAATGATTCACCATCTTCTTGGTTTTATAAGAACAAGTCTTTCTTTGGCATGTTTGCCATATATTTCTTTCTCAGTTTCTCGAAGAAAGCCATGGTATCGTTAGAGAAACCGTGGCCCTTCCAGGTGGATGTGTTCGTAATGAGAATCCAGCATTGGTTATCCGGATATTTCAGGACGATGGCTGATGTGCCTGCCAGCGAACCGGTACGAATCCATGGTTTGTTGCTCTTTGGTGTATAGTTCCAGCCGATAGAGTATTGGTGGTCAGCCTGCTCGCGCGTCATAAACTCGATACTCTTCTTGCTGAGGATATCCTTGACATGTGGCAAACCATCGATGCTGGCAATAAAGCGGCTTAACTCAGCAGTCGAACCACACCAGGCACCTGCACCTGAAAGGCGAGGGAGGTCGGTATCTCCATAGCATTTCTCTACCAGTCGTCCACTGTTGTTGTATTCATACACAGGGATGCTGCCCTGGTGCATGTAGTACTTCGTCTCGTTAGGGCGGCGGTCCTTTAAGTAAGTGCCGGCAATGTGCATGTCGTAGCATCCGGCAGGCTGGAGCACATACTTCTGCATGAAGTTTTCATATTTCATTCCGCTCTTCTTTTCTATAATCATGGAGAGAATCATGTAGCCCAGATTACTGTAGCATTTGCCTTCGCCAGGAGTATAACCCAAGTGGCGCTTCAAGAGAATCTTGAGCAGGGTAGGGTGATCTGGTGGCGTTTTGAGATGGTTCTGCATCATGATGTAGCGGGTGGAAGATACCGGGTCGCCGGCATAATTGTTGAAACCTGCCTGATGGCGCAGCAACTGTTCTACGGTGATGTCGTAATATCGCTTGTCCTTGATACTGTTGTTGTAAACGGTATCGCGCAGGATTCCCTTTTCGCCAAACACCTTCTCGTTCAGCTTGAGTTTCTTCATCTCCTGCAACTTCATGATACCTACGGCTGTAATCAGTTTCGATACCGAGGCGAAGCGCATCAGCATGTTAGGCTCCATTCTGATGCCTCGCTCCTTATCCGCCATTCCGAATCCGCGGGCATAGAGTAGCGAGTCGTTGCGGGTGATGACGAGTTGGGCTCCATTGATTTCCCATCTCTTGAGATACCTTTCTATTACCGAGTCCATCTCATGATATTCCTTCCCCTCTGTCAGGGCATTTGAGATGGAATCGTTGATGTGAACCTTAGGGAGCGAATCTGCCGCCTTGTTCTTGTCTGATGCTGATGTACAGCGAGATACACAGCTGTGTGTAGTCCATCCTACGATTGCTGTAAAGGTAAGCAATATGATTGCTATGCGTTTTTTTCTTAGTCGTCGTGCCATTTTATTATTATTTTCTTTTGCAAAGATTTTGCAATCGAGTGCAATGAAAGTTTACTTTCAGATTGCCGAGTGCAGCAAATCTTATGCAAAGATAATGCAATCTTCTCAAATAACAAAACATTGAAAATATATTTAAATTTATTTTGTATTGTCTATGAATTATCGTACCTTTGTACCCAGTTATAAAGAAAAACAATGAAGAAGGTATTAAAAAAGGTATTAAGATCCATATTCTATATAGTAGTCATGTCGGTTCTGGCATTCCTGCCCGACTTCTGGCTTTGGCACATCGGGGTGAGTGAGTGGCCTTTGCTGCTAGCTATCTTATGGTGGGTTCCCTCGTTGTTACTTGTTCTTGCCGAAGTGGGGTTGCAGATGGGGTTCTTCCATAAGTTGTCAGTCCGTGTACTCTTTACCACGATACTTTTCTCGGCATTCCCTAAGGTTGTCTTCATCCTGTTCGATGCATTTCTTCCTTGGTTCTTTGCTCTGATTCCTGCTTTGGGTGTAATGGGGTGGTTTGCCTTCGGCTTTATAGAGGGTTGGAAGCGGTTAGAACTGAAACATATTACCTTTACCTCGCCCGATTTGCCACCTTATTTTGATGGTTACCGTCTGGTACAGATTACCGACTTTCATCTCGGTTCGTTTCCTCCCGGCAATGATTTCGTGCAGAAGGTGGTGGATGCGACCAACAATGAAGAACCCGATATGATTCTCTTTACGGGCGATCTGGTCAATAACCAAGCCAGCGAAGTGGAGCCTTATCTGGATACGCTGAGGCAGCTTCATGCGTCAGATGGCATCTATTCTATCTGGGGAAATCATGATTATTGTGAATATGGCAACAATCATTCTATCGGCGCTTTGAAGAGAAACCGCCGTATGCTCTATGGTTATCAGGAAAGTCTGGGGTGGCATCAGCTGATGAACGAACATCATGTGGTGAGTCATGGTATGGCATCTATCGCTGTAATAGGCGTAGAGAATCCCGGTCAGCCTCCTTTCACCAATCGCAGTAATCTGAAGAAAGCGATGAAGGGGTTGAATCCAGATATGTTTAAAATCCTCTTGAGTCATGATCCTCACCATTGGCGCAGAGAAGTAGTTGGTAAGAAGATACAGCTTACTCTGGCGGGACATACGCATGCCGGACAATTGAAAATAGGTAAATGGACGCCTGCCCGCATGGCTTTCAAAGAGTGGGGCGGAGCTTACCGCATTGGTGAGCAGATGCTCTATGTATCATCGGGTATTGGTGGTTCTTTCCCTTTCCGCCTAGGCGCATGGCCTGAACTGACAGTTATCACGCTGAAACGTGATTTATAGTTCTTAAAGATAACGAAACTGGTGTTTAAGTGTTAAAATACAGTTAAATGTTAGCTGTTTGAACCATTGTGATGAAAAAAACGTGTTAAAAATTTGGTGGTTCGAATAAATGTTGTACCTTTGCACTAGTTTTCGCATATATTTGGGCAAATGGGGGGTGTCGTGAGATTGTACTCCATTTGTTTTTTTGAAGCAAGGCGAAAATACTTCACATCAGAAGTAGCTGTTCACATTTTAATTTTACATTTAACATTGAAAACAATGAAGATTCCTGTAGAAGAACAATATAAATACGTAAAACTTACTTTCCCGGATGGAAGCAAGGCTGAAGGTCAGGCTGTCTTGTTGCATGCCTGTTGTGCACCTTGTTCGGCGGCTATCGTAGAATGTATGCTTCGTAATGGCATGAAGCCTACTGTATATTTCAGTAACAGTAATATCTATCCTCTGCAGGAGTATGATGTCCGTAAACATGAACTGAAACGATTCCTGGAAGCCCAGAATGTACCTTATGTAGAGGATGAGTATGACCATCAGGAATGGCTTTCTGTTATCAAGGGCTTAGAGGATGAGCCCGAGCGTGGCAGCCGTTGTTCTGTCTGCTTTCTGTTCCGCCTCTCTCATGCAGCCAAGTATGCGCAGGAGCATGGATTTCACCTTCTTACTACCACGTTGGCATCTTCGCGCTGGAAGAATATCAGGCAGATAGATACTGCAGGTCATCTTGCCGTTGAGGCTTATCCTGATGTAGAATGGTGGGATATGAATTGGCGGAAGGGCGGTTTGCAGAATCGCCGAGGTGAACTCTTGAGAATCAATGAATTCTATAATCAGTTATATTGTGGTTGCGAATTCAGTATGAGATAAATGAAAAAGCCCAGGACATCACGCCCTGGGCTTTTTCATTTATGAATCTGTGAAATCTGTAGTGCTTAAGAAAGACCAGTAATCTCACCGTTTACTACATCGATGCGCTCTGCCTGTGGGCTCTTTGGTAAGCCCGGCATACGCATGATAGGACCAGCGATGACTACAACCATCTCGGCACCCATATTTACGGTGATGTCGCGAACGTGGAGTTCGAAACCATCTGTAGGACCGTATGCCTTGGCATCGGTAGAGAAACTGTACTGAGTCTTGGCAATACAGATAGGGAACTTTTCAGCACCCAGCTTCTTGATCTCTTCAATCATCGCCTTGGCAGAATCGCTCAATGTCACGCTGCCTGCTCCGTAAAGATTGAATGCAACCTTTTCTATCTTCTCCTCAACGCTATCGTTATCATCGTAAGCAAAATAGAGAGGGGCTGATGGACGCTCATCAATGGTCTTCACTACGAGGTTGGCAAGTTCAATAGCTCCGTTTCCGCCTTCGGCAAAGGCGCTGTTTACGGCGAAACCGCAACCCATCTCCTCGCAATGCTTGCGCAATACTTCAATTTCTTCATCTGTATCGGTTGCAAACTTGTTGAATGCAATCACTACAGTCTGACCAAAGCTCTGCAGGTTCTTTACGTGCTTGTCGAGGTTCCAGTAACCGGCTTCCATACCTGCGATGTTTGGCTTCTTGATATCTTCCTGAGCTACACCACCATGCATCTTCAACGCCTGGAGGGTAACAACGAGAACAGTGAGGTCTGGTTGCAAACCTGTCTTGCGGCATTTGATGTCATAGAACTTCTCTGCACCGAGATCAGCACCGAATCCTGCCTCTGTAATAGCATAGTCGCCATACTCAAGAGCAGCAGCTGTAGCCATGACGGAATTGCAGCCATGAGCAATGTTGGCAAAAGGACCGCAATGAACAAATGCTGGTGTACCCTCTGTTGTCTGAACCAGATTTGGCTTCAAAGCATCGAGAAGGAGAGCTACGATACTGCCACCTACACCCATATCCTTTACGGTAAATGGCTTGTCGTCCTCGGTGATGCCCAGAAGGATATTATCGATACGGCGACGAAGATCATCAATGCTTGTTGCGAAACACATGATAGCCATAATCTCAGAAGCTGGCGTAATATCGAAACCAGACTCTGTCTCGATGCCGTTCTTATCTCCTATACCGGTGATGATGCGGCGGAGACCACGGTCGTTTACGTCCATCACGCGGCGCCAGAGAATCTTCTTCAACTTGAATTCCTCTGCCTCGTGCTGGAAACGGTAATTGTCCAAAAGGGCAGAAATCATGTTGTTAGCCTCTGTGATGGCATGGAAATCGCCAGTGAAATGGAGATTAATCTTATCCATAGGCAAAACCTGGGCATAACCGCCACCTGCAGCACCACCCTTCATGCCGAAGCAAGGACCCAGAGATGGTTCGCGAAGAGCTACTACAGCCTTCTTGCCAATCTTCTGCATACCCAGGGCGAGACCCACGGATACGGTGGTCTTGCCATTACCAGCCTTTGTAGGGCTGATAGCTGTAACAAGGATGAGATGGTGATTCTTAAACTTGTTGGTGTCAATCTTGTCCGTAGTAATCTTAGCGATGTAACGGCCGTAGTTTTCCACTTGGTCTTCATGGATTCCAAGTTCTGCTGCCACTTCATTGATAGGGCGCATTTTTACTGATTTAGCTATTTCAATATCTGTCAACATAAAAAGTAATGTTTTGTATTTTGAGTGCAAAGGTACGGAAAAGTATTCATATATTAAAATAAGAAAGTATAAAAAAACAAAATAAAAAAAAGGAAGACTTTCCCCATTTCCAAATGACGAAGTTTAAAAAAGGTAAATTGTAGGATTTTGTCGTGTGAATGTAGTACCTTTGCAAGCGAATTTATATTTTATAGTACGTATGAACAAGTCTTTAGCATTAGCTCATTTTCAGACGAGCTTTCAGTTTATCACGCATCAGAACGAGCGCTTCTCTTATCTCGAAGGAGCCTATCTGGCACTTATCGGAGGATGTGATTGGGTTCAGCTTCGCATGAAAGGTGCTACCGATGAAGAGGTAGAGCCTATAGCCCGTAAGTTAAAGTTGGCTTGCGAGGGTGCCGGTGCAACCTTTATTCTCGACGACCGTGTAGAACTGGTGAAGAAGTTACAGATAGATGGTGTACATCTTGGCAAGAACGATATGCCGGTTGATGAGGCCCGTAAGTTCCTGGGTGATGAATTCATAATCGGAGGAACAGCCAATACATTTGATGATATTCGCCGTTTGCATGAACAGGGGGCAGACTATATCGGTTGTGGTCCGTTCCGCTATACTACTACCAAGGAGAAACTCTCTCCGGTGTTGGGTATAGAAGGTTATCGCCAGATTATTGAGCAGATGAGGGAGAATAAAATCTCTCTGCCTATGGTGGCCATCGGAGGTTTGACCCCAGACGATATAGATCCGCTTGCAGAATTGGGCATCGGTGTGGCAATGAGCGGTACCATCCTGAATGCGGAGAACCCTGTTTCCATGACACGTCAGATTCATGACAAGTGTTTCGGATTATTCATGGAAAATCTCAATCATTTTTTTGAGAATCAGTAGAATGATACTCATAAATGATGATTTTGCATAGAAAAGAGAAGAAAGTTCAGGTTTTCTTCTCTTTTCTCATTTTATTGTTGTAATTTTGCATCCGCATTGCAAAACTGTTGCAAGCCAATTACAAATAATGAATTTAAAAGACATGAAATTAATAGTGGGAATAAACTTAGGAAATATAGGAAAAACAGATGCTGTCGGAAAGAACGAGAACATCATGATATACGCACCTTCAGATAAAGGTGCTTAAAAACCCGGGCACAAACGTGTTCGGGCTTTTTTATTTTACTATATATAATAGGTGTAAAACCAACTCAAAATAGATAGTGTGTGCAAAATATATAATTATTAACTTTATAAAAAAAAAGTATTAAAATGATGAAAACAGAATGGAGAGGTTTCAAAGGAAACATGTGGCAGAGTGAAGTGAATCTTCGTGATTTCATTCAGAACAACTACACTTGTTATGACGGCGATGAGTCGTTCCTTGCAGAACCAACTCAGGCAACTAACACCCTTTGGGGTATGTTGAAGGAACTCCAGAAGGAGGAGCGCGCCAAGGGTGGTGTGCTTGATATGGAAACAGAAATCGTTTCAGGATTGACAGCTTATGGTGCTGCTTATATCGGTGAAGGTACAAAGGATTTGGAGAAGGTAGTTGGTCTGCAGACCGATAAACCTCTGAAGCGTGCCTTCATGCCATACGGTGGTATCAAGATGGCGGAGCAGGCTTGTACAACATATGGCTATCAGCCATCTGAGAAGCTCCACGAAATCTTCCACAAGTATTGCAAAACTCATAATGATGGCGTATTCGATGCTTATACTCCAGAGATGAAGCTCGTTCGCCATAACCACATTCTTACCGGTCTTCCTGATACTTACGGTCGTGGACGTATCGTAGGTGACTACCGTCGTGTAGCCCTCTATGGTATCGACTTCCTCATCGAGGAGAAGAAGAACGACCTCGCTAACATGGGCGACCGTGAGATGATCGACGACGTTATCCGTCTTCGTGAAGAGGTTGCTATGCAGATCAAGGCGCTCAAGGGCTTGAAGGAGATGGCTCAGTTGTATGGCTACGATATCTCTCAGCCTGCTAAGAACGCTCGCGAGGCTGTTCAGTGGTTGTACTTCGGTTACCTCGGAGCTGTGAAGACTCAGAATGGTGCTGCGATGTCTGTAGGCCGTATCTCTACATTCCTCGACATCTATATCCAGCGCGACTTGAACGAGGGTACTCTTACCGAGGATGAGGCTCAGGAGCTCATCGACCACTTGGTTATGAAGTTCCGTATGGTTAAGTTCGCCCGTATTCCTTCTTACAACGAACTCTTCACCGGCGACCCAGTTTGGGCTACTCTCGAGGTAGGTGGTATGGGTCAGGATGGCCGCTCAATGGTTACCAAGAACGACTTCCGTTTCCTCCATACATTGGAGAACATGGGTCCTTCACCAGAGCCAAACCTCACTGTACTCTATAGCTCTCGCTTGCCAAAGGCATTCAAGCACTATGCTTCTCTCATCTCTGTAAAGACAAGCTCTATCCAGTATGAGAACGATGACGTAATGCGCCCAGTTTGGGGTGACGACTATAGCATCTGCTGCTGTGTATCTGCTACACAGACAGGTAAGGAGATGCAGTTCTTCGGTGCACGTGCCAACTTGGCTAAGTGCTTGACCTACGCTGTATCTGGCGGTGTTGATTCAAAGACACGCGAGCAGTGCGGTCCTAAGTATCGCGCCGTTGAGGGTGATGTATTGACATATGAGGAGTTCATGCCACGTTTCATGGATATGATGGACTGGTTGGCTGGCGTTTATGTGAAGACATTGAACCTCATCCACTACATGCACGATAAGTACTTCTACGAGGCAGCAGAGTTGGCGCTCATCGATACAGATGTTCGTCGTACTTTCGCTACAGGTATCGCTGGTTTCAGCCACGTAGTTGACTCTATCTCAGCTATCAAGTATGCTAAGGTAAACATCGTCCGTGATGAGACTGGTTTCCCTCTCAGCTTCAAGACCGAGGGCGATTTCCCACGTTACGGTAACGATGATGAGCGTGCTGATGAGATTGCAGTATGGTTGCTCAAAACCTTCATGAACATGATCAAGAAGCATCATACATACCGCAATTCTGAGCCTACTACATCTATCCTGACTATCACATCAAATGTAGTATATGGTAAGTACACCAGCAACATGCCTGATGGTCGTCCAGCCGGTGCTCCATTGGCTCCAGGTGCTAACCCATCTTACGGTGCAGAGAAGAACGGTCTTTTGGCTTCATTGAACTCAGTAGCTAAGTTGCCATACGAGTATGCTCTCGATGGTATCTCTAATACTCAGACCATCAGTCCTGGTGCTCTCGGTCACAACGATGAGGAGCGTGCCCAGACATTGGTAGGTGTATTGGATGGTTACTTCAACCAGGGTTCTCACCACCTGAACGTGAACGTATTCGGTATCGACAAGCTCAAGGATGCTATGGAGCACCCAGAGAAGGAAGAGTACCAGAACTTCACCATCCGTGTAAGTGGTTACGCAGTTAAGTTCATCGACTTGACACGTGAGCAGCAGCTCGACGTAATCGCTCGTCAGGCTCACGAGAGACTCTAATCAATTAGAAGAATAAATATTGCCCGCTAGATTTTCTTTCCGAGGATATTTAGCGGGCATTTTTAGCTTAATTGTTATGCATAAAGGATTTGTACACAGCATAGAGAGCTTTGGTTCTGTAGATGGACCAGGCATCAGGTTTTTAATTTTCCTGCAGGGGTGTCCGATGCGCTGCCAGTTCTGCCACAACCCGGATTCATGGAAGATGGGAGTGGGAGAGGAATGGAGTGCCGATGACCTGCTGGATAAGGCAGAGCGATTCAAGAGTTATTGGGGTGACAAGGGTGGCATCACCGTAAGTGGTGGAGAAGCCCTGATGCAGATAGACTTTCTCATCGAACTTTTCGAGAAAGCCCATCAGCGTGGCATCAACACTTGTCTTGATACATCAGCGCAACCATTTAGGAAAGAGGGTGCTTTCTTCGATAAATTCGAGCGTCTGATGACCGTCACAGATACTGTTCTTCTTGATATCAAGCATATCAACGATGAAGAGCATCGTAAACTCACCCGCCATTCTAATGTAAACATACTGGATTGTGCACGTTATTTAAGCGAGATACACAAACCAGTATGGATTCGTCACGTCCTGATTCCAGGTATTACCGACAAGGATGAATACCTCTATCAGTTGCGTGATTTTCTTTCTACACTCTCAAACATTGAGCGAATAGATGTCTTACCCTATCATACGATGGGTATCTACAAGTATGAGAAACTAGGTATTGTCTACCCGCTTGAAGGCATAGATCCTCCTACTAGTGATCGCATTGCTCATGCAGAAGCAATCTTGCAAGAGGCACTTTAGCTTCTTGCAAGACTGCTTAGATGAGCATCTAGCGAGCTGGTGAGACGGGCTTTGATGATAGGCTTCGTGATGTAGTCGTTTACTCCAAGCTCGTAGCATTCATCCACATTATCCTTGTTACTTAACAGGGAAACCACTATGATGACCATTTCACTTTTCGAGTATTTAGAGCGTACATGGTCTATTACGTCCCACCCATTTACATGTGGCATCATCAAGTCGAGCAGTATCACGTCCGGCTTGAATGAGTCAATCAGTTCAATGGCTTCTTTTCCGCCATTTGCAGTTTTCACGTCGATGTCAAAGTCCTTTATCATTTCAGAGATAGTTTTGATATTTTCTGAAATATCATCGACGATTAGCACTTTGTTCTTTTCCATTTTTCACTGGTCTATTTTATGTAGGTTCTTTCCGATCTTGAAGATCTAGTTTCTTGGCTTGTGAATGCCGTAGATGTCGCACATGAATCCTTTATCAGTGATTAGATTGTTCATGTTGATACTGTCGAACATCTTGTGATGAGTACCGATTACCACAATCTGATACTCTTTTTCCAGAACTTTAGGATCATCTGTCACCTTGATGTTATATTCTTCTTTTACTTCCTCTACATCTACCAATGGATCGTAGAGTGTGGTTTTGTAACCTGCTCCTACCAGGTTGATATAGAGATCGGCTACTTTTGTGTTTCTGATATCATCGCTGTCTGGCTTGAACGAGAAGCCGAGGATCAGCACGTTAGTCTCCGGAGCCTTGAACTTTCTGCTTTCAGATGCATTCTTAATCTTTCCTGCCATCCATACCGCCATCTGCTCGTTAACCTCGCGGGCTGTAGAGAGCAGCGATGGTACCACGTCAACCTCCTGTGCCTTGTTAATCAGGTAGTATGGGTCTACCGCGATGCAGTGGCCGCCAACGAGTCCTGGAGTAGCTGGCACGAAGTTCCATTTAGTGCTTGCTGCCGCCGTTACGTCTTCGATGTTGATGTTCATCTTGTCGAAAATCTTTTCCATCTCGTTGAAGAAGGCTATCTGTATGTCTCTCTGGCAGTTCTCCATCAGTTTACATGCCTCTGCTATTTTGATACTCTTCGCCTTGTAGGTGCCATGGGTAAGTACTGAAGCATAGAGGCTGTCGATGATAGCTGCTGCTTCGGGTGTAGAACCGCTGGTAACCTTCACGATGTTTTCGATGGTATGAACAGTATCGCCCGGGTTGATGCGCTCTGGCGAGAAGCCTACAAAGAAACTCTGGTTCAACTTCAATCCTGATGTAGATGTCAGTAATGGAGCGCAGACCTCTTCTGTCAGACCTGGGTAAACGGTACTCTCGTAGACTACGATATCACCTTCTTTCAGAATCTTGCCAACCTCAGCTGTAGCATTGCGCACGCAACTGATGTCTGGCTTGTTCGATTTGTTCACCGGTGTTGGTACAGCGATGATATACACATTACACTTCTTCAGGTCATCAACATTGCTGGTCAGTTTCAGTCCCTGTTCCAATGCCTTGCATACAGTTTTGTTGTCTGTCATTGTACTTTTGGCTAACTTGGCTACCTTTTCAGCTTTGATGTCATATCCCCATGTATCGTATTTCTTTGAGAATAAGCATGCTAGTGGAGTACCAACATACCCCAATCCTATTACTCCAATCTTAAACTCAAAAGACTTGTTTATCATATACTATATTCTGTTTATGTTTTATAATGTTGTTTCTTTTATTGGGAGCTCCCTGCTGTATGTACGTTACAGCAAGTAACTCGGATCTTTTAGATTCCTTCGAGCTGAGCATAGCGCGAAGTCTTCTCAGGGTTCCAGGCGTCCTTGTAAGAACGTCGGAAGAAGATCTCTTGCAGATGAGCCGACAGTCGGGCGATACGCAGGAAATAACCTGTATAAGGCGACATCAGTGGCAGGTATCTGTAAAGGAACCACACGTCTTTCTTTCTTTCTGAAACCATCAGCACCAGGATGAAGGCAAGCTGTGAGAAGCATACTCTGATGGAGTAGCCTAGCGCCAGCACCTCGATGATGTGCGTGTTAAACGTGATGGCGAGCTTGATGATATACCACAACCACAGAAAATTGAGGAAGCAGTCGAAAACCACACTCTCCATGTTGGATAACCAGTTAAGGATACTCCAGTTCTTTGTAGGCAGCAGAATGTCGGCATGCTTGCGTAGACGGAATCTCACGAGCGAGCGCGACCATCTGATGCGCTGATGATACAGCTTATACCATTTGGTAGGCACATTGGTCATACAGATGGCATCTTCGGCAAATTTCACTTTATATCCGGCTTTGCGGATCTTCTGGGTCAGGTCACCGTCCAGTCCCGGTCCTATGTCCCAATAGCCCACTTCCTTCAGCGTCTTTCTTTCGAAGGCTCCGAATGCTCCTGAGATGATGTGGTAGATACCCAGTTCGCTGGTTACGATACGTCCCACCTGTATTCGCTTCAGGTATTCGAAAGCCTGCAGCGATGAGCAGATGGTCTCCTTGTAGTTGCGTACCTTCACACATCCTCCTACGCCCTTTACCATTCCGTCGATGTAGAAGGGGAGTAGAATCTTCTCCAGTGCATCACGGTCGAGCGAAGAGTCGGCATCCAGACATACGATGTATTTGCCTCTTGCCATCTGGGCTCCATAGTTGCTGGCGGCAGCTTTACCGCCTCTTGTATCCAACCTCAGGTAGTGGGTGATATACCCGGCTCGGTAGAGGTCGTTGCAAATCAGTTTGGTGTCGTCGTCGCTACCATCGTCTACCACGATGATTTCGTAGTTGCGGTAGGTTTGCTCAGCCAGCGAGTTCACCATTTTGAATATATGTTTGCCTTCGTTCTTTCCCGGTACGAGGATGCTTACGAGTGGATTCTCGCGGTACAGGAAGAACTTGGCATATTCTTTCTCTTTATCTATCTGGTTTCTCTTCATCAGTCGGTTTCCGATTACGAGATATTCCAGGATATAATATCTTGGCATCTCGATGAAGAAGAGGAACCAGTAGGTATTCACGATACTGCTAAACGATAGCGTGCTGATCCAGTCGAAGAAATCGTTCAGATGTTCTGCTATGCTAAACATACGCTTTTCCCTTTCTTCTTGATGGCTTATCTCAGCACGGTGAGCGCCAAGAGGGCCATGATTATGAGTATACCTGCGATGGTGACAAGGATGGCAACGAGTTTCTTGTAGAGCACGATGCGCTTCTGTATCTTGTCGTTTTCATCTTCCTTCGGCTCCGTATCAAGCAGCTCTTCTTGCGGCTTCACCTCTTTCTCTTCTTCCTTCATCAGAGGTTCCTCTGAGTAGCGGCAGTAGTCGTCTGGAGTCATATCCACATATTGCAGTTTGTTGAAGAACTCGTCATAGTTGTTGGCGATGGTCTTCGTCTTGGTTTCCAGCATGCTGCAGATAATCTCGTCCGGTTCTATCGAGTTGGCCACCTTTCTGATGGCTACCGACATCTCCTTGCTCAATTTCTGCTGAGCCTCTTCCACCGTTTCTCCCTGCTCATAGAGGGTAGAGGATACGTAGAAGATATTGTTGTTGTAAGACACCTTGTGATTGGAGAAAATTCTACAGAGCTTACCCTGTATGCTTTCCTTTATCTTTACGGTATCCTTGTTATCATCTATAATCCATATCTTGCCTACCATGACCGAGAGTTCATCCTTGCGGTAGGTTTCCATCAGCTGACGTCGCAGTCGGTTCATCAGCAGATAATATTCCATGAAGTTATCATAGATGTTCACCATGTTGTTGAACATGATGTTGCCGCTGGTCAGCGTTCTGATTCCTTCTTCCGTTATCTCGTAGTCCTCTACGTCTCGTGGCACCAGGGCATTTACCGGATAGGTGTTCTCGCAGTAGCAGCAGGTTGCCTTGGTGATAGGCGAGGTAAACGAGTTCTCGCAGTCGTTGCAGGTATATACCACGGCTGGTCTGTCATAGTCAACACCGATGTGGCGCAGTTTCTTGTGACACTTCGGACAGATGAGCATACCGCCCACATTGTAGCTGCTTTCCGGCGATACGTTGGCGCAGCTGAAGTGGTGGATGATGTTCTGTATCTTCAGGTTCGAACTTCCGCACTTCGGACAGCACTCTGTATAGAGCAGGTGAGAGTGGTTGCACTTAGGGCAGAGGTGCTCCTTGAGCAGGAAGCGGTGAATGCGCAGTGATCCGAACTCCACCATAGTGTCGATGAACATGAACATCTCGTTGAGATGGAAGAGACCTATACTGTGATAGTGCTCGAAGATTGGGTTGATATATCCCAAAGACGATTTCTCCAGCAGTCGGTGTCCCATGATTCGCTGGTCTCTTGAGAGCAGGTATCTCAGAATATTGGCAAAGAGCTGGTTAGGCTGTGTAGGACGTGCAGTTTCGTTTTTCACGCCATACTTCTGTCTTGCCAGCTTGATTTTGTCTATAATCTCATATACCTTTTCATTGTTCATGTCGCTCACATAGGCATCGACGATATAGTCGATGATCTGTCCCTTTCCCGATAACGCCGTATTGACGAATATCGGTTTGTAGCTACATTTCCACGATAAGATTGGACTGGCTCCAAACAGTATAGCATGGAACGCACGCTCACTCTTCGTATTGATGTAAATACAATCGAAGTAGTCGGGCTGGATGTCCGGTGTCGAGTCGATATCTATATAGCTATCGATGGTGAGCACCATATCTCCACGTTTGTTTCTTCTAAGTCCAATCATTCTTTATTTCTTTTGTTCTTGATGATTATTGGTGTCGCTCGAAATCATGTTGCTTCGCTTCACGTTTTCGTTCTTGCCCACTGGGACGGTGTACATCGGTAGTGGCTTCGGATCGAGCATGGCACCAATCTTGTTCACTCTTATTCTTACAGGCAGTCTGTTGCTCATTACCCATGCCGGAACTCTCTGGTTCGGGTTCAGGGTGAAGACGGCAACCACTGCGTTGGCATCATGCGAGAAGTTACTCTGCAGATGCTTTGGTATTTCCTCTACTCTCAGACCTACCATCTGCAACTTAGCCTGCAGTTCCAGGTCTTTGTTGATGATGATGTCTGCATCGTCAGGGCTTTCCATATACTTCACCATGTCGTTTGGTACGTATGCGATTACGCCCAGATGGCAGTCTGCATAGTCGGTATGCTGGATAACCATCACCTCATCGCTTTTGAACACCAGGGTTTTGTCGCTCACATTGATTTTTGAGATGTAAGCATCGGCTGGTGCACAGCAGTAGTGTATAAGTCCCGGGTTGTAGATGCTGGTGTTGGAGTAAGGCATGGAAGCATTTGCTCTGCCGGCTCCTCTACGGCTCATGAAGTTATAGGTGGTGTTCTTAGCCTGTGCGTAGATTTCCACCTTGTTAGCCTGCTTTCTCAGTTCTTCTTCTACCTCGGCAATCTCGGCATCCAGTTCATTTCGCTTGGTGTTGTCGGTAAGACCGTAGTAGATGTCCGAACTTTCAGATGCTTTCTGTTTTCTCAGTTCGGCAAGTCGGGTACGCAGCACCGGAATCTCCTGCTGGGCGAGTTTAGCCTGTACCTCCATGTCGTGAGTCTCCTTTACGGCTGAAGGCAGGATGTTCGGGTCGTATTGGTTCACAATATTACCTAGCAGTACATAAGAGTAGAGCGTATCTCCCTTATGCACCACTTCACCCATTTCTTTGTTCACCTTAAGGATATAGATGTCGTCAACGGCACTGATACGGTTTTCATCGAGGGTTATATAACCGTCGAAGGTTGCCCATATCATACGAGTGACAATATAGTAGGCGGCAAGCACGATAACCAGCAGGAAGATCAGGGCAAAGACGATCTGCTGTCTGGCAAGGCGGTGACCCTGCGTCTTCAGCAAGTCTGCCATCGCCTGTTCTTGTGGCGTGCCATTATATTGGAATTCATTCATATTCTGGTTTCCTTACATTCAAAGTTCTATTTCTTTGAAGATGTTGTTGTTGTCATAGATGCTCACGGCTTTCTCGATATTGATGATAGCGAGGGCCCGGTTCTGCATCAGTTTGTACATGCGCTCCATACTTTCCAGGAGTCCCGTATATTCGTCCATACGCATCAGATAGTTGTATCCCTGCTTCTGGTTCTGGTAGGCAAACCGCCGCATTTCGATATATTTGCCGGTCTGGTCTATATGGAAAGCCTCGGTGGCTATAGCCTTGTTCAGGTTGTCTATCTTCTTGAGCAGGATGCCTACCGACTGTTTTATTTCCTTCACATCGGTACCGCGGCTGCTGCGTATGATTTCCTTCTGGGTCTCCAGTGCCTGTCGTTTGCGTGGCGTTTCGTTCCAGATAGGAATGGTGAATCTCACGCCCACGTCGGCATTGTTCGAAATCTTGTTGTTGCTCTGCCAGTAGCTCGACCATCTTGCGAATGGTGTGAGTCGGGTAGTGCTTAAATAGTTGGTCAGCTTGCTGTCGTTGTCAGCAATCTGTTCTTTCACCATCATGATGCGTGCATCCAGACTTTCCTGGTTCAGATGGTTCCAGAGGGCTGTTGTGTCTACCACAATCTTGGTTGGTTTGATGCGGTAGATAGGCTTGTTGCTGATATCTCTGTCTGTACAGAGCACGGAGATGTCAAATTCAGCCTCCAACTTATCGTTCATCACTTTCAGCATCTTGTCGTTGCTGATTCGGTCTTTTTCCAGCATAAACTGGTACGCTTCGTTCATGATGTCGAGGTTGTCCAGTCTGTGTGCTATGACAGTACCGATATAGAAATTATATTGTTCGGTCAGCTCATCGGCTGCCTTTTCATAGATGTCTGCAGTTTGGCGCTTTTTTATTTGCAAGCGGTCGAGTTCATTGGCAAGAGCTATCTTAGTTTTTTTCTCCTTGCCTTGGTAGAACTTCGAGTTGATGATGTTCCAACCCAGTTCGGCTTGAACCTTCATCTTATATTTTGATACCTCTTTTGCGTCGTCTTCATCAGAATCGAAGTACGCGTCAGGTCGGGCATAAACCTGTCCGGTCACTTCCAGACCGTTGTGTCTGTTGAGCGCTAGGTGCTCATGTGCAGTTTTCGACCAGAACAGAGAGTCGGTCTTGTTGATATCAGCGTGATGCTGTTTATTGAGTCCCAGTTCTATGACTGGTGCTTTCACCCATATAGGGTTTTTGATGAGAGTGTCGAGTTGTGCGAAGCGCTGTTTGAAGTGTCTCAGTACATTATCGTTCTTCAGATTCTCATATACGAGCATCTTAGGGCTGAAACTTTTCGGCTTTTTGCCTTTCGTCTGAGCCATAGCGCTTTGTGCTGCCATGAGAAGTAGCAGAGCTGTAGTTGAGTATAGTATTATTTTTCGCTTCATAATGAGTTATTAAACACGATGAATGCAGCTGCGAGCTGTTGCAGCTGCATTCATCTCGTGTTTCTTATATTTGATAAATCACTTACTTTGTGCCATAATTGGTATTATTTCCAGATGCGGCACCATCAATGAGCTTCATGACACGGAGTCGGCTCTTACCATATGCCACATAGATATAACCTCCATCCAGTGTGACATAGTTGGCAGACATTCCTGCTTCAGCTCTCTTCTTGACAACCTTTACAGGTTTGCCGTCTTCCATTTTGTTCTTGTCAAGAACTACCAGTCCATAACTTCCGCAAGCCAGGTAGATGTAATTGGCATCGTAAGTTACACCATTAGCATATCCCTGTGGAACCTTGGTGTTGGCAGTGAGCGGAGCTCCCCAGTTCCATACTTCCTTACCTGTGGTAAGGTCGTAGCAGGATAAACCCTTGGCACTTCGGCAAACGTAGATATGATTGCCGTCGATGGCTATTGTATTCTTACCGTCGTTTGGAGCAATGCTGCTTACGTTGATGGTTCTTGCTGGTGTTGCTGTAAGAATGTCGGCACCTAATGGGAAGACCTGTAGTGTACCACTTACAGCCTCATCGTCACTTTTTACTTCGTTGTTGTAGTGGAGTGTAACAATATACTGGTTGTTCAGTGCGATGTGCTTAGCCTTGCCTGGCGTTTCTTTCTTGCCGATTAAATCCAGCGTGTTTGCATCATATACTCCGTATCCTCTGGTAGATGCCACCATCAGTTTGTTCCCGTCTCTTACGATGCAGTTCTCGTCAGATTTTTCCAAACCTTTATGTTCCCAATCTACGATGGTGAGAGGGTTTAACGTAGTAGTCTCGTCGATGTCCTTTACTTCTGTGTTGAGAAGTCCGTTGCTATCTAATGCAATTCTACCCATCATACCGCCATTGGTTGAGTGACCGGCTATATATACGTACTTTGTAGCATCTTTGCCGTCCACCATAAGGTGGTTGAAGTCGTAGAGTTCCTTCTTATCCTGCAGATATTGCAACATGGTAGTCTGGTTGTTTTCTGTTTTAAACACTTCAATACAACCGCCTGTCTTCTTGTTTGGATCTTTTTGGTTCTCTTCGTTGGTGTGGTACGACATGTATAGTTTGTCATTGTATGGCTGAATACATGTAGCAGATATGTCGTGTGTATGATTTGTATAATCTATAACCGTAATCACATCAATCTTCTTGCCCGGTTCTGGTGGAGTAGGAGTTGGATCTGGTGTTGTTCCGTCACATGATGTTCGGAGAACAGGATCATTAAACATATCATACCTCTTCGTACAGTCTGAAAGACCTGGAGCGTATGTATAAGTTGCCGAGTTACCGTTGTTGGTAAACTTATCGCAATCCATGTAGATAACGCCTCCGCTTCCGTTAGTTCGGAAGATATAGCAGGTTGAGAAATATGCGTAGGTTCCTGGAGCAATGAGGATATTTCCTTGATCGTTACTTCCATTGTATTTTACTTCTGCTGCTCGGAAGATGGCATTAGCGTTATCTCCTTGAAGAATGACTTTACTCTCACCGGCTGGATAATATTGATTGTGACCATTGTTTTCGTTGGTGTAAGTACCCTTGCAGTCGATAATGCTGTTGTTTACCAGATAAATAGTACTTCCTGCACACTGGTCGATAGCTCCTGTCATCAGATTATTGATGTGCGCTTCAGCGCCATTTGAATTGAGAATCGTCTTACCTGTTACTTCAAATGAACAGCCATAAAGTTTTGGAGCAGAACCTTGAATTGTCAACTTGTTGACTTTTGCTTTTCCGTTAATGTTCAGGATACATCCATCTACGACCAAATCCTGTTCTTCTGTACCAAGAAGATTGCCTTGAATATTGATTTTGGCATCAGACTCAGTTGCCAGTTTACCTACGTTGGCATCGCCGCCCACATAAAGCAATCCTTGAACTTTCAGTTCATTTTTTACTTCAATGTTTCCGGTAGTAAAGTAGGCATCACCTTTTTCCAGATACATGTTGGTGCCCTCTTTTTTCAGAGTTCCCCCATAATTGTAGCAATAAATTCCTGCATTCTGGAAGAGTGCAGTGTTATTGTTGTCTATATGTAATGTTCCTCCTTTGAGGATGTAGATTTTTCCTTTTTTTGTGGCATTGTAACATTCCCATATATTTTTTGTGGTCAGTTCGCCTTCGATAAACAGGGTAGCTCCTTTCAGGTTGAGCCCGCTGCTTATTTTTGTGCCTTTCTTGATGATGTAGGTCTTGGATCCATCCAGTCCCACACATCCATCGTTATTCTTGATTTCGATAGCTCCGTCATGGCTAGGCAAGCTAGGCATTTCATAAACGTCGCTTAGGTTGGCTGTAGTTGCGCCAGCAGCTCTTGTTGCTGTTTTCGCCTTGTAATTGATAACACTACCAGCCAACTCCTGAGGGTCGGTGATGGAAATTACTTCTTCACCTACCACATTTTTTGTGACTTCACCGGGGGTTGGAACGAGCGGCATGTCATTTGAATCGCTACAAGATGCCAGAAGCATTGCTGCAAAAGAGAAAGTAACAAGTCTTGAAAAATAATGTTTCATGTTAATCTTTCTTTTATCGTTTTGGTATTAAAAGTTTTGATCTTTTTGGGCTATATTCCTAGCTCTTAAAGATTTAATTCTCCCACACTCTTTTGGTGAGTGTGGGAGAAAAGAATTATTTAGTTGATTACTTTGTATTTACCAACTTGAAGATCTGAACACGGCTGCGACCGTAAGCTACACAGATGTAACCATTATATAAGGTTACGTAGTTAGCTGAGTTGTAGCTCTCCTTGCCATCATAGAAAGCACGGCGACGGGCAACAACATTCTCACCCTTAGCCTTGGTCTTGTCCAATACTACGAGACCGTAACCACCACATGCTACATAGATGTATTTTGAATCTACAGCAACACCGTTTACGCGACCGATAATCTTGTTGCTTTCGCCTACAGGAGCATCGAATAATACTGTACCATGGCCATTTGCATCGTAGCGAACAAGTCCGCCGTCACCCTGGCATACGTAAAGGTTTGTACCATCTACAGCGATGGTGTTTTTGCCATCAACAACACCCACTTTACCTTCTGTAGTATAGCTCTGAGGATTTTCCAAATTAATGTTGTCGAAGATGTTGACTGTACCTGTAGTTGTACCATTTGCCTCCAAGCCATAGAGCTTGTCATTGCCAACAGCAACGAACTTCACATCGTTTGTTGTGAGGTGTGGTGTACGCAGGGTGAATGTAGAGTTGTAAACCTGATAACCCTTGTTTGTTGCCAAAACGAAGTTGTCTTTATACTTAACTACGCTATTGGCATCAATGCCATTGTTTGGATTAGTCTTATCAATAGGGTAGGTAACGAGTTGGCTCTTACCCATCAATCCATTTGCCAGTTCCACATAGCCCAAGAATGCACCTTCTTTGTAGGTTGTTGCAGCAACATAGAAGCGGCTGCCGTCAATCATACCATAGTTTACATCCAATCCTCCCTGAGCTGTTACTGCCTCATCGAGAATAAGTGATTTGCCGTCGATATGAGCAACTTCCAATCCGCCACCCATATGGTTTTTGTCATTGCCCTGGGTGTGGTATGTAACATACAACTTATCGTTTGCAGCTTGGATAGATGTTGCAGAGAGGGTGTTTTCGGTAACTCCAGCAGCAGAGAACAAATCCAGTTTTGGTTTGTTGCTCAAGCTTTCTGTTGTTGCTGTTAACTCATAACCGTAATGCTTGTTATCTGTATCCTTCAGCTTAACCAAATCACCAGTGGTAGCCTTGTCGTAATCGAGGTATGATGCTGCGATGTCAAGATCCTCTGCTGTAGGAATCTGGTTCTCGCCATTGAAGCATTTTGTGAACTGGAACAGGAAGGTTGCACCTTCTGCAGGAGTATCGAATGCCTGGATGTTTTCTGCACCATCGTTGTGGAACTCGTCTGCCTTAACAATAGCTAAACCACCAGCTGTTTCCAGACTAATCTGTCCTTTTGCATCGTTATAAGAGATAAGCTTGTTAACATTGATAACGCCCTTGTCCGCAATGTTGATCTTGCAAGCACCCTTCAGGATGAGCTGTGCTTCACCTACCTTAGTTACCTTCTTGTGGGTATCCTTTTCGTTCAAGGTAACATTGATGTAGTTGGCATCAATCTGTGACCCGGCATTCATGGTCAATGCATTGGTAACCTTGATGGCGCTGTTGTCGCCAGCCTTCAAGTAACCGTTTGTGTTGAGGTTAAGGTCTGCAGCCTTCAGGAATCCGCCGATTTGTAAGTTACCATTGATATTGACGGTGGTAGCGTTCCATACGTGAGCTGATGCATATACGTTGGCACCTTCCTCAACGTTTACTTCTGTACCACGGATAGAACCGATGATGCATGCCTTTGAACCAGCCTTGAAGGTGATTTTCTGTGTAGGACTTGTCTTGTCTGCTGTAAGCTGTCCTAAACCGGACTTGAGTTCCTTCTTTTCAACAGCGTTGCCATTTTCATCAAGGCCGCTGGTAATACCTCGCCAAGATGAATACAGATTACCTTCGATGACGATGTCTGCTGCAGGGTCTTCAGTCTTGACATAACCAAGTTCGTTATAGACAGTAACTCCCTGCTTGATCATTGAACCAGTGCCCTTGAAAATCAGGGAACCGCCCTGCTTTACAACGATTTTTGCATTTTCGAAAGTGTTTGCTGAATATATCAATTTTGCACCTCCATTTACGAAGATAGTTGCATTCTTGATAGTGTTCTTGGTAAAGTCACAATTGCCAGCATCTTTCTTTAAGTAGAAAATGCCGTCTTTCAGGTCGGTATTTGTATAAGCCTGGGTGTCGTCATTCTTCTGCACAGGCATGTTGAATGTAGTTACGAAATTTGCGTCACTGGCAGCTCTTGTGCCGAAGAACTTGCGAGCGTTAGCTGTCGTGTTCTTGTAATTGATGACGCTAGATAACAGAGACTCTCCGCTGTTAGTGAGGTCGAGAGTTGTGGCATCTACCTTAGCTGGAGATTGATTGCCTGTAGGATCACTTGTGTTGTCGCTACATGATGCGAATACGAATGCTGCCAAACCGATAGCAGCAAGTTTAGAATTGAATACTTTCATATCTATTTAAGTTTAAATTGTACTTTCAGTTTCTGATTAATATCACTTACTTATATTCTTGTCCTCCAGCTCGTTGTTCTTTTTTGGGTCGTTTGACTATCGTTTTGGTAGTTTGACTATCATCATCTTGCGTACACTTACAAGTGGAGCTGTTAGACGCTGCAAATTTAATGAAATTATTTCATAAATAGTTGTTTTTTAGGGTTAAATAAACTTAATTCATTACTTTTTGTTCTGATTCTCATTAGGTTGGTTTGTTGTGGGCGATAACAAATTGGCTCTTCCGCTTGTCAAACGATAACATTTCTGAACTCATTAACCCCAAAATTACTCCGAAAGATAGCAGAATATCTCCGAAGAATACGAAAATATCTCCGATAGATAGCAGAATATCTCCGAAGAATAAACCAGGAAAACAAATGTTGGGAATATGATGATGGATATGTGTTGTGGTGTCGAGGTGAAGGGTGAAGGGTATATTTTAAATCTTATATTATATTCTTTTTTTTAGGATTTTTGGAAAAACCGGAAAGTCAGAAAAATGAAAAAACGGATTTTTTCCCTTGCCGCGCGTATATATAAA
>ERZ1023626.5-NODE-5-length-185974-cov-133.985763_pt1 | contig 185974 bp, 161 predicted proteins | sample MGYA00380331_ERZ1023626 | MGnify/ENA primary metagenome ERZ1023626 (study PRJEB33179, sample SAMN07448974) | human gut metagenome | biome: Human-gut; feature: Human associated habitat; material: Faeces | host: Homo sapiens | place: India: Bhopal | collected...
TTTGAGTATTAATAACTTATTTAATAATCGTCTCGTTTTAACGGGACACTAGTGTTCTTCTACATAAGAATCCGACAAAGAATATATGTCATCTTCACAACATACAGACATCAAACTTGCACGATATGCCTTTGAACTTATTTTATCATAAGTATAGACACTCTTGGGATTGTCTGAAAATTGCTTTAGATAACATCTTGGAATATAATGCTGTTTCATAGACTACAAATTAAATAAGCTACATTAATCAGAAATGTTCCAATGTATATTAGCGCCCCAGACGTCAAATTCTATGTCCCTAATACTTCTTTTTTGCACTTTCCACCAGTTTTCAATAATACTGTTATCGTTAGGATTTTCTTTTTTAAAACCTTTATAAACTGTATCTGAAACTAAAATTGCATCATATTTATATTTTTCCTCAATTCGATTTATTGATACAGGATTTATACACTTGGTTACAGATAAAGCACTCCCATACCCAACAGTCTTAACTACTAAAGATTTAGCAAGTTCTTCAGCGGTAAGTTTTTGTGTTTCTCTATACCAACCACTAGGTTTAGAACCAAATATAGTATTAGTCCCCCAATAATTATAATGATAAAATGTAGCATCTACTTGATACTTTATGTCGGTAAATTCTTTATTAGCACAATCTGTCAAGCGAGATGCAAAATTTGCAGGATACCCGACCCAAACCAAACCTTTATTATCATCATTTTCAGCACCTTTTGTAACTATACCGACTTTCATTACCCTCATCCTTCCATAGTCTATTCCTATACCACATTTAAAGTCTAAATTATCAATTTTCTTATTGATAAGCTGAGCAATATGATTTATCGTAATAGCACAATTAACAGCCTTCGTACAACAATGGTCTTCCGGAAAAACAATCATGACTCGATCCCCTATAATATTTCTGACTAGTCCTCCTTCCTGCCGTGCTGCCAAGAGCATACAATGAGTAAACACTGAATACAACCTACCCATCGTACGGTCTTGCTTATCCTTTATCAATTGTACGGAGTTACGTATATCCACGAACAAGACACAAGAATTCAGTTCAATCCCTTTTTTCTCTTGACCACACCCATAAGTGAGATTAGCATCATCTAAACCGGGGACATAATCTTTCTGCAAAAAAGAAAAATCTGTATTTTTCCAATCATTTATAACATTGGTAATAGTATTCATAAATTCTTTTCTATCCATACCTATAACGTATTAAAAGATGCATAAATAAGCAAACTGAGAATCATAACAATGGCAGATAAAAAAGAAACAACCGTCCATGTTACGCCAGAATTATAATCAGAATACTTCTCTGAGCATCGTTTAGCATTTATATAAATCTGAGAAGTTAAATCTTTTGTAACATCAACATCTACCATCCCCCTGACAAACTCCTCGTAAGTCAACTCTGAAATATGATTAAAATGAATAAAAGAATGTAACATCAGGTGCTGGTCTTTCGTTTGATTTTCATTAGTTTTTGCCCTAAGTACCAAAATATAACATCCCAAAGCACATAATAAGGAAAAAACAGCCAAGATAGCACTTAATACTGCAAAAAGTGCAGACCAGCTAAAATTTCCTTTTTCCGTAACAACAAAGGTATTAACTATCACGTTCTTCAAACTACCAAGCACGAAATCAGAGGTAAATTTATACCTACAGACAACGATAATACAGATAGCATTATTGAAGCTTTCGTATCGCAAGTTTTAACCCATTCAATAATTCTATCCATTCTAGATTTTAATTCTTCATTTTCCATATTCTAAAATTTTAAATTTTAAATGAAATCTCTTCTTACAGACATTGCAGACTGTTAATAAGTAACCGGCTATACTTCCTCCCCTGCAAACTTCACTTTTCTACCAAGTACGGTAGCGAATATCATTTCAATATCCTTCCAGAAGGAGTAATGGCGATAGTAATAGCAGTTGAGGCGAACCTTATCAGGATATATCACCTTGTCATTATACTTAGTAGCAATATCTTGCATAGGGCGAGTATCCCCTTCTGCCTGTTTCTTTGCCACATACTCAGAAATCATTTCATCCTCCAGGCGATACTTTAAAGTCGCAGGACCAGTGATGCCAGGACGAAGCTTCAGCACATCCCTATCATCGCCCTCCAACTTATCAGCATAACCAGGAACATCAGGACGTGGTCCCACAAAACTCATGTTACCAATCAACACGTCCCAAAGTTCAGGCAACTCATCAATCTTATAATGCCGAAGCTTCGCACCAAATGGAGTTATTCTACTATCACCCGCTACCGATACCGATGAACCATTATGACTCACCACCATCGAGCGGAACTTATGGCACTTAAACAACTTACCACCCTTTCCCACTCTCTTCTGAACAAAGAAAGCCGAACCTCCTGGCATCTTTTTATGAATAAGAAAAGCCACAAGCGGAAATATCCACCATATCAAAAGCAAGCCACAAAGGGATGCTACTATATCAAATAATCTTTTGAAAAGCATATAGTTTTATTTATTTAAAAACGTATAAAAGTTTATCCCCCCAAAAAAGAAAATAGCGAATTCTCGAAGATTTCTAAACCCACATTATCAGAAAACAATCTTCCGTCTTCTTTCAACTACTTCAGCCAACTCTTTTCTAGACTAAAATTTAAACTTAGTCAAAGGATAGAACTTAGCATGACTGCTATCAATCAGAACACTTTCACTGATATTCTCCAACATTTCAGAAGCTTCCAACATCTCATAAAAGACATACTCACCTTTTTTATTCTTACCATATGGTGAAATAGCATCATAAAAGAGTAAAGCTAACTCCTCATCAGATAACTGAGACTGCAACAAATTAATATAGCGTTGCTTCTTAATGATATTCCCATCCTGCTCCTTAACGAACTTAACAGTATTAAAAATATATCTGAAGAAATAACCTATATTACCCTCAGTAGAATCCACATACCCCTTATAATACAAGCCGATTTCATTCCTAGCAGCTTCAATAACGGAATCCAAAGGATTCTCTGTACTCAAATCCTCAAAGTACTTTTGTGCAACAGAAGACTTACTTAAGGAATGAGCATAATTAACAAAATTATAATAATATCCCTCAATAGATAAAACTTTGTGATTCTTCAAACTTTCAATAGTAGTTCTTCTAACATCAGAAAGAAGAGACATAATATTAAAAAAAGTCTCTTCAAAAGACACAATCTTTTGCGACTTCTCTGACAATTTAAACTGGTTACGCTGCTCTTTAAAGGTAATGAAAAGGAATAAGGTTGACGCAAAAGATAATAAAATACCAATTGTTCCAGTCATCATATCGCCAAAATTATCTTTCAATGGGTCTAACAAGAAAGAAAATATACCGACATAATCTTTACCAAGCCATAGAACTGCAAGAAATATGCCCAACAAAATAAAACATATTAAAAGCAAAGCATAGGAAGCATATAATAGAATCTTAGTTTGTTTCATTTTAAATCATATTGTTTTTTAATCAAAGATATCAATATCATGGCCTGCTTATTAATTGAATCATAAGTTGGATATCCATCGTCACCTTTGACTATTTTGTTTGTTATATCCATAGAGGTTCCTAATTTTGAAAATTGTCCTACAGATAGAGTACGCTCATGACCATCAATATTCATCGTCACAGAAATATCCTCAAAGTTTTGACCATCTATCTCATAAAACTGTGACTGTGCACTTCTAGACGAACGTAATTTGTCAAAGAGATTCTTTTGAAAAAGAACACTTTTGGCTTTAATAACGTAATCTACAGTATAATCTTTATTAGTAACATGATCTCCTGCTAACTTAGAAACATTAAAGCCAGCATTACTAATACTACGCAATGTAATTCGTTTAACTCCCTTCGATTTTTCCATCGCAGAATCTGCTAATTCAGAAATGCCTACAGGCTGAATCTTAAGAATGGCATCATTATCCTTTTGAGAATAAAAGTTGAGCAAGTTTCTCTGTATGATAGTAGCAATGCCACTAGAAGACATACTTTCAACAATAAGGAAGCCAACTACAGAATTTTCTGGTATATAAAATTTAAAAAAGAAAGGCTTTAATGGAGCATCCTCTTTCTTTTTAGTATAAAGATACTTACCATTGTTGGAATTTACAACTACTTCTGAAGTTCCTGATTCTCCATACATTATTACACCTTCAAGCATACGCCCAATTCGGGTCAAGCTAAAAGAGTCATCATCATTTAGTTGTATCTTCACAACTTTTTCCTCATCAACTTTTAGTATTTGATTTTTCTCGACTGTAGCTCCATCGCTCTTTTGAGTCATCTTACCTTTAAACTTCCAAGACTCAAACATATTTTCGATAATCGACAGCATATCTTGCTTAGCACCGAAATCTGATAATATATATTCTTTTTTGGTATCGAAGCGCTTCTGTAATCGAATACTATATAAATTTAATGCATAACTATTTGCCATATCTGTACTACGATTTTACAATAAAGATAGTATCTTCGTTTGATATATTACAAAAAGGATTTCTATAGAAATTGATAAACACTTTGCCTTCAAGAAGGAACTCGCCTAAAATCAATGACAACCGTTTACCGTCAAAATCAGTAAGAATGATGCCATTATAGATAGTATCTTCTTCTTTATCTAAAAGATGATTCTCATCAGCAAAATCAACCAAGAATTGACTTAACTCTGAAAAGGTAAACGACTTTCCTTTATGCTCTGAAATAAAAGTCTTTACTATATTTTTAACTTCCATATCAGAACACAATAACTTTAATGGTCTATTATCATAATAGTATCTCATAATTCTAATACATCAATTATCTAAATACCTTATAAGCAATCTTCTTCACCCATGGTGGTGAAACCAACATACAGAACATCATGTAACCAAATACAGTTGCTCCGAAGCCATAACCCAGGGTCTTGTTGATAATCTTACGATCATGCAACTGCTTCTTTGCAAACGCCCAACCATTACGTCTCTTTTTGAAAAGAGAATTTGTAAAGCGGAATCTAAGAACAACATCCTGCAAGTTGGCATGCTTAGTACCTTTACTCATGCCATCCAACCAAAGCATGGTATCCTGGTTCTGGCGATATTCTGGACGATATTTACAACCAGCTTTCTCAAAGAAGCTTTTTCTAAACAGAACTGCAGGATGGGCATGAGGATTTCTACGGGAGAAGAATTCATAGCATTCCCTTGGACCTTCCGGATAGACGATGGTCTTTCCTCTGCTATTACTATTCTCATCTATCTCCTCTATAGCTCCACCGACAACATCAATATCAGGATTTGTCTGCAAAAAAGCCATTTGCTTCTCTAAACGGTTTGGCATGGAAATATCATCCGCATCCATACGGGCAATATACTCATATCCTGCCTTAAAGCAAATATCCAACAAGTCATTTAGAACTATTGCGAGACCACGGTTTTCCTTAAACCACTCAACACTAATGCGTTCATCCTTTTCATACTCTTGCAAGCAAGCCTTTAAATCCTTCCCTACAGGACCATCCACCCCAACATAAAGGTGGATATTTCCATAAGTTTGATTCAAGATACTATCAAAGGACAATTTGATATAAGGAACCTTATCGTTCTTATATACTGGTAAAATTGTTGCTATTCTATCTTTCATTTTGTAATTTGACGATATAAATTCTGATATAAACTACTCATTTTTGAGGCACTAAAATTCTCATGTGCAGAATTATATGCCTCTTTACCTGCCAATTTATAATCACTTGAAACTAATTCTTGCATTTTAGCAACACAATCATCTAAGTTATTTAACATAAATGTTTTACCGATTTTAGTATTCGCCTCATAAACTTCAAGATGCTGTTCAATATCGGACAGGACAACAGGAAGTCCTGTTGCCATTGCTTCAAGCACACCATTTGGAAGTCCTTCCGATTTACTCGCAGATACATAAGCATCACCAGCCTTTAGATAACGGTTAACATTCATCACATTACCCATAAACTTGATATTACTAATGTTACCATACTTCACCTTTAACTCTTCCAATTGAGCTCCACCGCCAAGAACCAATAACTGAACATTATCATTAGGAAAAGCTTTCACGTAAGCATCAAGCATAAAATGCATGTTTTTGCGTTCAATCAACTGGCCTGTATATACATACAGGAAAGTATCTTCATCAATTCCCAACTCCTTTCTTATAGAAGCCTTCTCTTCTGGTGTTGATAAACAATATTGATCTACATCTACGCCATTACGGACAAAGTCATATTTCAATCCCAATTTATTTGCATACATTTTAGATAGACTTTCCGAACAGGCTACAGTTTTCTTTGTATGTTTCATTGCATAAATGTGCATTTTTGCCATAATTGTGCCTAAAAGTTTTCCAAATTTTGCAGGATAATCCTCATAAACATAATTGCGCAAAGTAATAATCTGATTGAAACATTTCATCCTACTAACCGCAAAATCAGGGAACACACCCAAAGAGTGGATTACATCAGGTTGAATCTCTTTTAAGACATTCTTTAATGTCTTTGTTCTACCCAACATCACATCAATCTTGCTTGTTGGAGCATAAAAATGCTTTACATAAGCATCATATAGTTTCTTTTGACTTAATTTTTTATCCTCTGGATACATCGTAACCAAAACAGGATCAAATTTATTTCTATCAAGATTCTTGATGATATTCAACATCTGCTGAACAGGACCGCTCTTTTTACAAGACGTCATCAAGAAAACAACTTTTAATTTATTATCCATTTTACACTACATTTTAACAATATACAAACCTCTATGTCCTTCAAAGACCGAATCAAAACAAACGGCCTTGCCATCCTGTCGCCAACGCGGATGAAGGTCACAACGAGTATCATTATCATATTTAAAAGGAGAAAAGACTTTAGCCAAGACCTTCACACTTTCACCAGTCATATCAGTATCAAGCCCTACCTTCACCTCTTGAATACGTGAACGGCTTGGATAGGTATCAAATACCACAAGGTTATTATTTACAGGACAATAGCTTGGGTGTCCATCGTTGCTTAACTGAGGCCAAATATGAGTCCATTCTTGTGTCTTGTCTTTCATCAGATAATATCCAGGACCAAATTCTTTTTTTCTTTCAAAGGCAATTATTTCCTCGTCATTCTTCCAATAGCAATGACTCACCATGTCGTCATCACTCAATACATACATGTCTGAACCATCGACATTACATGTTACTAAACGGGTATACTTCCTTTGCCCACAGAACCAACGATACAACACCATGAATCGCTTACCGTTAGGCGAAAGCATCAAATGGTTCACCTTATGCACACTTCCCTTCTCCTTCATTTCGTGTCGAGGTTCAAAGTTTGCGAAGTCAGTATACTTCAACAAATCTGTTGTTTTTCCCGTTTCAATGTCTATCTTCCATACGGCTGTAGCATTAGGCAAAGCCACACCCAATGTGTCCTCAGGCAATTCGGCATATCCATAACCTAATCGCAGACTATGCAGGCGAGAGAAATCCAGGCTCAAGCCTGTCTTGCCATCAGCAGAAACAGTATAACAAGGCATTGACAAAACTCGCTCTTCCATCGTTTCCACGTTAAGTATCACAGAGCAATACTTACCCTCACGCATATCATTATACAATATGCGAGACTTGAAATCCGGTCCCAACCATTGTGCCATACATCCTTGCTGCACATTCCAAGTGTGCGTAGTTGCTATATGCTTTATCTTATAGCCATCCTTTGTGTCAATAAGCAGGATATCTGCCGCACCCAAAGGGTCAGGCTCACTCCAAGTGTCCTTAGCCCTCATGCAAATCATATATCGCATAGATGCATCCCATGGCGACTTGTCATAGTAACCAAAGAAGTATTCATGTGATGGGTCGTCAGGTGACACCTTTATAATATTACCCTCAGACTTTATCTTCTTACTAACAGCATAACAACCCAACTGGTATGCACGCTTGATATATTTCTTAACACCAGGAACTTTGTTTAACTGGTAATTTATTTTCTGTTCTATGCTCATAAAAAATAATTTTCATAAATATTCTGCTATGATTATATCACTAAATATCTCGAAGACAGCTGCTTTTAATATACGACCAAACTTGTACATTACAAATAGTTACAGCTTCATGACAAAATTATGGTTCATAAGTGTCCCCCCAAAAATAAACTTTCCTCAATCAACATAGTAGTACATAGTTGTTTTTTGCATCTTGACATTTTTAGTGGACACTTATTACTTCACAACTACTTTACACACTTACCTTTATGTGTCATTTCAAATTTAATTTTAAAACGCCAATAAAAAGAAGATAATGTTTGTTTTATACGAGCAATAGTATGTGGAAAATAATTTGAACGTCTTTTTTCAACGACATTTTTAAATTGATATAAATCATATTTATTAGTATCAATACATCCATTAACCCAAATGCTATATAACTGTTCAACATAATTCTCTACATTATTATTGTCATAGAAAGCCAATTTTCTTTTCTGAATTTGTAATATAGAATCCATGCATTTATCAAATTCTTCTTTATTCGTAAATTTAAAATCTATATCTGGTATAGCTTTATGATAGCCATCATCGGACACGCACAAATGAGCCCCCATTGCATATGCATCATATGTACCCATTGCGCCTCCATCCATTCCCATATATAGATAATAATCTAGACTAGACAATTTTAATTGTTGGAAGAAATATTCATGAGGCATTTTTCTTGAGACACAATGCCATTCAAAAGAACAGTTATATGGAAGCAGTTGGTTCACAAATTTTCCCCAACCATGCCCAACAAAAACAAAATTTGCTAATTTTGCAATTTCATGTGAAGCACAATAATCAAGAAGCCAGTTCTCGTTTTTCCGATTATCAGGATAACAATTACTAAATATTCCTAATGAAATCGGTTTGATATAATTATTTCTGACAGCAAGATTTATACCAAAAACTTTATTTTGATCAAATCCTAATTCTTTTAAAAAACATGCATCTTCATCAGACATGGTTATATAAGAATCAAAAAAATCTTTTATTTTGCAAAGGTCATGCTCTTTAAAAGAATCATCCGTATGTGTTATAAATACAGAATTGACTTTTGCTTTTTTATAAGGAACAGCGATACGCCACCACATATGATAGACAATATCTTCTCCTTTATAATTTGCATAGTCACCTTTTCTAACAACCAATCCTCTTTTTGTTAACTCATTAGCTATATCATCTGCAATTATTTTTAGAATCCAATCATTACATCCTGTAGTATTGATATAAAAAGAAGGGCAAATCTTATTATTTTCCATAATCTCTAATGACTTTTGAAATAAATATTATCTGCTCTTCTGTCAGGCTACTTGAAGAAGGCAGATAAAAGCCATTCTCTGTCAGCCATTCACATACCGGATATTCGCCAGAGCAATCACATCCATAATCCATCATAGCTTTCTGCTTATGCATACCTGTGAAAAGAAGACGAGTATCAATTTCATTTTCTTTCAAATGAGCAATCAATTCATCCTTATGATGACCATATTTAGCAGGATCAATTACAATAGTATTCATCCAGCATACATCTATACAATCCTTATCTGGCTCCGACTGGAAAAGAATACCAGGAACATCAGACAAATACTTCTTATAGAGCTGATGATTACGGATGCGCATCTCCTTATAATCGTCAGCCTTCTCTACTTGGGCAAGTCCTATTGCAGCAACGACATTACTCATACGAAAATTGTAACCGATATCTTCATGCTGATAGTTACGAGGACCATCAAGAGGGAAACAAACATTCTTGAAATATCGAGCACGATCGTAGAATTCTTTATTATTGGTAACAACCATACCACCCTCACCAGTTGTTATATTCTTATTAGCAAAGAAGCTAAAAGCAGCAATATCAGAACTAGCACCTGCTTTAACCCCATGATAACTAGCACCATGAGCCTCAGCTGCATCCTCCAGAACATAAAGATTATATTTCTTGGCCAAAGCATGTATAGCATCCATATCACACATCTTACCGAAAATGTGGACAGGCATGATGGCTTTAGTTTTAGAAGTAATCTTTTCTTCTATCTTCTTCACATCAATATTCCAAGTATCTTTATCTGCATCGACAAATACTGGCTTAGCACCTGTATAACATACAGCAAACGCAGAAGCAATCATCGTGAATGTAGGAACAATAACCTCGTCACCTTTACCAATTCCCAATCCAATGAGAGCAAGATGAAGAGCTATAGTACCATTACATACAGCAATACCATACTTACAACCACAATATTCAGCGAATTGGTTTTCAAACTCCGTTACATATTTTCCAGAAGATGATATCCAGCCAGTGGAAACAGCTTCTGTTACGTATTTCAATTCATTACCAGCGAGCATAGGCTCACAAACAGGAATAAATGCCATAATATTCTTTATTTTAAAATTACTTTATCGTCTTCAATTGGCTCAAAACGAACCTTGTCCATAGCACCAGCATAAGGACCTTGCTTAATTTCTATCATCTCGGAAGGTTGTATCATCTTGAATCCATGACCTCCTGCTGCAAGAAGAATGATATCACCTTTATATATGATACGTGACTCCAGATACTTTTGTTCCTGCGTATAGAAATCCACACGTACAACACCACTCTTTACCACAAGAGTTTCCTGGGTAAAATCTACAGTTCTTGGAACTCTATTATGAACATGCGGTGCTATAACATAATCTTTTTCACGGTTCATATAACCTAACTGATGAGGATAATCATCAGGAGTGATAAAAGTTATTCCAGTTGCATGATAATTATCACGAATGATGATACTCAACAATTCCTCACCATTATATATACGTTCTATATTTTCCATAATTTAAAAAGGCAAAATATAATCTTGATATTTGCTATAGTTTTCAGCAGTAATTTCTTTAATTACCTTGGCAGGAATGCCACCAACTATAACATTTGATGGAATATTTTTTTGTACTACAGAATTAGGGGCTATAATAACATTATCACCAATAAAAATCTTTCCCACTATTTTAACACCAGGTCCTATCCATACATTACTACCGATAGTTGGAACTCCTTCTGGAGTAGAACCTACGACAAGTCCTGGGTATAATTTACAATTATCACCTAATCTAGCTTGTGCATTAATAACAATACCACCAGAATAATGATAAAGTATCAAGTTTTTGCCACATGTTCCAGGTGGAATCTGATAACCCAATTTATATGACAATCGGGTCTTATGATAATAATGATACAACCAAAACAATTTGGAAATTTTGCCCCCCCCGTATCTGATAGAATTCCAAGTATCTCAGGTGTCTGAGATACTTGGTAATCAAATATACAGGTCGTTGAAAAAAGCTATCAACAAGAGCACTAGATAAGCCTTTACCGTTCATTCTTCGCTCAACATTGATTACTTCTTTCAACTCCTTCTTCGTACTAAAAATCATATTTAATGAGTTTTTACATAATCAATATCATGTTTTACCATGATACTTACCAACTCCTCAAAAGATGTCTTTCTCGGATTCCAACCTAACAAAGTTTTAGCCTTTGTAGGATCACCAAGCAACTGATCAACCTCGCAAGGACGGAAGAATTTAGGATCTACAGCAACTAAAGTCTTACCAATAAACTCCTTAGGACCACCAACGCAGACACCCTTCTCCTCGACACCTTTACCTTCAAACTTAATCTCTATGCCAGCAGCCTTAAAAGCATGATAAGCAAAGTCACGAACTGTATGATATTCACCAGTTGCAATAACAAAATCCTCAGGTGTTGGATGCTGCAAAATAAGCCACATACACTCTACATAATCCTTTGCATATCCCCAATCACGCAAAGAATTTAAATTACCAAGATAAACACAATCCTTTTGACCTGCAAGAATACGAGCAACGCCCAAAGTTATCTTACGTGTTACAAAGTTTTCACCTCTGCGCTCAGACTCATGATTAAAAAGAATACCATTAACAGCATACATACCATAAGACTCACGATAGTTCTTAGTAATCCAAAAACCATACTGTTTAGCAACTCCATATGGAGAACGTGGATAAAAAGGTGTAGTCTCCTTCTGTGGCACCTCTTGAACCTTACCAAACAACTCAGATGTTGATGCCTGATAAATTCTGCAAGTTTTTTCCATACCTAAAATACGCACAGCCTCCAACAATCGTAAGGTTCCTACAGCATCAGTCTCTGCAGTATATTCAGGGACATCAAAAGATACCTGAACATGAGACTGAGCTGCCAAATTGTAAATCTCATCAGGCTTTACCAACATCAAAATACGCTCAATAGAAGATGAGTCTGTCATATCACCATAGTGAAGTTTCAAGTGACCTTCCTTTCTTGAATCCTTCAGAACCTCTTTCAAATAAAGAGGTTCGATACGCTCTCTATTAAAAGTAGAAGCACGACGAACAATGCCATGAACTTCATAGCCTTTTTCTATTAAAAACTCTGCAAGATAAGAACCGTCTTGACCGGTAATGCCTGTAATCAAAGCTTTTTTCATAATTCTTGTATTTAAAAATTTATATTTATTATTTTACTGATTGGCGAATTGCATCTTTTGTACTCCACATAGGTTGCCAGCCCAGGGATTTTAATTTTGTCACATCATAGCGATAACGAGAAACGTCACCTACCCATGTAGAAGAACTATCGCTAAATATTATTTTTGTGCTGAGTTTCAGCTCATAGAGTATTATTTCAGCAACCTCTTTCATTGTTATTTGCTCCTCATTTCCCACCTGAATTACATTATATGCATCATTTAAATTATTATATGCAAATATAATTCCTTCTACAGCGTCTGATACATGGATAAAAGGCTTTGCTTGCGTTCCATCACCCAACAAATGAAGTTCTTTCTTATTCAAAAGAAGTTTTTCTTTAATATCATGCACAATACCATGTGTTGCATCAGGACCAACAACATTACCTAAACGGAACACCCACATCTGAATGCCATACATTGATGAGTATGCACTAGCAAAAGCCTCGCCTGCAAGTTTAGCTGCACCATAAAAAGAAATTGGCTGAAGATGAGCTGTTGTTTCTCTCATAACCTCATCCATAACACCATACACGGTAGAACTAGACAAATAGGCGAACTTTTTAATTCCGAATTTTGATACATATCCAAGAACCTCTAAGGTTGAAGATAAAGTTTCACGAATATCAAGTAATGGTGAATAACCACCATTATATACACTTGTATTTGCAATAAGTTGAAAAACCAAGTCAAACTGATTATGCTTGAAAATTGATTCCATCTTCACAACATCAAACACATCCGCTTCGACAAAAACAAAATCATCTTTAACGAGTAAATCTTTAATTAAATCAAGATTCCCCTGAGAAAGATTATCAACAGCAACAACTTTATTGCCCTCATCTAGTAACTTTCTAGATAAATGAGACCCAATAAAGCCAGCTCCACCTGTAATAAGAATATTCATTATTTTACTTTTTATAATTGACTTAAAATGTTATTTTATATTTTCCTGAAGAAAATCTTTTATTCTCTGCTCCTCTTTCAATGAGCAGACAAGCAGTTGTCCATTCTTCTCAACTACGATATAGCCATCCAAGCCTTGAACTACCACCTTGCTTTCATCGGCTGCATGAACCACGCAGTTCTTGCATTCATACAAGCGGATGTCCTTGCCTACCTTGGCATTGCCTGCCTCATCTTGTGGAAGTAAGGTACGGAGGCTACCCCAGCTGCCTAAGTCGCTCCAACCGAACTCGGCAGGCAAGGTATAGATTTCCTTCGACTTCTCCATCACAGCATAGTCGATGCTGATCTTCTCGCAGGTTGGGAAGAGTTTGCCGACTACCTCTTTTTCATGTTCGTTATAGAAAGAAGGTGCCATCTCGTCCATGATGTTGGCAAGGTTTGGCTGGAAGGTTCGGATTGCCTTGCTGATGGTATCGATGTTCCATACAAAGATTCCGGCATTCCAATAGTAATTGCCAGCAGCAAGGTATTGCTCGGCTGTCTCCAGGTTTGGCTTTTCCTTGAAAGCCTCTACCTTGTAGATTTCATCTACGGATGTTGGCTCTGCTGCAGCGATATAGCCATAACCAGTTTCTGGGCGGCTTGGCTTAATACCGATGGTAACGATGGCGTTCTTATCAGAAGTATAGTTCAATGCCTTGCTGAGCACTCGCTGATACTCCGAGGTATTAATGACCAGGGCATCGGATGGTGTCACCACAATGTTGGCATCAGGATGCTTCTTCTGGATCTTCCAGCAGGCATAAGCAATACATGGAGCGGTATTGCGAGCCTCCGGTTCTGATAATATGTTATCTACTGGCATGTCAGGGATTTGCTCCTTGACAATGCTGATGTATTTCTCGTTTGTCACTACCCACATGTTCTCGACAGGACAGATTGGCTTCAATCTACCTACTGTCAATTGTATGAGGGAACGACCAACACCCATCACATCAATGAACTGCTTAGGGTAATCGGGGGTTGACATTGGCCAGAAGCGGCTACCAACACCGCCGGCCATGATTATAATTTGAATATTTTCATACATAATAAATTTAATCTAAATATCTAATAGATAGTACAAATCTGTTATATAATAAGCAATATTTCATTATTATATACATATATATAAACAACTTATTCAAAATAATTAGTTGAAAAAGAATTTATATGGTCCCAATTGCATTGGGTCAGAATATAAAGTTAATAAAAGATATCCAAAATATATAGAATAAACGATAAAATAACTAAATATCATGGCTTTAGTTTTAGGATACATCTTAGATATTGCAATAGGAATTACTAATAATTCAAAGAAAGTTAACCCCTGAGTTGCTCTAACTGATATTGCTAATAAAGGGGAAATTATAGCCAATAAAACTAAGCCCCAAAAATACATCAACGAATATTTATAATATTTCGTTTTATAAGTTACTTTCAAAACTAAAGAACAAACAATAGAAGGTAAAAATAGCAGAGGGATTAACCCGATTAGATTATATCCAGAATCGTATTTATCATTCTGAAAATACCAAGAATAATCATGAATACCAAAATTTAACTCAACAAACTTTAATGCTGCAACAACAACAGATTTATCCAAAAAAGAAGAGAATACGAATGAATATATCAAACATACTAATAGTATTCGACTTGCAGTCCTTGGTTTTAATGAAATATATGTAAGAAAAACAAAAGGAACTACCAATCCTACAGAATTATGAATACCAAATGCAAAAATGAAAACAACTACTGATAAAAGTTTTTTCATACTCGATCTGTACTCTTGAAGAATATAATAAGCAAAAAAGAACAAAGAAGAAGCAGCTAATTGCCTAATTGCATTTAGACTGTCTAAAAAATAAATATTATTACCAATTATAAATAAGAGTATTCCATATTTTAACTTGCATTTCAAAACTCTATTAAGTACAAAAAACGTAGGTATATATGTAATTAAAGCAAAAAACGTAAAATAACTCGTATATGACAAGCCTAGATTTGCATTTAATTGCATCAAGAAAATTGACACTAACTCCGTTGGATGCGAAGTAAAGAAACCACCTGTTGCACCTGAAGCATATTTAATAGAATCTGTACCAACAGATTCATGTCTCAAAGCCGTAAGCGTAATCATAAGCAATATAATTAGCTTACATAGAATTTTGTTGATTCTATTCGCTTTTAAGATACAATTAAATACAGAAATTAAGAATGGTATCCAATAATATATCATATTACTTCCAAAATAAAATATAACGTATGACTAATTTAACAATGAGCTTTAAAAAATCAACTTGAATAAAATCTTCTCTTTTTATTATGTTTTGATTTTTTTCTAAATATTCAGTGCCTTTTCCCACATATTCAAAACTATCACACTCATCTATTTTTTGAGTAAGATGCTTTTTTACAATAGTCTCATCAAATCCGATACAATGTATACCGGAAGAATCCCACCCCATATTTCTCACTTTAGAAATTTTAGGCATTACTTGATACATATCTTCATTAATCATATATAATGTATAGAAATTATCTGCAATTTTATAATTCTTTTTATAAGACAAAAACAACAAATTTCCAACTCTTTGACTAGAAACGCGCCATATTTTAATCAATTTTATAGGATTAAAAACTATTTTCCTTAGATAATTAACATCACAATTTAAGACCTTTTCAAATTTACTTTTCCAAACAGCATGCCCCCAAGCATTATAATCAGCATGTTGGAAAAAGAAATTATTATCCTTAAATTTAAGGTTATAAAAAAAAGAATAACCACAAATTGATAAAACAGATTTATCATTTTCAAATTTATTTAATCCTTTATTTAAAAAGTCTATAAAATTTGGTGAAAAGATATTATCATCTTCTGAAACAATCCACCTATCATAATTTTTTTTCACTATATTAAGAAGAAAACGATAATTAGAATTTTCTCCTTTTATGCCCAAATTATGCTTTTGATAATAAACAGTAAATGCTTTAAACTTAAATTGAGCATTTTTTAAATAATTACAAATTTGTTTATGACCTTCAATATATTTTTCTGAAGGTGGATAATCTACCGATACAAAAACTTCAGTATTTTCTGCATTATGATTATTATTTAAAGATTCCAAACATGCTTTCAGATGATCACATCTATTCAATGTAGGAATTATAATTGGTGCAAAATTCATATTTTTATCTGTTTTTAAAAATTATTTTTTTTATTTCTTTATATTCATACGAATTAAATAATTCTCCCAACACTAATATTAATACTAGCCCTACAAATAGCTGTAATGGTAATATTATCCAATAACTTATAGGAATGTATTTGATAAAATATACAATTAGAGCCACGAAAGAAGCAAATAAATATGAATGCATCACATCTTTTATTTGCTCTAAAGAGGTGTAGCCAATAAATTTACCGGTATACCAAGAATTTAAAAAAAATGATAATATTCCAACGAAAATGGTGGCTATAAGCATTGAATAAATATCAAAAAAAACGCCAAAACAAATTGGGATAATTGCAATAATCTTCTTGATTATTTCAAGATATAGAAAAATATCACTTCTTCCCTCAACTTGCAACATATTTAAATTAATTGCATGAAGAGGATAAAAAGACATAGATATGCATATAAAAGGGAGATATGAAGCTGCTTCATGCCATCTAGGACCAATTAAGCAGTAAATTAATGGTTCAGAAATAGCCCCTAGTATTATTAAACATATACATGTAACAAACATTGTAAGTTTAATTACTTTTCGATATCCTTTCAATAATTTTTCTTTATCATCTTGCATTTCGGATAATACAGGAAAACTAACTCTTTGAATAATTGAAGTCAAATTTGAAGAAAATATATTAGCATATTCTTTTGACCTAGTATATTGACCTAAAGTCGCTGGACTATAAAATCTACCAACAACAACTTGGTACAATTGATTCCATATATTATTCAGTATACCACTTAATAAAATTTTCCAACCGAATCCCCACATATACTTAAAGCTGTCCGTAAAGAATGTAAATTTCGGCCACCATTTATTTAAGAACCACAAACATAAAGTATATAGTAATTGTTTAGAGAGTTGCTGAGCAACCAACGACCATACACCATAACCCATAAACGCCATTGCAATACCTATCACGCCACTAATTATAGCTGAAACCAAAGATGCCTTTGTCTTGGTTTTAAAATCAATTTTCTTGGTTAAAATCGTAACTTGTGTGATAGATAATGCATTGAAAAATATTACCAATCCAGTAGCCCTAACTAATGCAGTTAATTCTTCTCTATGAAAGAAATCAGAAACAAACGGTGCACATATAAAAAGAAAAACATACAATACGATGCTAATTGCCATATTGGTTATAAACATTGTGTTGTAATCCTCATCTGTCACGTCTTTCTTTCGTATTAAGGCATTACTAAATCCACTGTCAACAATGCCGTTGAGGATAGTTGTAAAGATTAAGCAAATACCTATTAATCCATATTCATCAGGAGAGAGAAGTCGAGCCAAAACCAAACCAACAATGAAAGTTACTCCCTGCCCAAGAAAGGCATCGGCAGCACTCCATCCTACTCCTTTTATCGTTTTATTCTTTAATGATTCTTGTTGCATATTAAAAACTATTGCTACTTACGCAGTCTATCATTCAATTTTTATGTAGTGAAAAGCACACAACTAATGCTAGACTCCATTATTTTACAATATATTCTAGCATAGAGCTAAATAATAATCTAAAATCAGTTACTTCATGCGCTTCACCTAAAATATAAGCATCTGGATTGCCACCCAAACCAGTTTTGGGATCAATAAAAACTTTTTTCAAATCAAGGCGCGAACCTTCTCCTTTTACATAGATAGAAACCATAAAATCATCAGAATTATCATTCAATAACAACATAATCGGTGCTACATATTTATAAAAATCATACTCATCTACATAAAATAAGTTGGCACCTACCTTTATTATCTCGTCATCCCCTATCTTTAGACGACGCATTATAGATAACAACTTTAAAATTGTAATGTCTAGCTCTATCTCCTGCTCCTTCGCTTTATACTTCGGAACATTCACCACTTGAGATGATATATCAAATGCTTGAATGCATTCTCTAATAGTTTTGCTTTCCAGCATCTCTTCTGTAACCATCGCCTCTATAAGTTTTCGAGAACAGGTAATTTTTCTCTCTAAGTAGTCATAGATAAAATTCTTTCGTATTTCACGAATAGAGTAATTGTAAGGAGCACTAGAAAGAAACTTTCCTATGTATCCATTGAAGTCTGTTTGCTCACCATAGAAATGTTTAAAAATCTTGCGTATATTAGAAAAATCAGCAACAAAAACAACATTGTCAAAACCAAACTTATTCCCAACCAAAGTTTCATTAGGCTTATTCATAAGTTTATAACAGTAATCGATATGAGCGGAGAAAATGTTGAGAATCCTAAATAAATGAGCTGGATCTAATCTGTCTAAATCCTCCACAATCAATACTACTCGTTTTTCTTTGTCCGCTTGTTGAGATTTCTCTTTAATTTTTTGTATAGCCTGTTTTATTAAAGAAGTTACTAAATCCTCTTCATATACAGGGGTAGATTCTGCAACATCTAAGAATTTAGTCAGTATATCATCTTTCTCAACTAACTGTCTTTTATAATCATCAAATTGCTTCTTTATAGATTTAAAGACTTCTTTTCTTTTTAGCGCAGCAGTTACTACAGGAACATATTCTGCAGGCAAAGCTACAGAAGCCATGTAAGGCAACAACTCTAAAAGAAATGATTTGTATTTATTCTGAATGAAGCCCCATAAAGCCAACTCATCACTAATTTGGATACTAGAATCTTCAAAAAAGCCTTGAACGATGAGTTGAAACAGAACATCCCTTTTTATCAGATTAAAAATATCTTCGTTATTTGCAACTTGATAATTAACCGGATAAAGAGTTATAAAGACAAAACGCTCAGCATTCCTCTTCTTAAACTTATCAAGAAAATAACTTTTTCCATCTCCAAACTTAGAAGATAAGAAAGTTCTTGGATTCGCAAGGATATGATTTCCAAACTCATCCAGTTGCTTATCTATAGGTATTTTAATATCTTCCATCTGTTTATTCTTCGATTAATGATTTTACCTTGGAGTAGGTTTCTGTAACCAAAATCCTCTTCAATGAAGTTTCTATTTTATTGAGCATTCCTCCTTTTTCTTTAGAAGAAATCTGCATAGTATTAAAGTATACCATTACTCCTTGATAGTCCTCTTCTATATAGGCAATTGAATCCAAATTAATAAAAATTGGAGAGTTATTATACGTATGTAATTCTATAAACCTGGGCATAATATATATATGAAATTAAAATCTATCCAACAATCAATAATTATAAACAGGATAATCTCATTAAAGTCCAATCGCCATCTACCATAAGATCTTTAAATCCTAAACGAAGATACAGATTATAGGCGCTCGTATTTTCTTTTCTCACACGTAGAAAGATTTCTTTCAATTTTAAGACTTTTACTGCATAATCCAATATAAGCAAAGATGCCTTTTTTGCAACACCCTTTCCCCAATAGTTTTTGTTACCAATAAAAATATGATAATGAGCTTTACCTTCCTGAATATCAGTTAAGTAAATATTACCAACATAAACTTCATCTACCAATATTGCACAACGGTAGTCATTAGTATTAGCTATGACTTTACGAATCCATTCCAATTCATTATCTATTGTGATTTTGGTCTTATATGTATTACCAGTAAACTTAAACACTTCTGGATCATTACGCCACTTAACAGATGTATATGCATCCTCTTCTACCAATGGTCTAATTGTTACGTTCATATTTTAAAATTTGAATTATTCTTTCCATATCCTCTTTTCCATATCTTTGATCTATAGGTAAAGGAAGAATATGATTTGCCATCCAAGTTTCTAAAGAATTTTGACCAGCCCATTCATCTACATTTGGCCAGTATTTTGCTACAAAGACCATGTTCTCTATCAGTTTCTTACGAAGTTCCTGACCTTGCTCTGATTCAAATGGGAATATCATAGGAACTTCACCATAATTGAGTTGTCTGCCACCTAAATGTTTACACAAAAAATTATAATTATCCAAACGGCTTTGAGCAACAGTACCATAATCAATACCTTGCATCATTCGCTTGGTAAAGTTCGACATACAGCGAATTGGTATATGATGGAATTCCTTACTCGTTCTATGAAAATCATCATAACCTGCCTCAGGTGATAAGTCTATACGCTTCACCAAAGAATCCATACGGGTATATGATTCATCTTGCTCCAATTGGAAATCAGCAATTGCATCTGTATAAAGATAACCTCCATCGGGAACACCGAAAAATTTTCTACAACTATAAAAAGTATCAATCCCTTCTATAGGTCTTGAATAAAATGCCTGAGTATAATCAAGTATCAACTGCTTATCATACTTGCTTACAAGCTCCTTACAATAGTCATCGTGCAATCCCCAATAATTGGTGTACATCAGGGCTTCATTTTCGTAAAGGTTGATTTCGTCTACGATTTTATAGTTTTTATCTATACGATAAAACTCGTATGGGATTCCTAGCTTTACAATTGGTTCAACAGCAGAATCACAAGTAAAATAGGGAACATATACCTTTGCATATTTTCTACATCTCAAAATGTATTCCAAACAGAAACGACCGCTATTCAAAGCAATCGCTTCTGGATGAATTTCAGGAAAACGAGGAAGTTCCAGTTCAAAATAACCTCCAATTGGATTTATTGTTTCTTGCTCCATAAATTAGACTTTACGGAATCGAAGCAAGAAAACTAAATATGTTTAACCATTAATAACTTCTCGCCACGATCCTCTTGTTCTTCAAATCCTTGTTTCAAATAGAAACGATGAGCTTTGCCATTCTTCTTGTTTACCTCTAAAGCTATTGTTTCATATAACTTATCAGATTCACATGTATTGGAAGTTACATAATCTAACATCATACCTCCAATACCATGAGATTGATATTTTATATCTACACATATCAACGTAATATAGATTTGCTGATATGATGAGTTGAGATAATAAGCCATAAAACCTAAGATTTCATTCTCATTCATACAAACAATAAATTGTGCCTTATCGGAAAGTTTCCTGGCATAAGCCTTTATATCAAGAGATTCCGATAGGGGGGGGTAAACAAAGAAGATATTTTTCGAAGAGTTTCATATACAAACTCAAAAGAAAGTCTTCTCTTCTCTATCTTGATATTATCCATCGTTTATTTTTTATTTTGCTAATTGTATTTTTACCAATTCAGTATGTCTTGCAGAGAAATCCTCCATCTGTTCAACTGTATCGAAGTGAAGGAAGATGATTCCTAATGCTTTTCCTGCACCATCGAATACTTCTACAGGATCACCTTCTTTTTTATAGATTACCTGACGATAAACATTCTTGGCAATACTTTCATCGATTTCAATACCCTTAAAAGTTCCAGCTTCGTAGCTATGGAGTACATAGTGCATATAGCAACCAGGCAATGACTTTACTGGCTGCTCCAAGAACTCTGGCTTTTCTCCCATCGCTGCTTGAACATTAGCCTTCACTAAATCAATACCGTATGCATCACTCAGCTGAATTGGAATCATATTACCACCAGCACGAGGACCTAACTCCAAGAAATGAACGTTATCATTCTTATCAAGAATAATCTCGATATTTAACTCTCCAAATCTAATATCAAGTGCAGTTACAATTCGCTGTAATTCACTGTAAATGTTTGCCTTCTGCTTTTCTGAGGCACATAAAGGTTTTTTTTCCCCTATGGGAATTAATGGACTTTTCTGGGTATCTCTGAGGCACTCCATCTCTCCATAGAGAACAATCTTTCCATCCCAAACAAAGATGTCACCACCAACAACTGAAGGGAAACCTCTCTGTATATATTCCTCTACAAGCAGAACCTTATTTCTTGAATATGAATCAGCCCAAGCTATTGCCTTCTCCAAGCCATCCCAGTTTTTCAACATAGTTACACCTTTACTACCAGATGAATCTGTTGGTTTAACTACAACAGGGAAAGTAAAATTCTTCGCATTTTCCTTAATCTCATCCAATGAGGTTTCAGGATGAAAAGAATAAACCTTAGGACAAGCAAAACCATGGCTCTGCAAGAACTGACGCCAAGGATATTTCAATCCTAAAACCTCTACACTCTTGGCTGGATTAGTAGGAAGGCCTAAACGCTCTGCAACAATTGCTGCTGGAAGTGCAGCTGGATCTGAAGCATAAGCAAGAATACCATCAACCTGTTCGTCCTTCGCTATTTGATAAACAGCCTCAACATCTGTAGTACTTGCATTATAATATTTATCTGCAACATACTGGCCCGGATTATCAGGCAGATAATCACACAAGACTGTATAATAGCCAAGTTCTTTAGCTGTCTTAATGGCAATGACTTGTTGGGCAGAACCACCCAATAAGAGTATTTTCTTTTGTGACATTGTTTCTATTTATTTTAAGATACAATCCAATGTTCTCTGAATATCCTCTTCACTCAATGCGTGATGCATTGGCAAACAAATTACACTATCTGCCATCTTATGAGCATTTGGTAAATTAGTTGGATCAGCACTCTCCAAACCACGATAGGTAGAGAACTCACTAATCAATGGATAGAAGTAGCGACGACCTAAAACATTCTGTGACTTCATCTTTGCATAAAGTTCATCACGAGTCATACCATACTTCTGTGCATCAATGAAGATTGGGAAGTAACTATAGTTATGACGAACACCAGGCATGTCATCGAAGAAGGTAATGCCTTCAACATTGCGCAAAGCCTCACGATACTTGATAGCAACCTGATGACGAGCCTCAATAGCAGCATCCACCTGCTTCAAGTTCAACAATCCATACGCACTACGCATCTCATCCATCTTACTATTGATACCAGGACCTACAACCTCGGTTTCTCCTGCAAAGCCGAAGTTCTTCAAGTAATCAATACGCTTCTTGGTCTTCTCATCGTGCATAATCATTGCACCACCTTCGATAGTGTTATATACCTTAGTTGCATGGAAACTCAAAGTACTCATATCACCAGCATTCAAGATGCTCTCTCCATTTACTTCTACTCCGAAAGCATGAGCTGCATCATAAATAACCTTCAAGCCATACTTATCTGCAATATCCTGGATTGCCTTGGTATCGCAAGGTTTTCCATACACATGTACAGGCATAATGGCGGTAGTCTTAGGAGTAATGGCAGCCTCAATCTTGTTTGGATCAAGATTACCCGTTGCAGGGTCAATGTCAACGAATACTGGCTTGCAACCATTCCACCAAATGCTATGAGTAGTAGCTACGAAGCTATATGGGGTTGTGATGACCTCACCTGTTACACGAAGTGCCTGCAATGCTGTAAGCAATGGCAAGGTACCATTGGTAAAGAGACTCACGTATGGAACTTTGAGATACTCGGCAAGAGCAGCCTCTAGTTTCTTATGATAATCACCATTATTTGTTATCCACTTGCTGTCCCAGATTTTCTGGAGTTCAGCATGAAAATCATCCAAGTTTGGCAGTAACGGAGAGGTTACTGTTATCAATTTCTTATCCATAAGATATATGATTTTTATGTCTTCTGTCTTATATTTGGAGAACAGAAAGACAATTGTTTAAAATTCTAAGTTTTGCTTTAATGTGTCCTTGCTTTCATTAAGTATAGAAAGCAAATATCTTCCATAATCGTTCTTCAACATAGGTTGAGCATTTTCTCTGAGTTGCTCTGCAGAAATCCAACCCTGACGGTATGCGATACCTTCCAAGCAAGCCACCTTCAAGCCCTGGCGCTTCTCCAGGACCTCAATAAAGGTTGATGCCTCAGAAAGGGAATCATGGGTTCCAGTATCAAGCCAGGCAAAGCCTCTAGCCATAGTCTGAACCTTCAGCTGCTTATCCTTCAAGAACTCCTGGTTTACGGTGGTGATTTCCAACTCACCACGAGCGGATGGTTTGATATGCTTAGCTACATCTACCACCTTGTTAGGATAGAAGTATAAGCCAACTACAGCATAATTGCTCTTTGGATGCTGAGGCTTCTCTTCGATACTCAGGCAATTGCCTTGCTCATCAAACTCTGCAACTCCATATCGCTCCGGATCACTTACCCGATAGCCAAAAACGGTAGCCTTGTTATTCAGTTCAGCATCTACTACTGCTTGATGCAGCATTTGATTTAATCCTGCTCCATAGAAGATGTTATCGCCTAATACAAGGCAAGCGGAATCATTACCAATGAATTTCTCACCGATAATGAAGGCTTGGGCTAAGCCATCTGGTGATGGCTGCTCTGCATACTCAAACTTCACACCTAACTGGCTTCCATCGCCTAAAAGGCGCTTGAAACCTGGCAAGTCGAATGGGGTTGATATAATGAGTATATCACGGATACCAGCTAACATCAAAACCGAGATAGGATAATATATCATCGGTTTATCAAAGATTGGAATCAACTGCTTGCTGATACCTTTCGTGATGGGGTACAAGCGTGTTCCGCTACCACCTGCTAATACAATTCCTTTCATGGCTTTATATCTTTGTTTTAACTTTATATCGTTATTTAAAAGGTAGGCTCCACACCAAAAGCGAAAAGTAGCTCATAAAAAATGCTAGTGGTGCTTCGCCTACCAAATAATATCCTTATTTTAAATTCCGCCGTTCTATTGAATTATCATCTGCTCTGATACCTTTTCTCATTTATAGAGGTCAGATAGTTCATGGAAGGAAATATACCTTCTGAAGATTGAACCAGCATATTTTCGAGTTTCATGAAAAAGATATGTGATTGCGTTATCTTCGCCCTATCTAATTCTGCTTTAATTACTTAACTTTTTTACAAATAATATTTCTGAAACCATTCGGCAAATGCACGTAATCCCTCACGTAAAGAAGTTGATGGCTTGTAACCAAAATCTTCTTCCAAAGGTGTTGTATCCGCATAAGTAACAGGTACATCACCTGGTTGCATTGGAACTAATTCCTTATGTGCCTCAAAGTCATAATCTTTAGGTAAGACACCTGCACGAATCAACTCCTCCTGCAGGATGCTCACAAACTCCAGCAGATTCTCAGGATGAGAGTTGCCGATATTGTATACCTTATATGGAGGGATAGGTAAACCATCCTCACCATTATGCTTCTCTGGGGCATGCTGCATTACTCTTACGATACCCTCAACTATATCATCTACATAAGTAAAGTCACGCTTGCAGTTACCATAGTTGAAAATCTTGATGGTTTCGCCCTTCACCAGCTTATTGGTAAATCCAAAGTATGCCATATCAGGTCTTCCTGCAGGACCATATACTGTGAAGAATCTCAAGCCCGTACTTGGAATATTATAGAGTTTAGAATATGCATGAGCCATCAGCTCATTACTCTTCTTGGTTGCAGCATATAGACTTACAGGATTATCCACCTTGTCGTCAGTTGAATATGGAACCTTTTTGTTGCTTCCATAAACTGAAGAAGAAGAGGCATATACAAGATGCTCAACCTCGTGATGACGACAAGCCTCCAAGATGTTATAGAAGCCAATAAGGTTGCTTTGGATATAAGCATCAGGATTAGTAATACTATAACGTACACCTGCCTGGGCAGCAAGGTTGACAACCACAGAAATCTGGTTATCAGAGAAAATTTTCTCGATAGCCTCCTTATTGGCAATAGAGTCATGAACAAACGTCCAATCTTTACCCATTGCATCAATTTTCTTCAGACGCTCAAACTTGATGTTTACATCATAGTAATCTGTAATACTATCAATGCCTATCACCTTGATGTTCTCCACATCATTAAACAAACGCTTTACAAGATTGCTGCCAATAAATCCAGCCGCACCTGTAACAAGGATTGTCTTACCTGTTAAATCTATATTATAACTTACCATAATCTTAATCTCTTCTAAAAATATCTCTAGTATATACCTTCTCCTTTACATCATCCAGGCAGGCATCATAGCGGTTGGCGATAATTGCCTGACTCTGCTTCTTGAAGGTATCCATATCATTTACTACCTTGCTACCAAAGAATGTAGTTCCATCTTCCAATGTTGGCTCATAGATGACTACCTCTGCCCCCTTTGCCTTGATACGTTTCATGATGCCCTGGATGGCTGACTGGCGGAAGTTATCGCTGTTTGACTTCATCGTCAGGCGATAAACACCAATCACACAGTTGTGCTCTTTGCTGGCATCGAAAGTACTATTCTCGTTATAATAGCCTGCCTTCTGGAGTACGGCATCAGCGATATAGTCCTTACGGGTACGGTTACTCTCTACGATAGCCTCTATCAAGTTCTCAGGTACATCGGCATAGTTTGCCAGGAGCTGCTTGGTATCCTTTGGCAGGCAATAACCACCATAGCCGAAACTTGGATTGTTGTAATGGGTGCCGATTCGTGGGTCAAGACCTACACCATCGATGATTGCCTTGGTATCGAGTCCCTTTACTTCTGCGTATGTATCCAACTCATTGAAGTAGCTTACTCGGAGTGCCAGATAGGTATTGGCGAAGAGCTTAACCGCCTCGGCTTCCTTCATACCCATGAAGAGGGTATCGATGTTTTCCTTGATGGCACCTTCCTGAAGCAGAGCGGCGAAGGTCTTGGCTGCTTCCTTCAACATCTCGACATTGGTTACAGACTCGATTGCCTCGTTCTCCTCTGCGAACTCAGGGCGCTCGATAATCTTTGGATAGCCTACGATAATACGGCTTGGGTAAAGGTTATCATAGAGAGCCTTGCTCTCACGAAGGAACTCAGGAGAGAAAAGGAGGTTGAACTTCTTCACGCCCTTCTTGGCATACTTCAAATAGAGGCTGCGGGTGTAACCTACTGGGATGGTGCTCTTAATGACCATCACAGCATCTGGGTTTACCTCCAGAACCAGGTCAATGACTTCTTCTACATGGGTTGTATCGAAGTAGTTCTTCACTGGGTCGTAGTTGGTTGGTGCTGCAATCACTACGAAGTCTGCATCCTTATAGGCAGACTTGCCGTCAAGGGTTGCCACGAGGTTCAATGGCTTTTCTGCCAAATACTTTTCAATGTAATCGTCCTGGATTGGAGAAATCTTATTATTGAGTTTCTCCACCTTCTCTGGGATTACATCTACTGCTGTTACATGATGGTGCTGAGACAATAGCGTTGCTATGCTCAGACCTACGTAGCCGGTACCGGCTACTGCTACTTTTATATTCTTAAAATCATTCATAATGATATTGTGTTTTTATATTTTTTAGTTCTTAAAATTCAAGAAGATTTTTCGAAGCTTGCCTTGTAGCCGCCTTCCATCGAGCAGGGATTGTCGGGATAGGACTTGTGATACTCCTCTTCCATGTTGTCCAGTTTGTCCATTATCTGCATCACCTGGTCTCGGCCAGCCACCTTGAGGGTGCGTATCACATTAATACTGCCGCCGAGGAGGTGAACAACTGGGTGAACACTTGCCCCAAGCATTCACCTTTTCGGGTCAGGGGTGAACCCTAGTAAAAAGAACTTTGTATATACAGCGCATGCTAGAAATATAAGAGTCTCTATTATAATGGGTTATAGGGTGTTTTTAACACCTTATTAACGCTAAAGGTTGGCATCGGGGTACACCCTTCACCGACTTCATCGCCAAGTGTTCACCCACACTCTTTCTTAGAGAACGACTATCCCCTGCAGGATACCGCCCCGCCCTGCCCTTCTAGGGGTGGGTAGGGTAAGTAAGGCGTAAACAAGATAGTTACGATGGCTAAGTATTATGGTTACGATAGCTAAGTATCATACTTATGGAGCATAACCCTATCAGTGATAATCAGTGATAATCGGTGAGTATCGGTGGGATTATTTCTTCTTTCTGTTCTTCGCCACCTTCTGGGTGATGATTCTGCCTGGATGTTCTGTGTCCCATACCGCTGCACCTCCATGCTTGAAATAATCCCAGAGGATGATGAGGAGGGCTATGACGGAGAGAACACCAAAAAGTATTAATATGAGTAATAACATTTTGTTTTAATGTTTAATGTTAAATGTTGAATGTTTAATTATTGTCAAGCTCGGCGTACTTTGAGTGCTGGCTCTTGTACTCTGGTACGATCTCCTTCATCTTCTTCACGATTGCCATATCATCGTAGGTGAAGGAGAGCTGATAGAGGTCTTCCTCGTTCTTGCGAGCCAACTCGTATGGATACTCACGAACCTTGGCTACCATAATCTTTGGATGATGGGTTGGAATCGTAGCTTCCTTATCGTTCAGAACTTCCTCGAAGAGTTTCTCTCCATCTCGGAGTCCAACGTACTTGATGTCGATGCCATCTACTCCCGAAAGGGCTATCATACGCTTTGCCAAATCGGCGATGCGGACTGGCTTACCCATATCGAAGACGAAGATCTCGCCTCCCTTACCCATGGTTCCTGCCTCCAATACCAACTTGCATGCTTCTGGAATGAGCATGAAGAAACGGATGATGTCAGGATGGGTGACTGTGATAGGACCGCCCATCGCTATCTGCTTCTTGAAGATTGGAATAACAGAACCGTTACTTCCCAAGACATTGCCGAATCGTGTGGTAACGAACTGGGTAACGCCCTTTACCTCGCCATCAACAATCGCCTTGTTCAATGCCTGGCAATAAATCTCGCAGATTCGCTTGCTACAACCCATCACGTTGGTTGGGTTCACAGCCTTATCGGTAGAGATCATCACAAACTTCTTAGTACCGTACTTCACAGCCATATCGGCTATCACGCGCGTACCATATATATTATTCTGTACTGCCTCGGCTGGATTGTCCTCCATCATCGGTACATGCTTATAGGCTGCGGCATGGAAGACATAATCGGGATGATGCTCAGAGAAGATGCGCTCCATACGGGTGGCATTGGTAATGCTGGTTACGATGGTTTCGCAAGGGATATCGGCATAGTTCTTGTTCATGAAGAGGCGGACATCATGCATTGGGGTCTCAGCTTCATCAACGAGAATCAGGCGTTGTGGCTTATAGATGGCAATCTGCTTTACCATCTCGGAACCGATACTTCCGGCTGCTCCCGTAATCAGAATGGTGCGACCGCTGAGGAGTTTTCCTATCGCATTCATATCCACTTCGATTTTGTCTCGTGGAAGAAGGTCTTCGATATCCACCTCTCGCATCATCTGATGACGGAGGTTTGACTTGCCGTCCCAGCTCTGTGCTTTTGGCATCATCATAATCTTGATGCCTTCTGCAGTGAGCTTGTCGATCATATCCTGCTTCTCCAGGAACTTCTCTGTGACCAGAGGGCTTACGAAGAGGGTCTTGACATTCATCTTGCGCATGACGCCTATCAAAGTCTCATCATAGGGATAGACTTCGCAACCCAGCAGGAATCTGCCTACCATAGCGGTTTCTTCAGAAGTGAATCCTTTGACGACATACTGTGAAGGATGGTCGTTGCGCATGGACTTTGCCAGGGAGATACCACCTTCTCTTACTCCAAGGATGAAGACCGGCGTCTTGCTTTCGGCAGAGAAACTGGAATCGTACATATACTTCACGAGGATTCGCATGGTCCACATCTCTATCATGGATATGAAGAGCATAACGACAATGGATTCTGTGGTAATCTCGCAGAGGATATTTTCTGGCATCACCTGGAGAAGTACGCAATTCAAGATGAAACCGACAACGAGGGCACCGGATATGCGGAGCAGGTCAACGAATGACGAGAATCGCATGATGCCGGAATAGGTATGGAACATACGCATGCCTACCACGAAGAGTGGCAGGGAGCAGACGAACATGAGGAGGTAGTTCCAGAAGTTGCGTGCCAACACATCTCCACCCTCTGCGATATAGGTTGCTATCATACCCGCTATGACGATAGCAATGCTATCGAGGGCGAGAATGCACCAATATGGCAGGGTTGCCTTTGAAAAATACCAATTCGTCAATTTATTCGCAAAGAGGGATACTTTGAGTTTATATAGTATCCCAGAGTATGGCTTCTGACTAGAGCCATTCTGATTGTTTCTATCTCTCATAAATCTATTAAAAATTAATCTCTACTGAAAATGTCACGTATAAATGGCTTTTCTGCCAAATACTTTCCAATGTAATCACTCTGGATTGGAGAAATCTTATTGTTGATTTTATCCACTTTCTCAGGAATTACATCTACTGCTTACATGATGGTGCTGAGATAACAGGGTTGCTATGCTCAGACCTACGTAGCCGGTACCGGCTACTGCTACTTTTATATCTTTAAAATCATTCATCATGATATAGTGTTTTTATTTTTTCTTTTTTTCTAAAATCATCCCGTCCTTCTTTACCATTAAAGAAGGCTCCACCTCTCACCCCTGCCCTCTCTCCTCAGGAGCGAGGGAGGAAACCGCCCTACTCGGTGCTCAGAACCGCTACGCTATAAGGTTGGCGGACCATCAAAAGTCTACGCCATATTGTGCGGGATGGGACCGCCTTATTATAGTCCATTACCATAATTCGACCTTAACTGCTTAAAGATTTCCTCCAAACAATTAGTTATACTACTCGCATTTAATCTTTTCCACTCTCGTAATGTCTTCTCTACAAAAATTCATTTCATAGAGAGGAATTCCCTTTAACTTCAAGCGTTTCTTTAAAAACGCCTTTAACTTATTGTCAATGCGATACCCCATATACACAGCTGTTACTCGGAAGCCAGAAATTGTAAAGTAGTCGGAACGCTTATTATTCTGATAAAAGTCACGTTTATGCTTCGTGTAATATATTAAACGGGACTCTTCCTCATATTTCCAGCAATCAGCCTTTGCTAACAAAGCATTATCTAATGTGATATAACCACACATAGTTTTTCTATCACGATAACGGACCTTACACCATTTTAACAAATGATTCTCATCATTGTATTTTTCAAGAGTTTTTTCGGGAACTTCGTATTCGATACATAGACCTTTATGCATATCTGCATAATGCGACCACATCAACAAACTACAATCAGTTATATCAGACCCATGTACCATCCCCCACATTTTGTTTGTATTAGGCGTAGCTAAACATGACATTCTTATATTTGATCTGATTATTTTTCCTACAGAATCATATAGTTTCTTATCTTGCTTACAAGATGTTTCACGTTTTTGAATATTAATCCATGTACGCAATATAGGATCCATAGGATCATTAAAGTTGACAGGATTCGAAAAGGTAAGCGAATCACTTAGAATATCCTTAATAATCGGATTTGCTTCAAATGATTCACATCCTTCTATTACAGGTATAGAAGTAAATCTAAATACCTTATTAGCCTTTACATCATTATTCAATTGTTGAAGTTCGCCATAAAGCAACTCAATAAGGTGTTCTTGCATACTTCTCGAATTTCCATCCATTCCACTCTCTACGGCAATTTCCAAATGAGGAGAAGGATTTTCTGATTCATTGATCTTAAAAATATCCTTTAAATTCTTCATTTCTCTTTCCTTTTTATAACTTACCACTATAATAGCTATATGAGTAATCAGATCTATTTAGAAACATCTGCATCAAAGAACTTACAATCGTTTCTTCTGCTTCTGTTACTTTTGGTCCTAACATTACTTGAATTTTATTCAAACAATCCTCTTTTATCGGAACATCTATATATGGGAGCTTAGGACTAATATTATTGTTAAAGATATAATTAATATCTACCTCGTCATTATTTAAAGGAATCATTTGCAATAAGAAACGGCATTCTTGCTGGAAAGCCCAATCATTATTCTTATAAATGCCAATTTCTTTAAAATCTATGGCTTTTTGATTGACAAAGTCATGAAACACCCTTTTCTTTATAACACTAATATCATCAATATATTGAATGTCCCGTAATAAGCCACAACTTAAGATTGGCATAGCCATCATACGGTATACTGACCGAAAATTATCATTAAAGAAACGAGGCGCTATATTTCTACCTTCAATGACAAACATATCAGAATCTAACTCAATACGAACGCCATGAGTAGAATCACCATACATATACCACTGAGGCAGATTCTCATTATCATTTTTTGTCCAACATGAAACATAACAATAGTGGGCTGGTGTTATACCGTCCTTTTTGAAAGAATATTCATCAGGATCATCAACTCTGTCTAAACGAGAAAAACGAATCGTCTTATGCTTTAGAATCAAAGCCAAAGTCTCTATACTTGTATAATGATAAAGTTTCATCTCATTTATTATTTAAACTGATTATTAATGTCTAAGTAAGCATCCACCCCTATAACATAGTGACTCCTTGTGAATATCTATAACTATTCAATATGATATTCAAACACCTCATAACAAAGATGTCTGTCCACTATTGTATATATCGATTACGATACCAATCAATATGAACACAGAATAGCCCAATAAAAAACTGAATAAAAAGTAGACTACATAATTAATTATATCTGCAAGAGTTGGCTCTACCTCAACTTGCATGTTACAAATTCCTTTGGCTAAAACCATCATGATTATTGTTAGTATCGATATCAATAAACAAAATGCAAAACCAGAATTTATACTTTGAATAAAATCAGCCCCACCTTCTTTGTTCTTAATAGAAGTAACTTTGTCACTTAAAATAAAAGAAAGCATAATGGTATATGCAGCTACTATTAATGCAACCATACTTGGAATAATCGAAATACCTAAATCTAATATTTTTTCTACTTGTACATACATGTCTGTATGATTTAGCATTGCTACAGCAAGCAGTACGAGCGCTATCAAGAAAGGCATCCATGCGTCTTTCGCAAAATCCAGTAAGCTATAATTGTAAAAGACATTAGACCATCCAAATAAGGATTTGCGTTTAGTTCTCATGATGTTTAAAAGCATCAATAATAGCGTGGTATACGGTAGAGCAAATACCATTGACTATTTGAGGGATTACCAAAATTCTAGGATGATCTTTACTATCAACCCGTTCTCTTCTGCCGCCTTCACTTTCGACTATTGTAGCTTTAACCGATCCATTTTCTTCAGCCAATCGAGTTGCCGTTTCAATGATACCATCATCATTTATTACCAAAGGATTCTCCTTAGTACCTGCTGCAGCCATAGAGAATTTGTTAGGATTCAACGTATGCATATTGTCTTCAAACATCTTAGCAAAACCTTTTGAATGACCAGGATTCGAATAAGAAATCTGTGCCTCAAAGCTATAAATAGCATGCGCACTTAATATACGTGTTATTAAATCATGATCTAAAACAACAGAAACATCAAAGCCTTCTGGTTCTATATCTTCCAATGCTCCTTGCAAATATTTGAGAACATTATTCAGAGAAATCTTTGAATTGCGTTTCACTGCCAACATGTGTACGGAAGGAATGAAATACAATTCTGCCTCATGCATATTGGCTACAATATCTGTATTCCATTCCATTTTAACATCCTTATGTTCACGAATATTATAAAATGCAGTTGGGTCAATTATAGTATAGTGAGTTATATTAAGTTGGATCCACTTAGGCATGTCGTCATTTTCAACATACTCACTTTCTATCATTGAACGAATGCTAATGCATTTTTTTCCAAAGACCTCAATCAGAGGATCTTTCTCCTTGATTGCTCTGAATGCTTCAACATAATGGCTAGGCTTTTGATTTTTTCTAGCCTTAATATTAACAACAAACCATGTTGTTCTACGGAGTTCAATTTTGTCTTTCTGTGCCATATCTTTTATATTAGAATATTAATCTTGTCAAATATTATTTCTAAATTATCGCAAATTTGAGATTTTCAATCTAGATGGCTGCAAGGAGGCAAAAATATCGGTTTTATATCGTATTATATGCTCCCTGCAGAACGAATGACCTATAGTTGTACGACCATAAGGCTGCGGTTGTACAACTATATAGGCTATGGTTGTACAACTCTGGAGTTATGGTTGTACAACTATAAGGGTCTTAGTTGTACAACTGCAGAATTCTGTTTTTTCGACGAAATCCACAAATATAGATAACATACTGATTTTCTGTTACTTACATATCTTTGCCATATTTCAGATATTCTCCAGGAATTATTTCCCGGTCGAAAATCCGCGAATTTCAGAGCAAAAAACAAGAAAAACAGTTAACATTTTTCTATAGTTTTATCTTGCCTAAGATCTTGAACTTCTGCTGATTTCCTGAAGGAATTTCGTAAACATCATCTCTTTGACCTGAAGCAGATGAAGTTTCAACTGAAAGATTATCAATGTTTTCTATCGCATTCTCCTCTTTCAATTCTTCGGATACATCCGAAGTTTTTACATCATCAGAATCGTCAACAGCTTTAACTTCCAATGCAAAAAGACCATCATGACGGAAACCAATCACAAAAGTTACTTCTTTGGTCTCATCCCTGCCTTCCACGAAATTACCCTTAGAAGGAGCAAAAAACGCAGTTAATCCGCAATCTAACTTGATTTCTCCCTGTGTCGTACTGCGAATGCTGGATATGGTTCCATGCAATCGTATACAGTTAGAAAAATCGGTATTCTCGTTATAAGGCACAATACCGCTTATATCATGATCATTGACTAACAAATCAAAGATGTATTTGTCATTGAGGGACTGCTGATGACAAGTAGATGCCAAATACCTAATCTCCCTTATCTTGTCTGTATCAAAATAATCCTTATCATGAATAATTGTAAATGCCTTTAGGACAAGAATATTATAATTTGCTTCCAACTGCACTATAGGATGATGCTCACCAGATGCTTGTGCCAATGTCTGGAGACGGGAAATAATCTCATCAACAGGCGTATCCTTGCGGCATTTGCGAACAAACTGGAACCAATAACGTAATGAGAACAGATTGGTATTACCTTGCTGAATATTACTATTTAAATAGTTTTCTACCTTATCCTGTTCCTTCTCTGTTAAAAGTCCCCAAGATTCACCAAGACGTTTCGGATCACCCTTAACCTTGCTCAGAAGGAGATAACGAACATACAACTGGCGTAATCGTGGTCGCTCTTCATATAATGCTTTCTCGATGGCAGCACTTAAATGATTCAACATACCTGGCAGATCATCTACGAAATTCTTGCTCTGAGACTCACTTCTGTTCAGATAATCAAACGACTTATGTGTCTTCTGCGTATTACCCAATGTCTTCATCTGTGAGAGAAGAATCTTGGTCTCATCAATCAGTTCGAGCATAGAAACATATTGCTCCTGATACCATTCGTTTTCCTGAGAGAACAGGAACCGTCTGTAAGTATCATACGGAGACAATCCTTTTCCATATTCTATCAAGATAACAATCAACTGAATTTCAGAGATATATGCGTAGATATTCTTTGAGTTTAAACGGCGGCTCTCCTTAAAATAGCCACGCGCTTCTTCTGTCAAATCTTTTATATCCTGAAATCCAAGTTCTACATTTTCACGCTTATAATATTCCAAGAGTCTGCGCTTACACATACCTGCAATATGCTGAAGATTAAAATCTTTCTCACCATTTGCATCAAAAGCTTTCTGTACAAAGCTCATAGCCTCATCAAAATGCTTAGGTATGCTTGCCTTTTCATAACAGAAGCGTGCCAAATGGCCCCAGAAATGAGGTTCATTAGGAAAACTGTTAGCTAATCTTGACAGCACATTACGCTGATTAAGTTCACTATAGCCAAGATCCTCCAACAACTGTGAAAAATGAGTATTGTTGTCTTTTGACCAAGCTTCTTCTACACCCAACAGTTCTTCTTTACCTCGCTCAAGAAATACACTAATCAGAATCTGACGGGAATCATCAACAAGATACTGCTGATTGCTCTTTATGCTATTAATCAGATTGATAGAACTCTCATAGACCATCTCTTTCCAACCACCTACACTACATACAGACTGTAGAACTGCATCAGCAAACCGGGCATAGCGAGGACGCCAGAGGGTCTGTTTTCCGGCTTCATCAGTAACGTTGCTCAATATCTTATAAAGTGCCTGCTCTTCACTATGATGACTTCGAAGGTATTTCTGCAAGCCAATCACCACCCCATCCTTCTTAAAGAGATTTCGGAAAATAAGGTCTGGCACCTCTTTCTGAGAGTAATGATAAATCATTGATACATAAATAACAAATTCATTAAGAGATGGTGATAAAAAACTATTGTAATAACTTACATATTGCTCTATTTTTTCCTGTTTGAAATCATCATTACAAATTGCCAACGAAAAATCTATCACCTCACACTGGTTCGGTGATTTCTTATCCCATTCCACCATCTCGGATTTGTTCTCGGCATAGAGAGTGACTTTATTTACGAACCGGTTCTTCTCATCAGAATCTGCCATTGTATCAGACAAATGTATGTTGTTCTGCTGGTCGGATAATCCAACTTTTTTGTTATGCCTTTCGACTATTACAAATAAGAACCTAGCCTTGTTTGAATTGCAATTTCGTATCAAGGCATCTATCGTTGTGATATTTACTTTAGAAGCTTCAACTATTGCCAAAACCGGTGTCTTTACCCAATTATAAAAGAGATGAAGTTTTTCTTCTGTCACACCTTTTATATACTTATTTAAAAGGACTACAGGATACTCCTTTCTCAAATCATAAGCTAATCTCCTGGACAAAGTGGTTCCACCTGCACCCGCATCATGATAAAGCAAGAATTTGGAAGACTGGCGAAGCTGTATACGATCCTTGATCTTGTTTTTAAGAGCATCCTGAATCTTACGAGTTGCTTCAACACCCTTTGATATATCATTCCAACTGATGTCTTCACCTCTAAAGAATGTGTCGGAAGGAGATAAATCATTAGGTGCAATTGCTCCGATACTGGCATGAACAACATCCAATCCACCATCTTTCAAAGTGGAAACAATAGACGAGATATCGATACAACCTAACTTGCCTGAAACCTTGGAAGGCACGATGACACTGGATAAAGGGACAGATGCAGCACTGGACATGGTTTCTTCAACTCCCAAAATGAACTCATTAGCACTCATCTTAAACGATGCACTATTAAAACTATAGTCCTGAGCTTCTTCTGAAACGCCTCCCAGATAGTCTTCATCTGTAGATACGAAGATAAAATGTACCAAATCTGCCTCAACCTCCTCTATATCATCTATAGAATGTATGATATCCTTAAGATAACGATCCTCTACGTTCAGACAAACGATATAATATTCGTTTGTAGAGTCTGTCATGAAACGACGAAGTGCTTCTTTGATAAATTTGCCGTATTTTCGCTTATTCCAGGAACGGAAATCTGAGCATGAAGTCCCCACATTTTCTGACAGCCCGTTAGCGAACAGCCAATTGAGACGTCCGCCACTAGTACTGATCGGCAATGATATATGACTTTCATACTGGTCTATCACCAAAGGAACCACCCTACTGTCCTTAGCAGCCCCAAAAGCGGTAAAAAGACCATACTGACCTTTTGTATTCGGATCAAAATCCAGGATAAAGGACCAAGGGATTCTAGCAAGGCTAGACTTGAGATCTACAGACGTATTCTTATCATTCGGTGGACTGATAAGGATATATTGATTGCGATTATTGAAATTATCGGCAGCTTCAAGCACTTCACCAAAATCAAAATGTTCCTCCAAAACGTCTGCATTTACTTTTCCCTCATAGGCATCAGTTAACTTTGACGGTACATCTTTATGAATACTTTTATAAAAACTGACTGTCAACTTTCGGGAATAGGCATGCACCAGCTTAATACTCGCTTCAGTGTCGATTCTATCTGTTTTTTCATCGGAATCATGCATACCTTGATTGCCATCTTCCTGTATAGCCTTAAGAGCCTGTAATTCGTCTTGTGATATATAATCATAACTTTTCAGAGTATTCAACAATGCTGAATAATTTGGTTGCCATTTTCTCTTTAGAGGGGTTCCATCCAACTCATGGGAACCAGTCAAATAATTGCAGACTTTCGTTTCATCCATTCTATCGTAAAGCCGATATTTCATAAAAGCCTCGCCACTTTTACGATAAAACTGTCTGGCTTCATCCCAATTCTTCTGCTTGAAATGATAAGAAGCCTTCAATGCATCATAATAATAATTGCTGAGCTTAACTTTCTTCTGTTGTAGCATAGTCGTATGTTTTAAAGTTTAGTTTCTCAAAAACCTCGGGCAACAAGACTAATCATAGTCTTGCTTTACGCCCAAGGCTCTTTCACTTGGATGAACCTCATTACTATTCTTCTTGGGCTTTGCGGATGCTGGTCATCTCCCTTTCAAAAAAAGCTTGCGCCTTAGGATGTATAGGCCTTACATGCAAACTTACTTCTATCAAGGTTCTCTCCAAGCGATGAATTTCTTCAATCTGCTCTTCTTTGCTTTCAAAGAAACAGGGACAGAGATATATCATCGTTGAAATAATGTAATCAAACGTCTCCTTTTCAAGTGACCCATCTAAGTGAAGAGGATTCAACTTGCGGAGAGTACGAGCATCAATACCAGTAAATTCCGAAAACTTACGGTCGGAAGTTAGTCGCCACCTTCTTCTCGCTTGGCGAAACTCTTCGGCAGCGAAGGCTATCCATTTGTTCGCCTTGCTTTTCGTAGAGTTTTCGTCCATAAGCCTATTATCTTCCTGATAAAAGGCAATCTAAACAGAACTAGGACTGAAAAATCTCTAATAAGTGCAAAGCTAAGTAAAAAACGCAGCATTCATGAATACCGCAGCATTTGGGAGCAAAGCACTATTTTTGCAAGCAAACAAGGAAAGAATTTGTTTTTAATATATATAATAATGTATAAAACTATCTGAATATGAGAGCAATGTATAAAAGCGAACTGGCTGCTTATGCCGGAGTGTCGACTGGGACACTGAGGAGATGGCTGATGCCGTACAGACAGGAACTGAATGAAATTGGTGTGAAACCGAAAGACCAGTTGTTAAGTCCGAAAGCAGTTAAGTTCATATGTGATCAGCTGTCTATCGATATCTAACAATGTCGAACAGCACGCTTTAGAAAAGCCGTACCTTCGCAGCGTCAATCAGAACAAACGGGATTGCTCATCTCTTTGAACTGACGATGACTGAACTTTATTATTAATTTCTTAAATGTTTTAAATTATGAGTAAAAGTTACAAAGTGTCTAAGAAGACCATGAACATGGGCCCTAAGAAGGGTAAGACTGTTTATAGCGTTCGCCCTTACAGTTACGGTACCTTGACTACCAAGGATATCGCTAACCAAATCGCTATGGAGTCTACGGCTACTCCTGCTGATGTAATGGCGGTACTCGACCGCTATACCTACTATGTGAAGGAGAACCTGAAGAAGGGTTACGACATCGAACTATTCGGTTTCGGTAAGCTCTATCTCCGTTTTCTTACAGGTAAGGCTGTAGAGACTGAGAAGGAGGCGAATGCCAAGCTCGTGAAGAGTATCCTTCCTGCCTTCCGCCCTTCGTACTATCTCCTGAAGAACGGCAGCCGTGTTTACAACCTGATTCCTGATTCCATCGAACTCGTCAAGTACGGTGAAGAGAAGAAGGATAAGACTACCGGTGGTGAGACCACTGGCGGTGAGAGTACTGGTGGTGAAACTACTGGCGGCGGTTCCGGCACCGAGGCTGGCGGAACTGGTTCCGACAATGGTGACGGATTGGAATAGTCTCCAACTCTGGCAGTGCCTTACCTCTCTGAAAGGGAGGCACTGCTAAACTCTGATAACTTATTGTTTCATTTAAATTTTATTGATTATGAAAATGTTTCGTTCTAACTCTGAATCAAATCCAAACAAGATTTCCTGGACTCAAATCGTGAATGCCATTGTACAGGCGCTGATTGCTGCTCTCACGGCACTGGGAGTAAGCTCGTGCGCGAGTGCCTTATAGCAATGTTGAATGTTGAGTGTTGAATGTTGAATTATTCCTATGACGAAAGATACATTTCCAATGAACATTGGCGGGGAGAAGGTACGCTCTGAGCGCATGCTCCTCGCCAAAGTGGAGAACGGCAAGAACATGATGTCTGCCGACTCTGTGAGATTTCTGGTACTGCATTGCTCGGCTAGCCGATGCAATCAGGACTATAGTGTAGAACAGCTGCGCCGTGACCATAAGGCTCGTGGGTTTTATGACATCGGCTACCACTTCTACATCCGTAAGGATGGTACGATGACGCAGCACCGTAAGCTGCTGGAGGTGGGAGCTCATGCCAGACCTTATAATAGATGCTCTATCGGCATCTGCTATGAGGGAGGGCTCGATGAGCAAGGCAAGCCTTGCAACACCATGACAACTGAGCAGGAAACGAGACTCATTGACCTTTTCAGGAATCTGAAGATTCTCTTTCCGAAAGCGAAGATTGTGGGCCATCGGGACTTGCCTGGGACTACTCCCAAAGAGTGTCCGTGTTTGGATGCGGGCAGCTGGGCTGCTCGACACCGCCTTGATTAACTCTTATAACTCCTTTTGGCTGGCATTGCTAGCTAAAAGGAGTTTTTTCGAATCCCTCCGTCTCCCTTTAGCCAAAAGGAGTTCCACATCCTAACCAAGCCACAATAGGCTTTACGACCCTTTCGGTTCCCCTCACAGGGGACAGAAGCCCTTCTCAGAAAAGAAGGATGTAACCGCCCTACTCGGTACTGTTTATGCCCCACCTGTCCCTCCCCTGCGGGAGGGTCCTTACCCTATACCCAAGCCCTAAATCCCTACCATAGGGATTAGGGATGTAACCGCCCTCCGGTGCTCGGAACCGCTACGCTCTAAGGTTGGCGGACCATCAAAGGTCTACGCCAGGTTGTGCGGGCTGGGACCGCATGGATTAAAACCTTATCTATATCGTTTATAGACTTTACGCATATCAAATAATCAAAAAGAAAGCTGTTATTCCTGCCCAGAATTAAAGAGATCTAATGATCCAGTTGTGGGTATACCTGCTATATTTTTTATTCTTCCAATAAGTTTCTCTATTTGCATTTTTTCATCCCCAGAAATATCTTCCGAAAATTCTGTGTCAAGAGTTTCACCAGCAAGCAGAGACTTAATCATATCTATATATGAAAAAGGGGTTTGGCTTGTACCTATTTGCATTAAAACCTCAATGTCCTTAGTTGCATTCTTTGAAAACTTTAAGTTCATATCAATTATAATTTTTGAAATTATACTTCTTTACACGTTTCTTGATAGAAGCCTTACCTCCATCAGTTTGATCGGCTATAATTTCAAGAACATTTTTGTCCTCTATTGAGCCTTCTAAATGAGCAGAACGTATCTTTATCTTATTATCTACATTGCGACACCAAATGATATTTTGTGCATCTGCCATCATTGGTATTGTGGCATTATGAGAAACCAAAATTATTTGTTTCCTAGTTTTGGTTTTCTTTATTGTTTGCACCAAATTGGTATTTATGTATTTCACTGCCAAATTATCCTCTGGCTGATCAATAATGATAGGTGCGTTATCATCTTTATAACCTAATATCAAATCAAGAATAATAGCCGTTTTCCAACCTGGACTTAAGCTCTGAAAATCTTTTCCTTCACGAGAAGTTATGGAGTATTTCTTGCTATTAGCCTCCATTAAATCAGTCTGTATTTTATTTGCCAGTTCTTGATATGTTTTAACTGAAGGGCGTTGTTTAAATTTTGAACTAAACAAGTTTTCTGGGCACACATCTGAAATTCTTTTAAAAGAACTTTTTAAATATTTCTCAAGACAAATCATAAAGAAATCCTTATCAAAATGAAACGTGTTTTCTATGGACAATTTGTGACCCATAGATACTATCACACGAGTTTGAAAGCGATAATTTGTTTTAATGATGGATTCTCTCAAATCATTAAAATGCTTCAACGCAGTAACATACTTCTCTATTAATTCAAATAGGCGTTCCCTATTTTCAACATGTTCTTGATTAATACCCTGTATGCCTTGTAGTATATCATCATAGCCCTTTTTACTGCATACAATTTCATCTTTTATGTTCTCAAACAAAGAAGATGCCTTCTGAGCTTTTTGTAATTGCTTGATAATATTACCTATTTCATTTTCAACGGACAAGGTGAATGGATTCTTTTCCAAAAAACACTTAATCTTATTCAACTTATCCGTATCATCATGAAGTTGCTTTTCTGTATAGCTTGTAATTTCACTTTCAGCCGTTTTCGGCACCAATGGAAGGAATATATTCTTTTGAACATCTCCAGACAATATCAACTTTCCAGGATGGGGTAATGCACCTAAGGAAGTAGAACACTCTTCTATCGTTTTAACGTCTGCCAACATATCATTGATATCTGTATTCAAATGATTGATAGCATCAGTTATCTGCCGATTTATCTCTTCGTCACCAGGAAATATATTTTTGAGTATAGTTATCTTATCTATTGACTTCTCTTCGTTATTGGCAAGATTTTCTGCTATAAAATTTTGAGAGATATAATAAGGCTTCATACTTGCAGGATTGTTTACATACAAGTTTTCAACACCATATTTATGATATTGGGTACCCTCAAAATTACCATCAATACTTCTATACAAGGAATCTACGAAAAGGGTCTTGCCTGATGAAGAGCCTCCTATAACAACATTAAGTCCTTCCGTTAATTGAACATCTATGTCTATAAACTCATTTTGGAGTTTTACTCTTTTTATATGTTCTGCCTCGATTTCTGGTCGTTCCTTTTGATAAAGCAGTCTTGAAGACTCAGACAAAGATAGTCGTACACCACTGAATGTTGGTTCTGCAAACATCCATGTTGGAATAAACTCTTCATCTGTTTCAGAATGAGGTTCTGGATATTTAGTAGGACTATAATTATCAGAACAAGTCAACAAATTTATAAACTCACTGATACCTAGCTGTTTAAAATAGTTTCTTGTTTTTTCAAGTCCTTTGTTACTACGAGCAGTAAATCCATCAAACTGATTATAGTAAATACTGCGATAAATGGCATTGTCTATTCGTTCGCCTTCATGAAGAGAATAATTAAATGCTCCATGTCTCTGTGATCCATGCGGTAACAACATAAAATCATACCCATCAAAGGAATTTATAATTTCCTGTATATCCGGAATGGTTGCCGAATCTCTACTTGGCAGTTTATTCGGGTACAACTTATCCAGAATGATATTTATCCTATCCATACTCTCATCTGTTATATCAACATTGAAATAAATATGGCAATGATAAGACTTGACATCTTCATGAAGTTTAATATGCAACTCCACTCCTAATATCATATTCACTCCTAATGCTTTACCTTTCTTATAGGCCAACTTATTAATGGTGTTATGATCCGTCAGTGATATCAAAAAGTCTGAGCCTCCATTAAACTCCTTTATTTTTCTGACAAGTTCCGCCATATCATAAGCCGCATTTAGATGATTGGCATCTTGGGATGTATGTATATGTAAATCTAAATATATTGGATTCATAGTTATTTATTTTGTTTGTAAGCGGTAATCAATGGTCTACGCCAACTTGTTTGGGATAGAATCATTTAGCTTTCATTCTCTATTGCTAAACATACTTATCATATTACTACTTACCTCGTTTTATGACAATATGAACTTTAGATGTTGGCATTTCACATTCTTTTATACAACGTTCTAATTCCATTCTCGAAATACCGGACTTATCTGAAATATAGTGATAATGAGGTTGCTTTCCCATTATGCCAGGCTCTAAGCCAGCAAAACCTTTATACGTATAATAAAAACAATGCCAATGCTCTCCTTTATGAAATACACGTGCTTGTACAACCTTTCGCTGTTCTAACAAAGCCCTCATTTCTCCATCTGTCATATCAGTTGTTCCTATCGTTTCTATAGAATTATCATCTTGTTGACAAAAACAAACGGGTATTTTTTTGTCTTTAAACTTCTCTGGATATTTTTCTTCTTGAAAAACATCTAGCATATAATTTAAATCTTGAGCATCTTTATTGAACCATAATATATCCGCTGAAGTTAAAACCATTCCTTTCAGAAGCCTTTTCTGTTCTTTGTAAGAAAGTCCTTCATTAGAAAGTAGTTCCAAAAGATTTGTGTTCCGAGTAGAGTTTCCTAACAATTCAGAAAACTTCTTGTCTACATTCTGGATTGTAACTTTATCTATCAAATCATCAGAATAGAAGGTAATACCTTTCATTTCTAACCGTTCTCTAAATTCGTTGGCTAAAAAAAATGCATAACCATCTTTAAAATAATCAAATGGGCAACAGTTTACGTCATTATGGGGTAAGATACCTCTATATGTAACTTTCTTATTTTGATCTCTGAAATTAAATTCACGCATATTTGATATTCATGTATATCGTCAATAAGCATCCCCACCATATTACAAGTAGTTACACCTATCAGTTTTTTGAAAAAAGTTATATTTTGTTCCTCATCGCAGTATCGCTCTGCACTGGTCGTCGCTCGAATGAGGATGTTATCTTATAAATATTGTTGCACAATATTTGCTAGTTCATCAGCATAAGAGGATGTATCTTCTACATATTCCTTATTTACAAGTATGTACAAAGATAAATCATTTCTTCTAAAATGCTCGAACTTGTCATCAGAAACCGTTGAAAGTACAAAACGACGATAAAAACGGAAACGACGGGATACCATTCCATCCTGATCTTTTTCGTCTTCTGCTCCAATAAAAAAGAAAGAAGCTTTTTTATCTCGCTTCAATACATCTAACATTATATGAAACATTGTATAGAGTATCGTTCTAGCCTCGAAAGTATTGGAACGAAGACTAAACTTATTTTTGCTGTTGATGTTTGCCTTATCGAAGAACTTCACACAATAAGCGTGTTTCTTATAACATTCAACTCTTACGATATAGGCATGATGAGACTTGTCTGACTTAAACCGATATTGCAAGGTCTGAATCAGATACTCATCACTTTCACTTTTATCTATCAGTTGAAAGATAAAAGGATAACCATCAGACATCAACCGTTCCATTAGATTAATTTTTTATAAACAGGTATTGCTACCTTATTCATTTCTTCTTTCGAAACCTTAACAACTCCAGGAGTTGCATCAAAATAATCTACAGGATAACGATACTTGCCATTTGGCATCAAAACCTTAGTTACACGGCGAAAGAGAGAGATACCCTCTTCTGTAACTATCTTTGTTATCGTCTTATCTATGATTTTTCCCATAATTTTTTATTTTTTATTTCAATATCGCCTGCAAATATAAGGTTTTTATATGAAACTACCAAATTTTTGGGGGAGTTTTTACAACTACTCTTCTACAACTTCGAAGTCTTCCTTATGCACGCCACGGATAGCTACAGCTCGTCCACCGAAGTCGAAGACGAGCTGGCGGTCACGGTCTATGCGGACAATGTAGCCTTCATAGTTTTTGAATGGGCCTGTAAGGACACGCAACTTCACGTGGTCTTTGGCAAACTTCTCAAAATCATCACGAAGGAATGTTACCTGCTCCGGATGGGTCTTCATCACATTCATAAAGGGCTGCATGATGGAGTCCTTGATGGATGCAGGTCGTCCTAAACTGCGGTCTTTGACTAAATGAAATTGGGGAAAATAATCTGCAAGAAATTCTTGTAGGTCCTTCACCGTACCTTGCAAGAATACAAGTCCGCTGACAGATTGCTCCAAAGTCTTTTTCACTCCTTGTTGCTTTTCTTCATCCTTGTAAGAATAACGAAGGGTTTTATGAATGAAATAAGGTTGTTTGGTATTTTTCTCGTCAGCATTAAATTTTTCAAGCCATTTCTCCATCCCTTTAGCTGCCATGTGAAGAATAAAAATATAACTCCATGAAGTGGGGTTGGTGGAAGGGTCTTCTTTCTTTCTGATCCGTTTACGTCGGGATATTCCTTCTACACTCGGATCCGAAAGTCTTTCAGCCCCGATAACGTGGATGCCCTTTGGTAAGCGTTTGCTTACGTCGGCTGTAGAAGGTGAATTCAAGCAATCCTGCGTCATATTCTCGTTCTACTTTATGTCCTCAGCTGCAACCATACATGATGGTTGTGGAAGCCTGGTCCATTTTTTATGATTATGCATAATCTTATATAAATGAGTATTAGCCATACAGCCTCTACACATGTAGCTTTATTTTACATCATTTGCGCTTTCTTCTTAGAAAAGGGCAACAACTGCCGAAATAAGTGCAAATCTGCCATTTACAGGAATACCCTAGGCAGATTTGCTAAACATTTGTGTTAAATTTTGGGGAAGGACACAGAAAATATAAAAAATGGACACGTAATCCAACTATTTTTCGTACTTTTGTAACCAAATTACTCTCTTCTAAGAAGAAAGGGCGAAGTTTGTTAAACATTTACCCTATCATTCCGAAATGGGGTAAACATAACGATTTGTTTACAACTCTTTTGAGATCGTTTTTATAATCCGCTTGTTGGCTTCATTGATGGTTGCTACGTCTAATGACTGCAAGTAAATCTGTGTGGTCTTATAGGAGTTGTGTCCCATGCCCTGGCTGATAGTGGCTATTGGGATGTTCATGTGCAAGGCTACGCTTGCCCATGTGTGGCGTGCCACATAGGTAGTGAGCGGTATCTTCAAGCCTACCATCTCACCGATTTTCTTCAGGTTGTAGTTGGTGTTGTGCTCCACTTTGCGATATGCCGTGTATGGAGAGGATTCCTTGCCTGTCAGGATGGGTAGCAGATAAGGGGAGTTCTTGGTCTGTTCGGCGTACTTGTCGATGATGGCTTGCATTGGTTTCATCCACTCGATATTGAGGTTTTGGTGGGTCTTGCGACGGTTATAGCTTACCAAGCCACATTTCAGGTCGGTCTTCTTCAGGAACGCCATATCCACGAATGCCATGCCGCGCAGATAGAAGCTGAGCAGAAACAGGTCTCGTGCCTTGTCAAGGGCGGAACCTGTTGGCAAGTCCAGGTTTTCTATCTTGCGAATATCCTTTACAGAGATGGCTCGTTTGGCAGTTCTCACGTTAGCGGTCTGCACGTGAGCAAAGATATCATTGGCTGGCGCATGGCCTGTTTCCACTGCCTTGTTGTAGAATGTGCGCAGGGTTCGCAAATAGAAGGACACGGTGTTTTGTCCGACACCTCTATTCCATAGCCATGCCTGATACATTTCCATCATCTCGCTGGTCATCTGGGAGAAGGTGAGGTCTTCGTGATGACGAAACTCCATAAATCTGTTGGCAGCACTGACATAGTTGCTCCTAGTGCCAATGCACTGCATCTGCTCCTTCTTGTCTATCTGTTGGCGGAAAAAGGTAAAGACGCTCTGGCAGGGTGGCAGCTGCTGTATCTCCTTAGCTATGTCATCAATGGTATAAGGGATGCCATCCATCTCCTTGTCATGGATGATACGTTGCATCTTTTTCATCTCCCAATCTATCTGCGACTGGATGAGCTGTAGATGCGCCTGTCTGCTGTTGCGGTTAGAAACAATGATAGCCGACTTCTTGTCGTTCCACTCGTCCGGAAAGACATGATAGTCGGTTTTGATCCAGCGCAGGCAGCGCTGGTGAATGAGGTGATAATACAATGTGCCTTCCTTTCCCGGCACCGAGGATGCTCTGAATTTTACTTTTACTGTTGCCATAATACTTTAATTTAAATGGGTAAATAAAGTTTACCATTTGTTAAAGCATCGGCATGACCAAGTATATAATGTGTAAAAGTAGATGAAGTGAAGTGCTTTTGGTGATATTACCTATTATAGGTATAAACAATAAGAAGGGCTGAGTGTTTAGCTTTGCCCTTCTTCAATGTCTTATGGAGTATATTACACTTCTTGTGCAATAGGTACTCCTATACGATTGCTAATTGCTGTTTCTACAGCGTTGTATATGTCTGTCTCTTTGGTTTCTATTGAAACTATGAGAGAATAGGGAACAGAATTGTCCACATTGTCCAGTTTCCTTTCTTTCCACCATCCTTGACCTGGAAATACTACTATCTTGTCCATTTCAGCCAAGTCTGCTGCAGTACATTCAATCCAGTCGGATTGTACAGTGCCTCTTTCTCGCTTTTGCTGTTTCACGTTCCATCTGGTTGCATCGTTTTGGGTGGTCTTTTCTCCTTCTTGCCTGTTCCTACGACACAGAAACTCTTCTTCTGTTTCTGTTGCTGTCTTTAGGTCAAAGTGCAATGTAGCAGATGGGTAGCGGTACTTACTTGTCCTTCCGGCATAGCCAGGGGATGGCTTCACATAATATGATAAGGTGATGCGGATTCTTACGTATTCGTCTCCCATATCTTCCAACAGTTCTTTTGGCCATGGCAAATCGTAGTAGTGCATCTTGCCATATATGTTGCCACTGTCACCTTGTGTGTAGGGCTCCAGTTGATTCTCAAAAATATAAGTGGCGCATTTTTCGTTGCTATATACGGCTGCGTTCTCATCTGGAACGCCGTATCCGCAGAGTGTCATACGCTCTTCAACGTTATTTATACGCATCATTTCATCCGTCCATCGAGCAGAATGCACCATTAAGCCTCGGATGGAGAGCATTGACAGTTGCGGATTCTCCACTTTAATCTGTGCGGCAAGTCTTGCAGCCAATCCTGTAGCAGCACTTGTCGCATTGAAAGGTTCCAATGGCTCTTCTTGCTCATTGCTGGTTGTTACAAGACTCAGGTCGCTATGTGAGGTTTCTCTGAGCAAGTCATGATAAGCTACATTTCCTCCTTCCATTACGATTTCTGGCTTATTGCGCTTCTCATGCCATGGGTATGAGCTACATGAATATGGCGATACACCACCTGGGGCTGCCAAAGGTTTGAAACTCTCATCGCCTACAAGAGTCTTTTCGGTATAGGCCCCTACAGTTAGGGCATTCCAAGCTTGTGCAGGGCTCTGCACTGCGTTTGCCTTACAGGATTCTATATAGTTGTTATGATCTACATCGGGTGTCTGTATGTTTCCTGCTGAAACCAGAACCAATCTGTCACATTGTCCCTGATGGTAGATGCTTTCATCAAGTGCTGCAGAACTGGAGGTGGCTATGCCGTTGTAGGCACTTTCATCTGTAATGGCCATGCATTGAATGGATGCCCCCATATCCGAAGCTTTGCCGATGGCTTCTTCTATGACTGCTCCATAAAATTCTTTTGGTGTTTCATACCCAGCCTCGTAAATTTTAACCGACGACAGTGCATGATGCACAGCTACTGGTGTTTCTCGTTGGTAGGCAATATTTGTCAAGTCACCAAGCAGGGCTAATCCTGCCATACCAGTGCCATGGTCTGTCTTGTCTGTTGCTTCCAGTACACCAATGGCTACATCCATTCGCTCGTCTGGTAGTGCTGGCTTTAATAGTTCGTGTGCATTGTTCACACCCGAATCCAATATGCCGACTATTACATCCGCATCTTCGTCGTAGGTAATTTCTCCTTTGATGAGTTCACTCCATTCTCTTTTCTCGGGGTTGCTGCTTGTCAGAATGGACGGCTTATGATAGGGGCGGATGCCTTCAATATATCCCAGCGACAGTGGCAGGGTGCAGAGTTGTTGCTTGGTTGACTTAATCAACCATACATCAACACCATCAAAAAGCAAAGGCTCTGCCATCTTCTCTATGCCCAGTTGATGCAAAGTGTTCTCTATGCGCTCTTGGCTGTTTTCTTTGCTATGGCTCATCCACAATTCGTAAATGTATGAGCCTTCTTCTGGTATTGTGTCAAATTCTTCCGCTGACACGTAGAGTGTGCGAATGTCTGTTGCTTCTACACCATTGATAGGGGCGATCAACCTTTCATTGCATGGCTTTCCCTTTGCTGTGTTCTTGGAAGAATAGTCGTCAACTTTATTTTTAAGCCAATCCTTCTTGTCCTTCTTTACATATACAGTAACGTCAACGTCATTTTCTTCTCCGTTGTCAGTTACTTTCATGATGGTTGCTCCTTTTGGACTGTCTTGTTTGCCCAAAGAATCTGGTATGAAACTTTTGTCCATTTTCAAATCGACATAGATTCCGTTAGCCACAGGCTGTCCTTGTTTTTCTCTTTCTTCCAAATGAGTAACAATCTGATTAACCACAGCTACGTATTGCTCCTTTACCATACTTGCTTGTGCAGCTCTGTCTTTTGAAGGAAGGGTATGACCGTCAAAGCCCTGTTTCTGTGGTGAGAAGCCACGGGCTTCGGCTATATTGTTGCTTAAAAAGAAATGTTTCTTATGCATATAGTTCCATTATTTAGCTGGTTTGACGATTTAACTGCTGACGCATATTCACTATGGTCTGAACCAGTGGAAGGTCTATCTTCCTGTCATTAAGTAGGGATTCCTTAAATATGTCTGAACAAACCATCTTGATTTCGGCATGACTCATGCCATCAAACAAGGGCTCTACAGATGAGAAATCCAAATCCTTTGCGGTATAGAGATATTCACGCAGCAATGCTAATCGCTGTTCTCTATCTGGCAATTTATACTCTATGACATCATCAAATCGCCTAAACATGGCTTTATCTATTGATTCTATGCTATTGGTGGCAGCTATGATAAAACTATCAGAATCATCTCGCTCCAACAGTTGTAGGAACGTGTTGAGTATTCTTCGTTGTTCGCCAACTTCGTTGTCCATTCCTCGCTGAGAACCGATGGCGTCAAATTCGTCAAACAGATATACAGCTGGTACTTCGTTGATAAAATCAAAGATTCTACCTAGTTTCTGACCTGTTTCTCCCATGAACTTGGTCACAACTTTTTCAGTTCGCACAACAAAGAATGGCAAATTGAATTCTTTTGCAAGGGCACTGGCTGTCATCGTCTTTCCTGTTCCCGATGCTCCATACAATAGGAGCTTTCGGCGATTTGCCAATCCGTACTTACTTAGGGTTTCTTTCTTTAGATATTCTTTGATGACTCTGTCCAGTTTCTCTTTCAACTCCTGACTGAGTACCAGACTTGTCATGTCATCATAGGTATCTACTTGCAGCAGCAAGTCATCTATATCCTTGTTTTTAGACACCAAACGTACCGTACCCAAGGATGTTTTCTTTTGGTTGAGCAATTCTTGTATGGTACGTGCTACTATGGCATGACCACTCCTTGCCTCCACAGCGGAAATCTGCAGGGCAACCTTTCTGAATTGCGTATCATCGTTGTTCAGATGATTTCGTATCAGAGATAATATTTGATCAGCTGTAGCCATTTTTCTGTTTATTTACATTTTTTGCTATGCAAAAATATGATTTTTTTTCCTGATTCACGAATTTTCACCTTGCAATAGACGTATATTTACGTTTTTTTATTACGTTTGTCGCAATTTTATTACAAATATGCGTATTTTTGCTATATTGGCATTGTTTTATATCTGGCGATGACTAATATAGCAACGTTAGCACCAAGCATACCACAACTATGCTTTTTTTCATCTGCCACACTCATATTCCTGGCATTTTTTTCTTTTTCTCATAAATTGTGAGTACTTTTGCAGAAGATTTACAAGTGGGATCCTCAATTACAGGCAAGACGAATCTACAAACATAAATAATAGAGATGGGAAAAAGAAGATTACACACATTTTTCCATCAGCACAAAGGTGATGAAACCCAGGAGAAGGGCGTAGGTGGCTTGCTTCTGAAAACCGTGGGCATGGGTTTCGGGAATCATCTCATCGCTCGTTACATAGAGCATGGCGCCACCGGCAAAGCCCAACATCACGGGGAGGAAGGTGGAAGAGGCTGAACCCAAACCGAAACCCACCAGGATGCCTGCCACTTCGAGCAGGGCGATGAAGATGGAAATGAAGAAGGTACGGGCTGCAGTAACACCAGCCATCATCAAAGGAGCGATAATCACCATACCCTCGGGGATGTTCTGCAGGGCGATACCGAAGGAAACGCCCCACTCCGTTGCTCCCTCTGCCGAACAGACACTCACTCCAGCAGCCATGCCTTCGGGCAGTTTATGCAGGGCTATCGCCATCACGAAGAGCATCACATGGCTGAGTCGGGCATTGTTGCGATGCTCCTCGGGGTCGAGTCCCGTGATGTGATGAAGATGGGGAGTTACCAGATCTAGCACATTCAGAAACAGGGCTCCTGCCATTACGCCGATTACTACCAGCCACAAAAGACTGGTCTGTTCGAAGGCTGGCACTATCAGTCCCAACGTGGAAGCTGCCAGCATGATTCCGGCACAATATCCCAATACGGCATCGTTCCATTTGTGAGGCAACTCCTTGACGAAGAATCCCAGAATGGCACCTATAATCGTGGCACCGCAAAGTCCGGCGGCACTAATCAATACGTTTGTCATAATCAATATAATATATCGAAGTTATCCAGTTAAACACATAAAGATGCAGATACATCATAGAAGAAAAAAAGCATGGACAACCCTCACAGTCATCCATGCCCATCTATTTCGTATCTGATCTATTCAGTTATTACTAATTATGTTTTGTTATGGTGAAATTGGTGTTTTCCAATTTCATATCATCGCTTCTATTTCAACTTCGTATAACCGTAAGCTGCGCTATTGCCCAACTGCTCTTCAATGCGGATAAGCTGGTTGTACTTAGCCATACGGTCGGTACGACTCATAGAACCCGTCTTAATCTGACCAGAGTTTGTTGCTACGGCAATATCAGCAATTGTTGTATCCTCGGTTTCACCAGAACGATGGGAAGTAACGGTGGTGTAACCATGACGGTGAGCCATCTCGATAGCATCCAGTGTCTCGGTAAGAGAACCAATCTGGTTCACCTTGATGAGGATAGAGTTGGCAGCACCCATCTTGATGCCCTTCTCCAGGAACTTCACGTTGGTAACAAAGAGGTCGTCACCTACCAACTGGCAACGATCGCCGATGGCAGCAGTCAACTTTACCCAGTTGTCCCAATCGTTCTCGTCAAGGCCATCCTCGATTGAATCGATAGGATATTTGGTAATCAGTTCTTCCAGGAACTTGATCTGCTCAGCAGCAGTCAGTTTCTTACCATTAGGATCCTTCTTCTTACCATCCTTCAACTGGCGATAATCGTAGAACCACTCACCATTCTCCTGAACGGCAAACTCGCTGGCAGCACAGTCCATGGCAATCTTCACATCCTTTCCTGGCTCATAACCGGCATTCTTGATAGCCTGGCAGATGCTGTCGAGCGCATCCTCTATACCATCGAGTGCAGGAGCGAAACCGCCCTCATCACCTACGGCAGTAGAAAGACCGCGGCTCTTCAAGAGCTTAGCCAAGGCATGGAACACCTCAGCACCCATACGGATAGCCTCCTTCTCGGAAGGAGCACCCACAGGACGGATCATGAACTCCTGGAAGGCGATAGGCGCATCAGAATGAGCACCACCATTGATGATGTTCATCATAGGAACAGGAAGGGTGTAAGTATTGCAACCACCGATATAGCGATACAATGGGATATGGAGATACTCAGCAGCAGCATGAGCCACAGCCAAAGAAACACCGAGGATGGCATTGGCACCCAGATTAGACTTGGTCTTGGTACCGTCGAGTTCCAACATCTTATAATCGATGGCACGCTGCTCCAAGGCAGAAAGACCTACCAAAGCCGGAGCTATCACCTGATTCACATTCTCCACGGCCTTCAAGACGCCCTTGCCGCCATAGCGGTTCTTGTCGCCATCACGAAGTTCCAAAGCCTCGTTCTCGCCAGTGGATGCACCAGAAGGAACCGATGCACGACCAACGACACCTGACTTCAATGAAACTTCAACCTCTACTGTAGGATTGCCACGAGAATCCAAGATTTCTCTTGCATGAACATTTTCAATAATCATAATTCTATAATACTTTTAATTACATAAAAAATTTTTTCCGAGTGCAAATTTAGGTATTATCTGACAAATCTCCAAATTCCTGGCATCATCAAAAGTAGGTATTCGCCCGAAAATACCTACATATAGGTAAGGAGAGGCATGGAAATTTGAGATGCTACCAAATTGTCATTTTATTTTAATTTTATCAATCCGTTCTTCGAAATCCTCCTTTTGCATAGCACCCATCTGCACAGATGGTTTGCCTTTCACGGGGATGAAGAGGAAGGTAGGGATGCTGCTGATACCGAAAACAGAAGCAAGTTCGGACTCCTGGTCGATATCCACCTTATAGAAATCTATCTTGCCGGCATATTTCTCGGCGAGAGATTCCACTACGGGAGCCATCATCTTGCAAGGACCACACCAGGTGGTGTAGAAATCGATGACGGCAGGACGGGAACCGGCGAATACCCATTCATCCGGATGAGCCTCGTAATCCATAATCTTTTTTCTGAAATCAGATGTGGTGAGATATTGCACCTTGGCAGTTTCAGTTTTCTCAGACTTCCCTACAGCCGTTTGAGGAGAAACAGCAGGTGCTTTCCTGTTCTGTGAACAAGAAACAAGAAATGGTAGAAATAAAACAACTGCTAATATAATTTTCTTCATAGTTTTTTCGTTGCTTTAATTTGAGAAGGTATGCCATTAGTCTATAACACACCCTCTTATTACAATTAATCACTAATAAATAATCACTACTCCTAATCCTTCAAAGAATAAGTAACGGTAGTAACAACCCTTACCTTTTTAATATATGGGGTATTGGAATCGCGGTCTTCGATAGAGAACTGGCCCTGGTCAGCATTCATGATTTTATCAATCTTGCTCTTGCTGTTCTCAGCAAACTGGGTAGCAGTCTGCTCAGCATTCTCTATCGCCTCCTGCATCATTTTAGGTTTCATCTGACGGAAGGCAACATACTCATACTTCACCGGATTCTCGTAACCACCATCCACAATAGCAACCCCCTTCTGAAGCAGATCACCCTGACGGGCAATGATACTGCGGACCAGTTTCACATTCTTCGATGTAACCGTGATGATGGAAGTAATGTTATAACGATAGCCCTGTCGGTTTTCGCCATATCGTTCAGCATTGAGGTCAATGACCACAGGCGCATTCACGTTGATTTCATTAGCCTTAACGCCATTCTCCACCAGGAAGTTTCTGATGGTTCTCGTGGTGGCATTGATTTTTTGATAGAGTTCAGGCAGGTCATTGCCTATTTCCTTGGAAACGATAGGCCACGTCACCTTATCAGCCTCCACCTCCTTTTCGGCAAGGCCTTTCACTACAACCTTTCGGTCTTTACTAATCACACTTTCAAGTCCCGACTTGATACAAAATCCAAGCATGATGATACCGATGGTTAAAATCACGGCTTGCTTAATACCAGAATTGATGTTCATAATTAGTCCTCCATTATTAAGTTGTTAAAATTAAGTTTCCATTCTATCTCAGATTGAGTTGCAATTTGAGTTTTCAAAGATACAATAAAAATATAGAAAAACGACACTTTATAATGATAAAATATGCTAAAACAGCCCATATCAACCCATAAGCACCATTTTTTCTGCCCAAAAGCTTGCATATATTACCAAAAAAAACTATCTTTGCCCAAAAACAATAAAATGGATTACAACATGATTGGGACCGCATGGTCGTTACTGCCTCCTATCGTCGCCATCGCTCTGGCGCTGAAGACAAAGGAGGTCTATTCTTCTCTTTTTATCGGTATCATACTGGGTGCCATTCAATATTGCATTTCGATGGGAACAGGTTTCGACGGATTCCTCGTTCACCTGACAAACCACACTGTAGGTGAAGGCGATGATGCCAAGGCATACGGTTTGATACATTGCCTCTCCGACCCATGGAACGTGGGCATTCTGGTGTTCCTGGTGGTATTAGGCAGCATCGTTTCACTGATGAACAAGGCAGGTGGTTCGGCTGCTTTCGGCCGTTGGGCTTCCAAGCACGTACACTCGAAGGTTGGCGTACAGATTGCTACCATCCTGCTCGGCATTCTGATATTCATCGACGATTACTTCAACTGCCTTACGGTGGGTTCGGTGATGCGTCCTATCGCTGTGCGCAATGGTGTTACCAAGGAGAAGCTGGCTTATCTCATCGATTCTACAGCCGCTCCGGTCTGCATCATCTCCCCTATCTCGAGTTGGGCAGCTGCGGTATCTGGCTTCGTATCGGGAGGTGAGAACGGACTGGCGCTTTTCTGCAAGGCGATACCTTTTAATTTCTACGCATTCTTTACCATCCTCTTTATGTTTGGTATTGTGATACTGGGCTTCGACTTCAAGGCGATGAGCAAGTATGATGCGAGACTGAAGGAATGGTACGAGCGAACCAATGGCGGGAAACTCGATGAGGTGAGCGATACCAAACTGCAGATTGTTGAGCATGGTGTGGGAGCCAAACAGAAAGAGGATTCCAAGAACAAGGGAACCGTGAGCGACCTGGTGATACCAATCATCATGCTGATTATCTTCTGCATGGCGGGCATGGTATATTCGGGCGGATTCTTCGATGCCGATAATGCCAACTATCTCAACTTTGTAGATGCCTTTGCTGCGAGCAATGCCTCTGTGGGCCTGGTAATCGGTTCATTGGCAGCCCTGATTCTTACCATCATGATGTTTACCATTCGCAAGACCTTGCCTTTCGATGAGGCGATGAGTAGTCTCATCAAGGGTTTTGAGGCGATGGTACCAGCCATTCTGATTCTTACTTTGGCATGGACGCTGAAGAGTATGACCGACTCGCTGGGTGCGGCAGAATATGTATCATCGGTTGTAGCGAGCAGTGCCTCAGAACTTCAGATGCTTCTTCCGGGCATCATCTTCCTGGTAGCAGGCTTCCTGGCATTTGCTACGGGTACCTCCTGGGGAACCTTCGGTATTCTGATTCCTATCTGCATCGCCGTATTCCCTGGTGCTGATCCTTTGCGCATCATCTCTATCTCGGCATGTATGGCTGGTGCGGTATGTGGCGACCATATCTCTCCTATCAGCGATACCACCATCATGGCGAGTGCAGGAGCGGAATGCAAGCATGTACATCATGTATCATCACAGTTGCCTTACGCCCTGACTGTGGCCTGTGTGAGTTTCTTCACCTTCATTGTGGCGGGATTCACTCATACGCTGGGTATGGTAACGAGTGCCATCATCTCGTGGATATTCGGTGTTGCCATGCTCGGTTTTGCTTTATTTTATTTAAATAAGCGCCAAAAAGTTAAATAGTTCTTAATTTATTTGTATATTTGAAATATTTTCAATATCTTTGCATAAGAAAAGCTGCACTCGGCAATTTGAAAGCAAGCTTTCATTGCGCTCGTTTGCATTTTCTTTGCAAAAGAATTTAATAAAGAACATATTAATAACTTAACACAGAATACATTATGAAGGAATTAAAAGGAACAAAGACAGAGAAGAACCTCCAGGAGGCTTTCGCTGGTGAGTCACAGGCTCGTAACAAATATACCTATTTTGCAAGCAAGGCAAAGAAGGACGGTTTTGTACAGATAGCTAATATCTTTGAGGAGACAGCTGCTAACGAGAAGGAGCACGCTAAGTTGTGGTTCAAGTATCTGGAGGGCGGTGCTATCCAGGATACAGAGAAGAACCTGGAAGCTGCTGCCAATGGTGAGCACGATGAGTGGACCGATATGTATCCACGCATGGCAAAGGAGGCTCGCGAAGAAGGTTTCGAGGAGATTGCAGCTAAGTTTGAGATGGTTGCTGAAATCGAGAAGCATCATGAGGAGCGTTATCGCAAGCTCTTGAAGAACGTACAGGACAAGCTCGTCTTCTCTCGTGATGGCGACTGCATCTGGCAGTGCTCTAACTGCGGACATATCGTAGTAGGCAAGCAGGCTCCTGAGGTTTGCCCAGTCTGCAACCACCCACAGAGCTACTTCCAGATTGAAGCACAGAATTACTAATTCTTGCTTGAGACGAAATATCTAACAGAACATATATAAATAAGAGAGGGTGTGTCATGGCCTTATGACACACCCTCTTTTTATGATTTAGCTTGAACCATTTCCAACATGATTTCTATCAACCTTGGAACACCATACTGTTCTATCTCGTCCTCTTTCACCCAGATATAATCATCAGGGAGCAGGGGGCGGGTTTCTGTTTCCTGCAGATAGAAGTCGGCAAGGAGGATGCGATGGGTAAGTACATGCTTCACATCCTTAGCCAGGAGAAGAGGATTATGGACAAAGGCAGGCAGTTGCGGAGCATCTGATGCGTTATATGGTTCCCACAATCCTTGCCAGATATCACCCTCGCCGCGACGGTGGATAGCCACTTCGCCTTTACACCTTATATATATATAGGAGAGATGGCGCGTTTTCACCTTCAGTGTCTTGTTCTTCACCGGCAACTCCTCTACCCTTCCTGTTCTCAAAGCCTCACAGGTTTCGGCAAGCGGACAGACAAGACATTTTGGAGATTGAGGAGTGCACTGGATAGCTCCGAAATCCATCATACCCTGGTTATAGGCAGCAACAGGCGATAATGCAGTATCTGAAAGTTGCTGAGCAGACGAAGCAGGCAAGAGTGATTGAGCCAACGCAGCAAACTCTTTTTTCCCCTGCGTTGAGTTGATAGGAGTATCTATTCCGAAGTAACGTGAAAGAACCCGGTACACATTGCCATCTACTACTGCCGCCGGAATATCAAAGGCAAAAGAACCGATGGCTGCTGCAGTATAATCGCCCACCCCTTTCAGGGCTTTGATACCTTCAAGCGTATCAGGAAAATGACCGAGCACCACAATCTGTCTGGCAGCAGCATGAAGGTTGCGGGCTCGCGAGTAATACCCCAATCCCTGCCAGAGTTTCAAGACATCATCCTCGCTGGCAGCAGCCAAGTCTTCAACCTTGGGATAGGTCTTCATGAACCGCTCCCAATATTCCCATCCCTGTGCGATGCGGGTTTGCTGAAGGATGATTTCGCTCAGCCAGATGGCATAAGGATCCTTGGTTTCGCGCCAAGGCAAATCCCTACCATACTCACGAAACCAACGGATAATGACAGCCGAAAAACTATTCATAAAATTCAATGTTCAAATCTCAATGTTCAAAGTAATTACTGTTCCGGATATTGCTCGTAAATCTTCAGACCGAACTCATTCGCCAAGGCATAGGCATGCTCCATGATATCGGCGAGAATGTGCTCATAATTCACCCATACCTTATCCTTGATGAAGAAATAGAACTCGATAGGAAGACCGCATTGCGTGGCTTCCATGTGGCGCACCATCAATGTGAGATCGGTATTGACCTCCGGACGCTGGCGCAGATACTTCTCCATGAATTTACGGTAAAGCTGGAGATTGGTAGGGGCAAGGGCTGCAGGATTCTTTAAATCCTCAATATCCTTCCCTTCTTGTATATCTTTATCTATCGCCTTCTGCAACGACTCCTTCAACTTAAACGAATCTTCGGTGGCGAAATGCCTGGCAAGCAGATTACGTTTTAATGTCTCATCCACCAGACGGACACTACGGAAATCGAAGTAAACCACGCGCTTCACTCTTCGTCCACCACTCTTCTGCATACCAATCCAGTTCTGGAACGAACCATTCACCAGGGTAGTAGGCGAAATAGTAACGATGGTGTTATCAAAGTTGCGCACCTTCACGGTCGTGAGTGACATATCCTCAACGATACCATTGGCATCCACCGACTTCACCGTAATCCAGTCGCCCTTATGCAACATATCATTGCTGGTAAGACGCACACCAGCCGCCAATCCCGTGATGGTATCCTTAAAGACCAGCATCAGGACAGCCGAGGTAGCACCCAAACCGGCAAAGAGGGTCATCGGGTTTTTGCCTAGCAGGATGGCAATCACCACTACAGCAGCCACGAAGAGCATCAATACCCTGAGAACACCGCAGAAAGTATGGAAATACTGCTGAGCCGACGAGCGTCGTTCCTGAGAATCCTCCAATCCTTTGAAAGACCCGATGAAGACCAGAGCCGTACGCACCGACATCACCACGATATAGATGCCCGTAGCCCGCTCCAATATCTCCTTGAATATCGGATACTCCAGATAAATCAGCGGCATGAGCGACCATATCACCACAGCCGGCACAATATGGCAAGCCGAAGTGAGCACCTTCTTGTTCAGCAGCACATCATCCCAAGTGATGTCCGTCTTATCAGTAATCTTACTGATGAGCGGAACCAGTATCTTGCGACAAAGAAAATCGCTCAGCATCGCCAAGAGGATGGCAGTAATGGTGAGCAAGATATGGCGCAGCATCGGCACGAAATCACCAGTGACTCCTGCCCATGTTATCATTTCATCTACAAACTTACGAATTTCCTCCATAAAACTATTAACTATCAACTATAAACTATCAACTAACGCTCACGGTTGGCAGAGCAAAGTACATACTTTATCTGCAAAGTGTCTGGCATTATTGCCATGCATGATACCATTGTTGATGATGGCGAAACAGAGTTCATGACCATTGGCTGCGGTACAGTAACCCGCCAATGAGATGATGCCCGTCAGCGTACCCGTCTTTGCTTTCACATTGCCATGCACAAAACTGTTCTTCATACGCTTCTTCAACGTACCATCTACCCCACCGATAGGCAGCGAATGCTTCAGATGGTCCATGATGTTGCCGTTGAGATAAGCATAACGCAGCAGTTTCACCTCCAGTTCGGCACTGAGATAATTATAGAGCGAAAGTCCCGAGCCGTCAGCCAGTTTATATCTTGCCGGATCGAGTCCTATCTTACGGATAAGCTGTCTTTCCACATTTCTGGCACTCTTGGCACTCGCCCATTTATTGCCCGTAGAAGCCGCAATCTGATAATACATGCTCTCGGCATAGAGATTATCACTCTCCTTCATCATCTTGTGCAGAATCTGATCCATCGTATGGAATCGGGTACAGACCGTAAAGGCACTCGCAGGGCAAGTCTTCTCTGAAGCCCCAAAGCAGGAATATTCGATGCCCTCCTCACGGAGCTTGGCAAGAAACTTGTCCATAAAGATGTCCTTGCGCTGGAACACCAGTGACGAAAGCACCGGATTGTCATCATCCCAGCACCAGCCTTCACCCAACAAATCTGCATCCTTCAAAGAGCGGTCGGCATAGATGCTGCCACGGATGGTGTCAACACCCATATCCTTCAGACTATTAACAAATGCCGACATATCATCGCTGTTGAAACGGGGATCCATACCGCCTATACAATAGACATCACCCGTCAACACTCCATTCTCAATGGTACCAGTATATTTCAGAGTGGTTTTAAACTGGTAAGAACCGCCCAACTTATCGAGCGCCGTAATGGCAGTCAGGAGCTTCATCGTACTTGCCGGACGCATCAGCTGTCGTTCATTTCTCTGATAGATACAAGAGTCAGCAGACAGGTCCCAGACCATCAGTCCTACCTGTGATGTTTCGAACATCTTGCTTTCAAGGAGTTTATCAATACCCACCTTCACCGATTCTGGCCAAGGCAATTTCTGAGTCAGCGTATCCGCTGCCAGAGAGTCAACGAGTGTAGAGTCGGAAACATCCTCCTCATCAACCGTTTCTATTCCCTCATCTTCAATCACATTCTGGGCCTGCACCGGTACGGATATCCATACCATCATCAGACCCAACATCATATATATTATCTTTTTCATCACAATCAGTTCACCTGAACTTAAAAGAAATTATTTATTTTTGATTTTCTCCATAAATGCCTCTTCATTATCCGGCTGAACGGTCACTATATTCTTATGCCCGTATTCGATGACCACACAATGGTCTAATCCGAAGAAAGTCTTGGCGATGTGTACATCAATGACATCACATAGCGGCACATTTCTGTTGGAAGAGAACCTGCCCTCATTGATGATGAGATATTCCATTTCCTCATCCAGGTCTATCGGTTTTACCATCTTGAAGGTATAGGTTGTATTCAGTATGCGCTCTATCATGCCCACGATGATGATAGCCACAAAGATGCCGATGATAGCCAGTTTGACCCAGAAGAAATAGAGAGCCAGGATTGCGAACACCGCCACACCGATACGTGCCGTCAGTGTAAAGCGCTTATGAAAAGTTCTATCTGCCATAACTTTGATTTATTACCTTATATTATTGTCGTTTTTACGACCTTTTGATAGTCTAAAAGACTATATAACCTTAAATTTCGCTGCAAAATTACAAAAAATCCCTCTCTTATTACTCATTTTAAAGATTAATTATTACTTTTGCAACGAATTAAGAATTAATTCTGAGAGAATGGGGCTGTTTTATAGATAAAAACACCCGTTCTTAATATTGAAATTAGATAAGAATAAACTCAATGGTTTATAAGTATGATTTTCTGATTATCGGCTCAGGAGTTGCCGGTATGAGTTACGCCCTGAAAGTAGCCAGAGCGCATAAAGGTAAGGTGTGTATGATTTGCAAGACCTCGCTCGACGAGGCTAACACGTCATTCGCACAAGGTGGTGTTGCGTCAGTTACCAACTTGGAAGTGGATAACTTCGACAAGCACATACAGGATACAATGATTGCTGGTGATTATATCAGCGATTATAAAGCAGTGAAGCAGGTTGTCACCATGGCACCGGAGCAGATCAAGGAGCTCGTGCAGTGGGGCGTCAACTTCGATAAGCAGCAGGACGGCAAGTTCGACCTACACCGTGAGGGCGGTCACAGCGAGTTCCGCATCCTTCATCATGCAGATGATACGGGTGCAGAAATCCAGCGCGGTCTGATGGAGGCTGTGCGCAACTGTCCGGATATCGATATCAAGGAAAATCATTTCGCCGTGGAGATTATCACTCAGCACCACTTGGGTGCCCGTGTTACCCGCCGCACTCCTTATATCAATTGTTACGGTGCATACGTATTGAATCCTGATACCCAGAAGGTGGATACCTATCTGAGCAAAGTTACCGTGATGTGTACCGGTGGATGTGGTGCCGTTTATCAGACTACCACCAACCCTGTCATCGCTACTGGTGATGGCGAGGCGATGGTTTACCGTGCCAAGGGTACCGTGGCCGACATGGAGTTTGTCCAGTTCCACCCAACCGCTCTTTATCATCCGGGCGAGACTCATCCTGCCTTCCTCATCACCGAGGCGATGCGTGGATACGGTGGCATCTTGCGTCTGCCTAACGGCGAAAGTTTCATGGAGAAATATGATAAGCGATTGAGTCTGGCTCCTCGTGACATCGTGGCTCGTGCCATCGATAAAGAGATGAAGATTCACGGATTGGATCATGTCTGTCTCGATGTAACCCATAAGAATCCAGAGGAGACCAAGCGTCACTTCCCTAATATCTACGCCAAGTGTCTGAGCATCGGCATCGACATCACCAAGGAGTATATCCCTGTTCGTCCTGCCGCTCACTATATGTGTGGCGGTATCAAGGTAGATTTGAACGGCTGCTCAAGCATCAACCGTCTCTATGCTCTCGGCGAGTGTTCATGCACTGGTCTGCATGGTGGTAACCGTCTTGCCAGCAACTCGCTCATCGAGGCTGTGGTTTATGCCGAGACTGCTGCCAAGCACAGTATTGAACATGTAGATGAATACGACTTCAATGAGAAGGTACCAGCATGGAACGATGAAGGTACTTTGACCAACGAAGAGAAGGTGCTGATTACACAGAGCGTGAAAGAGGTGGGCGAATGCATGAGCAACTATGTAGGCATCGTGCGCAGTGACCTCCGTCTGAAGCGAGCATGGGACCGTCTCGATCTTCTCTACGAAGAGACCGAAAATCTCTTCAAGCGTGTAAAGGTAAGCAAGGAACTCTGCGAGCTCCGCAACATGATTAACGTGGGTTATCTCATCACCCGCATGGCGATAGAACGCAAGGAGAGCCGTGGTCTCCACTATACCATCGACTACCCTGTTCATGCTTATGACAAGGAGTAATCAAGAATTATCAGAATATTAAAAAGCTCGGATGCTTGTGATGCATCCGAGCTTTTTTTATTTTCAAGAATTTGAGAATTAGAGAATTTTTCTTTCTACCTATTGGTTCTGGTGAATTTTCTTTTTATCTCGTCAGCGAGAACTTGATGCTCAGGCCGAAATCCTGTGTGGTGGTAGGATAACTGCTGCTCGACAGGAGCGGGGTGTTAGTCTGACGGTCATAATAGAAACTCATGGTAAGGAGTTTGCTGAAGGTATAATCGGCAGAGAAACTCAGTTTCAGAGCATTGTTGCCGCTGCTGGCACTGCTTACCATTGAGGCTATATCACGAACGATGGCTGCCTGCTTGCGGAAACTGAAGTCAAGACGTAGATTCAGATCATGGTTGGTACCATTCTGAACCGTCTTGGTAGTCGACGCATTCTTATTGGCTGCATTCTTGTTGCCGCCCTTCGACTTGGAACGGGAGGCCTTGGCGCCCCAGCCGAAAACATCGAAGTTGTTGATGCGGTAACCCATACCGATTACCCAGTCCTTACTCAATGCCTCGTTCAGCTGCACACTCGTCATACTGAGGTTCAACACACGGGTCTGGCGATATTCTGCCTTCACCGTCATATTATTGTTGAATGTGACATCCATACCCAATAATGGCGAGAACGACTCGTTGATACTTACCTGCGAAATGTTGAACATGCTGCTTGGAGATGGATTGCCCGTAGTGGCATCACTCACGAAGCCGAGACCGTTCATATACTCCTGGAAGGTGCTGTAACTGTTGTAGCTGCCTACCGCAAAGACGCTCTTGTAAGAGTGATTGATGTTGATACTCTTAAAGTGCTCGTTGAACCAAGGCAGACGTCCCAGTCCGCTGTAACGGATGGTCCAGTTTGGCAACATCCGACTCAATGCCGGGAATACCGAGAGCGAATTGCCACCCATCGAGGTATAAGCCTTGAGGAAGGCAGGAATCATGACATCGCTGCTATACTGGTTGACCGGTGTGCGGGAAGCATCAAACTTGCCGCCAGCCAGAGCCGAACCAGCCGGATAAACGGTACCTGCATACTGAGCCTCTACCCTATCTCTGAAACCAGCCAGCGAGTTGACAAACTTCTCGAAGGTCTTGCTGCGATACCCCGAATTGGCATTGCCCATTCCCTCGAAAGCCGAACCCAGCGAGATGGTAGTCATCTGGAAGGCTCCACTCTGGGTGGTTGGCGTTCCTTCATACATATACTGTATGCTCTTCTGCGTGGTCTTGGTACGTGTAGCTGAGAGATCAATCTTGAAATCCTTGACAGGCTCCAGGGTGGCACGCAACGTAAGATTATCCGTTCTGCTGGTAGTGGCAGGTGTTGCGATACTGTCGTTGCAGAGCAGCCAGTCGTTGTTTCTAGCCTTCTCGATATAATCGTCGCCAACCATACCGAAGGCGAAGTCAAGACCCGGTGCCATCTGTCCCACCTTCTTCTGTCCGAAGGCATCACCCACACTAGGCAAGAAGCCCGGCAGGGTGAGCTGATAGCTGCTGCGATAGTTGATGCTCACATTGCGCACCATCATTGCCAGACGACTAGCCAACTGCAATCCCTTATACCATTTCTTATCATCAAGCGGTTCCTTAGCCAGTACGGAGAGTTTCACCTTCATGGCAGTATCTACCTTTGAGATGATTCTGATCTGGTTATTATCCACCTTTTTATATTTAAGCGAGAATACCTTGCCGTCTTCCGTCTTGGCATTTACAATCAGTCGCTTGGTATTCTTGCCGTGGCGTATCTTGAATGTAGTATCAGGCAGGAGGGTGATTTCCCGTTCGAAGGCACGCTTGTTCTTAGGCAGCGCCTTCTTTGGATCAGCCGCCTGTTCCTTTGCTTCCTGCTTCTTTTTCTTTTTTTCCTGCTTCTTGCGCTGCATCTGTGCCCTACTCTGGGTACGGTCAAACTTATCGTTTACCTTCTTCAGGAAAGGCACATGGTTGTAGAGTTTCACCAAGTTAAAGTTACCGTTCAATGTCAGTTCACGCTGGGTATTGATGGTGTTTCCATACGAGTTACCCTCCTCATCCTCTGTACCGCGCTCCCAAGAATAGTTGGCATTGTAAGAGGCATCGCTGTTCACCCAGTCGAAGACAGGCAGCAGATTGAGAGGCACCTTGTAAGATGCCTGGAAATTCTGACTGTAGTCGAGCGGTGCACCCCAGTGGCGGATGCTGGTCCATACGGAATCCTTCCAGGCATGATACTGGTCGGCATAAAGATCCTTGTTGACCGGTGTATATGGTTCCTCTATCTGTGCATGGGTAGCACTTTGGAAGTTCATGTGCAGGTTCTTGGTCAGATCCCAGTTGATGGAGAACTCACGGTTCCAGAGGAACTGTTCACTGAAGGTGAGCGGCAACTTGGAGTCTACTCCGGCAGCTCCACTCATCAGGGTTTCCATATCGCGCTCCTGCAACTCGTAGTAATCACGCGTCATCTCGGTATTGAAGGCTATGTTCTGCGGCAGCCAGTTCAGTCCGAAACGTTTCAGAATGTCGAGCCACTTACTCTTGTTCTTCAGTCTCTTGAATGGTTCCCAAGCCTTATAAACCGGGCTCCACGAATAATCCAGGGCTCCGCGCCAGTTGTCCTTGCGCTCATACATCGTCGTTTCACCCGTAGTATACTGATGCTGATGACTGTAGGTGAATGAGAAGTTGGCTGGATCGTATGGCATCGGATGGCGCTTGGTAGCGATACCCACCCGGGCATTCGAGATGGAGAAGTTGGTCTGCGTAATCTTGGTGGCAGCGATATTCTCGATAGAATCGCGCTCATGCTTGGATCCGGCAGCATCGAGGGCATCCTTCAACTCCATATCGGTATCCAGCGGATTATACTTAGGAGTGGTCTTCTCCTTGGTAACACTATAATATAAAGGTATGCTCACCTTCGCCTTGTCAGGGAAGAACTTACCCATTTCGAGCGATGTGGTCACACTGTAGGTACCGTAATTATCGGTAGTGCGACTTGCCACGCCATCTTCCAGACCGCCGAATCCCTCGCTGATGTATCTGCCGGTGGCATTCACGCTACCCAAATCGGAGAGTTGTACGTTGAGGTTGGCATTGGCTGCCCAACCACCCGAATTATTATGTTCCTTGAGTCGGAGTTCGTTTATCCATACCTCACCACTCTTGATGTCGGCAGAATTGTTTCTCACACCCAGCATCATGGTCTTCACCTCGCCGAGACTCGGATTACCCACGATGGTAATCTTGTTCTGCGGATGTTCTGCATCCATCATGGAATAAGGAGCGAGATAAGAAGCCACACCCTGTGCCTTCGCCTTGTTGCGGTTTTTCTTCAATGCCGTAAAGACGCTCAGCGGCACATCGAGCATATTCTCCTCAGGCCATACCGCCTTACAGTCGGCAAGCACATAGCGGTTGTAGTTGGAGCGTGGCTCGGTGAGCTTCAGTGGGATTTCATACTCGTAGTAATTGTTCTTGTAATCACTACCCAGACGGATGAAGACTGAGAGATCACCATCCTGCAGACGGGTGGTATTCTGCTCCAATGCATTGGCATGGGCAAACATCTGGATGCGCTTGTACTGGCGCAGATCAAGGGTAGAATTCTTATAAACCGCCTTCGCCTCGCCTGTGCTCATATTCTTGACCACCAGACTCAACGCCTGCTCGTTCGCCTCAACCAACTGAGGCTGACTAGGATCCTGTTCGCGCCTGATACCCGGAGGCAAGACATAGTTGACCGGAGTCTTCTCGCCGTTCTCTTCCAGACTCACGCTGCTTGCGTCGAGGGTTCCGCCACTGGCTGCACTAAGCGGCTGATCATAGGTACGCCACTTGCCCATCACGAGGTCGAAGGTACCGAAACGCAGCACGATAGGTTTTTTGAAACCGGTGAGGAACATACGCATGAAGCGGATGCTGGAGAAGTCGTTGATGTTGCCCTGACGGCTCTCAAACTCATCGATAGGTATGCGGAACTGATACCAGGTAACGGTAGACTTGGTATTATCACGCCAGGTCTGGCTGTATTCACGCTTATCTACAATATGATTGTTACCCACCACGAGATCTTCCGGACGGATGCTGACACGGTACTGGAAGTATTTCTCATATTCGTTGAGGGTATAATCCTGGTTGATATCCTCGACATCCGGCGTTGACTTATAAGAAGTATCATAGCTCTCAGAACGGCTGTCGCTGTCAGGCGAGTTGCCCTGAGGATTGTTGATATACTTATATCGCTGCAAGATAGGAGCACGCATCTCATCCCAGTCGGAACCGCGGAAATAGTGGTAGTCATCACGTGCCGGATCGGCAAAGATACTGTCGAACACTGCCTGGTTCACCTTGCCCTGAATCTGGTCGAGATAAGCACTCTTGTAGAATTCCTGCTCCTCGGCATCAGTCAGTCCGTTGAAGCCCACATCCTGCAAGGCTCTGCTGCCACTGGTGGTAGCAAAGGCATAGGTCACGGTGCTCTGGGTAGGAATCTTACCCCACTGGGTATAGGTGTAGCTCTTGCTGCCATCTACCGGCATGCCACTCTCATAGAATTTCTTGCCATCACGCAGGATATCCTCGCTCACCTCGCCCAGGTTGATGTAGAAATCGCCACCGTAATCGGCAGCATCAGCCTCTTCGCGGGAATAGATGAACGGATCGAGCATCCAGAACTCGATGTATTCGATGTTTGCCTGCTCGAAATCGTTGGTATCCAGCTTACGCATCATTCCGCCCCAGTTGCGCTGCGGATTCTGCAGGGTTCCGTCAGCCTGCAAATCTGTTACATTGAAGTTGTATGGTCCCGGCTCGCTTGGATAGTAAGCCAGATTGAGTACATTCAGGGTATTGGTAGCGCCCTGATAACTGCTCTGGTCGCGCAATGGGAAGAGTTCCTTGGTATAGACCTCGCGGACATAATGGTTACTCAACTGCTTGAGGTCGCCCTTGATATGTCCCGGAGTGAGCGAACTTCCACGGCGGGTGAACAGCGGATCGATGGTATACCAGGCTAGACGCGAACGGTGGAAACCGCTGCTCAGACCGGTCTTATCGCTGTAATCGTCCTTGAAATTGAGCGAAGGCACACTGGATATAAACCAGGAGGTAGGAGTCGTTACATCGATGGTAGTCTTCGTACCCTCGAAGTCATCGATATAAGATGCATTGTCCTGTGTGCCACCTGCCTCACCGGCAATGAGCTGGGCAAATTCTCCTGTAAAGGATATCTGCGATGGCTGGGTGAGGTGCAGGAATGGTATCTTGTCAAGCACATTGGTGAGCCACTGACTCTCCTTGCGCCAGTTGAGATTGATGCCCCAAAGGGTGTTCTTCAGCGGTTCGGAGCCCATGGATACCTTGGTAGTAAGCGCCTGTTCGGAGAAGTGCTGGATAGTACCGCTCAACTGGAAGTTCTTGGTAAAATCATACTCCCAGTTCAGTCCGAACATCGTTTTTCGGGTTTGTCCGAAATCGGTATTACTCTCCAGAGAAACGTTGACAGCCGTACCGGCATCGATGATGCTCTGGTTCAGGATGGTCACCTCACCGGCACTGTAATCTACCGAATAGTCGGTGCCCTCTTTCAGGGTGATACCGCCTGCCGTAACGACCACCGAGCCCTGTGGCACATTGTAGGCATCGAGCGAGATGACATTGGCTGCAGAGCCCTTGAACTGTCCCACAATCTGATACTTGTTCTTTTCGGCTATCTGCTTGGCTACAGTCTTCGTACTGTCATAGAGTTCGGTAAAGGCATACTTTTCAGCCTTGTCGGCAGCCACGCCCCGCTTGACCAGATAATCACGCATATAACTGCCGAAAGGCTCTACCTTCGGAATGAACACGCGTCCGTTAGAGACGGTATAGCCTTCTACATAATCGAAATATCCATTGCTGTGTGCCTTGTTGTTGTTATCCAGACGGTCGGCGCCCAGCACACGGATGATTGGCTGCTCCTTCACCTGCTGCTCAGGGATATAACTGAGATATACGCCGGTGGTATCGCTCTGGTATTTTACATCCAGGCGGAACTTCTCCTTCTCTACGGTAGAAGCCAGATAATAAACGTTCTTCATCATCAGCCCCCAGTTGCCCTGTCGCGGATTGTTGCTGGTATTCTTGAGCGATTTCACGAAGAGTGCCTGCTTGGTATCGCTGAGATCGGATGCAAACTCGCCCACCTGATAGGTAACGCCTCCCGATGTATACTCATAGGCTACGGCAAGTACCTGGTCGGTCTGCAGACTGGTTTTCAATGAGATATAACCCAAGGCGGTATTGACTGTATACTCAGAAGAATTGAGCAGACGGGCACTCTCCAGTTTCTCATAATCGGCTCCGCCAACCAGTCCACCTCCATCGAGAGTGGTTGCAGCCTGGTCGATGTCACGGGCAGCAGCATACTGCCCTGTCATCGCCGCATACTCTGTATTCGCCTGGTTAGAAGGCACCTGTCCGCTCGCCGCCCACATCGGGTTGCTCAGTTTCTGGTTCTCGCCCAGGTCGGTCAGGGCTACGATGTTTCGGGTATTGGTGGTATTGCCGGTTTTGTTGGTAACCCACACTTCCACGCGGTTGATGGTGATGCCCGTGGTGAGATTAGGAAGTTTCTGCATCCAGGCATCATAATGGTTTCTGAAATACTGGGAGAGGAAGAAGTGGCGGTTCTCCTCATAATCGGCTACATTCAACTCAAAAGGAGTGAGCTGCACACCGCCCCTGGTAGATACGCTCTTCGATGCACTCTTCTTCTGCGAAGCTACCATCTGCAGCTTGAGTTTACCAAACTGCATATCGGTTCTAACACCAAACAGACTGCTGGCGCCTTTGATGAGCGAAGAGTTGGAAGGGAAGGAGACATTGCCCGCCTCAACGAGTTTGATGATTTCATCTTCCTTGCCGTCGTACTTCAGTTTCATGTTCTGTGCATCGAAATCGAAGGTGGCATCGGTGTTGTAATTCAGGTTCATGTTCACCTTATCGCCCACCTTTCCGTTGACGTTGAGGTTGATTTTCTCATCAAAATCCATCATCGTCGTCTTTCGGTTGCGGATAGGCAACGAAGGATTGTCGATGTTTTTCTTGTTGATACCGAACTTGAGTTCGGCAGAACCCCGAGTCTTCACTCTGATGCCACCAGGACCGAAGATTTTCTCTGCAGGTCCCAAGTCGAAGTGCATATCTGAGAAATCGAACTTCTCCTTGCCTTTTGCCTGGAAGATTTCATCGTTCTGCTTGCGGAAGTAGCTGTTACGCTGCTGCTGTTCGGTCCATGCAAGATACTCTTTCGGAGTGAGCATGATAGGAGCCGAAAGCCAGGTTGAGCCCATGCGGTTGCCGATGATATAGCGGTCGATGGTATCGTTGTAGACTACCTGATATTGCAGATTATCAGGACGTTTCAGGTCGAGCGGACTCTGATAGAGGTCGCTCAGGGAGTAAGGTTGGGTGCGCTGAATCTGCCAGCGGGTATGCAGCAGCGAATCGGGAATGGTATCTTCATCGAGCTGCACGGGCTGGGCTATGCTGGTATGGGGTTTCTTTTTATCGTCCTGAAGTTGAGGCAAAGCTATCGCATAGCCGAAGGTTGCCACCATCAGCCAAGCCAATAGAAAAGATATGAATCTTTGCTTCTGTTTCATCGATAAAAAACTCCTAACTTATTTGATTTGCTTCAATGCCAGTTTCACAACCTGTTCTACGGGGAGATCAGGCTGTGCCTTGAGGATATCTACTACTACCTTGGCAGATGGTGCCGGCGAGAAGCCGAGCATGGTGAGGGCGCTTACCGCCTCATCCTTTACGTCATTGTTCACCATCACCACATTGCCTCCGCTGGCTGGCAGTTCGTCAGCAATGCCGAGGCTCACGATTTTATCTTTCAAGTCGATGATGATTCGCTGTGCTGTCTTCAGTCCGATACCCTTCACGGTTTTCAGCACCTTGTCGTTACCAGTAGAGATGATTTCGCAGAGTTCGCGTGGCGAGAGTGAAGAGAGAATCATACGGGCTGTATTTCCGCCTACTCCTGAAACGGTGATGAGGAGGCGGTAGAGTTCACGTTCCTGTTTGGTAGCAAAGCCGAAAAGGGTGAAAGAGTCATCTCTTCCACCAGCCACCAGCACTTCGTGAACATAGAGTTTCACTTCCTGTTTGCCCTGAATGGCAGTATATGTATTGAGCGATATATTGAGTCCGTAGCCCACTCCCGCAGTCTCAACAATAGCCAGCGCAGGTGTCAGCTCTGTCAGATCGCCATGAATATATTCTATCATTTTCTTTTTCTCCTAATTAAATTAATATATTAATAACGTGCGAAGGGCGGGATTATTGTTATAGAGTTCCATAAAATTACGTCCCGACGTAGCATGTCATACGTCCCGACGCAGAGCCAGAGACGTCGGGACGCAGCAAAAGCTACGTCAGGACGTAATTCAAAGCACATCGGGAGGTATCGGAAAGGGGAAGTATGATGTTTCGCAACAAAATAACGAAACTGTAAGGCTCTTGCAGCAGATACCTTACAAATCTCCGCTTATTCATACCTAAAAACTATGATTTTACTACTTTTTGCAACTTTTATGAGTTAAAATTCTATTAAAACGTCACGTATTTCAAGAAAAAGCTATACTTTTGCAACCGGAAATAGAATAAAAAGCGGAAAACATATCCGTTGGAGGACTAAACCGCAACAAATAAAAGAAATTAAAACAACAAAATAAAAGAAATAAGACAATGAAGAAATTTAGAGCAGCCGTAGTAGGATACGGCAACATCGGTAAGTTTACTGTTGAGGCACTCGAAGCAGCTCCTGACTTTGAGATTGCAGGTATTGTACGTCGCCAGGGTGCTAAGGACAAACCAGCTGAGTTGGCAAACTATGAAGTAGTAGATGACATCACCAAGTTGAAGGATGTAGATGTTGCTATCCTCGCAACCCCTACCCGTTCTTGCCCTGAGTATGCAGAGAAGATCGTTGCCCTCGGTATTAACACCGTAGACAGCTTCGATATCCACACCAGCATCCTCGACTACCGTACCAAGCAGATGGAGAACTGTAAGAAGGCTGGCAAGGTAAGCGTTATCTCTGCTGGTTGGGACCCAGGTTCTGATTCTATCGTACGTGTTCTGATGGAGAGCCTTGCTCCTAAGGGCTTGACATATACCAACTTCGGTCCTGGTATGAGTATGGGTCACTCAGTTTGTGTTCGTGGCAAGAAGGGCGTAAAGGAAGCGCTCTCTGTAACTATCCCATTGGGTGAGGGTATCCACCGCCGTATGGTTTATGTAGAGTTGGAAGAAGGTGCCAAGCTTGAGGATGTAACAGCCGAAATCAAGGCCGATCCATACTTCGCTCATGATGAGACCCACGTATTCGCCGTAGCATCAGTAGATGATGTAAAGGATATGGGTCATGGTGTGAACCTCGTTCGCAAGGGTGTATCTGGCAAGACCCAGAACCAGCGTTTCGAGTTCAACATGAGCATCAACAACCCAGCCCTCACCGCTCAGGTATTGGTTAACGTGGCTCGTGCTTCATTCCGTCTGCAGCCTGGTTGCTACACCATGCCAGAGATTCCAGTCATCGACATGCTGCCAGGAACCCGTGAGGAAATCGTTGCAACACTCGTATAAAGACATTGAACTTTGAGGTTTGAACATTGAACTTTATGATGAGTTTAACAGGTTCTGATTCAAAGTTTAGCAAATAATAAAGGCTCGCAAGAAGTTTCGATTTCTTGCGAGCCTTTTGAATATACTATATTCCAATTTATTTATGCGTCATAATATCGAGCACCATATCATCGGTAGCTCGCATCGCATCGGCACCGATGCTCGTGAGGTTGTGGATGCACTTATCCACATCATCATCTACGATACCCTCGGCAGAGGTGACACACTTGCCTTCCATAGAAAGGAGGGCGGAAAGAAGAGCGGTGCTGACACCTGATGAAATCTTCAGGGCACAACTTGGTTTCGCTCCGTCACAAATCATACCGGTGAGATTGGCTATCATATTCTTGACAGAATTGCAGATGCGGTTATAATCGCCACCCATCAGATAGGTAATGCCGCAACTGCTGCCCGTACTGGCTACCACACAACCGCAAAGAGCTGAAAGCTTGCCTAAGCTCTGCTTGATATAGATGGCAGTCAGATGACTGAGCATCAGGGCACGGATCATTTCCTCCTCGGTATTCTCGTTCTCCAGCGCATAAACCACCACAGGGTTCGTTGCACAGATGCCCTGGTTGCCGCTGCCGCTGTTGCTCATCACCGGAATCATGGCGCCACCCATACGGGCATCACAGGCTGAAGCGGTGCGGGAGATGATATGCGAGAAAATATTATCGCCGAAGATACCATGACTCAACGGACGGTCCATTGTCTTGCCCAAACAGTGGCCATAGTTGCCTTTGATACTCAACTCGGCAGCCTTCATATTATAGTCTCTGGTCTTGAGAATGAAAGAAATCTCATCGAGCGGAGCTGTTGTTGCAAACTCGTAAACCATCGGGAAATTGAGCTGGATATCATCATCAGCCTCATCGCCCACAGCACCGCCACGCTTATCGAGCACCACCTCGCCATTACGCTCAACATACACAAAATGGGTATGTGAACCGGAGATAATTGCCGTAGCCTGGTCTTCACCAGCATGACAGATGATTTCGATATAGAGTTTATCCACATCACCCTGCTTCAGTTTGATGTTGATATCCGCATCCTTGATATATTGTTTGCCCTGCTCCAGACTGTCGGGAGTGAGGTCTTTCAACACTTCCAGCTGATATTCAGGCTTTCCGATGAGCGCCCCCAGCGATACGGCGATAGGCAAACCGATCATACCCGTGCCAGGAATGCCGACACCCATCGCATTCTTGAGCATATTAGGACTCAGAAGAACTTCAATACGTTCAGGGCGCTTGCCCAATGTAGTAGCAGCCTTGGCTGTACATAGTGCCACAGCCATCGGTTCGGTACAGCCGATGGCAGGAACTACCTCTTTATTAACGAGCGCAATGATGCGCTCACGCTTACTTTTCTCTAACATAATCTATATAACTTTTATATAAATAACGTTCTTACCATTATTTCGGGTACAAAAATACAAAAAATAAACCGTATTTCACGATATTATCGAAAAAATACGGTTTATCTTTATATAAATGGAGCACTTTAGCCAAACTTTTCGTCTAAATATCTTTTTTCGAGAATAGTTCAGCCAACTTTGCAGCCAATTCCGTACCACGGATATTCTCAGCAATACACTTACCTGTAGTACCATCTACCAGGAAGATGGCAGGAATGAACTTTACCTTATAAGAATCAGCTATACCGGCACGGTCAAGTCCGTTAGGCCAAGAAAGTTTCTCCTCAGCAAGCGCTTTCTTCCAAGCAGTTTCATTCTTATCGATAGAAACACTTACTATTTCCAGTCCCTTTCCTTTATACAGTTCATAAAGTTTTTTGAGGTTAGGAATTTCCTTGCGGCAAGGTCCACACCATGAAGCCCAGAAATCAACCAGATAATACTTCTTTCCCTTTACACAAGAAGCCATGCTCACCTTAGAACCATCAACTTGCTGGAGTTCGAACTGAGGCAAAGTCTCACCTGTAAGTCCCTTTGGATTAATCTGCTCGTTGAGCAACTTTCCATAGAAGCTATTCTTAGCAGTTTCTGAGAACGAATTCCATTCCTTGGAGTTTTCCTTGGTGAAATAGTTCAAGGTACAAAGCATGGCGAAAGGTCCCCACCAGGAATCCTTGTTGTCTGAATACAACTTTCCATAAGAAGACTCCACCGTGTCAAAGAAATTCTTCTGTTCGGTAGCCATCTCTTTTCTCTCGTCACTATCTTCCAAAGCTTTCATCTTAGCTTTATCCTTTGCCTGGTAAGCCTTGCTCTGTTCTGCAATCAATTTTTTATGCTTATCGTTTATATCCTTATACATCTTATCAAGCATATCCCTCACTGAACCGATTTTTGTCTGATATTCATCGTTCATAGCACTGCCAGAAATCTTGACATTGCTGGTATTAAAACCAGTGGTTACCCCATCATTGATGGGTTTGGCATCGAGAGACACCTGTACTTTTTCGCCACCTTTGGTCATCAGACTAAAAGTGAAAACACCGTTTCTTGGACCGACACCGATAAAACGAGCCTCTGTAACAGGGATGGTTAAAGTAAGTTTTCCACCCTTTACCACACCTTTAGCGAGAGGTTTCTCGTTACGATGAGTAGCAGCCAGGACAGCTTCCATTTCCGTACCATCAGGCACACCATTCAAGATTGCATCAATGATACACTCGTCTGCATTCTGAGCATGAGCACTCATCACTGAGATGAGCACCAATGCCAATGAGAAAATTGTTTTTTTAAACATCATATTTGTACAATTACTAGAAAGATTTATTTTAACGTTCATTACTTCTCCACATTCTGTACGAAACTTCCGTTGCCAGGATTATCAATGGCTCCCTTAGGGAATGGGAAGGTCCAGAGATGAGAGGATGGAGCAAGACTTATCTGCTTGCCATCTATCTCTTTTGTCAGCGTGCGGGCATAGGTACCTTCAGCATTTAAGCGACGAGCATCGCCAAACGGCACGATAGAGAAGATAAGTTGATTATCCTTAGCTTGACGTATATACCGGATAGCTTCTGCCACAGAGGACGCCGATAGTGGCTGATATTTCTCTGGAAGGATATATGTCTTACGCACCTCATTGAGCACATCCATAGCATCTGTCAACTGATTCTTACGAGCCAAGCATTCAGCCTTGATAAGATACTGCTCCACGGTTCTCATACCAGCAAGATTGATATAGCCATTGGTCAACCCCTGATAATAAGTTTCTGCACCCATCGTTCTTTGTTTCCAATTGCTCAAGAAATAAGCATCTCCCTCTTCGAATCCGGCAGCACGATTTACCGGTATCTTGAATATCGCAGATGCAGAGTTGGAACTATTATCGGCATAATTGAAATTATAACAGTCCTGGCTATCAAATCCCAATGGCGTTTTCAAAGAAGGATAAACACCCTCTTGGCCTATCACACCCTTATTATCATTATAGAATCCAACCCAATCAACCAACTTATCATTAATGGCAAGAGCCTTATCAGCAAACTCCAACGCCTTTTCATAGTTCATCATCTGAAGATAGGTACGTGCCAACATAGCATAGGCAGCTCCCTTGCCCGGATGGAGGAGCGTGGTACCCATATCTGGAAGATCAGCTACCGACGTGTTCAAATCATTCAAAATGAATTCATAGATTTCCTGAATGGTGGCCTGATGATAAGGAGCATCCTGAAGACTGCTTGTAATCAGAGGCACACTCAACTTACTGGCAGCATTTGAAGGCTCGTAGGTATCAGCATAATAATTAGCGAGATTGAAATAGTTCATCGCACGCAACACTCTGGCATATGCCATCACCTCAGCCTTTTCTTTCTCAGTACCTTCTGTTGTATTAGGCACATCTTCCAATATCAGATTGCAGGTATTGATAGTGCCATAAGCCACATAATAAGTACTCTCATCTGCAGAGTTCCAATAGGCACGATCGGTTTCCTCCTCCCAATTGTAGTTAGCCTTATACATCGGATAATAACTGGCATACGAATTGGTGAGATATTCATCATTAAGCAAATAGCACGTTTGCAAAACCGGCATGCGATGAGTACCATACTCGTAACGGAGAAAAGCCTCATAGTCGGCGAGCGACTTAGGGATGCGTTTGCCCTTTGGTTCTATATTGAGATAGTTATCGCAAGAGGCAAGTCCCATAACCATGCCCAGCAACAACACCATATATACTAATTTCTGTTTCATTTTCTTCATTATTTAAAAGTTGAGATAAATGCCTAACACATAGTTGGTGGCATTATAACCACCCAGCTGGTACTTAGCCTGTTTGGTCTTTGCCCAGAAGAACGGATTCTCCACATTAGCCTGAACACGGGCACTCTGCATATAGAGCGAACGGCACAGCGACTTTGGCAAATGATAAGCCAGAGAAATGTTGTTCAGACGAATATAACTGGCATCAAGGATATTGATATCAGAATAAAAATAAGTACTATACAAAGAAGATGCTGACAAACCACTTTCGGCAAAAACAGCCTTTGGCACATTGGTATAAGTCTCATCACCTGGTTTCTGCCAACGATTAGCAAGTCCGGCACTAGCTCCCGCAATATTGGAGATATATCCTACGCTGGAATAACTGCAAGTGAGGAAAGCAGGATTGGCATTGCGCATCTTATGACCACCCGCAAAAAGGAACTGCATACTGAAATCGAAATCCTTGTAGCTGATACTGGTTCCGAAAGATCCACTATACTTAGGAGTGGTAGTACCCATGTAAGAGATGGCATCCAATGTCGTTGGCTGATTAGTTACCTTCTCACCATTCTCGTTATACACCTGTGGCAATCCTTCTTCACTCAATCCAGCCCACTTATAGCCATAGATTGCATTATATTCGTTGCCGATAATAGGATAAGCCGAAGGGTAATCCAACTGAAGAATATAAACCGGCGCCTTTACATTTACATAAGTCACTTCATTCTTATTATAAGCATAAGTCATATTGGCTCTCCATGAGAAATCCCTGGTACGCAGAACCTCACCACTCAGGGAAATTTCTACACCACGATTGTACATCTCGCCGTTGTTGATGGTATAGGTGCTGTAGCCCCAACCTTCAGTAGGTACACCCATGGAAGAAGCCAGGAGGTCGGTACCCTTCTTGTCGTAATACTCTACAGTACCATTGAGTCGGTTTTTAAAGAGCGAGAAATCGATACCTATATTAAAGGTATTGGTTTTCTCCCAGCTCAGCATCGGATTGGCACGCGACTGCACATATCCCTGTGTACCTCCCACATGCCCGTTATTATTATAGCTTGCCACCATATAAGGGGCAGAATTCTTAGATACGTTACCGGCAATACCATCAGAAACACGGAGTTTCAGATAATTGACCCAATCTGCGTGGAAGAACTTCTCCTTACTGATAATCCAACTGGCACCTACCGACCAGATAGGCTTGTTCTGAAACTTCGAACTGGTTCCCCAGAGATTAGAGCGGTCCCATCGTAAACTACCAGTCAAGCTATAACGGTCATCGTAAGTATAAGCAGCATTACCATATACCGAAACATAACGGTTTACATTTTCATAAGAAGCAGACAAATCAGTCGCGGTCATAGATTTATATCCCAGCACACCCGCTATACCTTTCAACAAACCAGCATTATTCACCATACTGGATGTTAACATCTGAGAATCATAGTTAAACAGTTTGTCTCGATGCAATTCCTGCTTGTTCTGGATGGTTTCCGTGCCCAGAATTGCAGTTACGCTGTGAACATCCTTGAAAGTCTGATCAAAACTCAACTGCTGACGGAAGTTATAAGCAGAGGTATATTGGTCTGAACGAACCAAGATATCCCCATAAGGAATCACATAATTGACAGAGCCATCACCATTATTGGTTGCATACCCGTTTACCACACCCCGAACCTGCGCAGAAGCTTTATCAGCCCAGTTTTCACCACGATATGAAGCTCGTTCGTACTGGAAGGAAGCAGCATACTTCAAACAGGGCAGAATCTGTACATTCAGACGGGCAAAAGTTCGTAAAGCCAACTCCTTATTGGTGGTAATCTGACGATCCAGCTCTGCCAAAGGAGTGATATCCATATTATAAAGACCATACTTCTGATAGATAGCCAAAGTACTTGCATCATATCTCTCACTCATCGGCTTGGTATAACAAGAGCCATCAGCATTCACTAAATTATCGTATGGCAAAACAGAATATCCAGGAGAAAGGACATTGTAGTTCTGTGTCTGATCCTCACCCACCTTTAGGTAAGCACCTAAATCCAAAGAAAGCCATTTCGTGAAATAAGAAGTATTGGCAAGGTTGATGCCTAAACTCTGATTATTGGAATACTTATCTTCGAGGGTATTATACTTATAAGTGACCGAAGCCTTGAAGAGATTATTCACCGAGTTGTTTACAATATTCATATTATACTGCTGATACAACGGATCGCGCTTAGCATACTTCTTCATCTGGTCATAGTAGTTATAACCTTTTCCAGCCAAATCAGTCAGTTTAGCATTCATTTCTGACTCAGAGATATTGCCTGCATAATAATTCAAGATATTGCAGATACCCGCGCTCGTATAGATTTTCTGATCCAACATATTCTGAGCGTATACCTTAGCTCCATTGCCTGCAAGATTCGGATTCTGCGCAGCCCACTCCTTCTCCAAGTCAATAACAAGAGAAGAATTGGCGAGATAATCTGTATAATAAGAATAAGGATGCCAGGTAAGAGAAGCATTGAAAGAGACATTGGTCTTACCCTTAGCTGCCGATTTCTTGGTAGTGATGACAATGACACCATTGGCAGCACGAGCACCATAGATGGAAGCAGCTGCAGCATCTTTAAGAACAGTAATACTCTCAATATCATCCATATTCAAATCAGGGATTTCCTCGGTAATATCACCAGTTCCATTGCCGGTCAACTTAGTTTTCTCTACTGGAAAGCCATCAATGACATAGAGAGGAGAAGCAGAGGCATTCATCGTGGTTACGCCACGAATCATGCCGTCATTATATCCGGCAACCTCGCCAGCCAGCACAGTAGAGAGATTACCCAACCTCTTGTCTTTCAGTTCATCAGCTGTTACCTTGGTAAAAGCACCGGTTGCACGCTCCTTAGAGATAGTCTGATAACCCGTTACAACCACTTCACCAAGTATGGTCTTATTTTCAGACATCACAATCTTCACATGATCCCTACCAGCCACCTTTACCTTCTGGTCATTCATACCGACATACGAAACCGTAACCTCATGACATTCTTTAGGAATATAAAACTCAAAAATACCATCCGTATTAGTCACGGTTCCATAAGGACTGCCAAGCACTACAACAGAAGCGCCAATCATAGGTTCTCCATCCTCATCGGTAATTGTTCCTGAGAGGGGGCGGATGGCAGCTCCATTATCTGTAGCTTCAGCTGCAGTTTTATGTTGCAAAACCTTCTTGACGGTAATAAACTTACCACTTACTGAGTAAGTGAAAGGTTTACCCTGTAAAATCTGCTTTACGGCAGTTGAGGCAGAAGCATTCTTCAGATGAACCGTTGTGGTATAGGGCTTTACGTCCTCTATCACAAAACTCACCTTATAATCCGACTTCTGCTGTACTTTTCTCAATGCAGAAGCCAAAGACTCATTAACGAGCGACATCGTGATGCCTCTCTTTGCATTCTGTGCTCCTACAGGTAATGCCATCCATAAAGTCAGGACAGCAAACATGAATACACATCTTACTTCTTTCATATTTCTCTCTTTTTCGTTAATACTATAATAAAAATACGTTTCTGACAGCGAATCGGTAACATCTACTTTCAAAAAATAATGAAAAAAGTTTGTTTTCTTACAAATAAAACTAAAACATCGGCATTTTCAGGAATTATAATTTCCCAGAAATGCCGATGTGACGATTCATCAAGATTTACTTAAATACCTTATTCTATATATATAGTATTTTCCTTAAAACTAACCTTTGCAACTCCCAGATTATTCAAGAGTCCTATAGCATCCTCTATACTGCCACTCTTATCTGCGGAGAAATCGAGATGCTTGGTTTTGACTGCAGGATTTCTAAATACCACCTTACTCTGATAATATGCTGCAAGATTATCCAAGATGTATTCCAAAGTCTGGTCGTGATAATAGAGCACACCATCTGCCCATGCGGTAGTTTCATCCGTATTTACATTAATTATCTGCCCAGAAACAGTCTCCTTTGCACTTAAGGAATATTGCTGTCCCGGATTCAATGTCACAGGTTTATGCTGACTGTTCTTTGCCAGGACTTCCACCTTTCCCTCAACCAAAGTCACTTTACAGTCACTACCCTGATAAGCCTTGATATTAAAAGAAGTACCCAAGTCCTTGGTCAAGACACCACCTGCATCCACCACAAAAGGACGCTTACTGTCGTGCCTTACCTTGAAGAATGCCTCTCCTTCAAGATGCACCATACGCTCTGCTCCCTTAAAGCAGTGGGGATAAGTAATCTTACTATTACTATTGAGCTTTACTTCAGTGCCATCAGCCAGTGTCAGAGTAATCATCTCACCATCTGCAGTCTGAAGCATTGTCATATCTTGTTCAGAAGATACATTTTGCGTTATCCGATTTCCGGTAGCTCCATCAATAGTCTGCCTGGAGTTCACCCACTGCCATACAAAAACTATCGCCAACATAGCAGCAGCGCCCATCAGAGCACTCATCAGCATTCTCATCATCGGATATTGATGTTTCACAGGCTCTTCGGCATCCGAATTTTCTTTGCCTACTATCTTCTCCAACTCCTTGTCAAGGTTTGGCAGAGGATATGTTTTGCGTATCATAGCCTGTTCTATGGCAACCAAGTCTTGGATGTCATTCTGTAAACTCTCATCATTAAAAATATCTGTTTGCTTCATCATATTTCTATTTCTTTACTAAAAATAATACGTTTTACCTACCAAAATGGTAACATCTCCAATTGAGATTCTTTTGATTATTTTCAAGTTTTTATTTGATGATAATGTTCTCTTAACAGTTTCAAGGCCTTTATGATATGGCGCTTGACCGTTTCCTGACAGACATTCATCTCATCTGCCACTTCCCGATATTTCTTATGGTTAAGATAACATTCTTCCAAAACATGACGAGTAGTATCCGGTAACAAATCCAACATTTCTTCTACTTGCCGCTGACGTTCTTTCTGGATATCATTATCTTCATAGCATTGATCTACAGCATGAAGATAGTAATCGGCATATTGTGCATGAACAGCTGTATGCCGAAGATAGTCTAAACACTTATTTTTCACGGTTTTAAGCAAGAAGGCTGGCAAGGTTTGCATGTCATAGGAGTCGAAATTCTCCCATACGTGAGCAAAAACGCCACTCACGATATCTCGGCTTGCCTCCTCATCTTTCAGGAGTTGCAGCGCATAATAATATAATCGACCATAATATGATTTGAAAAAATGCCCAAAAACTTCCCGCTTATTCATCTATACCTAATTCTATGTTGATTACTAGAAACAATATGCCATATATGGCGCATGATACACCATATATGGCTTTGAATATTCTTATTATTAGTCTTCCAACTGGAACAGAGGATCATCTGGAGTCAGCATGGTTGGCTTCTGGTCGAATTCCTTCAAGAGCTGCTCAGAAGCATACTTCTTGTTTACTACCAGGCGGAACATGTACTCGTTGAACCAATCGTTGGTCATGATGAAGCAACCGGCAAAACCATTGTCGGCACCCCAACTGTTCTCCACCTTCCATTTTACAGGCTTGCCATTGGCATCGAGATCTACAGCTGTCAGCGTCATGGCATGAGTAGAACCGCTATCGAAAGTAGCGATGCGGTCAGCCTTGTTCATTGGGAATGAGGTATTGAAGAGGCTTCCATAGTCGAAGTTGTCGAGTGCCAGATAGCCGCGCTTTCTATCAAGTTGCTTGCCCACATCATAGCTTGAATACATCTTATGACCGTCCTTCAGAGAGGCGATGGCGAGCTGGGCAATCTCCTCCATAGGCAGGTTCAGATACTTCCAGTTATGACCATCATAAGTATGACGGTCGTACTCTACCTCGTATGTCTTGTGGTAAGGACGGCGTGGGTCGTTCATCACCATCAGGAAGGTACCGTTCAGGTCCTTGCCCACCGTCTCCTCATAGAAACTCTTAGGAGTATACTTCTTCGTCTCGCCAATCTGCTTGCCGTCTTTGTCGCGGAAAGCATAGGTAAATTCCTTTACCGGTTCGCCGAGAGTAAGACTCAGCATGTGATAAATCTGACCGAGCATCTCGTTCTTGCGAGCCTGGATAGCTGCCGACTTCTTGCCCTGAGCCACCATCTTGCGGAGTTCCAGACCATACTCGCGGAGCTTGCTGCTTACGAGACGGCTCATCTTGGAAGTATTGTTGCTTGAGTAAGTCTCAGGCTGGGCACTCATAGGTACGAGACCATACTTGCTTGCCAAATCGGCAACACCACAGAAAGTACCGCCATCATTGAGCGGATTCTTGAAGAAGAACTGCACCTGAGGATCCTCGATGCTCTTCTTGCCAAGGTCGATAACACCCTGAAGCATCAGGTTAGCCTTCTCCAGCTGATCATAGAAGAAGAGGTAATCCTGAGAATACTCCACCACTCTACCCTGCTTGTCGTTGACAGCAAAGTTAGAACGGAGCACGTTAAAACCGCTGAACATCCAGCAGCGGCCGGAACTCTTCTGGTTGTGAATGCTCTGCGAAGGAGTCTCGATGCTGAAATGAGTATCAACCGGGGCCTCGTTGGCATGATTCTTCACAAGGTCATCAATGTTGTTGTTGGCAATCGCATTGAAGAGTGCCTTGTTGGCTACACCTGCCTGCTGGTTTTTCTCCATCTGCTGGAGAGCAGACTGACTGATGCCGCCACCCTTGGTCTGCGCCATCAGAGACATGGAAGCCATCATCATGGCTCCCAAAAGTAATACATTTTTTCTCATCACGATAAAGGTATTTATTTGCTTATTGTTATATAACTAATTCCGGATTTCATTCCTTTTTCAGAAATTTCCTTTGCAAAAATACAAAGAATAATCGGAAAAAGCGAAAATATTGCCTCAAAAGTGCTTTATATAGGAAAAAAGCATTATCTTTGCACAAGATTTTCACGAAGAAAACATGGACAAGAACAAGTTTAGTCTATTAAATAGTATAAAATACCCGGAAGATTTGAGACGGCTGAGCATTGACCAGCTGCCACAAGTCTGCAAAGAGTTAAGAGAAGACATTATCGACGAGGTTGCCGTCAACCCCGGTCATTTTGCCTCCTCTCTTGGCGTGGTGGAAATAACCGTAGCCCTACATTATATCTACAACACCCCATACGACCGTATTGTATGGGATGTGGGACACCAGGCCTACGGACATAAGATATTAACAGGACGCCGCGAAAACTTCTGCACCAACCGCAAGTTGCACGGCATCCGTCCATTCCCTACACCTTTAGAAAGCGAATATGATACCTTCGCCTGCGGACATGCGAGCAATTCCATCTCCGCTGCACTCGGTATGGCCGTTGCCGCACGCGAAAACGGAGATACCAACAGGCACGTGGTAGCCGTCATTGGCGATGGAGCCATGAGCGGCGGACTGGCTTTCGAGGGACTGAACAACGTATCAAGTACACCTAACGACATGCTCATCATCCTGAACGACAACGATATGAGCATCGACCGGGCTGTGGGCGGTATGGAGAAATATCTCCTGAACCTCGATACCAACGAGACCTACAACCGCCTCCGTTTCAAGGCATCGCAGTGGCTGCACTCCAAAGGTTATCTCAACGAAGACCGCAAGAAGGGCATTCTGCGCCTGAACAATGCACTGAAGTCGGCACTGAGTCATCAGCAGAACATCTTCGAGGGTATGAATATCCGCTACTTCGGACCTTTCGACGGTCATGACGTGAAGGAAGTGGCGAGAGTGCTCAAACAGCTTAAGAACATGAAGGGTCCTAAGCTGCTGCACCTGCATACCACCAAGGGAAAGGGTTACGAACCAGCCGAGAAGAGTGCTACCATCTGGCACGCGCCAGGCAAATTCGATCCGGAAACGGGTGAGAGAATCATTGCCGATACCAGCAACCAGCCTCCGAAATATCAGGATGTTTTCGGTGAGACGCTGTTGGAACTGGCTCAGAAGAACCCGAAGATTGTAGGTGTGACGCCAGCCATGCCTACAGGATGCTCCATGAACATCATGATGAAAGCGATGCCAAACCGTACCTTCGATGTAGGTATTGCCGAGGGGCATGCCGTCACCTTCTCTGGAGGTATGGCGAAAGACGGACTCATCCCATTCTGCAATATCTACAGTTCGTTTGCACAGCGTGCCTACGATAACATCATCCACGACATGGCACTGCTCAACCTGCCGGTTATCATGTGTCTTGACCGTGCCGGACTGGTAGGTGAAGACGGACCAACCCATCATGGTGCCTTCGATATGGCGGCTCTCCGTCCGATTCCGCATCTCACCATCGCATCTCCGATGAACGAACATGAGTTGCGCAACCTGATGTATTCAGCCCAGTTGCCAGGTCATGGCAGCTATGTTATCCGTTATCCGAGAGGCAAGGGTGTGCTCGTAGACTGGCGCAACCCGATGGAGGAAATCAAGACCGGTACCGGCAGAAAGCTGAAAGACGGCACCGATGTAGCCGTTCTTACCATCGGTCCTATCGGAAACGATGCCGCTCAGGCTATCGCTGAGGTTGAAGCCGAAACCGGAATGAGCATAGCCCACTACGATATGCGATTCCTCAAGCCACTCGATGAAGACATTCTGAAAGAGGTGGGCGAAAAGTTCAGCCGCATCATCACCATCGAAGACGGCGTTCGTATGGGCGGTATGGGCTCTGCCGTACTGGAATGGATGAACGACCATGACTATCAGCCAAAGATGACCCGAATGGGATTGCCAGATGAGTTTGTGGAACACGGAACCGTGGCACAGCTCAGGGAAATCGTGCATCTCGATAAAGAATCAATCAAAGAAGCAATTAAGAAATGAAAATAATCATAGCTGGCGCATATGCCATAGGTACTCATCTGGCGAGACTCCTGTCACGCAGCAATGAAGAGATTACGCTCATCGATGAAAGCGAAGAGCGCCTGGCAAGCATTGGCTCCGACTGCGACCTGCTCACCATGCTGGGCAAGCCTACCAGTCTTCACATCTTACGCGATGCGGGGGTAGCAGATGCCGACCTCTTCATCGCCGTTACTCCGGTAGAAAGTACCAACATCACAGCTAGCATCCTTGCCAAGAACCTGGGTGCCAAAAGAACGGTGGCCCGTGTGGATAATCCGGAGTATATGGATCAGCAGGCTCAGGAATTCTTCAAAGGATTAGGTATCAGCAAACTGATTTATCCGGAGATGCTCGCAGCCGTAGATATCAATAACGGACTGAAAATGAGTTGGGTACGTCAGCGCTGGGATGTGCACGACGGCGCACTCGTCATGCTCGGCATCAAACTGCGCGAAGGATGCGAGATACTGAACGAACCGCTCAAGAACATCAGTGGTCCCAACGACCCATATCACGTGGTAGCCATCAAGCGAGGCAGCGATACCATTATCCCTGGCGGTAACGACGAACTGAAACTCTACGACCTCGCCTACTTCATGACCACCCGCAACTATATCCCATATATCCGCAAGATTGTGGGCAAGGAGCACTATGTGGATGTGAAGAACGTGATGATTATGGGTGGCGGACGCACAGCCGTAAGAGCCGTAAAGAAGATGCCGGAATATATGGAATGCAAGATTATCGAGATGAGCGAGGAGCGCTGCGAATATCTCAACGATATTCTCGATGAGAACAAGACGCTCATCATTCATGGTGACGGACGCGACATTCCGCTACTCGTAGAAGAAGGTATCCGCAGCACGCAGGCCTTCGTGGCACTGACCGGTAACGCCGAAACCAATATCCTGGCCTGTCTTACAGCCAAGAGAATGGGTGTGCGCAAGACGGTAGCAGCCGTAGAAAACGTAGACTACGTGAGCATGGCAGAGAGTCTGGATATCGGTACCATCATCAACAAGAAGATGATTGCCGCCAGCTACATCTACCAGATGATGCTCGATGCCGACGTGATGAACGTGAGATTCCTGATGAGCGCCAACGCCGATGTGGCAGAATTCATAGCCAAAGAAGGTTCGAAGGTAACCCAGAAACCGGTGAAGGAACTCGGCATGCCTATCGGTGTAACCATCGGTGGACTGGTTCGCGGTGAAGAAGGAATGCTCGTTTCGGGTAATACACAGATAGAACCGGGCGACTCGGTAATGGTTTTCTGCCACAACATCAACATGAAGAAAATTGAGAAATACTTCATCTAAGCGTGAAGGAGATAGAGAAATACTTCATATATGATAAACAGCAAATTAATATATAAGATTTTAGGGCAACTGCTTTTCATAGAAGCATTCCTGCTCTTCGTCAGTCTGCTGGTAGCTTTCTATTACCAGCAGGACGACATCTTTGCCTTCATTGTGGCAACACTTACCACCATCGGAGGCGGACTGGTGCTGAAATGGCGAGGACACGGAGCCGATAACTCAATGTCGCGCCGTGATGCCTATCTCGTGGTAACGCTCTCATGGATTGTATTCAGTTTCTTCGGAACCCTCCCCTTCATGATAAGTGGATACATCAACAACTTTACCGATGCCTACTTCGAAACCATGTCGGGATTTACGACAACGGGAGCCACGATATTAGACGATGTAGAATGTTTCCCCCACGGACTGCTTTTCTGGCGTTCGCTCACCCAATGGATAGGCGGTCTGGGAATCGTGTTCTTCACCATCGCCCTGCTGCCATCGCTTGTAGGAGGACAGACCAAGGTGTTTGCTGCCGAGGCAACAGGACCTATCAAAACGAAATTGCATCCCCGGCTTTCCACTTCGGCCAAATGGATATGGAGTATCTATCTGATGCTCACCATCGCCTGCATCATATCCTACTATGTGGCGGGAATGAATCTCTTCGACAGTTTCAACTATGCGATGAGCACGACGGCAACGGGTGGTTTCGCTACCCACAACAGCAGTACCGAGTTTTTCCATTCACCAGCGCTGGAATACATCTGTACGTTCTTCTGTTTCCTGTCGGGTGTGAACTTCACCCTGCTCTATGCAGCCGTCATCAAGTTTAAAATCAAGGATCTGTTCAAGAACTCAGAGTTTAAGTTCTATGCATTCATGGTTGCTGCATTCAGCGCCTTCATCATGGTAGAGCTGATGGTGATGCGCAACTACGATGTGGAGCATGCCTTCAGAAGTGCTATCTTCCAGGTGGTTTCTTTCATCACCACCACCGGTCTGTTTAACGACGATGCTGCTGTGTGGCCTCATGTTACCTGGGTGGTATTGGCAGCCTGCATGTTCTTCGGAGCCTGCTCGGGCAGTACGAGTGGAGGTTTGAAATGTATCCGTGGCGTGATGCTGGTAAGAATGGTGAAGAATGAATTCCGCCAGATTCTGCATCCTAACGCCGTGCTGCCATTGAAGATTGATGGTGTGAACGTACCGATGCAGAAGCGTGTTACGCTGCTTGCCTTCCTCACCACTTATCTCATCATCTGTCTGGTGATATCGTTCACGATGATAGCCATGGGCATCGACAATACCAATGCCATCACCATCACCCTGAGTTGTGTGGGTAATGTGGGACCTACGCTGGGTACGGAAATCGGACCAACCATGTCGTGGAGCGAACTGCCGGATGTGGCAAAATGGTTCTGCTCGCTGATGATGCTCATCGGTCGTCTGGAAATATTCAGTGTGCTGGTTATCTTTACACCAGCATTCTGGAGAGAGAACTAACATACCCAGAGGGGGAGTTAGAAAATAAAAGAGAAGTTGATATTTGAAGTAAGAAATACGCTTACTAGACTAAGTATATTTCGCCCAAAAAGCGTTATATATAATAAGGTATAGGTTCAGCAAGAGCCTTACCGGAGAGTAAGAAACCGTACTGAAGAGTACATTTATAAACTAAATATAGGTAATAATGAAACCATTAAAATTTCAACCGCTATTAAAATCCACCATCTGGGGTGGCAGTAAGATTATCACTTTCAAGCATCTCGACGTAAAGCAAGAGAATGTGGGAGAAAGCTGGGAAATCTCTGGAGTACCAGGAAATGAAAGCATCGTAGCCGATGGCGAGATGCAGGGCAAGAACCTCAACGAGGTTGTTGCAGAACGGAAGGGAAGCTTCCTCGGAGAAGAGAACTACAAGCGTTTCGGCAATGAGTTTCCACTGCTCATCAAGTTTATCGATGCCAACCGCGACCTCTCTATCCAGGTGCATCCTAATGATGAAATTGCCAAGAAGCAAGGTAAGGAACGCGGCAAGACCGAGATGTGGTATGCACTGCCATGCGAGCCGGATGCCAAACTCTACAACGGCTTGAAGATGCAGATTACTCCTGAGCAGTACAAGGAGATGGTAGAGAACGATACCATCACCGATGCCCTGGCTCAGTATAACGTGAAGGAGGACGACTGCTTCTTTATCCCAGCCGGCAGAATCCACACCATCGGAACAGGCTGTTTCGTTGTCGAGATTCAGCAGACCAGCGATGTTACCTATCGCATCTACGACTTCAAGCGCAAGGACAAGGATGGCAACTATCGTCAGCTCCACACCAAGGAAGCTGCCGAGTGCATCGACTACACCGTATTGCCAGACTATCGCCAGCACTACACTCCTGCCAAGAATCAGGGTGTAAGCATGGTACAGTGCCCTTACTTCACCACAGCCGTTTATGATCTCGATGAACCAATGACGCTGGATTATTCAGAGTTGGACAGCTTCGTGATTCTGATTGGCTTGAAGGGTGAGGCCAAGATTACCGACAACGAGGGTAACGAGATTACGCTCCAGGGCGGCGAGAGCATCGTAGTTCCTGCCAGCACCAAGACATTGAAAGTAGAAGGAACCTTGAAGTTCCTGGAGACATACGTATAATTTTAAAGGTAAAAAAGTAAAAAGGTAAAAGGGTAAAAAGAAAGCAGGCAGATGACATCCCGCCAGGCTCTTTTTACCTTTTTACTTTTTTACCCTTTTACCTTTTTTACTTTTTACCTTTCCAAATACTTTTCCACATCCGCCTGTATCTTCTGGAATTCGGGAGAGAACTGGTAGAAGGTGTTCTTCTTCATCATCATCTTCACCTTGCCCAGACTATTCTCATAACATGCCATTTCGGTGCGGGCCTGCTCGGAATGGAGGGCACGGTCGCGGATTTCGTTCTCCCTATCATTGCGCAAAGCATCGCAAACACTCTGGACGATGGGACTTACTACCAGGTCGAAGAGATGATGACCCTGAATATATAAATAGGTATTGCTCTCGTTTACACCCAGATTGTTGAGGTAAAGAGCCATTTCATCCAACTCATCCTTAAACTTCTTGAAGCGGCGCTCCAGCTGGAACAGCTTTGCCCGCACCTTCTTTCCCAAATAATCTATCGCCCATTTAGGATCCTGGATTCGGACAGAAGGCAACATGATGACCTTATCAAACTCCGCCATATCAAAATGCATCGACATCTTGCGATGACGCACATAGAACAGCATGTGCCATAAGAAGAGGGGCCAGATGGTACGGGAATAGGACTCAAGGAAACGCTCGAAATCGAAGATGCGACGGTCGTTGAGCGTCACCATCACACAGGTTTCGTGCAATCCTCTGGCATAACATTGGAAGTTTTCAATGGCATAGGCATAGGTATGGAAGATGTAAGGATTCTCCAACATCTGCTGGGAAGACTCGGTTGAGCCCTGACGCAGATAATCGTAATCGGCATCTACACAGGCTATCATATCCCTACCTACTCCCTTCAGCATACTGGAGATAGCAGCCTTCTTGCCTCGGTCTAAATGCTGGTTACGGGTAGGCAGCATGATATCAAAATAGCGTTTTTCATTCTCAAACTTTCCCAGTACAGAACGCCAGAAGAAGACATCATCATAGCTCTCGACGTAAGCCACAATCTTGCGCCGAGCCTTCTTCGAGGTCATCCTGTTGGCTGCCTCGAAGAACTGGGAATTGATATTATCAGTTAAACGTTTAGCCATAATACTTCTTTTTCACTTATATCGTGATGTCGCTCACATCCGTCACCCTATCGGTCCATCCATCCATGACCACAGCAGGACTGTGGGTGGTCATGATGATCTGGATATTCGGATTAAGCTGCAGTACCAGACCGATGAGCTGCTTCTGCCATTCGAAATGAAGGCTGATTTCCGGCTCATCCATAAAGAGGACGTATGACTGGTTGTCCTCCACCAGCACGGTGAGGAGGATGGCAAGAATCTGCTTCTCACCAGCCGAGAGCTGATAAGGCGAGAGCTGCTCACCTATCTGGTTGAAGCGGATTTCGTTGGCAGTACGAATGATGGTCTTGCCGGTATCCTTGAAAAGATTATCTACCATATCCTGGAACATCTTCTTCGGTTCACTCAGTTTCTGAGCCTTGAAGGCTGCATCCGGTTCGCCACTCTGCAAGACGGCGATGATGCGGTTGCCGATGTTCACCTGGTAATCCAGATACTTGCGCTGCAGCTGGAAGAGCTGCCAGTCGAGTTCGGTAACCAGGGTAAGGTCTATCTTGTTGATCATCTCGGCATTCATCAATGGTCTATCTACCGAGCGGATTACATCATATCTAATCCACTTTGCCTCCTCCGGCTCCACCTTCAGATGCACACCTTTGATCATGTGACTAGGAAATTCACCGCCAGCCGCCAGACCCTTTATCACCTTATTCAATATAGTACTCTTGCCCACGCCGTTTACACCACTCAGGATATTGACACGGCGGTCGAGGTTCCAAAGAATATGTTTGGTACCGCTCCAGAGAGATTCAATCTCTATCTGTTTGATATAATCAGCATATTTCTGCATAAGAATAATCTCCTATCTTTAATAGTCAAGAACGGAAAAAGACTATTGTCTTAACTTCTTAACTCCTTTAAGTTTCAAAAAATATACCGCAAATATAGCAAAATTCCTCGAATTTTTGTACCTTTGCACTCGATTTTATTCAAAAATAGGAAGATTTAAATAGAAATAAGGAAAAAATGGATAACAAACGACCTCTTATCGCCCACCTGTGCCTCTTCTGTTCCGGCGCATTCTGGGGACTGATGGCTCCCGTAGGCAAGGATGCCATGCTTCACGGCATCGACGGCATCGACCTGGTGAGCTTCCGTGTATTGGGTGGTGCCATTCTCTTCTGGCTCACCTCGCTCTTCACCAAGAAAGAGCATGTTCCAGTAAAAGACATCTTCAAGTTTGCTGCTGCCGGACTCTTCGCCCTCGTGTTCAACCAGTGTTCTTACACCATCGGTCTGAACATGACTTCGCCTAGCAATTCCAGTATCATGACCACTTCGATGCCTATCTTCGCCATGGTTCTCTCCTTCCTGATATTGAAGGAGCCTATCACCTGGAAGAAGGCGCTCGGTGTATTGATGGGATGCGCAGGTGCCGTCATCATCATCATGACGAGTGCTACGGCTGGCAATGCCAAGGTGGGAAACATCTGGGGCGACCTGCTCTGTATGTCGGCGCAGCTTTCCTTCGCCCTCTACCTGTCGCTCTTCAAGAACCTGCTGTCTAAATATTCGCTCTTCACCATCAACAAGTGGATGTTCCTCTGGGCAACGGTCCTGATATGGCCTTTCACCATCAGTCACGTGATGAGCATCGACTTTGCACAGGTTCCGATGAGCACCTGGTGGGAAACGGGCTACGTGGTTCTCTTCGGCACTTATCTGGGCTATATCTGCATGATGATTGGTCAGAAGACCCTGCGCCCTACCGTGGTGAGTGTATATAATTATGTGCAGCCGTTGGTATCAGTCACCGTGAGTGTTATCGTGGGTCTCGCCGTATTCAAGGGTATGCAGGCAATAGCCGCCATCCTCGTGTTCTCAGGTGTATGGCTCGTGGTAAAGAGCAAGTCAAAAAATGATATCGACAAGCACGACCACAGTCTGGCTTACGAGAAAAGACATGCTTAAAAGATATAAGACTGAAACTGTCCCCATCTGAGATAACAGATGAGGACAGTTTTTTATATAAAAAAAGAAGATCAGCAACCGAAGTAAACCATCAGTCCGCCCAAAACGATATATAGCAGGGCGTATGGGATGGCCGAACGGAGAATCTCTCCATCCTTCCCCTCCATATCGCAGGCTGCTGTAGCGATGGCGATGCTCTGCGGACTGATCATCTTGCCACCCGTGGCTCCCGTGGTATTGGCAGCAACCAGCCAGTTCTCCTGACCGCCCTCCATACCAAAGAATGTGCTCTGTCCCGTCATGCCCAACTGATTGGCAACATGAGCCTGGAGCTTGGCAAAAAGGATATTCGAAGAGGTATCAGAACCCGTTACGAAGGTTCCGATGGCACCAATCATCGGCGCTACCAGAGGATAGTAATCTCCCGTTACTGCCACCAGTCCGGAGGCGATGGCAGTAATCATTCCCGAATAGTTCATCACACTTGCCAGGGCTATCAGCGAACAGATGGTCACCACCGTCTTACGCAGATTCACCATGGTACGGGCAAGAATCACCATCAATCGCTTGAGGCTCAATCCCTGTATCAGTCCACCAATCGTAGCACCCAGGAAAAGCATCAAGCCTGCATTGGAAATCCAGCCAAACTTAAAGGTGCTATCGAGCACAGGCAGATGAACTGCACTTACCAGATGACTCTTGAGGAAAGCATTGACCGGAGGACAGAGTGCTCCGGAAACCAGGATGAATATCAATATAAAGAGGTAAACGCTCCAAGCCTTCAGACTCTCGGCGAAAGTAAAGGTTTCCTTATCCTGCACCTTGCTCTTTCTGGCAAACACCTTGGCGTATGCGATGATGGCGATAATGGCTGCCAGCGAACCGATGATGGCTGGTGTCTCCGAACCGAGATAATAGCCGCAGACAAACTGCACTACCACGGAAATCACTCCCACCCAGAGGGCGATGATGAGATTCTTGATAAGATTGTGCTTATCGGTAAGCGTCAGGATGATGAAAGGCAGGATGATAAAAAGAGGTGCCAGCTGGATAATGGCGAAGGCCGAAGTCTCGCAAATCTGTGCCGCCGAAGCCGATCCGCTTTCAGCCACCTCATTACAGAGCGTAGTAACCGGTACACCCACGGCACCAAATCCCGTAGCCACGGTATTACCGATTAAGGAAACCAGAGCCGAGAACATCGGTTTGAAGCCGAGTCCGATGAGGATGGCAGCAGGTATCGCCACCGCCGTTCCGAAGCCCGCCATACCTTCGAGCAGTCCGCCGAATCCCCATACAAGGAGCAGCACGAGCAGCCCCTTATCATCGGTAATCGATGTAAACTGCCTCTTGATTACCTCTATCTGCTTGCTTTCCACGAGGATATTATAGCTGTAGATAGCCATCAGGATGATGATGAGAATCGGGAATACCGCCTTCAGGATGCCTTCCACCACCGCCCATCCCGTCAGGGCGATCACGCTATCCTCCGCATGTTCCGGGGCTATCATGCCTAGCGGCGAAGCTGCGAAGAGAGCGAGCAACACGGTAACTACGAGCGTCAGTAAGGCGCTTTTATGACCTGCCATCTTGAAGCCGAGCATCAGGATGAACAGCAACACGATGGGAATAATAGAAACTACAGATGCCATAAGCCATTCAGTTTTTTATTGTTTTCGATTGCTAAATATTATGTTTATGACTGCAAAAATAACATTTTTCTTTGAAAAAAGAAAGCATTTTTTGAAAAAAATCTCTTCTTAGATGTCCGATTTTTCAATTTCATACGTCTATAGAATGTAAAGGTTATGAGAACAGAAGAATTCAACCATATCATCCTACCGATGCGCAGCAACTTGAAAGCGTATGCGCTAAGGTTGACTGAGAGTGACGACAATGCCGAAGACCTCGTGCAGGAAGTCATGCTCAGGCTGTGGGACATGCGCCAGAACATCAAGGCAGAAGATAACCTCAAGGCGCTAGCCATCACCATCATGCGCAACAAGTTTTATGACCAGTGCCGACATGAGGAGCGGAACTTCACCACCGACAAGGTAATGGAAGTACCCATAGAAGACCGGCGGGCAGAGCAACGGGACGAGGTAAACCTCATCAAGCAGATAGTGGCACAGCTACCGCCCTTGCAGCAGCAGATATTCCGCATGAAGGAGATAGAAGGCTATACTGCCGATGAAATTATGCAGATAACGGGATGCACAGCTGATAATCTCCGAAAGAATCTCTCCAGAGCCCGACTCAAAATCAGAGAGACCTATATGAATATCGTGAAACAGAACAAAATAAAGAAGGAGGAAAAGTTATGAATGATGAAATAAAAAGAATACAGAACTTGCTCGACAAGTATATGGATGGTGCCACATCCAATGAGGAAGAGGCAACGCTCAGAAAATATTTCGAAGAGCATGCCAATGATATTCCGGAAGAATGGGAATCCTACCGCGCTCTCTTCGGCTATATCGGATTCGAACAGATGAATCTTTCTCAAATTCTAAAAGAAGAAGAGAAGGAGATAGAAAAGGAGGATATTGCAAAGGAGAATATCGAAAAGAAGGAAGAAGGGGAAATCCTGAAGAAGGAAGCTTCTCGCAGCAGATGGCTCAAATATTTTGGCACTTCTGTGGCAGCAGCCGCTATCATCGCATTCCTGATTGTGGGCATCCAGAAGATAGCCCAGCCTCAGCCTGAATGTTATGCGGTTATCGATGGAAAGGTTTATACCGACCAGGAGTTCGTTCACCACGAAGCCCTGGATGCCCTGGAAGATGTTTCGGCAGATTCTGAAGATCCATTCAGTGCCCTGGATATGATGAAACAATAAATTCATCTTTTAGATGAAACAATCAATCAAACTATAAAGTATAATATATATAATAAGGTATAGAATATGAAACGATGCAACTTGATAAAACGCTTCTTCATCGGACTGCTTCTTATCGTGGTAGCCTCGATTTCGGCTAATGCCCAGGATGGGCTGTACGTAAAAAGTATATTCCAACGATTCGGGCACGCCAAGGGATGCAAGATGGTTACAATGCAGAATGCGCAACTCAAAGGTTACAGGCTCAAGATATACAAGAGCCTGGTATATAAGAACCATGCCACGGAAATAGCCCACTATCTGAAGTCCGACCGCAAAGCTGCGAAAAAGATCAGAGAGGTGGTGGAGAATGGCAAGATGGTGAGCGGCTATTACATGATGGCACCCTTGAGCAATGGCAACAACCGCTTTATCCTCTTCAGTAACCCGAGTAAAAGCAAGGGAACCGTGATTTATATCGAAGGCGACCTGTCGCCCGAAGATATCATGCAACTCTGCTATTCCAGAAGATAGAAACAACATTTTTCTTCTGGAATCTTCTCAATAAGAATAAGAAACAACATAAAATAAAGTATTATGAATATCAAAAACGTAATGATGATGGCTGCCATGATGCCAGCCTTCGCCCTTGCTGAAACCAACAGCAACAGTGCACCAGCCTCTGTAGAGGCTAACGACACCACAATCAGAGTGAACGACCAGAACATCGTCATCAAGCAGGATGGTGAACAGACTTCTGTGAAGATATATAAGATGAACGGCAACGAGATGACCAAGATTTCCGAAACCCAATTCGTAGATGGTCAGGAAGTAGAAAAGGTATTTGTCACCTCGCCTTTCATCCCTCAGACCTTGAGCAAGCGCAAGCGCAGTCTGGAGAGTCATTATCCAACCTTCTTCTTCGGCTGCAGCCAGTTGCCAGGCAGCAGGGGAAGCATGGGAGGCAACAACGAGATGCACAGTCGCGACTCCAAGTCGTGGGAATGGGGCATCACCCTCACCAGTCTCTGTTTCCGCCTTTCCAACGAAATGGCGCTCACCTCCTCCCTCTCCATCGGACAGGTACACCACCATTTCAAGGACAATTATGTATTAAGTACCGAAAACGGGGTATCGGCAATGACTCCGATAGAAGGCGAGACGCTGAAGAAAAGCTATATCAGCTACAATGTGCTCCGCCTGCCTATCATGCTGGAGTGGCAGAAGCGCATAGGATGCCATGATGCATTCCTGGCGTTAGGTCCATCGGTAGAATACCGCTGGCACGAGCATTCCCGCTACTTCATCGGAAAGCACAAGCATACCGAAACGGGCGATATCAACCTCAACCCTATCGGCCTGAACCTGGAAGCCCGTGCCGGCTACTCAGGTGTGATGCTCTACGCCCGTGCTGGAATAACCCCGCTGCTCAACAAGACCAAGGCTCCCGAGTGCTACCCGATGACCATCGGCTTAGGATTTAGATTGTAATTTCTCTCAAAAAAGTGGCGATAGGTGTGCGAAATCTCATAAAAAAACATAGATTTCGCACACCTATCGCCACTTTTGGCTGTTTACCGGCCAAACTCGGAAGTGAAACACAGCCAAATTGGGTAACAAATCACAGCCAAATTAGGTAACAAATCACGGCCAAATTAGGTAATTTTGCCCATTTTTCTGCTAAAAAATGCCCGAATACCACAAACGTGGTAGCAGGAATACTACTCATATGCTATTTCTGAATCCAAAAAATCGCCGTACCTTTGCAGCGTCAATCAGAACAAACAGTCTGATGCCAATCATGACTGGATAACTGGGCGGCAATTTATATAAATGAATAAGATTGAATATTAACGTAAAATTAAAGAAAGGACATAGATTATGAGTACAGAAAAGAAACTTCGCTTTGAGACACTTCAGTTGCATGTAGGTCAGGAAAATCCAGATCCAGCTACCGACGCTCGTGCGGTGCCTATCTACCAGACCACAAGTTACGTGTTCCGCAACTCTCAGCACGCTGCCGATAGATTCGGACTCCGTGACGCAGGTAACATCTATGGTCGCTTGACCAACTCTACTCAGGGTGTATTCGAAGACCGTGTGGCTGCCCTCGAGGGTGGTGTAGCCGGTTTGGCTGTCGCTTCTGGTGCTGCCGCCGTTACCTACGCTCTGCAGAACATCCTTCAGAATGGCGACCACATCGTAGCTGCCGACAACATCTATGGTGGTACTTATAACCTCATCACTCATACATTATCCACACAGGGTGTCAGCTACACCATCGTGGATCCTCGCAACTTCGAGCAGGTAGAGGCTGCTATCCAGGACAATACCAAGGCACTCTATGCAGAGACCTTCGGAAATCCGAACTCTGATGTAACCGATATCGATAAGTTGGCAGAGATTGCTCATCGCCACAACATCCCATTGATTATCGATAACACCTTCGGCACTCCATACCTCATCCGCCCTATCGAGCACGGAGCAGACATCGTGGTTCACTCAGCAACCAAGTTCATCGGCGGTCATGGTTCATCTCTCGGTGGCGTCATCGTAGATGGCGGTAAGTTCGACTGGAAGGCAAATGCCGACAAGTTCCCTACTCTCGCTAAGCCAGACCCATCTTATCATGGTGCCGTATTCGCAGATGTAGCCGGAGCAGCAGCCTTCGTAACAAGAATTCGTGCGGTCATCCTTCGTGATACCGGTGCAACCATCTCTCCATTCAACGCCTGGATTCTTCTTCAGGGCTTGGAGACATTGAGCCTCCGTGTAGAGCGTCACGTTCAGAATGCATTGAAGGTGGTAGAGTATCTGGAGAACAACCCTAAGGTGGCTAAGGTTAATCACCCAGCCGTTCCTTCTCATCCAGACCACGAGCTTTACAAGAAGCTCTTCCCTAACGGCGGTGGTTCTATCTTCACCTTCGATATCAAGGGCGGTGAGAAAGAGGCATGGGAGTTCATTGACCACCTGCGCATCTTCTCTTTGCTGGCTAACGTAGCCGACGTGAAGTCACTGGTTATCCACCCAGCAACAACCACTCACTCTCAGTTGAGCCCAGAGGAGTTGGAGGAGCAGCACATCTATCCTTCTACCGTTCGATTGAGCATCGGTATCGAGAACATCGACGACCTGATTGAGGCACTCGATGAGGCATTTACCTACGTATAGTAATTTCAGTGTTGAATGTTGAATGTTAAATGTTGAATTGCCTGACGGACAATAACGGCATTCAACATTCAACACTCAACATTAAAATTCAACATTCAACACTCAACACTTAACATTAAAAAAATCATTATGGCAAAGATATATAAACAGATTACTGATTTAATCGGTAAGACCCCATTGGTAGAATTGGGGAAGTATTCAGCATCCAAGGGGTTGGAGACTCCTGTAATTGCTAAGGTAGAATTCTTCAATCCTGGCGGAAGCGTAAAGGATCGTATCGCCCTCGCGATGATCGAAGACGCTGAGCAGAAGGGCATCCTGAAACCAGGTGCCACCATTATTGAACCAACCAGCGGTAATACGGGTGTAGGTTTGGCTCTGGTATCAGCCGTAAAGGGCTATCACCTCATCCTCACCATGCCTGAAACCATGAGTGTGGAGCGCAGAAACCTAGTAAAGGCTTACGGCGCAGAAGTGAGATTGACCAGCGGTAAGGACGGAATGCCTGGCGCCATCAAGGCTGCCGAGGAGCTCCGCGATTCCATCCCAGGCTCTGTAATTCTGGGACAGTTTACCAACCCTGCTAATCCTGCCAAGCACTATGCCACAACCGGACCAGAAATCTGGGCAGATACCGATGGCGAGGTTGATATCTTCGTAGCCGGTGTTGGAACCGGTGGAACCATTTCGGGTATCGCCAAGTACTTGAAGGAGCAGAATCCTAACGTGAAGGTGATTGCCGTAGAGCCTGCCACATCGCCTGTATTGAACGGCGGACAGAGCGGTCCTCACAAGATTCAGGGCATCGGTGCCGGTTTCATTCCAGAGACTTACTCTTCAGAATATATCGATGAGGTATTGGATATTCAGAACGATGATGCTATCAAGGCAGGTCGTGACCTGGCTCAGACCGAGGGTCTGCTGGTAGGAATCTCATCAGGTGCTGCCGCCTTTGCAGCCACCGAGATTGCGAAGCGTCCTGAGAACAAGGGCAAGAAGATTGTAGCCCTCTTGCCAGATACTGGTGAGCGTTATTTAAGCACTGTACTCTACGCTTTCGAGGAGTATCCATTGTAATTCACAATCGGATATTTTCTGATGAAAGCAAAATCTATCATAATTTCCCCAACCAGCTATCCCATAGCAGGTTGGGGATTTGCATATCAAGCCTTTCTGTTCCTGTCAAACAGGTCTTGATAGGAGTCTGCTATGGCGTGGTGCGCCTCATCCGATCCGTATGGAATTTTAATCATGCCGTTACCATGGACGGTTACTCCTACAGCTAATTATTTTTCCATCCAATTTACAACAACAATACCATTAAGCCTCCCTATGTGCTTAACGTTTTCTGTAACCATAACCATGTTATTTATGATAGCTGTAGTACCGATAATTATGTCAGCATCTTCAATAAGTTGACCTTTTTTACGAAGAAAAGCCTTTTGTACAGCAAATTCATTCCAAATATTTGCCGTTGGCAATATTGTTACATACTGGCAAAACACATGAACAGCTCTAATGTTCTCAGAAGGTCTATCGCTACACTGAGCCCCATAAAGTAATTCTCCCAAAGTCATCTCAGAGATAAAGAAATGTTCTTGACCAATTTCTGAAATTTTAGCAGCAACATTACGTTTACCCCTCATAAAATATACACAAATATTGGTATCCAACAAGTAATTCATATCATCCAAAATTGACAGGTTCTGACTTTGACATTTTACTCTCGTTGATATTAGCTATAATATCTTCTGCCGACTGTTCGCCAACCCATGAACCACAGCAACGTTCTACCATTTCTTTAGTCCTATCTGCTGGCGTTTTAATTTCCTCTGCATCAGCTATCGACATGGAAAGTAAAGCAATAACCTCTATCTTATCTTCCTTACTTAACTTTTCGAGTTCATGCCAATGAGGAACCTTACTTGCAAGCCTATTACTTAAAGCAACTATATTCATAATTATCTCCTTTAAAACGTTCAACTTTTCCGCAAAAATACGCTTTTTCTACGAAACCACCAAGAAAATCAGAATAAATCTGCAAATTATCAGCCAATTACCCAAAATCATCAGAAAACAGCAACCTATAAACTATTAATTGTAAACTGTTAACTATAAACTATTAACTGTAAACTCTCTTCCCCCGGCGGTCCCATCCCGCACAATTTGGCGAGGGCTTTGATGCCCCGCCATCCTTAGAGCGTAGCGGTTCCGAGCACCGAGTAGGGCGGTTTCCCTCTTCTTCCCTGAGGGGAGAAGACCGAGATGAGAGGTGGAGCCCTCTTTAAGGGGAAAAAGCGATGCCAATGAGTGCAATGAAAGCTTGCTTTCAAATTGCCGAGTGCAGCTCGCTTTATCAACAAAGAGGGACGGGGTGATTTTCGAAAAGAGATACCACTTCACTATTTTCTCAATACCCTTCTCAAACAAGAGAGATGCCCCCAAAATCCTTCTGCAACTTGCGAGAATCGAGTATAAATTCTAGCATTTATCATTTAAAAGATTCTAAATATCAATAAATATTATTACGAGTTCCCATAGTGGGAACTCTCATTTATTTTATTTTTTCTATCTTTGCAAAAGATTACCACTTTGGAGGCGCCACGACAAAAACAGTAATTTGTGGATCTCTACTTCCGAAAGCCAACGGAGGCGGAGACAGGGAGATTTGTGTCCGAAGCCAAAGAGCGATACCAAACATCTTCTGCTCTGTTTACGGTGACACGGTGACACGATGACACTAGTTTTTCAACTTTTCGCCTCGCACGCGGGCAGGCAGGAACTTTCGGCTTGATTTTTCCTGCCTGCCCGCGCGAGAGTAAATCTTCAGAAATCACTGTCATAAGTGTCACCCTGTCATCCAGAAGCAGGTTACTTCCGAATCAAAAGTCAAAGACTTACGGTGCAAAAGTCAGTCACTTACGACGCAAAAGTCAGGGACTTACGCCCCGTAATCCCCTGGCTTACGAACCGCAATCCAATCATAAAGCCCTTAAAAATCAAACAAGCAAGGCATGTAGAAGTGATACCAAGCAAGGCATGTAAAAGGGCTTACAAACACCAGAGCAAAGAGAATCTATGAAAAAGTATGAGCAACTGTGAGCAAGTATGAGCAACTGTGAGTTGCCTCCTCACCGATTTCGTATCTTTGCATTGTGATTCAGAGATACTCAGCGGTTCCAATCAGCAAGCTATAGTAAGGCGTCCCCATAGCAAGCTATCCCCAGGCGGTCCCATCCCGCACAACCATGGCAAAGACCGCTTTGAAGTGATTTGATAGCCAACCTGCCAGGTATTAAAGAGTGGATTTGCGACAACCAGTTCCTATATAAAATAAAGTATAAGCTCGGGGAGGAATGAGTTTGAACCAATCGTCAAAGTTTAAAGAATACTAAAAGTTTCGTTTCCGCTTGAAAATTTCTTTTAAAATGCCTATATTTGCAATGCCGTTAGTAATGGCGGCAGACATAAAGAGGTAGCAACTACGCTTAGTTCGGACTGAGAATCTGGACAGTTCGCAGTACACAAGAATGACAGTTCCAGTTGTTTGCCCCAATATGTATACTAATATCCATCCCGCTTCTGTGGGATGGGTATCTCTATTTAGTTAATTTTGCAACCGAATTACCAACCCAGTCTGAGTAACATGGATTCATATTCTGGAATTATCATAGAAGAAAGCAGAAGGTCTGAGCAATTTTCAGACTTTACTCCCATACCTTGCAAAGGTTTCAACATTCTTTGCAAGGCAAAGCGCTATGGCAGATGGTGGGTACTCAAGGGGTTGAAGGAGCCATACCGTCAAGACGAAAACTACAAGAACCTGCTGCACAAAGAGTTCGATATCCTCATATCCCTGCAGCATCCCAACATCGTATCAGCCTACAGCATGGAAGAAATACCGGAAATGGGTACCTGTATCATGATGGAATGGATAGATGGTATCACGCTGGAACACTGGAGCGGTAGGAAGACTGAGGGAGAAGGCATCTTCCTCCAGTTGCTTGATGCTGTGCATTATATCCACGCCAAGCAGATAGTACACAGAGACTTAAAACCTTCCAATATCATGATTACCCATAACGGCAATCATGTAAAGCTCATCGATTTCGGACTTTCAGATACCGACGACTTTGCCATTCTCAAACAGCCTGCCGGCACACCGGGCTACATCTCACCTGAACAGATTGTATCCCAACAGGCAGACATCCGCAACGACATCTTCAGCATCGGTTGTATCCTGGAAAAGATACTTCCAGGCAAACCCTATACAGCAATCATCAAGCGCTGCAAGGCTCCCATAGCCCAGCGATATGCCAATGTTGACGAACTCAAAGCTGATTTCATGGCTCACAGAAACAGGCATCTATCCGGTATCAAGCGTATCGGAATCGCAGCTTTGGCCTGTATCATCTTATTAGGTTTCATCAGTTACCCTTTACTGCATCAGCAGGAAAAGAGCATTAGCATCATCCCTGAACATATCGAAGCCAAGAAGGATACATCCATCCGCCAGCAAACCAAGAAGCCTGCCCCACTTTCCAATGGCCAGAAATCCCTGCAGCCAACAGCTACCGAGCCATCTTCTGCATCCCAGACACAAACTGCCGAACTCCTATCCGAAGGCAAGAAGACAATCGACAAGATGTGGAAGGAATTCGGCATGGACACCATCCGTTCTGTAGAGAAAAAGAGCGAGGCATTCTATCGGTTTATAGATAAGAGCAATGATTTCATCACGACCACTTATCCGCAGACATTCTCTAAAGACATCGCCGGCAGCAAGAAGACCGATATCATCTACGAGCTGTCCTCTTATACCACTGAGAGATATGTGAAACCCACCTTGTCGAGATTTCAATCTTCTAAGTAATGCTCTACGATGATGCCGTTCTTCTTACCTATGGCATAAGTAACCGGTTCATCATCTCCATGTTTCCAAGCATGGAGATAAGCAGGCTCATGATTGATAAAATGATGGCACTCAAAAGTATCATCTTTCGCCAATCTGGTATTTTCTGATGACACCACCTTGAAACTTCCGTTTCCCTGATACCTGATGATGCAGGTTCTGTCGGGCAGCCAGGAAAGTTTGAGCATCTGTCCCTCATAAAGATCATCGCATGAGATTTCCTTGCCTATAACCATCTGGCTCTGCTGCTCTCCCGTTCCTTGCGACAATCCAAACTCCTCAAAGTCCGCATAACCGAGAAAATTAGCCAGCACATTCTTGGTAAACTTACTGGCAGAAACCCCTTCGCTCACGTATCCCCAAAACCGTCGCAGCGTAGAGGCACTCACCCTCTGCTGGGTACGCTCCTCCACCTTTTCGCTCAACCAAACGAAGTCGCGAGGCACAACCATCTTGCGCCCAACCATCTTTTCTATCATTTCACGTAATATCTGTTCCATGCTGCAAAGATACTGAAACAAATCCAAGCAACACACAAAAAAGCCAATATTTCGACTAAAAGCACCTCATATTTTGAACTTGGAACGGAATGGAACGCTGAAAAAGCAGAAAAAACACCTATTTTTGCAAAAAAATCAGCTCACAATGAACAACTTTAGAAAAAAAATGGTATATTTGCAGTGCTGTTCTAAACAAGCAGCAGACATGTTAAGGAAACAACCATGCTTAGTTCGTACTGAGAATCTGGACAATTCATTGTACACAAGAACGAAGACAGAAGTTGTTCACCCAACCGTGTATTATTGTATCCATTCCGCTTCGGCGGGATGGACATTGATATATACCCTTTGGTGTGAGCTGATTTTCATTCTTTGTGTACAGGTAGTCCAGAACCTTCAGAACAGAATGAAATTGGTTCGCACCTTTTTTGTGCCTAAGAATGAAATAACCAAAAAGTAAATGATTAGCTTATGGAAAAATTAGAAAATAAAAAGCCAGAAAAGCTACTGATAGCCATCAGCGCATTAGGCAATCATGGCAAGACACTAAGTGCTACCAGATTGATAGAACTTTTAATTTCACATCGTGAAGGATGGCTTTATGATAGCCGTTCCATCATTCTCAAGAAAGAGCAACTGGCTATTCTACAACGCAATGGAACGGCAGAAATTGCAGTTATTACCATTGGTGATGGAGTAGGTCGCAGATTTGAAGATTGGTATAATATTGTAGCAAGTATTCCAACTATCAAAATCATTGTTGGATGTTGTCGTACAAAACATGGGACATTCGCCTATCTCAAAAAATTTGCAATGACTCATCAATATACAATGGTTGTAACGCATCCATATTTTCAAGAGATGCCTGTTTTGACTAAGGGTTCACCTATTGCAAACTATTGGAACACAATTTTTGCAAACCATCTATTAGATATGATACATTTACACTTGTAAACAATATTGGGAATAATAACAATTAAAAACAAGAAGAATATGAAAAAGATTTATCTAATCATGATACTCTTCTTTGCGATAGCATCGGGAGTATTTGCACAAACAACCAACATTGTCACCCTCATGCTAAAAGCCAAGTCTGGCGAAGCAGAAGCACAGAATGCTCTGGGCGAAGCATATTATGATGGGAAAGGGGTTACGGAAAATTTAACTGAAGCTGTAAAATGGTTCACAAAAGCTGCAGAACAAGAAAATGCTAAAGCAGAATACAACTTAGGCAACTGCTATTACTATGGCTATGGAGTACAATACAAGGACTATGGAGAAGCCGTAAAATGGTACACAAAAGCAGCTGAACAAGGATGTGCAGAAGCACAAAACAGCTTAGGATACTGTTATGAATTTGGCGAAGGAGTAGACAAGAATCTTAAAGAAGCCGTAAAATGGTACACAAAAGCTGCAGAACAAGGACTACCATTGGCACAATGCAACTTGGGAGCCTGCTATGAAAATGGCGACTGGGTAGAAAAGAACCTTGAAGAAGCCGTGAAATGGTATACAAAAAGCCAATCAAGGATATGCGAAGGCTCAATATTATCTGGCACTTTCCTATGATAAAGGCGAAGGTGTTGCTAAGAATGATTCGGAAGCTATGAAATGGTATCTCAAAGCGGTAAAAAACAATTCTCCAGAAGCAGCCTATTATTATGGTGGAATGCTCTTAGAGGGTAACAAACAAAAGGGTATAACAAAAAACATACCTGAAGGTGTCAAATATTTGCGCAAGGCAGCTGATCTAAAAAACCTTGATGCAATTCAGGTTTTGGTTGGTGCCTATTTATTGAAAATGGAAGGTAAGAATGATTTAGGTATTAGCAAAAATCTTTCTTATGCAGACTTTGTTAAGTATCTGAAAATTGGTGCAGAACAAGGAAATCAAGACATGAAAACTATTCTGGCCAATTTACCAAATTATAAATCAAGGATAGCACAAGAAAAAAGTCTTGTAGCGAAATATGGACAGAGAGCATACGACAACATCAAAAAGGGAAAGGTTTATATAGGTATGCCAGAAGGTATCCTTACTGAATTCAAGACTTTTGAGACTGATGGTAGCAGATATCAAATGTACAAATACAATGGTCCTTACAGAGACTTAGTTGGTACTTACAAACAATATATCCCTTCCTATGGTCTCCGACTGGCTAATCTTCTTGGGAAGGTATTCCCTAGAATCGTAAAGGTTAGAAACGGAAAGGTTACAAATGTCATATATTAATAACATTATTAAGTGGACTCATAAAAGCATTACATTTATTATGAAGCATTCATTTTTACAAACATTAAGCATCACTTTTTCCTCTAAAATCGGAAAAAGTATCATTTTAGCAATATTCGTTATGCTAACAGGAAGCCCAACCTTCGGACAAGCAAGACGAGGCACTACACAAAAAGCCAATACAACAACTGTCACTAAGCCAAGCCCAAATTTGGTGAACGACTTTAACAAAAAAATCAAAAACCATTATTTCTTCAACAATAAGTCGAACAATAATGAGTGGGACATAGTATTCAAACCTGCTAATACTGAAGGAAAAGGCGGTGGAAATATCGTGATACCTATATCTAAACTTGGTCTCTCATTCTCATACAACATCACTGCAAACGGAAGTATCTATATCAAGATTGACAACGTCAAGATGAAGGAGGAGAAGATAACATGGCAAACTAATCCCGATGGGGTCATTTTAGAAGATCTGTTTTTCCAATTGCAGAGCGACTCACTTAAATATGATGAACTTGTAAATTGGAATCCAAACGAAGAGTCAGTTTACAACGAAGTCAATGAAATTGATAAAGTTGATGAAAAGCCATCTTTTCCTGGTGGTGAAAGTACAATGAAGTCTTATCTGAACAGCAATGTAAAATATCCTGATGTAGCACAGGAAAATGGCGTACAAGGACGTGTAATCGTAGAGAGTATCATAGAGAAAGACGGCTCCATGTCTGACGTTAAGGTTATTAGAAGTGTTGACCCGTCACTTGACAGGGAAGCCCTGCGTGTTGTTAAGGCTATGCCGAAATGGACACCAGCAAAACTAAAAGGAATACCTGTACGAACCAAATGTACAACACCTGTCGTTTTTAGATTACAATAAGGATCTATACCCAAAACGGGAAAGTAGCTTCTATAAAGTGTAAATTTCAAATTACAAGACAATGAAAAAGAAACATTTTTTAATCATGATGTTTGTATGTTTCACAACAAGCATCACAAGTTGCTCAAACAACAAGAATAACAAGGAGGAGAATGGAATAGATTCAGTTGCCATAGCGCAAGCTAAAGCAGACAGTATTGCCAGATGCGATAGCATAGCTCGTGCTGATAGTATTGCAAAAGCAGACAGTATTGCTAAATCAAACAATTTGGCAGTAGGTATGTCTGTAAAGGAGGCATTACAGAAGCCTGGTGTAAAGAAAGATTGTGCAGATGCATTTGATGGTCAACACGAAGGAGATGCCTTGGTGTTGATACAAAACGGCAAGAAGTTTCTTACAAATGTTAGTTATCACATGAAGAACGGCTTTGCAGAATGTGATCATCTCAACTTTAACCTTTTGCCAGACAGTTATGAAGGTGACATCACTCTGGTTAGAGCCAAGGACTGTGCTGCATCCGCAAAAATTGTAAAGGAAATCAAATGACAAGCCTCATGAGACATTCTTTTATCACAGCATTAGCCGTTTGCCTAGTCGTATCATTTACCGCCTGTGGCAACAAACAGACTAAAGATGCAGAAACCGTAGACAGTACGGCAATAAAAGACACCATCGTTTCCGAAAAAGTAGAGCCACAAGTGGACTCTACAAAAATCTTTAGCGACACAGTTGCACAAAGAGGAAAAATGGTATATAAGGTAACACGCCAAGTAGAAGACGACATCGTATATGATGACGAAAGAGACTTGGATAAGAGCACATTTACTGAGTCATTGCGCATTACCTTCAAGAACAATGGCAAAGTCAGCATCAAGGAAACCTTGCAAGACGACGCTACTTGGAGTGGAGAATGGGAAGCGAATGGCTATGACATAACCGTTTACGCCAACGATTTAGTCCTACGAGGTACCGTTTCCAAAGATTACAAGACACTTGAACTTTCCTCAGAATCTATCAGCAAAGTAAGTTGGACAGGTTCTAGAAAATTAAAACTTCAATAAACTTATTACATTCATGGCTTTCCTATTGATATAATAGCGAATTGCCATGAATGTTTTTTATTTTCCTCCTAAGAATAGTATCAGTTATGAAAACGGACATTAAAATACCGTTTACCGCAAAAACACAAAGTAAAGTATCGCAAAAATACAAAGTAAAATACCGTTAGAACACAAAATAAAATACCACAAAAATACAAAATTATTTGTAGATTCCACTATTTATTACTATCTTTGCAAACAAAAACATATTGAACATGAAGTATTTAGATAGAATAGCAGACAGAATGCTCCAACTTCGTCTGGAAGCCTTTGGAGCAGTACAGATTGTTGGACCAAAATGGTGCGGAAAAACCACTACGGCCATGCAGCAGTCAAAGAGCGTAATCAAGATGCAAGATCCAGATAAGCGTGAAGGATATCTGGCGACGGCACGCACCAAACCATCCTTGCTGCTCAAAGGCAAAACACCACGACTGATAGACGAGTGGCAGGTAGCACCAGTTTTATGGGATGCTGTTCGGAATACCGTAGATGAGCGAAAACAGAAAGGTCAGTTTATCTTAACCGGTTCTACAGTCGTCGAAGACAAAAACGGAGAAATCATGCATACGGGTACTGGTCGCATCTCCAAGATGCCCATGTATCCTATGAGCCTTTATGAGTCAAAGGAATCAACAGGCTCCATATCTTTACGTTTATTGTTTGATGACCCAGCTTACGATATTGATGGATTTCTGTCAGACATGACCGTGGAGAAACTGATTTTCGCTGCTTGCCGAGGCGGTTGGCCAGCATCACTGGACGTCACTTCGCAGGAGGCACAATTACTGATAGCACAGGATTACGTAAATGTGATTTGCGATGAAGATATATCGAGGGTAGATGGCGTAAGAAGACAGCCAGCTTTGGCTCGACTCATCATGCGTTCTTATGCCCGGAACATCTGCACCCTCGTCAAGAAATCCAAGATGTTGGCAGACATCACGGTAGAAATGGAGAAAACGTCGATGCCAACATTTGATGATTATGTTTCTGCCCTACAACGATTGTTTGTCATAGAAGATGTGGAGGCATGGTGTCCGGCAATCCGCTCAGCCGCTGCAATCCGTTCGGGAGCCAAGCGTTGCTTTGTAGATCCTTCCATAGCTGTTGCTGCTTTGGGTATGTCACCAAGAAATCTGGAATTAGACCTTCGAACCTTTGGTTTCATATTCGAGTGTATGTGCATTCGCGACCTGAAGGTATATTCGCAAGCCTTGGGAGGTAGAGTCTCTTACTATCACGACCGCTATGACCTGGAGGCAGACATCGTGCTTCATCTTGCAGATGGCCGCTATGCCTTGATAGAATGCAAGTTGGGTAGTCGGGAGATAGAAGATGGTGCCAAGCATCTCCTGCAACTACGGGATTTGATTCGTGAGAAGAACAAGACAGAGCATCAGATGCCACTCAGAGAGCCAGACCTGCTGATTGTCATGACAGGAGGCGAAATGGCTTATACCAGGGAAGATGGAGTAAAGGTTATACCTTTGGCTACATTAAAAGACTAAGAAAAGGGCACTCATCCTTACCTCACTTAGGATACCACCGCCCTAACTACCTTTTTTAACATAGTTAGGGCGGACTTATAAGCCGCTAATTCAATAATCAAGCGCCAATACTTTTTTTTCAAAATATTGGCGCTTTTTTTTGAAATTTTCCCTTCATATTACTATATTATAAAGGTATAACCAAAAAGAAAGAATAAAATGGCAAATAAAATGTCTTTATGTATCATCAAATACACCTATACTCGATATGTAGGGGTGGATATCGAAAAATATACTCGGGGACTATTCGAGTATGTGAAGGAAGAGTTTGGGGAGTTTCAACCACAAATGTCAGAGCCTGGAACTATACCTGATATGCCAGACTATCTGGACATCGTGCTCTGCAAAAAGGACGGAAGTATCTTCTACGAAATGGATATCCAAAGACGTGCCATCAACATCCCGCATGATTGTCAAATGGATGGATTAGTATTGGAAATCTTTATCCAGAACTGCGATGGCACGAGATACAAAAAAAGGCATGCATATCCCAAGCCTTGGTGGAACCATAAAGCTAACGGCAAGTCGGACATGAGAAAACTGAAAATTCATAAAACTATCACCAAAAGGAATCTTAACAATCAAGAAGGCAAAGACTCTGAAGGCATCAGAATACCTGAACTTAGATCTCAGATTCTCAAGTTTCATAAATTCTTAAAATAACCATCCCATGACATACGAAGAATTCAAGCAATTGGCTGAACATCCACAGCATCGGGATGTTCCTGCCATCTTCAAGCTCGAAGTTTTAGAAACAGAAGAGCTGGAGGAGAAAAAGCGTTCACATTATCCGAAATATAAGGTGAACACCTATTGTCCGCAAGCCTTCACTACAACTTTGGAGGAGGCAGAGAGACTGATGCACCAGGATGTCCTTTACCGCAAGAAGATGAAGGAGGAAGACGACTATCCGCTGGATACCTTCTGCTATTATATCTCGGAGATTCCAATGGGACTGTTGCACTACGACCGCGAATGTCTTTCGGAAAGGATGTATGATGGGGAAGGAAAACTGATCGACCGGTCTTACTGCTGTTCGCGTTTCAGCATTTACTATCCCGGAGTCTGCGATTTGCCTGCATACGACCGTCATCCTGACGAGACCTTCCGAGGCAGAAGCGCTGAACAGATCAGATTCCAAAAGGGTGACATCGTGGAAGTATATCGTGGCGATGAGGTGAAACTTGCCATCGTTGTCGGAACTCCGCTTACCACCGAATGGATCTGGGAGAGAAACCAGGCTGCCAAGGATAAAAGGGGATTGGATAAACTGCCATACGATGAAACGGATGACAGCTATACCGTGATAGATGGTCCCGGCAACGAATACCACGACCACGTTCCGTCGCTGCATGTCTTCGCCCCTCACTATCATGTGCCGCTCTATCTTCAGAGACGATTCAAGGGGTATCTGGAAAAGGCTGAGAAAAAGCAGAAAGAAGAGGAGGAGAAAGACAGGATCTTCCGCCAGGCTCACGATTGCTGCTTCAGCAACAAGGAACAAATAGAAAAATCTGAAAAGTGCGGCTGTTTCTTCTGCGGCGAAATCTTCTCGCCATCCGAAATCACGGATTACCTCCCTGATGAGCCGCCTACAGCTGAATGTCCCTTCTGCCATACCGACTCCGTAATAGGTGATGCCTCCGGCTTCCCTATCACCAAGGAATTCTTGAAGAAAATGAAGAAGAAATATTTCTAGGGCGATTTTTCAACGTTTTCATCTACATTCTCCCCTATCTCATAGGGGCAGTTTCAGTTCCCAAAAAGGACATAAAAAATGCGATAGCACCGCCCTAACTACCTGTTTTTATACAGTTAGAGGGGTGCTATTAATAAAAAAGAAGCAGGATGGAAGACTGGTCCACCCTGCTATTTTTATTAGAATACCTTTACAAAACGGTCGATATCAATAGAAAGGCCTACCGTGAAGGTGCGGCCGGTGGTCATCGCAGAACTCCAATAATAGTTCTTTGGCGTATAACCGAAAAGATTATCTACCGTGAAATTCAGATTGACGGCATCCAGGAATCGCTGCTGAAGCGTGAACTTCCACAACTGATAACTGCTGTCATGCTTCTTGATGTTCGTATCAGGAGCAGACAGGTATCTGCCTGACAGAGCGGCATTGATGCGATAGAACGAACAGAGCTGGCGATCGTAGTCAAAACGCCAGGTAGCTGAATGCGGACGAGGCTGGGAGAACTGGGAATCTACGCTTCTGCCACCCACATGGAGATAACTGTAGTCGAGTTTCACACCTAGACCCATATCCGAACGGTACTGGGCACTGAAGTCGATGCCGCTCACCTCTACTCCATCCTCATTGCAATAACGGGAAGCCACATCCGGCTGACCGGTTCCCGGGGTATAATCGGCATAATCCTCGGTAGTGATGCGCTTATCATACTTATTATAATAGCCCATCAGGGTAAGACTATACTGACCGGTAAAGAAGCCAGCATTCTTCACCCTTCCGGTATGCTCCAGCGCCAGGTTGTAGTTGTCGCTCTTCTCCGGCTTCAGATCCGGATTACCGTAAATCATCTGCATACCTGCCATATCAAAGTTCATATACATCTCCTTAAGCGTTGGGGCACGGAATCCACCGGCATAGTTGGCACGGATGGAGAAACCCTTCCACTTGGTCATCAGAGCCAGACGACCGGTAGTGGCATGCTGGCTGGATGCAGAGAAGTAATCATGACGAAGACTTGCCACGATGTTCAACCACTGCAAAGGATTGTAATCGAACTGGGCGAAGGCATCACATGAATTCTGATTCTTTGATTCATTATCCTCAAACTGATAGGTGGTAAGATAATCGTTCAGGAAATCTGCACCTACCGTCAATGTATTCTTGCCGAAGATATGGGAATAGAGGGCACGGACGGTGTTCTGACGGTTGGTATAATCGTGGTCGTGAGTACGCTCATCATTCACATATCGAGCCTTGTCATACTGGTCGAAGCCGTAAGAAATCTCCAGATTATCATTCTCAGAAAGATTCATCACGGTCTTCAGTCCGGCAGAATAATCCATGTAATGATCATCATAGTTGCTGCGCTTGCTGATACGATTGAAATAACCGCCACGACCTATCAGTTTTACCTTATCAGAGAGCTTGTAGGTAAGACGCTCCTTCACATTGAAGGTCTCTCCACCATAGATATGAAGGATGTTGGATTCAGTATCGAAAGGACTGGTAAGCTGAACCTCATCTGATGTGGTGCGCTGGATGCTGGTCTGCGAATTCCATTTTCCGGCATTGAAGCTGAAGCTTCCACCATGGCGCCACTCCTTGTTGAAGTCGTTGTAGCGGGTATTGACATTGGCAGTCCAAGGTTCGCTGTTCTCACGGGAGATGATGTTGATGACTCCGGCTACGGCATTGGCGCCATAGAGCGCCGAAGCAGCACCCTTTACTATCTCGATACGTCCTACATTATCCAAGTTCAGACGACTATAATCTACATTATCCATGGTTTCGCCAGCCAATCGCTCGCCATCTACGAGGAAGAGCACGGCATTTCCACCGAAACCATTCATGTTGAGAGAAGTCTCCTGATTCATGGCATAGCCGAATTCCAGACCCGGCACCTGCTCGGTGAGGAGGTCCTGAATATTGGTAGCATCTGCAATCTTGATATCATTGGCGGTAATCAGACGGGTTACCACAGGAGCATCCTTCAGCGCCTTCGGAGTTCGGGTTGCGGTAACTACCACCTGATCGAGGGCTGTAGCATCCGGTTGAAGGCGAAGCACATGCTGCTCACCTTTTCTCTCATCCGCTGTCAGTACGAAAGTCTGAGTCTGATAGCCCACAAAGCTCACCTTCACTCTCACCGCTCCATCCTTGCTGTAAGGAATGCGGAAATATCCGTCTTCATCAGTTGTTACCCCACCCTTTGCATGCAAAATCTGGACGGTAGCACCCGCCAGAGGTGCGCCCGAATCATCGAGCACCCTACCCACGACATCGCCCTGGGTTTCGGCTTTCAGATTCAGGCACAATCCGCAAAGGATCAGGAATAGTGCGAATATCTTTTGTTTCATCGAGTTATATCAAAGCTTATCCTGAAACAATCTTCTTATTTTGTACAAACAAACTTACCAATCATTGGCATAGGCATCTTGCCATACTGCACAGAATAGTTGACGGTCAGGGTTTTGTCCTTCAATGTACCCTGCAAAGTAACTGTGTACTTCTTCTCTGCACCATTCACGGTAATAGTACCTGCATAGTTCTCCTGAGCGAATGCATAAGCACCATTGGAACCAGAAACCTTTACAGCAGGAACCTCCAGAGCAGGAAGAGCCATCATGCCCTCGCCGCAAGCAGGCAATGTAACCTTGACGGTAGCATCATCAACAGCCTCAATCTTCATGGTAAGATTCTCGTATGTAGAAGCCTGACCCATTACGGTCATATCCAAACTTCCGGTATAGGTACCCGCAATTTCCTTTGCCGCAGCTACTGCTACAGGATCATCATCACTGCTGCAAGAGCTGAATGCTACACACATAGAAACCAAAGCCAACATCATGGCCATCATTGTCTTAAACTTTTTCATTTTTCTTTATTTTTCTTTTAGTTACAATAATATTTTCTGTTTGAGGGGATTTGTAATCCCCGATTATTTATCTTCCGGAACATAGATGATTTCGCCATTCTCCAACTGGTAAGCAATGCCCACCTTCTTACCCTTGTTGCCAGATTTCTGGCTTTGGTCTTCAGAAGGGGTATAGCGATTGATCTTCTGTCCATCTTTGGTAATGATTTCCATATTCTCCTTGCCAGGGTTCTTCACCATCGTGAAGTTATCCTTGCTGAACATTTCCGTCATATTATAGCGCGAAACGAGTGCCACCATCAGGGCAAGGGCAAACACCATCGCCACATCGAAGAGGTTGCTCACTACGCTCATCGGATCATCATCCTCGCCATCATGCGCAAGCCTATTTCTGCGTCTCTGTCTCATAAATTATATATCTTAACTTTTTTACCTTTTTACTTTTTTACCTTTAAAAGCCTTTTTACTTTTCCTCCAAAAGGTCTGCCATAAACTCGAGGTTGCTCATATCCTCAGTGTACCAGCGGTTCTTGGTCTGCTTGGTTACGAAACCGATGGCTGCAGAGAACAATCCCACTACGGTGGTAGCGAAAGCCACCTGCATATTGTAAGCCATCGAAGCAATATCACCGGTAGAAAGACCTACCAGGGCAGGACCCATCGGAATCAAGGTACCCATCAAACCGAGCATCGGACCCATCTTCAGGAGTGTAGAAGGAAGAGAAAGATCCTTCTCAACAAACTGGGCATACTGGTCGAGGATGCGGTTTACCTGCGCCTTGCTCTGACGGTTGTCCACGAGTTTCTTCATATAGGAAACGATGACAGCCTGCTTGTTCTTAGGCAAGCGATCGCCCAGGGTATCGATGTTATCGAGCGTCAGGGTGTTCATCTGTTCACGAATCTCCGCACCCGACTTGCGCTTAACAAGATACTGTCCGAAGAAACCTCCAAGGAGCAGCAAGGCTCTGAGGAAGAAGAAAATCAACAAAATAATCACAGGAACCAGCATGCCTGTGGAAATCCAAAACAATACGTCTGATATGTAATTCATCTTTTTTATAATGTTAAATGTTGAATGTTGAATGTTAAGTTGGGGCTTGCGCCTTTACAGTTTCTGTGATAAGCGCTGCATCTTGATGCGATAGCAGCCCCATCCTATCGCCATTCCTACGATGACGATGGCGATGACGCCGAGAAGCGAGAGGGCATCGAAACTGTTGAATCCTGCCACCGCTGTCCTGCCATTCACCGTACCGATGATGCCCATCAATCCGAGCAGCACCTCTACCAGGAAAAGCAGTTCCAAGCGGATTGGTCGCTCCGGCAAAAGCCATCTCAAACCGTAGGTGAATACCGGCGTCAAGACCTGTAGCACTACGGCAAGCACCCATGCTACCACCTGGAACGATACGCCAGGAAGCAGGAAGATGGTCATCACCAGAACGCTGAAAAGCACTGGGAAAACCAGCAAACCCGGGAAATACTTCAGGAAGATGAAGAACACCCATTTGCGGCGACTCACATGTTCCGAAGTCTTCAGATCTACGTGGTGCACACAGAAAAGCATCGTGAGTGCCACGTCGATACTCAGCAGCACCGCCATATCAAGCATCAGCTTCTGGTCGGCTATCCAGGCCGCAATCTGCGTCTTCGACTGCTCGATGGCGAATGGCCAGGTCATTCCCACGAAGAAGGCTACGAGCACCGAGATGATCATAATCTCCTTTACTCCGTGGAAAGTCTGCTTCAGCACAAAACTGAAGCAAACCAATATCATCATTACTAAAACTAATGTCTCCACTTTTTTTTAAATGTTGAATGTTAAATGTTGAATTATTCTTCACTGTTAAGTGTTGAATTATTCTTCACTCATCATTTTGCGACGACGTCGCAAATATACTGCGAGCACAACGAATGCTACGATGACGATGACACCTACTACGATGCCGCTCACCACAGTGGTGGTCTTCTGAGCATCCTCATTCAGCGTCTCCTTCTTCATTACCATACCCTTGTCGCTGCTGTTCTTCGCAGCCTCAGCATCACGGATCTGCTCTACATTCTGCTGATATTCCTTGGCAGAAGCAGCATCGGTCTTGCTGGCGATATAGTTGCGCAACTTGGCATTGTCGCAGACAAAACCGGAGCATGAAGGCTTGTACTTGTTCACGGTCTCGGTATGGAGCTTGGCGATGTCCTTGAGCTGCTGAGGAGTAGCCTTCCACATTCCCTTGCGGGCACTCTCCATCATCACGGCGGTCATCTCCATCAGCGCTGCCGGATTCTGCTTGTCGAAGAACTCCTTGGTGCCGAGATTGTACTTGTCCTTGACATATACATTATAGATCTCGTCCCACATCTCCTTGTCGATTGCCTTTGGCTTCATCACATTCCAGCCGTAGGTATTGGTTACGATTTCGGCGAATGTGCTGGCACTGCTGGCTCCACCCTTCATCTTCTCCTTGATATAGGCAGGATTGAAGATGGTGGTTCTGCCCTCGATACCGATAGCCTCCTTCACTTCCTGCATTCTCATATTGCTATGGTTGCGATAGTCGGCGAGATAAGCATCCGGATCCTTACCGGTTACGTTGCGCACTGCGAGGTTCATACCTCCCATGAATTCATATACGTGGTCGAGACTCAAAGCACCCCAAGTGTTGCTCTGTCGAGGCTGAACCACCACATCGGTACGGGTCAGCGCTGCCTCGAAAGCAGCCTTGCGCACGGTCTCCCAGTTCTTCTCATCACCGTAGTAGGCACCCATATTGTTCATATAGACCTCGGCAATCTGACTCTCCTTATCCCAGCGGTCGCCTGCGGTTACCATCTCCTGGATACCGGTACCATAGTTGCCGTTTACGCCACCAAAGACACGATACATACTCACCTCGCGGGCCTCCTTTGGCGACATGCCCTTCTCTACGAGCACTCTTTCGGATTCGGTAACACCGGCTTTCACCAGGTTGTCATACTTGTCACCCTTGGCATTTGCTGCCATCTCTATCGCCTTGTTGATGAGGAAGAGACGGGATGCTGCAAGGTCGCGGAGCTGACCGGAAGTCTGAACCACGACATCGATGCGAGGACGGCCCAACTGCTTGGATGGAATGAGACGCAGATCGGTAACACGACCGAAGGCATCTCTTACCGGTTCTACACCGAGCATATAGAGAATCTGAGCGATGGTAGCACCCTCTGTTTCGATAAACTCGCTACTCCAGAGCGTGTAGCTCACCTTACGAGGATATTCACCTTTATGTCGCTCACGATACATCTTGATGGTATTGTCGCAAAGTTCCTTCGCCTTCTCCCAGGCATCCTCCGATGGCGTATTCTCCACATTGATGGAGAAGAGGTTCCTACCGGTAGGAAGGGTGTTCGGATTCACAATCAGATCACCACCAGGAGATGGAGCGGTAAAGCCGCCATTCAGGGCATTCATCAGAGAAGACATCTCGTTGAGCGGACTCTGACGGAGCGCCTCCGAATACTTGCCCACATTCTGCAAGGCATGCTCTACGGTAGTAATCGCCTGAGCCAGCTGAATCTGCTGACGGGTATATTTAGGTGCTTTCGACATCATCATACCCTTATCTTTAGAAGATTTTTGAGACGCCTTGCCGGCTTTCGCCATCTTCGCCTTCTTCAAATCCTCCTGATACCATTTCTGTCCCTTCTTGATGGCTTCCATCATCTTGTCAGGGAAGCGACCGGTCTGCTCCATCTTCTCAAAAGCCTCACGACTCATCTGCGGAACCTTCTTCTTATGAGAAACCTTGGCTGCACGGAGCTCGCTTACCGTACGGTGGTCCACCTTCTTCGGCTTCGCCTCCTTCGCTCCACCCATCTGGTCTGCCATCTGCATCATCATCTGGATAGGATCCGGAGCAGCCTGCATCGCCTCTACCTTACGAGCCATCTGGAGTTCGGCAGGAGTGATTCCTACATAACGGCAGATGTATTCATCAGAAACCGAGGCTGAACCCAGAAGTTGGGTCACGGTATTGCGTGCCTTGCTCAGATAGAGACGGTCGAAAAGCTGTTTGTGCTTCTCCACACCCTCCTGAGCACGACCTTTCAACTTATCTACTGCCAGCATTCCGTAGGCAATAGGATCTGTAGCCATCGCATAGACACTGGTGCGGACATCATCATTATCGTATGGCACACCCAGAGTATAGAGTTTGCCGGTAATCTTCTCGTTTGCCAACTCTTCAGCAAAGTTCTCTACTCTCGCGATTTCATCTGCAGAATAAGGCTTGTTCATCTGCTTGGCATCGAGTCCCAGTTCTCGGGCGATTCCCATCTTCACGGTCAGCGCCTTCACCTTGAGCGACTGTTCGGTAGATGCCTTCTTCTCGTATGACTGGATGGCATCACTCAACTGCTTGTAGGTCTGTCGCAACTCGCTCTCCTTGAAAGGAGGAGTAAGATAGCTCTGGGTCTGGGCATAGGTGCGGCGCTTGGCAATCATCGCCTCGCCCACATTGCCGATGGTATATATATAAAGATGTGGAACCACACCAATCAATCGGTCACTCCAGTCGTTGCTGTCGAGTGCCACCTGCTTTCTCGGAGTATATTCCAGCGAACCGTGGGTTCCGAAATGGATGAGTGCATCGGCACTGAAACCATAACGTGCCCAGAGATAAGAGGCAACATAGGTGTAAGGAGGTGCCTGGTCGGTGCCATGCACAATCTTGAAGGAGTCGCCTCCCACGCCTGCCATCACCTGTGGAAGCAGAGCCACATTACCAAACTGCAGTCTTGCCACCGCCAACTTACCGTCATCGGTAGCCATATATTTGCCAGGGAAGGAACCATAGAGCTGATTCATCTCCTTGATCATCTTCTTAGACAAAGCCTTCTGGGTCCATCCGGCAAACTGCTGGGCGGTTACCAAGGCTGGATGTCCAGACTTCAGGAACTGGGTATAAGCACCCTCCGCATAGGTTCCGAAGACGGCACCCTGAGCCTGGATCATCTTTGCCAGTTCCTGAGGATTGGCTGGTAACTTGCCTACATTATATCCCTCATTCTTCAAGCGAACCAGGAGATTGTAGAGCGATGGAATCACTTCCATTCCCGAAGCGGTAAGTGCATTCTGACCAGGACCCTTGAAGTAGAAGATGGCGATGCGCTTGTTGCTGTTCTTCTTGTTCTTCAGATTCACATAGCCCTGCACGCTCTCTACGAAACTCTCCATTCTGTCTGGGATGCCGTAAACCTCCTGCAAGCCCTCCTTGTTGATGCGCTGACCGAAAACCACGTATGGACGGATGGCACCATCAATCTCCGGAGTCACAATGCTCTGCGACATGAAACCGCCGTTCATTCCCTGCTTGTCGTTCTCCCAATCGGTGGTCAAGCGGTTGATATTAAGAGGTGAGAACAATGGAATATTCTTCTGCTTCAGGAACTCAACGAAGTAATCGCCCAGTCTGCCATGCGCCATATTTACTACGGCATTCGCCTGGATACTGTCGGCATGATGACCGGCGATAAAGCTCTGCAGCTGGTTGATGCGATACACCATGAATCCCTTCTTCTCGAAAGCCTTCTCCATATCAGGAGCCGCACCCATAAAACCGGTGAGCAAGATGGTAGGAGCACCTTTCTTATATAATCCGTTCTTCGCCAGGAAGGCATTGTACTCACGGATGCTGTTAAAACCCAGTTCATCACCCTTTTCATCCTTCAGGTCGAAATGAGTCAGGAGATAGTCTGGTCGCTCATCCACACGTTCCGGTTCTGGAGCCATGAACTTCTTTCCGTCGATAAACTTACGGATGTAAGCGAGCATACTGTGATAATTCTTCTTGCTGCCGTTCTCGATGTACTGCATCAGATAATCTGCATCGAAGTTATCTACCGATACGATATTGTTGGCTGGGTTGGTAGCAGCATGAGTCAGGGTTGGCACCTTGTAGGAAGCCTCTTCCAACTGCTTGCGCTGGTTCTCGTCAATTCGGAGTCCCATACCATTCACGATAATCATATCATAATCATCCAGATGATCGAAATCATCGGTCGTAATCTCACTCAGTTTAATCATCGCATTGTCGTTGGCATGCGAAATCTGTCCCAGCTCAATAGCCTGATAGTTGAGGAAAGCGATGCGGGTAGTACCTACCCAGGCAGAGTAAGCCTTCGCCAAACCTCCCAGAACGATCACAGCCAACAAGGCCAGGAAGATGTGTTTCTTTTTAATCTTTCTGATTTTTCCTAATCCTTTTTTCATATCTATTTTTTTTTTCGGGTTGCAAAGGTAAGGCTTTTTTAGAAATTGTACAATACCGAGAAATTGCGATTTTCACATTTTTTATACTTAGAATTAAGTATCAGGTTAAACGCATTAATATAGTCTGTACTAATAAATAAGTAGTGTTTTCAGGACTTTTTCTTTCATTTCAGCCCTCAAAAAGAGGAATTATTCCGAAATATGCAGAAAGAGCGTAATCACCATTACGGCAATCACGCTCTTTCTACTTATAAACATAAAACATTACGAAGATGAAAGAAAAAGCTTAGCAAACCTTCTTCTTCCGCTCACAATAGCGTTCGCATTGGGCACAGATGTCATATCCCAGCATGGCACCCAAGATGAAATCCTCCTCCGGCGTCAGCTGGCACAACGGTTTGGTGATTATCATGCGGATAGCATCCAGACATTCTTTCTTACCAAAGAAGAGATTCAGACGGTCGTTGCCAACCGGCTGGATGATATAATCAATGTTCTGACGCTCTAATCTAGTTATGGCAAAAGACTCATATTTCTTGTTGAAGGTGTAGAGCACCAGGCGGCGCACGCCCTTCTTATATTCATATATATGATTCATCAGAACCTTCAAATCTACTGGTGTTGCGATTTCCTGCTGCATACTATCCGAATTTATCTGTTTTTAAACCAAGAATCAGAGAATTCATCATTCTCCAATTCTTGAAAAATATTTTTGTAAAATTATAACGCTGGCTTGATGTCCTCGAGCCAGGCATCGATACGCTCCTCTGTCTTGTCGTCCTCGTTCACCTCGTCGAGTGCGAGTCCCAGGAACTTGTCGCCATCAATTGCCTCACTGTCATCATAGGTGTATCCGTCTGTAGAAACACCAGGCAATACGGTAGCGCCAGCCTCAACGGCAGCATCATAGAGTTCCTTCATGCCGCCACAGAATGTATCAGGGTACGACTCGCTGTCGCCACAACCAAACAGGGCTACGGTCTTGCCAGCCAAGCCGGCACTCTTCAATGTCTTCACGCCATCATACCAGTCATCCTGCATCTCGCCGGCACCCCATGTAGAAGTACCGAGAAGAAGATTCTCATGACTTGTGATAGTAGCATCATCGATGTTAGCTACATCTACAGCTTCCACGCCCAACTTAGAGGCGATGGTTTCGGCAATCGACTGGCATGAGCCAGTAGAAGAGCCATAAATTACGATTGTTGTTTTCATTTGTCTATCTTACTTTTAGTTACATTTATTTTCGGGTGCAAAGATACATCCTTTTTCCATCATCTGCAATACCTAAAAATGATGGTTTCGCAGAAATACCTAAATATGAGGATAGATAAAAAGTTTTAGGACGATTCATCCTAAAACTTTCTTAAATGCATAAGGGTGTGTCATAAATCCATGACACACCCTCTTCTGTTATTTGTCAATTTCAGCACGTATGAATATACCGTTATTGCTGTAATAGAGATCGTAGCCAGGAATATCAATTTCATATCCGCCAACCTCTTTTTCAATTTTATAAGGCTTCAAATCAGGATGCCTCTTTGCTATATCCTCAGCTATGACAGTAGGAATAATGCCTACAGGCATCTCAGAGTATTTGCACTCAACACTCGTCCACTCTCCCTTCTCATTAAACTCCACTTTAGAGCCATCACTGAGCAATACTTCATATTCCCAAAAGCCATTATCTTTCTCCTTTTCCACACGGCTGTATGATGCATCAGCAAAATATTGCTTTACAAACTGCTGTGCCGACATCGGCAATGCTGCATAATCAAACTCTTTCTCTTCACTGCTGCATGAAACTGTAAAAAGTACAAGTAACATCGCAAAGAATGCAGTAATAAATGTTCGTTTCATTTTCATAAAGTTATCATTTAAAATTACTATATTTATACCATAATCTCTAGAACCAATATCTATGATACAGATTCGAAATCTATCAGCCACAAATATAATAGTTTTACTTTAAACTACAATGATTTCAAACTCAAATTAACTATAATTCAATATTTTTTTATTTTTCCATTTGTTCTACTGCCATAGTTCTTAGTTGGTAGGCTTATTCAGGTTACAATAGATATTGCATAGATAGAAATTACAAGGTAGACTTTTAGGTTCGGTTTTTGAAAGCGAATCCTACTGGCAGTGATGCCGGCAGGATTCTGCGTTATAATACTCTAATGCAGACTGCGCTTACTTAAATTCTTCAATCTACGGGCAAACTCAGGTGCAACCTCTATCCTATAACTCATTAAGCAAATCCTCCGCAGGAATAAAATCCATTTTTCCTTCGCGATGAAGCTTCAATTCCGTAAAGGCCTGATTGATACTAGCAAGGGCTTCTTCCAAATAGCTCTCGTCATTAGAAAGTACGCCCAAGCTATTATAAATATCAGTATTCAATTGCATCACATTCATTATCGAATTCTTTCTTTTAGCGATACATTGCGTAGAAATTCTGCACCTTGTCATGGAGCATAGAAGCATAGAGAAGACCATTTCTCCATTCGTCAGGAATATGGCATATTCCAAATTTAGCACCTAGGATAGCTCCTGCTACTGCTGCATTGGTATCCGCATCTCCGCCTGACAAAACAATCTTCAAGATACCCTCCTTATACGAGGTTGCATGCCAATAAGCCCATAGGGCAGCCCCTAAAGTTCTGAGCGTATATCCCATACTCTTTTCATCATCCAGACACAAAGAATCCAGACCTTCATGATATGCCAAGTCAACAAATGGAACGATTCGTTCATCATATTGTTTGGCAATGCCAATCACATCTTCATAATCCAATATCCTGTCTTCAAAGACAAGAGCATGTATGATAGAAGAAACGATAAACGCCTTCAAAGAGCAGTAAAATCAGAATAAAACAAAATCTCCTCTCTTGCAAAGACACAAGAGAGGAGAAAGAGTTTCATCCCAAATATTTCTCTATTTACCGCAAATCGAGCGAATCCATCCAAAAAGTTCGTTCAAGGCGTAATCACCTGAGTGAGGACGATTCCAAGGCAGCTTGAAGTTAACATCCTTACCCTTGTTTTCAAGCTTGGTAGCCAAGTTGATAGGAATAGGGAACGCCGTGTCTCTGTCTATGGCTCCATGACGGATGTACCAATGAGGTGCAATGCAAGAACCTTCTTCATCCATCATGCACATCGGATTGAGCAACCTTATATTCTCTTCTATTTCCTTGCCAAGAACAGCTTTGGAATTTCCTGTGGCTTTTACCAACGAATAGGTGGTAAAGTTAACAGAGCTACCCTTGCTATTGCCAAACTCCTCATTTTCTCCACTGGCCTTACTTCCTGCGACTCCTTTACTATCGAAAGCCGGCACACCTTTTAGGGCTGTCTTACTTGCCACATAAGAAAGATACTTATCCAAGTCAAGACCAGTGATGTATTCTCCCTTTGACTTATTTCTCATTGGCATCATCTTAGGACCATCTTTTGGCACATCCATTGGAAACTTCATTTCTCCCTGCTTCTTGCCACCATTCATAGGAGCAATGAACTTCATGCCTGAAGAGAATGAAAATCCAATACTATCTGGTATATCAGCACCATAATCCTTTGCATCCTGAGCACTTGTCATCAAAAGCTGCTTGATATAATCACGATAGTTGTCTGCGTTCAAATCACTTCCATCCTTTTTCTTTAGTCTCAAACTATTGATGTAAGCAGGAAATTGTGCAGCCAACTCCTTAGAAACAGCAACTTGCTCGCTCGTTACAGGTCGAATCTTTTCATCCACACCTCCATACAACCACTCATACGCCATATCCGCATGGTCAAGATCGATGATAGGGCAAAAACAAACTGCCGCAAAAATATCGTCTCTTGTATCAGCTGCTCCCATGGCTTTGAGCATAGGCTCATAAGAAGGATTATTGCCGGTGGAACCCAATAAAGACGACATAGCTCCACCTGCACTTGTTCCATCGGTAATAATATGTTCGGCATCACCCAGCATATCCCTGTCAAAGAAACGCAGATAGCGAACTGCCGCTTTCAAATCAAGCAGTCCCTTAGGAGCACGCCCCGTATAAACTGTCTTTCCCTTCTGTACAATCATAGAGTTTCTACCTCTTGCACCAGGTATAGCTACAACATAGCCTTCTGCCAAAGCTCTACCTGATGCATCACCCTCATCTATCATCCTTGGAGCAGCTGCCATATAGCCACCCACATAATTGGGCATAAAGATAGGAGTGGATTGCGTTGCACCCTCAGGAACAAACACATTCATGTACTGATACGTAGAATCCTCTACATGAGTAACATAATACAAATTTGTGTAAGCAGTATAGTTGACCTTCTTCCCATTAGGAAGGGTAACAGACCCCGCCACGCCTTTCGAAGCATCAAACACCAACTTTGGTGTAGGCTTCTTCGCTGCCTGGGCACATACACAAAGTACCAAGGCCAGCGATGCTACGAAAAACTTCTTCATTGTTACTTGATATATTTGAACGATGCAAAGTTACTTCAAATCCTGAAGAAACAGAACAATTAGCAGTGAAAAATTACGATTTTAATAAATAATAACACTAGTGTCCCGTTAAAACGAGACCAACGATTATCAAATAAGTTATTAATACTCAAAAGTTTACGGACTTTTTATAGTGTATTCGATTTGATTTTGTATCTTTGCACGCATATTTAAAATACGTGTGCGATGAACAAAGGCAAAACTATATTCTCTCAGATTATGTCACTTATACCAGAACGTGATTTCCAACAATCAGCATTTGCAATGCCTGATGATGCAAAAAGAGAGCAAGAATGCGCTTCATTAAAAAGAATCGACGATTCCTTTAAGAAGATAATCATAATGCGCGATGACATAAAACCATATCATGACAACAATGGCTTTTATATTGTCGGGTTAATGGATTTCTTGCTAAAGCCAGATTTGATGGAACAATTATAGAAATCGGAGAAAGAATCCATTCGTCATGAGTGGACTCTTTCTTTTGAAAATCATAGCTTACCTATTATTACATGGTTGGGTACCTTACATTCCCCAACTTTTTGTGGAATGTTTCCACATACTTTCCTCATTTTCCACACTATCTACTTTTGGTACGAAAAGCATAAACGTCTGATAATCAACGCATATTATTTTCTCGCTTCTTTTTGGCACACAGATTGTGACTATGAATAGCGGGTTCGATAATGAATCCACAAAGAAAGAAAGTAAGTAACATTAATATAGTAACAATTTTAAAAAGATAAGATTATGAAGAAGTTTATGTTTGCAGCTATCGCAGCTATGGTTATGGTTTCAGTAAGCAACGTTTTTGCATCAAGCAGAATGGTAAGTAACGCAGAGGTAGCACCAGTTGATACCGTAGCTCCAGAAGCTCCTTCAGATACATTGGCAACAGGTACTCCTATCCAGCCACAAGCAGATGTTGAGGATTCTACACAGCAGGAGAATGCTACTGAGGCTACAACAGAGAATGCTACAGAGCAGCAGACAACTGCCGAGTAAAAGATAAAGAACAGTTCATTTTGCAGCGTTATTCATATAATAGGATTTAGTTTTTTAAAAAGGTAATTAGACTTATTCAGGTTACAACAGATATTGCATAGATAGAAATTACAAGGTAGACTTTTAGGTTCGGTTTTTGAAAGTGAATCCTGCTGGCAGTGATGCCGGCAGGATTCTACGCTTAATAGCCTCTGTTAAACTCATCAAGTATCTGACGAAGATTATCATCAAGCACATTATTATATACACAACGAGCCAGTTCTTCCGGTATTTCCATCCCTTTGGTTGCAACAGCTATTCCTCCAGCCATGCACGCCATGGTATCAGCATCCCCCCCAAGCGAGATTGCATTACGGATAGCCGAAGTATAACTATCTGCTTCTAGATATGAGATGATAGATTCAGGAACACTTGTCTGGCAAGTATCCGTAAATCCATAATCTGGACGAATTTCAGCAAGAGTACGATGGAGATTATAACCTTCGAAATGAGCCTCAACATAATCGCATATTTGCTTCTTGTCTTTTCCCTGACGAGCCAGGAAGATACAAGCAGCAATAGCCTGCGCACCCTTTATTCCCTCAGGATGGTTATGAGTCACCTCTGCAGAAATCTTAGCAAGTAGCAAAGCCTCATCCAATGATTTGGCATAAAAGCCACATGGACTTACTCGCATGGCAGAACCGTTACCATAGCTGTTGTAAGGTTCCGTTTTCCTACTAATAATCCACCGTAAAAACTTCTGCCCATAGCCAACAAACATATACTTCCGCCCCAGTTCTTTCATACACTCCACGAGCTTCTCATGAGTATGTTCAGGATCAATCGTCAACCATTTTGCAACAGCCAAGGTCATAACCGTATCATCCGTAAAACGAGGCTCTTTGTATATATCGAAGTCCCCATGCTTTACTGGATGAAATTCATACGCAGCCCCGAAGCAATCGCCAGCGATTGCTCCAATGATACCAGTTGTAGGTACAGTTTTACAAGTTATATGTCCCATGAATATATTCTACAAGATGGAAATATCTAATTATTAATGTTACAATAAATGCATAGAAGCCAGCCAATGCATCGTCAAGCATACAGCCCCATCCACCATGAATATTCCGGTCTATCCATCTGCAACCAAGCGGTTTAGTTATATCTATCACTCGAAACAACACAAAACCTATTGTAGCAAGGGATATTGAGATATAAGCTGGACCATCTACACAAACAGCAGCTAAAGCTGCAACCCACGTTCCAAAGAACTCATCAATTACGACAGCCCTTGGGTCTTCCCCCCAATATTTCTCCATCACATTATCAGTCCAGACTCCAATCAACAAAGAACTAACAACCAATAAAATTGTAGCCACCATCAACCCTATCGGAGAAAGGACATAATAAAGACCTATCCAAATGAGCAAAGCCAGGAAAGCACCTGCTGTACCAGGTGCTTTAGGTACAAAACCTGTGCCTAATCCTGTGGAAATAATTACATGAAGCCAAGGAGCTTCACCTAACTGTTTATTATTGTTATTACTCATATTATTTTCCAAACAATGCCTTCAGAACCATCTTACCAATTTTTCTTTCCAATCCTGCCTTTGAGGTTGGAATACCTGTCTCACGAGCAAACTTTTGTTTTGCTTGCGTGATACCTAAAGCCCGATTTAAGGAGAATGACACTCCTGGTATTTTAAACTTAGACATATCTTTATAAATTTTAGAAATTGATAAAAAAGAGTTGCGCCTTCTATCTTAAAGAATAACGCAACTCCTTCTATTTTATTTTAGATTTTCTTTAGCAAACTCCAGATTTCACGAATCCAAAGTACAAGTGAAGAACCAACAATGATGATTACCCAATCCTCAAACTTCAGCCCAGTTACATTGAAGAAATTCTGCAAACCAGGGATCTCTACCATAGCAATCTGACCAGCCAAAATGATAGTTGCAATAATCAACAAGCCCTTGCATCCCTTGAAATGAAGCGCACTCTTACCTGTCTCAAATGCTCTTGCACAGAAGAGATAGAAGAAGTGAGTCATCACGAAGATGGTGAAGAATAAGGTCAACTCGTAAGGAGTAAGACCATCAGATGCACCTAACTGAACGTTGAGTAAATCTGTTAACTGCGTAATATTCGAATGCTCAAAAACATAAAGTAATACAAGCAGCAACACAAAGAAGAATCCACCTACGCCCAAGATGTTCTGATACATCGCCTTATTCAGGATAAAGGCATTTCTATCTCTTGGCTTATCTTTCATCACGCTCTCTGATGGAGGCAAAGATGCCAATGCCATTGCAGCAAAAGTATCCATAATCAAGTTCACCCAAAGCATCTGAGTTACGGTAAGCGGACTTTCCTCGCCCATAAATGCGCCAAAAAGAACGATAAAGCAAGCAGCCACATTCACAGTCAACTGGAAGAGCAAGAAACGTTGGATATTCTGATAGAGTGAACGTCCCCACATCACCGCCTTACCAATACTACTAAATGAGTTATCGATAATGGTAATATCAGATGCCTCCTTTGCTACAGAAGTACCATCACCCATAGACAAACCAACATGAGCAGCCTTCAAAGCAGGGGCATCGTTGGTTCCGTCACCAGTAACAGCAACGACTTGGTTCTTTCTTTGCAAAGCCTCAACCAATCGTTTCTTATCCATAGGACGAGCACGAGAGATTATCTTCAAATCCAAGACTCTCTTATCCAACTCTCCATCAGAAAGAGCAGCAAACTCTGGACCAGTAATAATATTCTTATCACCATCCTTTGCTGTCCACAGACCAATTTGGCGACCGATTTCCTTAGCTGTACCAGGAGTATCACCAGTAACAATCTTCACATTGATACCGGCATTCATACATTCTGCAACGGCTGCAGGAACATCCAGTCGAACAGGGTCGCTGATAGCCACAACACCCATAAAGGTTAAATTATCAGCCACAACCTTACCATCCTTGAATACGTCAGCCTTACTATCAATTATTTGATAAGCGAAGCCGAGGGTACGCATAGCTTGGTTCTGATATTCAACCAACTGATTCTCAATATCGGTTTTAGAAACATTATTCTCAATGTTCTTGCACAAACCACTTACAATTTCAGGAGCACCCTTGACATAGAGAATTGTCTTGCCTTCAAACAATGAAGACTTAACAATTGTTGCCATATACTTACGCTCTGTAGAGAAAGGCAACTCCTCCAAAGTCTCAGCAGACTCACGCAGATTCAGATAATCAACGCCAGCCTTCTTGAGCCAAAGCAACAAAGCGCCCTCCGTAGGATTACCCAATACTTTTACAGCCTCAGCATCAGAATAATCCAAAGAAGCAGTTGAATTGACAGCAATACCTTCCTCTATCAACAGACTTTCCTTATCATTATCCAACGTCTGAGCAGAAAGACCATAGAAATTGGTATCATGCACTTGCATCTGATTCTGAGTCAAAGTACCAGTTTTATCGGTACAGATAACTGTCGTAGCACCCATTGTCTCACAAGCATGCATTTTACGAACTAAGTTGTTGGTCTTCATCATTCGAGTCATACTATAAGCCAAGCTCAGAGTAACAGCCATTGGCAAACCTTCTGGTACCGCAACAACCACAAGTGTTACTGCAATCATCAAGGTATCCAACGTATATGTAATCAACTTAGCTATTTGCTCACCCGGCATCAAAGTATCATGGAAATAAACTACCATACCCATCAATATCACAAAATAGCCAATGATTGCTGGAACAACAATCTTCCAACTCCAGTCGTCAAACTTTTTAATAACCATCCAGAAGAATATAGCTGTAGGAACCGCCAATGTCAAAACAATAGGACTCCAATCAAAGAACACCATCAGCTTGAGAACAATGATAAGGGCTGCAAAGATATAACTCAACTTTGTTATCAAGTCTGCCAATCCATCCAACTGTTCATTTAATGGGGTGCGAACGCTATCATCTATCTGGGCAGCCTCAAAGACTTTACCATTTTCCGTTTTGTCACCAACTGCCAAGACTTTGAAGATACCATGACCTTCCATCACCTTTGTACCACGCATCACATGGTTAGAAGGGAATGTTGCATCCTTATCAAACTCCTGTTCATGAATTGTTTTATGGCAAATAGGCTCACCAGTCAAAGAAGACTCATCAACATTCAAGGTAACTCCCTCTAAAAGTTCTCCATCAGCAGGAATCTCCTCACCTGTATTTAACACGACAATATCACCAACAACGACATCTTTCTTCTTGATGGAAGTTGTGTTTCCATTTCGGATTACCTCTACCATTTCGTCGTCATTAACTTGGTTGAGAACCGAGAACTGCTTATCAGCCTTTAACTCAAAGATAAAGGCGATACCAGTGGCAAGCAAGATAGCCACAAAAATACCAACTGGCTCAAAGAAAGTCTCTGCACCTTCATGCAATCCCCAAAACTCATAGCAAGAAATGCCGATAGACAACACTCCGGCTATCAGCAAAATGATAATCAGAGGGTCGCCAAACTTCTCTAGGAATTGTTTCCATAGAGGTTCTTTCTCTGGTGGTGTCAAGATATTGGCACCATGTTTACTACGGCTTTCGAGCACTTGGGCATCGGTCAAGCCTGTGTAATGATGTTTTTGTTCCATAATATAATTGTATTTAATTGATTTTTTGCTTATGTGTAATACGCAACACTTTCTTCGTATTGTCTATTTCTATCTTTCCCAATTTACTCAGAACACTTTGTCCTAGAAGCAAAGGGGCTGCCTGATTGCGGACAACAGAAGCCTTGATATTATTCAGATGTAAAGAACCGAGTTTTACATCTTTCAAATTAATAATCGTACCTTCCGTTATGTTTCCATCAGCAGTCTGATAGTTCTGTTTCCCGATAATGTCTGAAGAAGACAAGAAGTCATTCTTTGCCATAAATGTGGCCTCAACAGAAGAAATAGAAACATCAGTAGCACCTGTATCAAAGATGAAATGCAAAGGCAAGCCGTTGATCACACACTTCACCTTGCAAACACCACCCTCTTTGGTAAATGAAATCTCTTCTACTTGCAATTCGTATGCAGAATCATCCCCATCTGCATCAGCGGCTATCTCCTGCAGGTGCTTTTCTTCATACTCTTTCAGTAAGACCTTAAATTCTTCAGTATTACGTATATTATTCAAATCTCGGTCACGCTTGATGTGAGCAAAGCGTCTATAACCATCCTCCAAAGACTGACGAAGATACGAAAGAGCTTTTTCTTTCTCTCCCATTACAGAGTAAAGACATGCAGCATCATAACAATTCCCCTTTTTATCTTTATCAAGTATTGTATTCAAAATCTCTATAGCCTTATCTTTCTGTCCCAAGTAATAATAAGCATAAAAAGAGCATTCAGCTTCTTCTGGTATAGAATCCAAACGAACAACTTGCTTGAAATCAGACTCAGCCTTAGCATTTTCACCTTTCAAACGATATAGAACACCTCTATTCAAATACGCATAAGCCACATTTGGCTGCAAGGTAATTGCCATGGTATAATCTTCCAAGGCCCCTTCAATGTCACCAGAATGATCCTTAAACCAACCTCTTTGATAATATCCAGCAGGTTCATCTGGGGTATTTGCTATATAATCGCTCATGGCCTTTATTGCTTCTTGCGTACGTCCTGCATTATCTAGAATATTTGCCTTTTCATACAAATAATTAGCTTTTACAGAATCTAAAGCTATCGCTTGATTACAATACTCTAACGCCTTATCATAATCACCCAAATCATCATAACAACTTGATATGCGACTTGCCGTTATGATATTGGATTCTTTTTCCAACGACTCCTTATAGTACGCTATAGCCTTGTTATACTTAGCGGCCCTTTCATACACTATGCCCAAATCATAATCCCAACTTTGCTCATTTGGCTCTTTTATTTTTTGGACCTTTAATTTTGCTACTGTTTGTTCAAAGGCAGAATCTGCTAATTCCTGCAATTCATAAAAGGCCTTTCGATCTCTATCTATACCCAATGCACTTATCACATCATCAATCGCCTCGTTATATTTCTTCAAGCCGATATAACTTTCTGCACGGAAAGAATACGCAGAAGAGTAGTTTGGCTCCAACTTGACAACATAATCAAATTGCTTGATGGCATCCTCATATCGTTTCTGTGCATTTGCATTTCTACCTATGCCCATATATCCCATTACATCCCCTTCCTTCAAAGAAATCATTTTTAGATAATCTTTATCTGCCAAGTCATATTTTCCCTGCTCATAATACACTTGCGCCCTTTGATTATAAAAACGGTCATCATCAGGCACAATGTTTATCGCTTGGCTATAATCTTTTAAAGCTTGTATGGTATCTTCCAAGTTTAAATATACTTGAGCTCTAGTACCATAAGCAAAAGCCTTATACTCCTTATCCTTGGATGGAATTTTCTTCACTGCAACGTTGGCAGCCGTCAAAGCCCGTCCAAACTCTTCGTTATAATTTCTCACCAAAGCTATCCATGCAAAGGCATAGCCATTGTCAGGATGTTCATTGATTTCCTTGTTCAGGTAATCGAGAGCTTCCTCTGCATTATTGTTATTTATAGCCTCCACGCCCCGACTATAATTATAGCTATCAGGGCGTTTGATGTTATCAGCCAACATGACTGAAGAACACAAGACTAATATTGATAAAATAAATTGTCTCATAATATTTTATTTTATGAAATTACAAGCAAACTCTCAATGTCAAACTTTAGCATTTGCCTCTTCTAATCTCAATCTATCATACTCCTCTTTAAAGCTACGTTGAACATCAAAGAAACCAGTAAGCATTGCAGCCATATAGTTTTCTATCTGAGGAATTTGAGGAATAAGCAAGCATTGTCGTTTGGTATGAACAGCAAACTTTTGACCCTTCTCGTCTATAGAATACATCAATGTCAAGTTTTGTCTAACATTGATATTATTTATAGCTTTACGTACACGGCTCACATCATCGAGGTCATCCAAGTCAACAGCACCCCACCATGTATCCCAAATTGTTATCATGAGACCATTCTCCCAAGTATCTACACTAAAGTTTTCTCCTTGATATGTGAAATACATATTATACTCATTTTCCTCATCAAACTGAACATCACAGTTTAACTTACGCAAGACTTCGGCACAAAGGTCTCGTGTACTTAAATTTTGATTTTCTTCCATATTATTATTGTTTAAAGGTAAAACTTCAGACCCAACAGACATATTCGGAGCGTTAGCTAGACGATCCATTTCCTGTTCTTCTCTGTATTTCTTATTTTTGTAGTACAAGAAATAACAGAACAAAACTACCACTACAAGTATTGATAAAAATTCAACCATAATATTATAATTTACGTTACTTTTACATTAAAATTCAGTACCATATAGCTACCCCACCATGATGCGAACAGGTACCCCTTCTATTTTGGCTAAAGCTATATGTACCATCTCTACAAAGAGCTGTAGCCCCAGCAGGTTTAGAATTGTATATTGTCGGTGACTGAACACGATTACCATACTTATTCGTATAATATCGAACTCTATTTGAACGTACCCTACTATTAGTGGGATTATAGGATGTGCTTTTACGTCTAGAGATATTTGGCTTATATTTGTGAGAGACAGGATTCTTTGATAAATATTTAGTTGAAACATAACCTACATACCCATTATACTCCACAAAGACCCAAGAGCAATTACAATCTTCATCTATAGTTACTGCAGTCCCTTTAGGTATAATCGTCAGAACATACGAATGCGTATTTGCCTCATACCGCAAATTAAGATTATTAGTAACATACTTTGTAAATCCAAAGCTATTCGTACAAAAAGACAACAGCAATGCTATAACATAATACAAAAAACTCTTATTCATATTATAAAGATATTTAATCAAATAAATACCGCATTAATCATTTTCAAACTCGGTTTCATTTATCGCTATTGTTTGGAAATTGTTTTTTGCAGAACCATCAATAACATTTATTTCTAGTTTGTAGTTAACAAGCTGAGTAGAATTTTTCATACCAAAGTCAAAAATATTTGTGCTTTTCTCATAAAAAGCATTCTTGGTAAATTTTCCTAAAGTATGATTCCCCTCAGTTTTTACCATCCAATCATTACCATATGCCAACTTTAGATAATATTTTCCTTGTGGTATTTCATTGACTGTCACAGTCTGACCTTCTGGAACAAATATATAACGAATACATTTGTGCTCTTTCAGACTCATAATTTTGACCGCCACACTAAAGCCTTGCCCTATAGTTATATCAAAATAGTTATCTTGTAAGCCATATACAGGTTTTATACCCATAGACTCATCAAAATCGCCACCTTCTGGTGTAGATAACTCCCATCCATTTGCCATCATAGTTTCTTGAACAGGAGTTACAACATTATTGTCACCTTGCTTATCTTTTCCTACTAGTGAGCAAGAAGACAATAATGCCAAAACATATATAAAGAACAACAACTTTTTCATCATACTATAAGAATTCATGATAAATCATTAAAACCAACATCAACACAGCAATGATACGACTCAACAAACGCCAAGCCTTACGATCATTTTTGTTTTTAACATGTCCATCTACAAAAAGAGGGACAACAAACCACAGCACAATTGCTAATACTATATATAGTATCATTGTCGTTTAGATTATGGGCAGGTGGTTATATAGTCTAACCATCTGCCCTAATTAAAAAATCTGATCCAATTTAGTGTACAAGACCATTACGGTACATTTCATTTACCTTTCCTTGGATCTCTGCATAATCATTACCTAACTTCTGCTTTCTAACAGAACCATTTCCGTAGATACCTCGAATCACTTGCTTAGCCTTAGCCTCAACAGAACCCATTGAAGAACTTTCTGTATTAGACTCTTGCTGTGACTTTACATTTGTATCAACAGGTACGGATACCTTAGATTGCATTCCGTCTTTTTTGTCTTCAGTTTCTTTATTGTTAGATTCTTCATTAGAACCAACACTTGAATTCTCTTTTTTGAGAGTATCGGCTATAGTTGAATCCTTTTGAACTGAATCTTTTGTCAAAGAATCTGAGACTATAGTCTGCTGACCATTACCATGTTGGGACTGCTTATAATAATACCCCATGCCAAGAACCAAGACTAGTACCAGCCCAATTAAAAAAAAGTAGTAGAATCTTTTTTTTGATGTGGAGGTATGTTCTGGCTTATCAAAGTCTTCTGGGCTAAATAACTTTTTATTTTCAACCATATTATATTAATTAAAGACTTCTGTAGCTAAAAACATCATACCTCCAGTATAGCCATCTGCCATTGGTTCAAAATTCCATATCATAGTAGACTCATCGTATGAAACTTCACCAAAACAAACGACATCCTTACCAGGAAACTGTTGAGCTAATTTATACTCAGCAATAAGTTCATCTGTATCAGCATCATAAATACTAACTACAGGATCATGAGCATCTGCAAATGTTTCACCTTTTTGGATTCTATCTTTTGCAACTGCAGCAGCAAATACTATTTTTGGATATTTATGTACATCGACTTCTTCAAGAAGTACATGCATAGTTTCACCACACTCTTCATCAGCATCATCATCTGCCATATCATCCCATGATCCAATAACAGAACCATCAGAAGAAATTGGCAAAGTTGATTCCATCCATTTACGTGGATTCTTATAATTACCGCCATCTTGTGCCCAAGTACTAACCTTTCCTTCCAACGGATTAAAGTCAGGATCATTAAACTCCTTAGTTGTTTTCCAACGCAACTGTGAGTTGAAATAAACAAGATCAGCCTTGTCATGAATCAAATTATCTTCACCCAACAAGAATGCACAAACATCCAAATCCGTTCCTAACCAAGTCAGATCAATACGCAAAGCTTTCAAGTCTTGCTTATCAAACACTAACTGATCTCCGATATTAATAGTCTTATCAAAATCGGAATCTGAAAAAAGTTTCTTTGCCATAATAATTATTTTTTACGTTTAACTTTTGGAAATTTTCTGTTTACTTGTATTGTATTATCCACATTTTTACCCTCATCTGAAAGAACTTGTTCTTTCTTACTTACAGGTCGTTTTGGCCGTGGAAAATTACAACGTTCCTTATTTATACTTATATCCGTTTCTGGTCTTGGAATTAAAGTTCTTTCACTGCATGCTGTTTTAGAGATGCCATTCGATTGAGAATGAAGAGGATAACTAACTTTAGTGCGACCAGTTTTTTTTGTTCCTGATTCTTTCGAACTATTCTTTGTAAATATCAATTGCCTACGCGCAAATTGTATGCTTTTATTATTTCCCGCCACCGTTTTCAGCTCAGGATTGTCAGCCACAATTTGTACTAAAGATGCCCAATCTTCATTTTCAAAGGCTTCGTCAAAGGCTATCTGTACAGCAGAAAGTCTAAGCTTCTTTTCAGCACTACGAATTATATCCTCAACCGAATTATCCTTATCGCAAGTCAGAAGTTTCTTACCGACTTCAATAACATCCTTCCAATTTTCTGCAGAAAGAGCGCCATTAAACTTCTCTTTCAGTTCTCTAATTTGTTCTTGTTTTTGTTCGTACTCTTTCTGTTTTCTTATCAAATCATTTTCTCTACCTTTCCAACTCTTGCTATTATCAATATCTAAAACTTGTAATTGTTCACACAAATCCAATGCAGAATTAAATTCGTTATTAGATATGGCAACAGAATACCGTTTTATCAATAGAGACACTTGTTCCTTTTGACTTTCTTGTTGACTCTGAATTTTTACAATCTTGTCTTCTATTTGATTATTATGTCCATCAATAGATTGGGCTTTTCTGAGTTCCTTCAAAGCCTCATTGTACGATTTTTGAGCCAAGAACAAATCAGCACGAGTCAAATACTCTTTAACTTGTACTATATCATCTAAAGCCTTACGGGCTTTATCATGTATTAGCTTTGCCTGTTCGGAAGAAGGCATCAAATTGAGAGCTGCATCACTTTGGGATAATGCATCTTGGTATTCATGCTTTTTTAAACTAACCTCAGCACGTTGTATAATGCTGTTGTATTGTTGTTGTCTAACTTTCTGCTCAGACAAAAGACGAGTAGCCTCTTCCTTCTTCGCCATAGCTTCTTTATCTTCAGGACGATGCGTTAAAGCTATTTTTGTCCAATCTAACATTTGGGCAAAATTTTGTTTTTTTTCAAAAGCAGCAACCTTTTCCATGGCCTCATTATATCTAAGCTCAGCCTCTCGCACTTCCTTATCTTTTTCCTGCTGTTCCTGGTTTCTACGCTTAGCTTCGTCCATACGGTCTTTTTCCTCTTTAGCCCTTTGCTTACGAACCAATTCCAACTCACCATTAGCCATGACAGCCTTTGTCTCCGCAGAAAATTGAGAACAATCAATAACGGAATAAACACCTATTATATTAGGCAGTTCCGTTTCTCTATAGAATAGATAATTTTCATCATCTAGCATATAATATGAGCGAATCGATTCCAAGAACTGCTTGTTAGTGAAAGTATTTCCAAGAAAGACCACACCTTGCACTTCATTATTGTTGACCTTAGACTTTTTCACAAAACTATCTATTTCACGAACAACATCATCAACAATAACATGTGTTCTTGAATCAATATCATTCTTCAAGACCATCACAGCATATTGATTTGTCATTCCCGAGAGCGAGATATTATTGAGACTAATAGGACGTCCATTTTTTGCATTATCCAATTTTACAAGCCAATTATCTATTTCGGGTTCTAGTCTCAGATATTCTTTTTCAAGATCTGAAGAAGATGACAAAAAATTGGTGCGTTGATTGATGCAACCGACAACATTCTCCAACAATGCTCGACTTCTCAAATCTCGACCATAACCATCTAAAACCATCTCATTTTGAAGCACACAATCTTTTTCTTGTTTCTTAAACAAAGATACATGAAGATTTTCATTACAAGCATTCAATACTAAGATAAAGCCATCATCTTTCAGTTTATTGTTTCTAACAGAATGCTCCAATGTCAAGTGCTCAATACGAGCAACAGATTCTTTCACATAGAAATGGTTTTGCCCCAATACTTTTGTCAAAAACAGGAAACGAGCATCATCACTAATATCTTTCGAAAAAGAAACATAAGTTTCAACCATTTCAGTCTCAGTCAAATTCATAGACTCTCTCAAAGAAGCCAAAATTCTTGAAGCTTTAAAAATATCACATAATTCTTGCTTTCTATTGTAATACAAAAAATGTGAATCACTTTGGGTCATCTTTGAGAATATATCCCCATAATAATGAGGCTCATTATTGCGATAATGAGATTGATTGTCTTTTCCATACACTATCTCATTATTGGTAGTATCTTCATAGAAATACAGCCAATAACGGTCCTCCTTATTATCAGGGATGACAAGACGAGGTACACCATCGGTGCAAACGGCTCCGATGATGTACCATTTATCTATATATAGTGTAAGTTCCTTCATTTTATTGATCAAAAACTTTCTTTATTAAAGTATCTAAGAAGCAAACGCCCTCTGCTATAATCAAAGGTTGGTGATAATGGAAGCTGCCATCCTCACTATTTCTTGCCTTTCGATACTCTGTATCATTATTACAAATATAGCTAGCTATGCGATTAGGCAAGTCAGCCAAATCACTTCTCAATGCATTATCTGCCTGCGGATACAAATGAGTTTTTACACTGACAAAATCCAAGAAGATATTCATAAACTTCTCGAAATTCTCTATGCCTGAGAAATCAAAATTGTTCATTTCATTTGCAAAATAATCCCCAGTCAACTCATCTTCTGCTTGCAGCTCTTTGGGGGCACCATTAGCCATAATATATTTGACCCCAGACTCACCACAGATATCAGATTCTGAAGAAAAAGTCTTCTTTTCCAACTCTTTTGGATCACAAAGTCCTTTGGCAACTTCAGCTTTGTTATCTTCTGCTATCTCATCACGATAAACAACATCTAGTTCTTTACCAACTACCAATCTAACACCTGCATTAAGACAATCTGCATAGTATTCTCTTGTTGCACGTACTCCCGCAGAATTTATCAACCAGTGGAAAAGTCTTCCACCCTTACCAAAAGATAGTACATCAACTCTAGAAACACGTTCCAAATGCTCAGCTTTAATTGTTTTACCAATCAACATCCCAGAATAGTACAACAGCATGCCTGTTACATAAGCTGGTATCGTAAATACAAATTTTGCATTTACATCTATCGAGCTATAGAACTCCTCATAATCTTCTGTCGTTTTTAACTGGTCAAAGATACTATTCAAGAAATACGGTGCCTTTGAAGGCTCTGTTAATATTTCTTTTATGTTCGACACATACACATTGGTCTTATGCCCTTCATGGAAAGACAACAATGCCTGTCTGAACGTATCAGACTTAATAACAGCGTTGAAAAATACTCCTGCTGCTAAACGAACAGAACTTTCTCTATAAAGCGTTGCTTTATTTCCATTATCTGAATCCTTGGCAAGCAAAAGTATATCACTGGTGCTACCACCAACATCAATACCCAAGAACATATTGTTGCTATTGAGTCCGAAATTCTGCGAGAGAGCATAAGAGCATACAGCCTCAGCTTCCGTAACAGCATTCTGATGATATGCCAAAGTCATCTTAGCACCAACTATTGGAGTTAACTTACAGAGACTATTGTAAATCTTATCCAATTCATTGATGTCTGCCTCCATCATCGAACCAGGACAACTCCACTCCAACATTGTAGGCTTTATCTTATTAGTATAAAGATAAGCACATGTTTGCAACCATATAGATTTCAAAAAAGCGCCCTTCTTTTGCTTACCTTTATCATCGTCCAACCACTTCATATTATAATGCAAGATACCAGCTTGGGTTGTAATCTCATATTGATCCATTTTCTTTACTAGAACATTTGGACGGTTTACAGGAACACCACCTGCGACTTCTAAAGATTCATTATAACAATTATAGCGATTATCATGCTCATGAAGCCATGACTTTGTCTGTCCATTATTCGAAGAGTAATTCGTAAAGAATAACAATTCATTATTTTCCGCTATTGCTTTCGGGTCATTATTCTCCCGTCCAACTAATACAGAGCGGTAGTTTTCAAAATGAACAGGAGTAGCACCTTTGTTGTCTTCATTATAATAGACACAAGTATTGTTACTACCAAAGTCGATGCCGACTGTTGCAGTTCCCCTCATTTCGAAAGCTGTTCTATCCTCAATAACTTGAGGTCTAAAAATCAAGAAGCCAGCATGTACTTCCTTGCCTGTATCTTTAACAGAAACAGAAAGACCTGCTAAAGGTTTGTCTGCCCCTACGATATTATACTTAGGCAAGTTTTCACCTTGCCCTGCAGGATAAGTAACTAACTTTTTTACATCCACAAGTTTTTCTTGATCTGGAGCTGGTTCATAATCTCCTGTCCAAAACTCTCCATCAATATTTTTCAAGAACTCACCACCCCATTTAAATATAGGCAAGAATTGCTCCTTGGCATCAGCAGTGAACTCTGAGTACAGATAATACTTATTCCATTTTTCTGAAACGAAGTTTGGCCACATAATAACTCTTCCTTGATCGGTAATCCAATCAATTTCATACTCGCGAGTATTTAAAGTAACCTTTTGACCATCGATTTCTACAACCAATGTTACAGCCAACTGACCTGCATCGGTAATAACTCCAGACAAAGATGTATTACTACCTTCAGAATAGCCCAACAAACCTGAAAGACTATTTTTGAAGATATCTACTCCTTTTTCTGACAAAGGTAAAGAAAAATAGCTAACACTACCATCCTTCAAATCCTTGACAGACAAATAAAAGACTGGAGCATCTGAAAGTTTAGGTCTTGCCGCAGCATCTTCTTGAAATCCTATTACATACTTATCCTCACTCAATAACTTTTGGATATCACCAATTAACTGATACTCTCCATTATTAGTATAAGTAAAGGTATAATCAGGCTTCAAATAAACTGGTACATTACTATCAAACAAGATTGAGAATGGACATTCTAAGTTTGAATATTTTGCAATAGGTCCCTTGTCACGAAGGTTATTGCCACCGCGACTTAATAATTTTTGCTCCCAATTACGACTCATATCCTTAAATCCATTCAAATCTACGTTGGGTTTATTACCGCGTTGAGAATTTATCTTCTTCTCAAAATCGGCAAGATTCCCATTAAGATTCTTAACAAAAAGATATACCTTTTGTACTTGTTCTGGATCCAAGTAATTAGTAGGATCTTCAAACTTACCGTCTCTATACCAATTTATATCACTGGCATCACTTCCTAAATTATCATATGAAATGCCAGCAAAGACACCTGTTAAAGGTGAAGTACCACCAACAAGATGATTCCTGTAATAAATCAGTTGAATGAATGGCTGAGTAGCTGGATCTTTTTGTAGTAAGTCTTGGTTACTCCATACATCTTTGTCTTCAAACAGCATTCTTCCAAAGGCAGACGCTATATCATAATCATCGCCCCTCGCATCCATAACGACAGGTTGGGAAAATCGGATTCTATCAGGATACAAAGCAATTACAGCTAACAACCCTTTCCATTCTCCCAACAACAACTCATAATACTGTTGCAACCCCGACTTTTGAATATTCGGATCAGGAGCTGCTAAAGTCTGCAGAGCAAACTTAAACAACTTAGCACGCGCCCATGGAGTTGGGACACCAGAAATTAAACTTCCTAATTTATCTGCAGATAAATTCTCTAAGATTTTTCCAGTTTCAATTCCTTGAATATAAGAACGAGCCATAGTTAACTCATTCCATTGTCCTTGAGTTCCTGTAGTTATATCCGTATAACTTTTTATCAACAATGCTTTTGACATATTATAGCCCTTTCTTATTTGAAATTATAAAGTGAAGACAATGTATCGTAAATTAACTTATTAAGTTGTTCACCATTATTCGTTATATTTTTCCAAGAGGAATCTTTATCACGTGTAAGCAAGAACTGCTTCTTGAAAGAATCAAACTTTGAACCAAAAATACCTGTAGAATAATGATTATCTTTGCCAATTCCCTCTGTTCTATATAAGTTCTTGTTCCAAGACAACTTCATTAAGCTCTTCAAATCGGATGGAGAGAAAAGACTTGCATTAAACAAGAAATTATCGCCTCCACCTGCTGAACGATGAATCTGCTTTAACCATCCCTCAGAAAGAGTCCCATTAGCATTTACCCTAACAAAGAACAAATTGAAATATTCTTTCAAAGCCAGCACCTGATTTACATTAATATCCAAAAACTCTTGGATTTCCTTTACACCACCAGAACGAACACTTTCTACGAAATCATCCGTTCCATTGCAGAACAACGAAAATGCGATCAATAGGCCAAACTTTTTGGCAAACTCCTCAGCTCTTTGTTGTCCCACAAAATCTTGGAAGTCAAATTTTCCATTATCATTTATGGCACAATACTCATAATCAGTCTTAACATTTTGCTTATTGACTGCCAATACACTTTCATCCTCATTATAGAAACTTAACGCAGAAGAAGCTGCTAAAAGTTCAATATAATGAGAATCATTTTTCTGTTTTTCTCCACCGGTGATGGTCTCCGAAATATTATCTCTGTCTTTAGCCATCGGATCCCAGCTCAAGCTATCAGTGCCCATCATATAAAACTTCTGGTAAGTACTTTTTACCGTTGAATCATCCTCATAAAACATCATAGCGACCTGTGAATTAAGAGCAAACTTATCACTTGTAGCTATTACTTTTTGGTTGGCCAACTCGTTGCTAGAAGGTGCCTTGAATGAAAAATAGGCTGTCAACAATGTTGATCCGAAATACGCACTCTTCAAAACATTAACGGCCCCATTTGTCATAATTTCAGCAGCTTTTGATATAGCTTGGGGTATAATAGGTATAGAAGAGGCACCTGTGCCGCCAAAAACAGACCCTAAGATAAACACTCTAGGATTACCCGTTTGAGCCTGTTTTGCCAATTCTCCCAAAAAAGACTTTAAGTCATTATTTGTCGGTGACTTTGCAGCTTCAATGATGGAATGGTACATCATCATAGAACCTAAATGGGTTTGGGCACGATAGCCATGGCGGAGATTAAAATCTTCAACATTTTTTGCCAAAACGAGATCAGCTAAATCTGTTTCTTCATTATGATTATACTGAGTATTACTATAATCAAAAACAGCTTTAAAAGTACTTTTATGCTCATAATTAGGACTAAACTCATAGTACTTTATATTAGCAGAAAAAAATGTATCTTGTAAAGCAACACGTGAGGAAGCCTCCACACCTTTTGCTTTGACATACGCCTCCTTAACTTCTTTCAGACGAGAGAAGTTTCCATTATTTTTATCAGTATCCAAAGCTAACAAATGAATATCTGTATTGTCAAACATTCCCATGGCACAAAGATGAATCAATGATTCTATACACCTCATACCTGTACCACCGATACCTAATACAAAAAACTGCTTTGCCATAATCCTTATTTATTACGTTGTTTGCCTAATATTGAACCTAACTTTGCCTTACGAAATAGCGTTGTCATAATAAGCAAGCTAAAACCAAAATACCCCAAAAGCACAACAAACAAACACTGCAAATTGGTTTGTGAATACATGTGCTTAAAGCCAACATTGACAATACGATGAACGTTAACTACGTCATTATAAATCCAAAATCCGAATCCAGCGACGAAACCAATAATCACCCACCAAACTCTTCTTTTGATATATGACTTATCATTTCCTCCTTGCCAAGCTATCATGTTTGACACTAAATAAGCAATCACAATGGCAATAACACACACTGCAATTGCATAAATCCATGTTGAATTTTGCAAATCTTGCAATTGATTTAATGTAGCAATCTGTCTCATATTCTTAGCTATTTTTCATTACTCTTAATATAAATCGTATAAATTAAAGCATTATCCATCATCTTCTTGATAGATGGATCAGTTAAGCATTGCTTAATACTTTCTGCAACAGAACTATTCATCTGTCCAGGTACATCTATAGATTGAAAATCAAACATCGACGAATAGTTATCAAAGACATAGTCCACACCATTTACACAAATATCCACTTTTGTATAATTGTACGGAGAACCATCAAGACATACATCATTAAAGGCAGGGTCTAAAGAAATATTGACCAAGCTATGAGCCTTAAATTCTTTCTCGTCCAAAGCAAAGAAATTTGTTGTTTCTTGCAAAGGACTTTGCATTTTCACAGCTTTTAAGCCTGCAACTTTATTGCCATAGAATTCTGCATAAGGCTCATTGATATCATAAACCTTTAATGCTATATCTTTAATTCTAAAACAGCCAAAAGAGTTTCTATCAATTTTCAATCCAGAAATTATCGGTTTACCAGTTGGTAAAGGATTTCCATTCTCATCCACATTTGCATTTAAATATATATTTTGAATACTATTCCAATTTACATTCCATTCTTGAATCTCAAAATTTCCACATCCTTTTATATTAGCAGCTAATGTTGCATCAGTCTTCGAGTATGTTCCCTCTGCCATTATTATTGGATGACTAACAGACATATGATATATATCAACATTCGGATATTTTTTCATATCTACACACTGCAAAATTCTGTCGTATATATTATTAGGTACACGAGAATCCGTAAACAAGAAATAAAAACGCTTCTTGTCAAAAACACTTCCATTATATGCCTCTTTATATGGTTCTGCTACAACATATATATCATGGCCTTTTTTCAACCATTTGCTAAAAACATCTTTCAAATATGGATCATTAACATGACTCTTTGCAACAGTTGGTTCATAATACTCTCCATCTGTCAACAACACACCTTCAGAATTTCCTTCAACAATATTTTCAGCTGCCGTCAAAATATCTGCATAATTAGTTTCTTGAATACTACTAAGCAGGGTAAACACCTTCCCAGTTTCCTTCTTTATGGAATCACCTTTTATTGAATAAAAGTTCTTTGTTGCAGCCGTCAAAGAAGGTATCATATCTGAAAAAAATGGAGAAGTTTTCAAAGCTTGCGCCATACAAGTTGAATAATCTACATACAAAGATAGATTATCTGAAGTCAACCAATTTTCATTACTTTCAAAGTTTATTTCTTGAAATTCGGAAAGGTATTTAACATCATTAGGTGTTTCTATTTTTCCACAAGAACAAGAGCAAATCATTCCTATCCCCACAACAAGCGTTGCCATGGACAAAACATTCAGGCCTTTTGTCAACCATTTATTCATCGTATTAATAACATTTTGCGACCTGCTTGCTCCCTATTTACAAGTCTGATTAGTTTATCGGTTAATACGAGCATAAAAAAGCGTGGGAACTGCCTGTCGTCTGTCCCACTGATAGAGGCCTTCGCATTGCCCGATACTGCTGAACAGACAACGTTAGAGCCCACGCCGATATGATATACGCCACCACATGGAGTATCTTACCTATTATTATAGGTATACAATACTCCATTGGCTGTGATATAATCACACCCGTAGACACCTACCGTTGCTAAGTCCATGACAGTATCTGAAAGTTGCGAAGTTTCTATCAGTCGTGAACAAAGCGCCAAGTATGCGCCTTATATATGTCGTGTCTCTTTCCCACCCTACTCTCCTCTATCATAAAGATCATACCTATATGAAAGGCTCGGCGTGGTTCGAGACTTTTACTGCGATTTTCATGTTTTTACACATTTCTATCGCTAACTGCCTACAAAATTATAGAAAAAAAACGAAACAACAAAACTTTTAGCTAAAAAGTTTCGAAAAAAGTTATGTGAGGGGACCCAATAGTAAAAAGGAGAGCTATCTGCGGAGCATGATTCTTCCAACAAAAGGGATGAGGCTAGGATGAAGTTTAGAAGGAAGTACGCAAGCGATAAAGAACCAACAATTACACGCACGTATAAATCTTTTTTCTTGAAAAAAGTATCAAAGTCTCATTTTTCGGTGTAGAATAAGACTTATATCTTTAGTACACAGAACTTTATCACGAATGAGACTTCTCTGAAAATGAAGGGAGAAGTATCATCGAAGTATCATAAATTAGCGAGAAGTATCATGATTCCTTGCTTGCATCGAAAAAAAAATGCTTTATGAAGTGATAATAATAGCATTTTTAAGGCAATAAACAGGATGTTTTTGCGTTTAGTAAAACAGAATGTTTTATTCTTAATACTTAAGAAACATGGATGAAAAGGAATTACTGAAAAAGGCTTTTGAGTACGGAAACGTACCTAGCAACATCACCTACTGTTTCACCGAACCATGTCCGATGAAAAACAAATGCATTCACTATCTATCTGCACTCTACAAAAACGAGAAGACTGATAGAGGGGATGCCATTTTCCCAAATGCCCTGAAAAACGGGAATTGCAAGTACTTCGCTCCGCTGCGTGTCGTGAAAATGGCATGGGGATTCGACAAACTCTTTGCCGAAATGAAAGTGAAAGACGCTCCTGCTCTGCGCGCCGAAATGAGAGACTACCTCGGCAGCAAAGGACAATACTACCGTTACAAACTGGGACAACTGAAACTCCTGCCGGAACAACAGGCATATATCAAACAGCTCTTCGCCAGATACGGATATAAAGATGTTGAATTCGACTATTTCTCAGAAGAGATTGATTTCACTAAAAGCTAATCTTTTTCTCTGCCCTCCAGATGTTCCAGCCATGCCATTTAAGCGGTCCCACAGAGAACACGTGACGGGCTACCGGTGAACACGTGACGGGCTACTGGAGAACAAGTGACGGGCAGCCATTGCCCGTACAACGGGAAACGAGTGCCCAATTTATCAACCAAACTTTGGGCAACGCTGATAAGATTTTATAGTTTATAGTTGACAGTTTATGGTTAATAGTTAACAATCAAACATCCTAATCAATATATCCAATGAAGATAACAATCGTTCATACAAACAACAAGAAGCAGCTCCTCGTCAGCACCAAGACGATGGAGAAGTTGCTGCAACGTATCGCAAAAGATGACAGCAGACTTACTGTTACCCATTTCCGCGAATACGTGACCTATATGGAAAGCGGCTACGAGTATTACAAGGATATGCCAACATGGATGCACATCTACCCCGCTGCTGAATTCGCCAAAGACGAAAACAACAACCTGAAGATGAAGGCGTGCAACGGTATCCTGATGCTGAATTTCGGAAACATTACGGATGCGGACGGCATGGAGGGCGTGAAGCGCTCGGTTGCCATGCTGCCTTCTACCTTTGCTGCGCTGGAAGGTGCTGATGGTAAGTCGGTTATCGTATTGGTGAAATTCAGCAATGACGATGACTTGCTGCCTGCTGAGGAGGCGGATGCCGAACGACTTTACCGCATCGCTTACCAGCAGATTTTGCCTGTATATCAGGCGATTGCCAAGGCTTCGGTGCTCACAGACGGGCCGAAACCTTCTATAGAAGCGGGCGCAAGCCTGTCTTTTGAGCCTTCGATGCACAACAGTTTTATGATGACGCTCGATGCGAAACCTTATTTCAACAGTAAGGCGGTAGCGATGAAAATTGACAGCAACATGCACCCTCAGAACCAGGCTTTCAACACGGAAGATAATCAGCAGATGATTCCTGGTTCCGGTACTTCGGAAGAAGAAAAGAAAGTTGACAAGAACAGCGTTCGCGAGAATATCATGAGCATGATGCAGCTGCTGAAAAGTAAATATAACTTCAGATACAACACGGTGATGAAATTCGTGGAATACATGCCGAAAGAGAAAGGTTGGTATGGTTTCCAGCCCGTAGATCCGAGAGTGCAGAAGCGCATGACGCTGGAGGTGCAGCTCGCTGATATCCGGGTGAGCATCAAGGATGTCAGGAATTTTCTGGAGTCTGATTATATCAAGAATTATAATCCGATAGATGAATATCTCTTCCAATGCTACGACAAATGGGACGGGAAGGACCATATACGTGCCTTGGCTCGTACGGTTCCTACCAACAATCCTTACTGGGCAGACTGGTTCTACACCTGGTTTCTGGGCATGGTTGACCAGTGGCGCGGCTTTACCCATCGTCAGTATGGCAACTCGGTGGCTCCGCTTCTCATTTCCAAGCAGGGTTACAACAAGAGTACTTTCTGTCGCCGGCTGTTACCACCGGAGCTGCAATGGGGATATAACGATAATCTGATTCTGTCAGAAAAACGTCAGGTTTATCAGGCGATGGCGCAGTTTATGGTCATCAATCTCGATGAGTTCAACCAGATTTCGCCACAGGTGCAGCAGGGATTTCTGAAGAATCTCATCCAGTTGCCTACGCTGAAATACAAGCCTCCGTATGGCAGTCATGTCATGGAATTTCCTCGTCTCGCCTCGTTCATCGCCACGAGCAACATGAAGGATATTCTCACCGACCCATCCGGCAACAGAAGGTTCATAGGCGTGGAACTGACGGGACCGATCGATGTGAGTGTGCGTCCGAACTATCAGCAGCTTTTCGCCCAGGCGCTGACCGCCCTGCACAATGGCGAAAAGAGTTATTTTGATGCGGAACAGGTGAAGTTGATCATGAAGAACAACTGTCAGTTTGAAGTGGCTGAGCCGATAGACCAGTATTTCCAGCTCTATTTTGATTTGGTTGAGAATGAGAAAGAGGGTGAATATCTGACTGCCGCCGAGATTTTCGACTATCTGAAAAAGCAGATAGGTTCATCGCTCAAGGTGAACAGTTTGATGGGATTCGGCAGAAAACTGGCGAATATGAGTGAGTTAAAACATAAGAGATTTGCAGATGGAATGAAGTATCTTGTAAAGAAAAAGTAAAATAATGATACTTCTATGATACTTTAATGAGACTTCTCAGCACAAAAACCGAGAAGTCTCATTTCTTTTATCTTATTATCTATCAAGCCTTTAAGTCGATATTTTCAATAGAAAATGAGACTTTGAGACTTTTTTCTCAAAAAAAAACTTTTTCACGTAAGAAAGAAAGCTTTTGCCCTTACAGGGCGACAGGCTTGTATCCATCATTACCCAGGGTGTTGCCCTGGGCTAAGAGTTTCTGCCCTTTCAGGGCGTGTGGAGCCTACATCTGAAAACACTTATCCTTTAGATAGCATAAAGGAAGGTGCGGATGAACCAGTAGCAAACGATACCTGCGATGTAACCTACGAAAGCAATCCAGGAGATGTGCTTCATATACCAGCCGAAGGTTATCTTCTCCAAGCCCATTACTACCACACCAGCGGCACTACCGATAATCAGCATAGAACCACCGACACCGGCACAGTAGGCAAGCAACTGCCAGAAGACACCATCCACAGCCATATCACCAGCGGCTGCCACAGGATACATTCCCATACATCCGGCTACCAGAGGCACATTGTCAACAATACTTGAAAGCACACCGATGATACCAGTTACGAGGTAGTGGTTGCCATCGAATACGACGTTCAAGCCCTGACCCAAAGCAGTCAATACGCCAATTTCAGCCAGGCAGGATACTGCCATCAGGATACCGAGGAAGAAGAGAATGGTACTCATATCAACACGAGAAAGCAACTTGGTTACTCGCTTCTGAGTGCCCTCGGCATCAGCTCCACGATGCAAACTGCGATAGAAAACTTCGGTAGCAGTCCAGAGAACGCCCAATACCAGGAGGATTCCTACGAATGGAGGCAAGTGGGTGATACTCTTGAAGATAGGAACGAAGATCAAACCGCCTACTCCCAACCAGAACACAGCCTTGCGCTGACCTTCAGTGAAATCGCTGACCGATGCATTCTGCTGGCCAGAAACCTCAGGCATCACGAGTTCGCCCTTCAACATGGTCTGAAGGATGAGGGCAGGAATCACCATGGAAACCACAGACGGGATGAAGATTTCGGCGATAACGCCGGCTGCAGTAATCAATCCCTTGTTCCAGAGCATGATGGTGGTAACGTCGCCGATTGGTGAGAAGGCACCACCCGAATTGGCTGCGATGATGACGAGGGATGCATAAACCATGCGGTCCTTGTGGTCGGTGACGAGCTTTCGGAGAATCATGATCATCACAATACTGGTGGTCAGATTGTCGAGGATAGCCGAGAGGAAGAAGGTAAGGATAGCGATACGCCAGAGAAGCGCACGCTTCGACTTGGTCTTCATCACCTTGCGAACCCAGTTGAATCCACCGTTCTGGTCAACGATTTCCACGATGGTCATCGCACCCATCAGGAAGAAGAGTGTTGTGGCGGTATCACCCAGATGTTCCTGAATGATTCCGGTCACCTTCTCCACCATTCCAGCAGCACCGCCTGTATAATCAGGGTGCATCAACTGGAGATACTGCATTGGATCCATCATGTAGAGGGTCCAACAACCTACCAACATCAACAGGGCTATCGCTGCCTTGTTTACCTTAGTCAAGCTTTCGGTGGCTATGAGTGCATAGCCGAGCACGAAAACGACAATAATAGAAATTGTAAGTGTAGTCATTACTTTTTATTTATTATTAGATATTCTTTTCCTTTAGATATGATTTGGCACGTATGTTAACCAAACGGCTGCAAAGATACAAAAAGAAAAGCAATAACCACACGATTCCTTATTATAATTGTATGAAATCGTTTACTTACTTACAGTTTTAACCTAATAATAACAGATTTCGCCTGTATGGTTGAGGCATTTCATAAAACATGTAACATAAAACATGAAATAGATATAAAACGTTATGGAAATGCAAAAAAAATCCGAAACAGATAGCTGCCAACGCTTCTGTTTCGGATTATCTTTTTGTTTTCTTTCTTATTTTTCCTTAAAATCCATGCGGATTCTGATATTTAATAAAGCTAGCAATAATCATGTTCACAGGTTACTTAGCCACCTTGAATACGGCGGCACTAATGCCTGAAGCTTTGATGGCATCGGTCTTCTTGCCTGATTTATATACAACCTTGCCTGTAGAAAGAACAGAAACTGCCTTGCCACCTACAGAGCTGATGTTGAGAGAGGCTGCCTTGGCACCAGGATTCACGACAACAACATACTTCTCATCACCCAAAGTGCGCTCATATACCATCGGATATTCCTGACCCTTCTGGTTCAGGAGCTTCCAATCGCCCTCATTGTCAAGAGCCTTGGCTGAATGACGCAAAGCGGTCAGCTTACGGGTATATGACAACAGAGAATTCTGATCTCCCTGCTGAGCTTCAACGGTCAACTTTCCGTTTTCCGTATCTACAGGGAAGTAGAGTTTATCAGGCGCACTCGTTGAGAAGCCGGCATTCTTGCCCTTGGTCCACTGCATCGGAGTGCGGGTACCAGAGCGCTCATTGCTACCCTCCTTGTTAGGGAGATTCATCTGATACTTCATACCAATCTCATCACCATAATAGATAAATGGAACACCTGGCATGGTGAGGAAGAAGGTCATCGCCACCTTCAGCTGGTCTGGCGTATTGCGGGTACCGATGTTAGGACGCTGGTAATCGTGGTTGGCAGATGGTACAGCGATGTAGCCGAGATTCTTGGTGGCATTATATGCCTTGGTATAGTTCTCGCTAAATTCCTTAAGCGAACCCTTGCCCTGCTTGTCGAAATAGCAGTTCTGATAGCTCTGCTCCCATTTGCCCCATGGAGTCTTGCGGTCGAAGAACAGAGAGGCATAGCCCTTAAGACCGAAATGGATGTAGAAATCGATGTTGAAGCCGGCAGGAATGGCTTGCTGCGGATTAGCCCACTCTGAAATCAGGACGGTCTCAGGATAGTACTTGTCCTTCCATGCACGCATCTCATTCCAGAGTTTGGAAACCTCCTTCTTGTCAGGGTCGTTCTTGATGAGCGATGACGCCATATCAACACGGAATCCATCCACACCCTTATCAAACCAGAAAGCCATGATGTTACGTATTTCCCTGCGAACAGCCTGTGGTCCTGGAGCATCTACGCTCTGCTCCCAAGGATGATTTGGGTCTGGATGAGCAAAGCCATAGTTCAAGGCTGGCTGGCACTCGAAGAAATTCTTCTCATAATACTTGGCACGAGGAGCATTCGCCTCCACATATCTGCCTCGGGTACTAGACTCCGGACTTGCCTCCTGATGACGGGCTTCTATTTCTTTCTTCTCGCTCTCAGGAATATCGTTCATCCAGATATAATAGTCGCTGTAACGCTGGTTAGGATCTTTCTCGGAAGACTCCTTAAACCAGGCACACTTGGTGCTGGAATGTCCTGCCACCAGGTCGAGACAAACCTTCATGCCACGCTTATGGGCCTCATTGACCAATGTAACCAAATCGGTATTGGTACCGAATCGAGGATCCACCTTATAGAAGTCGATGACATCATAGCCACCATCAAACCATCCCGACTCAAAGATCGGATTGAGCCAGAGGGCGTTCACACCCAGCGACTTGATGTAATCCAACTTGGAAGTGATACCCGGCAAATCGCCAATACCATTGCCATCAGTATCCATATAGGAAGATGGATAAATCTGATAGAAAAGTGCATCACTCAACCAAGCCGGTCCCTTCTTCTGTTCTGCCTGAGCAGAAAGTGTGGTTGCCGCCAAGGCAGCAACCAACAACATTTTATTCATTCTTTTCATGAGCATCATTATTAATTCAAGAAAACTTTCTTTCATAATAACTCAAAATTCTGCATTTTATTGTGCAAGAAGGCTAATTGCGAATCCGCCACCTGCAACGGAGTTCAACTTCAAGACAGACTTGCTGGTTACAGTCTTCTTGGTGATGACATAAGCCTGCGGATTGGTCTTGTAGTTGGCATTCTTTGCATCCTGATAGATGGTAGCCACATACTTCTTGCCCTTCTCGAGGAAATCGAGCTTTACGGTAGACTGATGAGCCTTCATGCCCGTAACGCCACCGACAAACCAGTTATCAGAACCCTTTGCCTTGCGGGCAGCGGTGATATACTCCATTGGTTCTGCCTCCAGATAGATAGACTTGTCCCAATCTACAGCCACATCCTTGATAAACTGGAAGGCATCCATGTGCTTCTCGTAATTTTCAGGGAAATCGGCAGCCATCTGCAATGGACTGTACATCGTTACATAAAGTGCCAACTGACCGCAGATGGTAGAGTTGCAATGAGAACCATTGGCGCAATCCATTTCAAAGATACCCGGTGTATAATCCATCGGACCACCCTGCAGACGGGTAAAAGGCAAGATGGCAGTATGTCCCGGTTTGGTACCTCCGAAAGCCTGATATTCAGTACCGCGAGCACTCTCGTTGCCAATCAGGTTAGGATAAGTGCGGCAGAGACCGGTAGGACGCACAGCCTCATGGGCATTTACCATGATGTGATAATCGGCAGCACGGGTTACGGCATGCAGATAGTGATTGATTTCCAACTGACTGTAGTGATGCTCGCCACGAGGGATGATGTTGCCCACATAACCGCTCTTCACTGCATCGTAGCCATAATCCTTCATCAACTGATAAGCTCTGTCCATATACTTCTCATAGTTCATTACAGAAGAAGAGGTCTCATGATGCATGATGAGCTTCACACCCTTGGAATGCGCATACTCATTGAGCGCCTTGATGTCGAAATCAGGATATGGAGTCAGGAAATCGAATACCTTTTCCTTCATATAGCCACTCCAGTCTTCCCAACCGATGTTCCATCCTTCTACAAGGACTGCATCGAAACCATGGGCTGCAGCAAAGTCGATGTAACGGCGTACATTGGCATTGTTGGCAGAATGCTTGCCCGATGGCTTGGCATGTACATAGTCGGTTCCATCCAACTTCACGGTAGGATAATCATGGGTATAAGCCCACTCACCCTTACCGGAAATCATCTCCCACCATACCCCCACGTACTTCACAGGATGAATCCAGGAGGTATCCTTGATCTTGCAAGGCTCATTGAGATTGAGAATCAGGTTGGAAGACAACACCTTGCGGGCATCATCTGTAATGACCATCGTACGCCAAGGGCTCTTGAACGGAGTCTGCATGTATCCCTTCATACCCTGTGCATCAGGGGTAAGCCAAGAGGTAAAAGTCATGGTCTTGTCATCCAGGTTCAGATGCATGGCTGGATAATCTACCAGGGCAGCCTCATGCAGATTGATGTAGATACCATCATCAGTCTTCAACTGGAGTGAGGTCTGTACACCGGTATCTGAAAAGACAGTCTGTGAGAGATTGCTGCTGACAGCAGCATGCAGAGCTGGACGGATGCCCGACAGACGGGTCTTGGTGTATTCATACTCCTGGGTATCGTAATCACCCGGAATCCACCAGGCGGTATGATCGCCCGTCATGGCAAATTCTGTACGCTCTTCCTTGATGGTAAAGTAGTTGAGACTGCCTTTCTGAGGGAACTCATAGCGCAATCCTACTCCATCGTCATAGACACGGAAACGGACGTTCATATAACTGTCGGTGGAATTCTGCTTCAACTCTACCAGCATATCATTATAATGATTGCGGATAGACTTGTTCTCTCCCCAAACAGGAGTCCAGGTCTCATCGAAAGTGGAAGTTTTCTCATTGATGACACTAAAATCAGAAAGCAGATCCTTGCCATCCTTGCCGCCTTTGGCGAGCTGATACCCCAGACGGCTAGGCTTGATGATGGTCTTGCCCTGATAGGTCACACTATAGGTAGGCACAGTGCCATCCAAGGTGAAGTTCACCTTGATTTGTCCGTTAGGAGAAGTGATGTCTCCTGCATCTGCTGAGATGCCAAAAGCCATCAGAAGGCTTGCGAGCAAAAAGAGTTTTTTCATATTATTTTCTTTTTAGTTTGTAATATTCAATATAAAATTACTGAAGTTTCGAATGTGGTTCAAGTACGGGCTGAAGACCCAAAAGCTCGCTTACGAAACTTCAGTAAAATTACCATTCTACTTGGTATAACCAGGATTCTGGCCGAGTTTCTTGTTCAAGTTGAGCACGGCATAAGGGATAGGATAAACCATGGTATAGCCCTGCGTATCATCATTGTAATCACCTGCAGAAGCATTGTGGGTCACACCATTGAAGCGGTCAGCAGTAGGCTCTGTAAAGGTACAGAATCTGATCTGGTCTTGGCGGCGTACTCCCTCCCAAGCCAGTTCCAGCATACGTTCATTCAGAATGTCATTGAGCGTAAGTTCTGTACGAGGTGTAGCAGCAACACGGCCACGAACCTCATTGACAATTGTGAGAGCCTCAGCCTTGTTACCCATACGATACTCAGCCTCAGCCTTCAGGAGCAAGGCATCGGCATAACGCCAAATTACCAAGTCGTTGTTGAAGCTATACTGCTGGGTAGTGGACTTGTCAAACTCATACTTCTTCATTCTGGCACCGGAACACTTCATGGCATGAGGGTCATCGGCAGCAGTGAAATCCACCTTTACAGCCAATGGCATATACTCCAGCGGCTTATCTGTAGCACCATCCTCTACAGCTTTTCCTGTCTCCTCCATATAATCCTTGTCGGTATAGAAGTTGAGTTTCAGACGAGGGTCAGGGTTAGCCGTTCCATAGCCATATACCAGCATCTGCTGCTTGGAAGAGCAGGCTCCATTCCAGCCCTGGTAACCGATGGCACCGCCATGGTTGTAATGCAGGGTACGCACGATGTTGTAATCCTCTATCTTATAGTTGACACAGTCATTCGGGCGGGTCCAGATATTCTCCACGGAATTCTGGTTGGCTACGATGAAGTTGTCGGCATAGCTAGGCTGCAGGCGGTAACCCAAACTGGCAATCTGATCAGCACAATAGACTGCTGTTTCCCACGCATTGCGAGTTTCACCATCCAAAGTGATGTTTATATTTTTGCCCATTTCCGAAACCGTCTTTCCCTGCTCCTCGCTGGCAGTAGCCTTGCCGCTCTTATCTGTTCCTACAAAGGCACTGTAGCTGGTTGGATTGGTATCATCGATGTTATAGACCGGTGCATTGATGGCACACTTAGCCATACACATATATGCCACAGCCTTGGTGATACGACCATAATATTCACCCTCGTTCTGGCTCTTACTGTCTGAAAGATGAGGAATACATTCTGCCAACTCAGAAGTGACAAACTTGAAGACATCAGAGCGGTTGGACTGATTCACCTCGTTAGCACTCACCTGAGAAGAAACAACCAATGGCACCTGTCCGAAGAGATCCATCACATAGTAATAATAGACAGCACGAAGGGCTCTCAATTCATATACATATTCAGCATATTCCGGATGTTCACCCAGGTACTTGTTGAGTCGGTCGATAGAAGAATTGGCAAGACCGATGACACGATACAGGTTGTTCCACACATCGTTATACTTGCTTACAGACGACTCAAAGTTGTGGAGGAAGATATTCTGCCAGGTTCCACCATCTACCCAGTCACCCTGACGACCAGGAATCATACTGGCATCAGAAGAGAACTCCTGGAAGGTGTGTACCGAGCCACCATCGCTTCCATACAATCCATTTCCGATGGAAGAATATACGTTAGCCACTGTGTTTACATATACCAGCTTAGGGGTACTGAAAGCCTCCTCCTCAGAAAACTTGCTTCGTGGAGTCTCATCCAGTGAGCAACTAGCCAGTAATATCGATGAAAGAAGCATTGAGCCTATAATATATTGTTTCATAACTGTAATCCTTTATATATTAATAATGTAATTCTTAATTAGAACTTGTTATCTATTCTATGTGAAAACATTTAGAAATTCACTGAGAGCGACAGAGTATAAGTACGGCTCAAAGGATAGATGTTCTTGTCGTCAACACCCAGATTGTCGCCACTGATGGTTGCTGAGTTGATCATTGGAGTCAAGCCCTTGTAACCAGTGAGGGTACAGATATTGTTGACTGACAATGCAAGGTGAATGTTGTTGATGAACTTCCACTTGAGCATATCCTTGGTGAAGGTGTAGCCCAGAGAAGCGTACTCGAAGTTCATATAGTCACCCTTTTCCAGCCAGTAGTCAGAAATCTGAACATCATGGATACCCTTGCCGTTATTGAGATGCTGTGCACCGCTCAGGATATTATAGGTTGGGAAATTACTCATATTGTTCAAGGTCATGGATGTGGCATTGTAAATCTTATGACCGAAAGCACCGTTAAACTGCATAGTCAGATCCCAGTTTTTGTACTTGAAGCTCATATCCCAGCCGAGGAAGTACTTAGGAATTGCCTGTCCGCAAACCTTGCGGTCGCCACTGTCACCCGTATCAATGGTACCATTATCATCAAGGTCTTCGATGATATACTGTCCATTCTCATCAATACCTGTGCAGTGAGGCAGATAGAAAACACCTACAGGCTGTCCCTCAATGAGATAGGTTACGCCATTATTATGTACCAGACCAGCCGCACCTACGGTGGCAACAGAGATATGCTCGCTCGTTGTCATAGGCTGTCCCTTGTAGGTACCGCTCAACTTCTTCAGCTTGTTCTTCTGATAAGAGAAATTCAGACCGGAATTGAAGGTGAAGTCCTTTGTCTTGATGATGTCACCTCGAACAGCCAGTTCAAATCCCATATTAGTCATGGTACCCATATTGGCCAACAGACGGTCGTAAGTGAAAGGAGGTACCGGCACGGTATAGGTATAAAGCATATCTGATGTCTCAGAAGTGTACCAGTCGAAGGTTACGTTGAGACGCTGCTTGAACATCGACAGGTCGAAACCGGCATCAAATGTCTTCTTTACCTCCCACTTCAGATCAGGGTTGCTGTTGGAGGTAACCGCAAAAGTAGTACTTGTTGCGCCGTTGACGGTAGTTACACCATTAGGCTCCATCAGGGCGAGAGAAGTATAAGGATCGATGGCATCCTGATTACCGGTCACACCATATCCTGCACGAATCTTGAAATTGTCTATCTGCTTGATTTTCTTCATCCAAGGCTCATTGCTGATTACCCATGCCAAGGAAGCAGAAGGGAACCAGCCCCACTTCTGACCATTACCCAACTTAGAAGAACCATCGGTACGAACATTGACGGTAGCAATGTATTTGTCAGCCAGCATATAGTTGACACGAGCCATATAAGAGCTCAGGGTATATTCGGTGTAGTTAGACTGCAGATTACCCCAGCTCACATTGGCAGCAGCCTTCATGTTATTAAACTTGAAGTAGTTGGTATCAAATCCATGTGCCTCCTGTGAGTTCCAGTCGTAGGTATACTTCTGTCCCTCCATCAGAGCCAAGGCATCAATGTGATGCTTGCCGAAATCCTTGGAGAAATTCACCATGACGTTACCCATATAGTCCTTGCGGTTGGTATTGGCGATATAAGCCCATCCGTTACCGTTCAGCTTACCCATCTGGATATTGTTAGGAATATAGAACTTATTGTCACGGTTCCAATAATTGTATGAACCAAAGGCACTTACAGTGAGTCCGTCGATGATGTTGACCGTTGCCTTGCCATGAACATTGACAGAGGCATCCTTGTAGAAGTCATCAATATCGAGCAATCCCAGTGGATTCCAGACTTCATTGGCAAGCAGATCCTCATCCCATTCGCCCTTGTCGTTTCTTACATTAGGATAAGTAGGGTTATAGGCTGTAGCAGAATAGAACATCTTGTGCATATCATACTGGATATTACTATTGCGCTGAGAACCGAATATGCTCAGTTCCAGCTTCAGATGTTTGTCGAAGAGATACTGGGTTCCATCCAGCTTTGCTGTAAAATTCTTCATATCAGAATTCTTCAAGGCACCCTGACGGAGAACGAATCCCAGAGAAGCACGAAGACTGGAAGTGTCTGTACCAGAAGAGAAAGAAATATTATGATTCTGGGTGAGACCCACATTGCGCTCAATCTCCTCAAGGAAATTGGTATCGCCACCCATATCGGTATAGGTCAGACCCAAAGACTTGGCAGTCTCACGATATTCTGAAGCCGACATCAGATCCAGATTCTTATAGACTGTATTGACACCAAACTGGCCATTGTAGCTCAGGCTGGAATAGCCCAACTTGCCCTTGGCTGTGGTAACAACGATGACACCGGAAGCACCACGTGAACCATACTGGGCAGTCTCAGAAGCATCCTTCAGGATGGTGAGACTCTCAATATCGCCAGGAGCCAGAGAATTGAACATCGTCATATCAGCAAAGACGCCATCGATGATAACCAACGGGTCGTTACCACCTGAAAGAGAAGAGGTTCCACGAACACGGATGCTTGGCGAACTGGTAGGGTCGCCGCCAGCCTGAGAAATGATAACACCCGCAACCTTACCCTTCAAGGCCTCGGCAGGACTGGTTACCACACCCTTGTTCATATCTTCTTTCTTGATGCGATCAACAGCACCCGACACCGTGCGCTTGCTGCCCACAGCATAACCAACGACAACCACCTCATCGAGCACCTCGTCGTTTTCTTTCAGCGAAACATTGATAACATGATTTCCCTTTACAGGAATTTCCTGGGTACGGTAGCCCAGATAAGAGAATACCAGGACAGAACCATCCTTAACATTGTCAAGCTTGTAGTTACCATCCAAGTCGGACACTGCACCATTCTTGGTATCTTTCACCAGAATGCTGGCACCAATGACAGGTTCACCTGTGGCATCTACCACCTGACCCTTAATGGTTGTCTGACCAAGAGCATTAAAAGTAATAAAGCATCCTGCTAACAGCAGACCTACTTTCTTTGAAAGGTTGTTTTTATCCATAATCTATAGGTTTATAACGATTAAAATTGTTTGATGCCGCAAAAGTACGTCAAAATTCAATAGGTTGTTGCGATTAGTAGGTTTTTGGTAGATTACCATTATCTACTATCCGATTTATCAGGCTGAATATCAGTAAATTAAATATTTTCAAAAAAAACACGTTAGTAGATGTGAGATTCTGAAAGTTTTTTATTACTTTTGCAGCAGAATCTTTAAAACATAAGAAACATGAGACATTTTATAACTATCGTACTACTGATACTACTACCACTATGCGCAAAAGCAGACAACAGCCAGCTCTACAAACAGCTGGATGCTGCCATAGAAAAACGTGCGCATTATGTAGAAGTAAAAGAGAAAAGTCTGAACGACATCAAGCAGGGTGCCAAATATGTAACCAGCAACGAGGACAAGCTCAAACTTTACGAGCAACTCGCCAATGGATACAAAGCATACGAGTATGATTCGGCGATGACTTACATAAAAAAAGGCCTTGTTCTTGCCCAAAAGAGCAACAACATCTTATATCATAAAAGATTCCAACTTAGCCAAACCAGCCTGCTTATCACACGTGGATTCTATGCTGAAGCAAAAAACATCATGCAGAAGATAGAACCCAAGGAAGAAGATCCGCTTGACTATCAGTTTCAATACTATTATACACTTTACGGACTATACAACAACTGGTCAACCTATTGTGAAAACAATGAATTCAGCAAGATTTACGACCAGCAGAAAGTGGAATATCTGAAGAAAACATTAGAACTGTCGCCAAAGAAAGATGCATTCTATTACTACCTGCTGGGAGAGTTTTACTATTACAGCTATCATTCCAACAATAACAAGACCATCCAATACTACAAAAAAGCACTGAGTATGGAAAAGCCGGACAGCCGTCTCCATGCCATGACCGCCTTTGCCCTATCCGAAGTATACCAGAAAGCCAACAACCAGAAACTGACGGAACATTACCTGCTGGTTGCAGCCATCTCAGACATCACTTCTGCCATAAAAGAAAACGTAGCCCTGCAAAACATCGCACTCTTCATCTACAAACATAAGACCAGAAGTCTGAACAAAGCCCAGGAATACATCAACCTATCCCTGGAAGATGCTTATGCATACAACAACCGGTTGCGCCGCATTGAGATTTCATCCAAATTGCAGATGATTACCAATGCCTATACAGATGACATCAAAACAACTAACAGATTGCTCAACATCGCCCTGTTGGTCATTATCCTGCTCCTACTTGGAGTAGGTATTAGCAGTCTGTTCATCCGCAAGAAGAACAGGCTTCTGAAACAAAAGAAAGATGAAATCACAGCCACGTCGGCAAAAATGGAAATTCTAAATGAACAATTGCATCTCATCAACGCCGAATTAAAGAATACCAATCAGAAACGCGAGAGATTGGTAAAGGTATATATTGACCTGAGCTATAAGAATATTGAGAGGAACCAAAAGCTACGAACATTGGCTGTAAGAAAGATCAAGGCCAACCAGAGTAAGGAGCTGCTGAGCCTCCTTTCTTCCTCAACCAATACAGAGAAAGAGAACAAGGAGTTTCTGACGGAATTTGACAAGGCATTCCTGTCTCTGTACCCAACTTTTATAACCGAGCTGAACAAGCAGCTTACAGAATCGGCACACATCCAGCTGAAAGAGAATGGAGAAATGCCCCCTATCCTCCGTGTGTGCGCCCTGTTAAGATTAGGCATCACCGAAAGTTCCAAGATAGCCGGCATCCTGTCTTATTCGCCACAAACCGTATACAACTACCGTTCCCTGCTCAAGAACAATGCCATCGACAAGGAGCACTTCGAGGAGAACGTGCTCAGACTCTGCATGGTGATAGCCGACTGATCGGAGATTAAGAATACGGCACAAATATCCGAAACAGATAGCTGCCAATGCTTTCTTCCGAAAAAATGGAGCTGATTTGCCAAAGTAACATCTTTGTCGCAGCTTCGTCAATGCTTTTCAACCTCATCGCAACCCCAGTGTAATATAACCACCGTACCTTTGCAACCGAAATCAAACGATATAGGTTATGAATGCTAAAAGGGGAATTATTGTATTAGGATTGCTCTCGGCGGCTAGCATGCCAACGTGGGCGTAACAGATTAAAGGAGTGGTTATCGACCAGAAATCGAAGGAAATTGCCAAAGTTTCTCAAACAAGCAACCTTTTTTTAACTTAAAGTTGTATAAAAAAGAACTTGAAGAAGATGTTTCATATTTTGCCTACATGTTTCAAAAAGATGCATATCTATCTTCAAACGTTGATGTCCTGAAACAGGACATCAACCTTCATCTGTCTTAATCCATGAACTTGATCATATCCTGACGCCTTGGCTTTGCCTCCGGCGATTCGTCAGGATAACCCAGGGCGATGCAGTAGAGCAGCTTATAATTCTTGGAGAATGCCATGCGGTCGAGGTAAGGCTTGGCCGACGGAGAATCCAGTATCCAACGGGCAGAACTGCCCAGACAGCAGGAACCGATGCCCCTTGACCATGCTGCAAGAATGATGTTCTCGCCAAGCAAACCGCAATCAATCTGCGCCATATCATAAGTAGTATCGTAGGCGATGCAAACCACGCATGGAGCATTCACGAAGATGTTCTTGAAGCCCTTGCGCTCTGCTATCTTAGGATTATCCTTTACCACGGCTTGGGTGATTGAATCGATGAGAGCAGGAGAATCTATCACTCTGATTTCATACGACTGCAGGTTCTGCCCGTTTGGCGCATGGATGCCGCATTTCAGAATCTCGTTCAGGGTATCGCGGCTGATGACGGAATCCTTGTAAGCACGGATACTTCTGCGACTCATCATCAAATCGGTTACCACACTTGCAGAGTCAACGCTGGTCATTGCCTCCGGCTGTCTGTTCTCATTGCAGGCAGTCAACATCAGTGCTGCTGCCAATCCTAAGAAAATCTTCTTCATATTACTCATGATTAAACTTATATTCCTATTAGTATATACCCATGTAGCGCTATTAGTATTTATCCACGTAGCGTTATTAGTATATACCGTGCAAAGATAGCAACAAATACTGGTATTCAAGAAGATACGTTATGATTTTTAAGAGTTTTTATCGGTCTCTCCGCCATTCTTTTAACAAGTATATATCATAATAGCCAAACATTTTCCACCTATTTTGCTAGAATTTCCCAAAAACTTCGTATCTTTGCAATGACTTTATGCAAGATAAGCTGTTTATAAAATCATCAAACGTAGAATTATGGAAAGAAAAAGTTATTCTATAGATATAAACCGCATTGCACAATATGCCATGTATGCATATTGCTTTTTCGCATTGTTTTCGCTGGCATTTTCTGTTTGCGGACAAGCGGGCTTATCCTTCAGAACAAGTCCCATCCTGATTCCAATAAGTCCCATCCTGGTTACCATCAAGCAACTGGTCTTGCAGCTCGCCCCTATAGCTTTATGGGGAATATTCCGCTGTACGCTACCGGTAGACGTAAAATTACTACGACGCTGCAGCGAGGTGATGGTGCTTTACTATGTGCTCTCATTCATCCTGGGCCAATGCTTCAATCTTCATCTCGTAAAGATGATGCAGAACGGACAGATTACCCAAATGGCTTCCATACTCACCTGGACAGAAAGCACGATGGGCCTGATTTCCGTCATCGCCTCCCTGGTAGCCGGCTGTCATCTGTGCAGCAAGCACAGGGGCAACATGCGCAAACTGGGCATAGCCCTTGTCCTGGTTTTCATGGTATGGCTGATATGCTCAAATATACTCCCTGTTGCAGTGTTTTATCTGGCAGGTAACACCCGGCAGGCAGCCTTCACCTGCATGAATCTCATCAGTATGATAACCACAACATCGGCTTATATATACGTATACTATAGAATGTATCGGGCGATAAAAACGACATAATTTGGCGATACGGCTTTTTTTTCGTATCTTTGCCGCAAAATATGCGGCGTTTCTTGATAAATAATGCCGCATAAGATAAAATTAGAAATGCAGCAAAATGATGGAAAAGAATCAGATTTTTGAAAATATTATGAGCCGTACATCGGTGAGAAGCTATACAGACATGCCTGTAGAGCCGGAGAAGGTGGAGATGATGCTACGTGCCGGCATGGCGGCTCCATCGGCATGCAACAAGCAGCCTTGGCATTTTGTGGTTATCAACGACCGGGAGATTCTCGACCAGATACCACAGTTCAGTCCTTATGCCAGCATGGTGAAACAGGCACCGCTCGCCATCGTGGTTTGCGGATGCCTTGACAAGACGCTGGAAGGCACAGAGCAGGAGTTCTGGATTCAAGACTGTTCGGCAGCCACGGAGAACATTCTGCTGATGGCTCACGGCCTGGGACTTGGCGGTGTATGGACAGCCCTCTACCCCCTGAAAGAACGATACGAGGGAATGCAGCAACTGCTGCATCTGCCCAAGACGATGATTCCGCTCAACACCCTCATCATCGGGTATCCGAAGAATCTGGCGGAAGCAAAGGATAAGTGGAAAGAGGAGAATGTATCCTATAATAAATGGATGGAGAAAAATTCATAATACTAGAAAAAAAGACAGAAAAAAATTATAAAAAACTCCGTTTCTGAGTTTTCAAGACATCAGGAACGGAGTTCAAACATTAATCCTCGAACAGTTTATGAAATTCAACGGCATCCATAAATTGATAATTTGGATTATTTCCTACATTTCTTCTAAGCCTATTTAAATTGGAAGGAGTTGCAGCTTTCTTTGTCAGCAAAACATAGAAACTGTTATCAAAAGAATAGTTAGAAGTAACCATTGCCTTTGATTCACTAACCTTTTTTGCTATCTCCTTTGAATCCAAATTCCTGGTATTGCTTAGTCGGAATTTTGCATCGGCCAAAAGTAATCTCTTATCATTCACATGCAATAGCATATCTGCAGAAGATTTCTTATCAGCATGATGCTTTTGAGAAATTCGTCTCTGAACATCATCAAGTTCTATTGCCTTATCTGTGTCAGAGAAAAGATTTTCTGAATTTGGGCATCCCTCCTGCTTCATCAAATGATGCAAGCCGACTAAATCTTTTGCTGTCCAACAATCAATCTTGATTCCCTGATAATTGCCAATCTTAAATTTCGCCATAATTCTCTACGTATTTCTGAAGAGTATCAAAAGACTTGTTGAATGATTCAAATACAGGTTCGATGTCACAGCCCAAATTCTTATAGTAGAACGAGTCTGTACCTTCACTTTGCTCTGCCAGATAAAAACGAGTAGTATTCAACAAGCCCTCTTTTTCAGAGATATACCTGATAGCCGATACCATATCGGGATTGTGACTCGTGATGAGTATCTTGGTTCCAAATGTTTTGTTGATGCGAACAAGAAGATGCGCCAACTCAACCACCCATTGTGGATGAAGATTTGTTTCAGGCTCATCAATCTCCAACAAAGTGTTTTCTGTCAGCCACCCGTTTTCTATCAGACGAAGCATATAAACCAGCGGTTTGAAGCCCGATGCTATATCTTCAATTCTAATATCCTTACCATTGTTGCTGTGATAAACTAAATCAACAGCATCGAAATTTTCCTTTTCTACAATAGAACCATCTATCATTTTATTAATAGAATGAAGTAATTCCTGTTTGCCGGTAATCTCACTTCCTTTTTCATTTACATGAACCACTTTATGTGCCAAGGAAGTCATCAGAACCCTATCTGATTGACGAAGAGAAATAGCTGCTGGTGTTCCTATATATATGGCATTATTTAAACTATATATCTTTCCAAGTCTATCAACAAGCAATTCCACTTCATCTTCCTTAAAGCTTATGCTGGCAGGAAAGCCATCCTTTTCCCGATATACAGCAGCGATTTTCTCTTTCAAGTAACTGATGGGACGATTTTTTTTGTTGTTTTCATATTTCTGAAGACATTCAGAAAACAACTGAATGGAATTTCGTTCTATATCCTCATGAACATGATTTTGTTCAGTAATCCCAAAAAGATTAAGCACTCGACGCACCTGCTGAGGATTCTGCTCTTTCTGAAGAAAGTTAACCAGCATGTCATCAAGTGAACCAATCGCTCTTTTATAATAAAAATCGAGCTTCTCCACACCACCATTACTCAATGTTACCATTGTCATTAATGATAAGGTATGGTCAAAAAATCGTTTTTTATCATCATCCAGATAATTTGAGATATCATCCAGCGCATTAGAATATTTCTCTAATGATTTGATAATCACATCTCTGAAATCAGAGAAAAAGAAACTGTCTAACACTGACAATGTATTGACGATATAATACAACCAACGGGACATAGTGCTTTTTCCACAGCCATTGCTACCCACGATAACTGTGATACCCTCTATTTCGATATCAGCATGCCCTATAGCATGATAATTGTCTATATTAAAATTATACTTGCTCATTATTCAAACTATTTTAATGCAAAAATACGATGTTTTTGTGTAACCTCCAAATTTTTCTGCTATTTTTAATTGAGTTCCCTAAATTCTTCGTATCTTTGCAGCATTTTAATTCAAGCAATTATGGAAAAATATACCCCTCCTGCTCATATCCCCTGCGATAATGATGAATCATATTGACCAGCGGCTGAAGGCGGACATCCGTTACTGCCATATTCCTGAATCTGGCATATTGCTGATTGTAAAGCGCGGCATTGCCTTCGGCCAATCTTTCCTCGATATCAGATGGCACCAGGAAGGAAGACCGATTACCCAGATGGGCATAAAACTCTGAAAGATAGATATGAACTCCTGCCAAATCAAAATCGCCGAAATGAATGTAATGATTGGGAATGCGGAGAAGCCATGACCTGAGATGCTCCAGGTTTTCCTGTGGATAACGGCAGACAAACAGGAGTTGCCTGCCAGGAAACAGGGCATCGAAAAGCCAACGCTGCAACCGAATCTGCATGAAATTCTCAGCATTCTCCATACCCACAACTATCACGTCTTCCGGTATCTCGAAACGATCCGGCTGATTGATGAAAACGGAACTGCCCTCCATCGGATGAAGTATGAATGGCTTTCCATCAAGCATAGCATCTATCTGAACATAGCAATCTACCAGAAAGCCACGAAATGTATTCACCTTCTTAGCCTTTGAATCACCCACCATCCTAACCATATCAGCCCTCGTCTGCATAGAGGAAGAAGCGGAAATCCATTCTTCTAAAGAACATTTCAAGCCAAAATTCTGAACCAATAAGGTACGGCAACTCTCTCGCATGGCCTCGGCTATGCGATATTTGCATCTACTGCCATTGTTCTTCAACATCAGGAGCCCTTCCTGCCTCAGCAAAGCCGTGAGGCGAGGAGACAGCTTCGACGAAGCTATCTCCTCACCCTTCAACATTGCCAATATCTGTCGGGCATCGCCCAATCCTAACTTTTCCATATCATCAAGTATTTCATTTTATCCAGTATATCATATCAGCCGATATTTCCATACACGAAAGGTTTTATAATCTCTTGATTAATTGAGTTACCTTTGTATTTGCCCTATTGTCCTTGCTGAGCAGATAGGTGTATTTGTAATCCTCCACATTATAGGTAGTTGGAGAACTGTTTACCAGTAGGATGTTGCGGCGATTGGCAAAGTCGAGGATTCCCTTCACATTGTTAGGATGCAACTTGCCTATCTCGTCCATCATGCAATGAATCTTGAAATCGCCCGATTTCTTCGATGCCTTCTCCTTAAACACGTTGATGAGCATGATGTTAACCATCGCCTTCACCAGAATGTCGGTGCCATCAGATCCCACATTCGCTATCTTCTCTACCCATCCCGTATCATTATCATTTTCCTTGATACGGAACTCCAACTTAAAGGTATCTGCCACCTGCAACTGCTTGCGGTTAGGCTCATCCAGAAGCCCCTTCATGAAAGCAAGCAGATATTTCACCGCCTTGGCATTCACATCCTGGCGTGACTCGGTGGCAAAGAGATCCATCTCTCCCATATTGAACTGATTCTCTTCCGCAAAGTCTCTGATTCGCAAGAGAAGGATCATCAGCTGGTCGTTGCTCTTCAGCGGGCGCAAGGCAATTTCCCTAACAACACCTGCGAAATTCCGCTCCTCGAAATCGTGGTTGATATCGTTGATGGTCTTGCCGATGTCGCCTTCCCTTCGGGTAAGATCACCCACCTCCTTGGAGATTCGGAAGATGATGTCGGTATATCTTCCACTGATGCGCTTCTGATATTCCGAGATTTTATCATTATCCACAAACTCGCAGAGATTGGATGCGAAGGCGATGAACTCCTCTTCCGTTACCGGACTTACATTGAAATGGAAGGTGTTGTGAGCAGAAAACATACCCAGGAACAGGTGCGATTGCTTCTTGAAATTGTCGAGCGTACGGCTATCCTCATATATCTGGCGCTTCAGCTCTTCTACGATGGCAAGACAATCCTTGGTGGTGATTTTCTCCCCAATCTCACTACTACCCAACGGGCACAAGGTTGCATCGCTCCGGAAGTTCTTTACTGCATTCAAGCCCGCCTCCAGCTTTCTTAAAGCAGCCTGCTGCTTAGCCAGTTTTTCCTGTGTCACAGACAATTGCAGCTTGAGTCGTTCACTGCGCTGCCTGAATTTATCTTCAATCGTCATCAAAGCCTCAGCCTTGTTTTTCCGTTCCTGTCTTACGGAAGATTCCTGGTCAAAGAGTTCTATCTTGTCGTTTCGGTAAACCGCCACCACATCACGATTCTTCCTGATAAACGCCAATTCAGCATCCAGTTCTGCTATGCGCTTGTTGTAAGCATCCAAAGCCTGGGTATCCATACCCTTGCCATGCAGTTCATCGTGTTGGGCTTTCAGGAGTTCCTGCTTGCGAGCATCCACCTGGTTCTGCTTCTCTTCTATCTGCGCCTGAATATCGTTGGCAAAGACTTCAAAAGTCTGTGTTTCCTGCTTAACTTGTCTGTTGTATTCCGTTTGGAGAGTTTTCTGCTTTCGCTGCAATTCCATCTCCAGCTGGTGTTTATTCTCTTCCTTCTTCACCTTATCGGCAACCAGCGCATTCTGCTTATCTTCCAATTCAGCCATCTGTTGGCTGCGCCATTTCTCCAAACGGTTTTTCAACTCCAGCGATTGCATCTTGAGCTTCTTTTCCGTCTGGGGCAGCAGTTGCATTTCAGCCTTTTTAGCATAAAGCGATTCATTCAGCTTTCTTATCTGAAGCAGATATTTCCCCTTCAAGTTTTTATTGTCCTCCTCATGCTGGTTCTGTAAATCATTCAGCAGCTTGATGATGTCTGCACGAAGTTGTGCTTTTTCTGCGAGTTGCTCCTTCAATTCCTTGGGAGTTCTGAATTTTCGCTCTACAGCTGCCAGATTGATGCTTACGCCATAGAGAGAAGCAGAGGTTGATGATGAAGATGAAGACGATGAAGACGAAGAAGATAATGATGACGAAGAATCGGCAACCAATTGCGGATTCAATACATTATTATATAGTATCGCCTCCTCATCTACCACTTTTCCGATATTCTCCTGCCATCCCTTTCTGTTCTGGTCGAGCCATTCGGAAAACGAGCCTTTGCTCTTCTCCAGGAGATTCTGAATTTTTCTGATTTCAGCCTCAACATCTACTTTCTGCTTCTTGGGTTTATCGAGCGAAGCCTGGTATTTCAGTTCTGCTATCTCCAATTCCTTCTCGGCTTCCTGACGCAAGGTTTCAATGCGCAGTTCCACTTCCTTTATCTCGGTTTCCACCTGAAATTGTCTAGCTGCAAATTCGGCAATCTCCTGTTCGTTTGTCTCCATCTCACGGGCAAAAGGATTTTCGTGAGCCACCTTTGCCTTCTGAATCTTCAAGGCAGTTTCCTCATGCACCAGTTGCGCAATCATCTCATCCACAGACGAAATCTTCTTCTGAAACACCTCTCGGGTTTCCGTTTCAGCCTTTCTCCATTCCTGCATCAGCGTTTCCTTCTGGGTCATCAAGGCTGCTTGATGTTCATTGAGCAAGGTGGTCTTGCTGTTTCTGAAAGCACGCAAATCCATATCCAGCTGTTCGAGCAGAGCCTTATACTTATCCACCACGTTCTGATAGGATTTCTCCAGTTCTGCCTTCATCGCTTCCTGTCGCCTGCGCTCATCTTCTATGATGGTTTCCTGCTCTACTCGCTGCAAGATATCTTCTATATGAATTTCCTCATAATGCTTGCGCTTGGCGGCAGTTTTCTTTAGCTGCGCATCGAATACGCCCAATTCACGGGAGAGTTTATCACGCTCCTTTCCATATTTTTCCTGTTCCTCACCTATCAGGCGACTTACCCGGTTGCATTCCGCTTCACTTTCCTGGATATCAAGACGATATTGCGGCAGGAGTTCCTGTGCCACACGCTCTGCATAATTGAGTTCCCTGCGCCCCTCGCCAATCAGGCGGCGATTGTTCAGCAAGGTACGATAAGCATCTATCACCTTATCGGCTATGCGGCGAATCAGCACTTCGCCATTTTTCTCTTTCTTCGTCCAGAGGCTCACATCCTTATACTCCTGTTCAAACTCCTTGATCTGTTCACGATAAAAGTTGAGGTCAATGCTGTTATCCTCATCACTCATCGAGCGGATGATGGTATTCTTGATGAAATCGGCATCCAACTTGGTATTGAGGAAGACATTCTGGATGGTGCGGGGGATATTCTGGTACTTGGCACTCTCTACAATGGCATACTTGCGGAAAGGCAGGAGTTCCTGGCGTCGATTGTTGCCGAAGATGATGTCACGATACATCTCATAACTGCTTACCAGCGAAGATATATCATGTTTCTTACCCACCTGCTCACGTATCTGGCTCCACTCGCCATACACCAGCTTACGCTCATCAATAAACCATTTGCTATCAAACGGGGCATCGATGAAACGGAACATCACTCGTCCCTGATTCTTCAAGGCAAGCACACAGTAGGCCCCATTCTCACGCATCACCTCATAGACGATATATGAATTGGGATATGGAAAATAAAAGGCATCAAACGATTTCTTCTCCTTCGGGATGCCCAGACGCAACTTATCAGCATTATAGAAGAACAGCAGCGCACGGAGCAAAGTACTATTGCCCACACCCTGGGTGCCGATGAAATGAACGTTTCCATCGAGCTTCACCTCGGCGTATGGGATATGGGCACTATTCAGAAATATGATTTTATTCAGATATCTCATGGCTGTTCCTCCTTTTCCTTATCCGTTTCTTTATCTTTTTCTCCGGTATGTTCGGCATCATCGGTAATAGATATGCAATCTATCAACTCCTCGATATAATGGAACGAAGCCAATACCTTCCAGGTTTTCTCCACTTCATCCTGCTGCTCAACGAATCCCATTCTCTCCAATTCGCTAATCAGTTTTTCCACTATTTCATCATACGATTTTTTCTCGCTGAAGAGTTTTCCGGCCAATTCCTTCAGTTCCATATCACAATTGATTCTCACCACGATATCCGCCGCAGAGAATACCAAACCGGCTCCGAAGGCTGAATTGTAAGTCTTCAGAAAGGTGAGATAATCTATCCACTTGCTCACCGCCTCTAATTTACGCAGCAAATCCACCTTGGTTTCCTTACGGGTAAAAAAGAAGTAGCCGTCGCCTGCTTCCAGATGGAATCCGATGCCCTGGTAGTACTCATCGTATTCTGCCTGATGGTCTTCGATGGCATCGTAATACCGCTTGATTCTTGCCTGAACACTGTTGTTGGATATGAATCCACCCCTGCTCAGAATATTAAAGATTTCTTCTGTATAATTCAATTTATTCATTGTTCTGTCTTCTTTTATCGTAGAAAGAATCGTATTTTTATCTCGGAAGTATCACAGGATATTCCACTCCGTCAGCCTCTGCATAATTGCCTGTAAATTTCAACTTATCCACATATTGCGAAGCTATCTGGCAAAAATACACGAGCTTATCTTCCCGGCTTTGTTTCTTATCATAATGATAATTCATGACGAAAGCAAAGAGATGGGTACTCGATGCAGAGAAGGCATTATAGATTTCCTGCAGATTCACCGCCTCCAACTTCTGCCTGTTACCTTTGAGATAATCATCGGGAATAGGTTCTGCCAAAGAATCGAGTCGGCGACCTTTCCTCTTTTTCAGTTTTTCTGAAAGAAGGCTGATGCATTGCAGAGCCTCATCAGATGTGCGAAGATTATCTATCGACAACTTGATGTAATACTTGGGTTGCGGTTCCATCCATACGGCATTCCGGGTGGCAATAACCTGTCTTACATCCGTAGCCTCTTCCCATCGGAACTGGTCTTTCAGATATTTCAGTTTCTTCACCTTTTCGAAGATGCGGTTCTGATAATCTATCATATTGAGGTACTGGATAATCTGGCGTTCTATCTCCAGCAGATTATGATAAGACTCGTTAAGCTGAAGGCGCACATCATTCACCACGTTTTTCATCCGCACATCCATCGCCATGGAGAAGAAGACGGGCTGATCGGTATCTATCACCCGTTCGCTCTCGGTGATGAGCTGAGATATGTTCTTCAACTTCTCGCTCAGTCGCTGGAGTTTCGTTTTCTTGATTTCGTAATTAGGCTCATTCTTATAAGTATTATCCATATTACGCTTCAAATCCAACACATTTCGAACGGTGGCAAGGGCTATGGTCTTCAGGCACCGGCGCACCTCCTTGAGATACTTATATTTTCGGGATTCGTTATTTTCCTTGAGATAATAGTCGATATTCTCATTCAACACAGAGATATAATCACGCACCGAAGAAACATTGATTTCCTCGTTCACTTCCAGCACATCCTCGAAGAACTTCTGATACACGTCTTCCATCTCCAGACAGTCGCCCGTATCACGAATCACTCCATTTTCTATCAAATATCGGATGCGCTCCTCCTTGTATTCGGTCATTTCCAAGGCATAGTCATAACGAAACTGAAGGGAATGTCGCTTGGCAAACATCTCCTTCAGCAAAACCTTTTCCCGGTCAAGAGTTTTAATCAATTCATCTATAGAATGGAAAGTCCCCATTGGCTTGTCATTTAAATAGCTATTTTTATTTCGGGGCTAAATTACTTATTTTTTATAGAACAGCCAAATTTTCATAGCACTTTTTACTGCCAAGGGTTCATAAAAGCCAGATTCCTATCACGAATATAAGTATAAAAGACTTAAAATGAGAGAATTTATTTTGGAAATCTAGATTTTATCCCTAATTTTGCACATCAAAAAATTCATAATAAAGAAAAAGTATGAATATCAAGGAGAATTATCAACAATATGTAAGCCGATACGCTTCTGAGGTGGCTGCCCTGAAGCGTAAGAATACGGGATTTATAACAGGAGAGCTGCTGGCTTTTGGCGGCATCCTCGCCTTCCTGATCTGCTATTTCGCATTGGATGAGGATACACAGAACTATCTGATGGGGGCGGCGCTGTGCCTGATTGCCTATCTGGGAATCAGACGACTTGACGATAAAAACAAGGAAAAGATAGAGCATCTTTCGGCTTTGCTCAAGGTTTATCAGGACGAAATCAAGGCTTTGGAGGGGGATTTCTCGCCTTTCGAAACGGGCGATTGCTATCAGAATCCGCAGCATCCTTATTCCTTCGACCTCGATGTTTTCGGCAAGAGTTCGCTGTTCAACCGCATCTGCCGAACCATCACATCGGGCGGTTCGGAGGCACTCGCCAGGAATCTTACCCGGGAAACGCCTTTGGGCATAGAGGATATCAAAAGAAGAAGGGATTTGCAGAAGGAATTGGCTGGAGAAGGCGAAAACTGGCGAATGGAATTCCTGGCACTTGGCGAAAAGAACAGAAGCCAAACTGTGGATGGCAAAATGGTGAATGGCAAGACGAAGAAGATTGATTCTGCTGCGGTGATGGATGCGATGCAGAAGGTTTCGAAGATGGAGGTGCCGGCATGGTTTGGGTCTCCGGTTTCTCTCGTTATCGGATGGCTGCTGATCATCGGAGTCATCGGTTCCGTGATTTTATCGATATGCGATATGGTTTCGGTGGATTTCGCCTTGTGGTGGGTGTTGGCTCAATACATGGTGGTGTTCTTCGTCTGCAAGCAGACACTTGATAAGATAGACAGCAATGGCGGCAAGCTTCGCCATCAGCTCATCGCCTATGCCCAGATACTTCAGCTTATCAACAGGCGCAATTTCCATAGCGAATCAGGCAAGGAGATGCAGAATTCCCTGGCAGATGCCCTGCCTTCCTTTGCCCAACTGGAAAAGATATTGAAGGGGTATGACAGAAGAGGCAACTTCCTCGGTCTTTTCTTCACCGATGCCTTCATGCTGAGCGATTTCTTCCTGGTTCGCAGTTTTCTGAAATGGAAGAATACCTATATGATGAAGATGGAGGAATGGATGCATATCATCAGCGAGATGGATGCGATGGTTTCGATGGCGGATTTCAGATATAATCATCCGGAGGCGGAAGAGGCGGAATTTGTTTCGGGAAGTCCGGAAGCAGATATCGAAAGCGTTGTTTCAGAAAATGCAGGAATCGGAAGTCCGGAAATCGTGTTCGAGGGTAAGAATCTCTATCATCCTTTCCTGGGTGCCAAGGCGGTGAAGAACGATTTCACCATCAAGGACGACAACTATTATATCATCACCGGAGCCAACATGGCGGGAAAGAGTACCTTCCTGCGTTCGCTGGGCGTGAACTATATCCTGGCAATGGCGGGTATGCCGGTGTTTGCGGATCAGCTGAAGATTTCCCGTTTCAGATTGTTCTCGAGCATGAGAACCACCGACGATTTGACGCATGGCATCTCTTATTTCAATGCTGAATTGATTAGATTGGAGGAGCTGCTGAAGTTCTGCAGGGAAAGTGCTGAGGGAAAATTCTGCAAGGAAAGTGGAGAAGACAATAAGGAGCCACTCCGAACGCTGATTATTCTGGATGAGATTCTGAAGGGAACGAATTCATTGGATAAGCTGAATGGTTCGAGAAAGTTCCTCGAAGCCATTGCCAAGCAGCCGGTGAGCGGTATCATCGCTACCCACGATCTGGAGCTCTCCAAGATGGAGAATGATGCATCAGGAAAATTCCACAACTATTGTTTCGAGATAGATTTAGGCACGGATGTTACCTATACTTATAAGATACAGAAGGGTGTGGCAAGAAACCAGAATGCCACCTTCTTGCTGAATAAGATTCTGGAGAAATATTAGAATAAAAAGAGAAACTCCCGATAGTTTGATCAGTTTCAAATTATCGGGAGTTTTCCTTTTAAAGAATACATTATAGCTCAACGCTATCCAGGCGGAATTTGAGCAAGCCGGCTGGTACCTTTACCATCACCTCTTCACCTGCCTTCTTACCCAGAAGGGCCTTGGCGATAGGCGACTTGATAGAAATCTTGCCACTATGAAGATCTGCCTCGTGAGGATTTACTATGGTATAATTCATGCTACACTTGTTGGCGAGATTGGTAATCTTAATCTTGCTCAACAAGCCAACGGTATCGCTCTTCAATCGAGACTTGTCGATGACACGGGCATTCTCCAAGACCTTCTGTTTGAAGCTGATGCGGCTCAAAAGCTTGCCCTGCTCACGCTTGGCTGCATGATACTCGAAATTCTCACTGAGGTCGCCCTTATCACGGGCCTCAGCTATCGCATCGCGAACGGCTGGCAACTCTACGTTAACCATGTGTTGAAGTTCGGCCACGAGCTCATCGTAGCCTTCCTGAGACATATATTCCATCTTCTCTGATAATCTTAATGAATGATGTATTTAATTTTCGGGGTGCAAAGTTACTAGTAATTCATGAAAACACCAAACATTTTTGATAAAAAGTAAATAAAAAAGAGAAGATGTGCAGCCATGACAGACAACACATCTTCTCCTTGAATATATCATTATCCCCAAACTTCTTCAGAAATCTCTCTCACCAGATCTATCTTTGCCCACTGCTCAGCATCGGTCAGTTTATTACCAATCTCGCAAGAGGCGAAGCCGCATTGAGGACTGAGACTGAGCCGATCGAGGGGGATATATCTGGCTGCTTCTCGGATGCGGGCGATAACCGTAGCCTTATCTTCCAACACCGGAGATTTGGAGGTTACCAGACCCAGAACCACCTTCTTGCCATCAGCCACATACTTCAACGGCTCGAAACCACCCGAACGTTCATCGTCATACTCCAGATAGAAGGTATCTACATCTTCATGAGCGAAGAGATAAGGAGCTACGGCATCGTAGGCACCCTTGGTGGCATAGCAGGAATGATAATTGCCACGGCATACGTGGGTGTTGATGGTCAACCCCTCCGGTTTGCCCTCGATGGCAAGATTGTTCACCTTCAGATATTGCAGGGCTTCCTGCTCAAGGGTGAAACCTGTGCCCACCTTAGCCTTCCAGTAATCGCTATCCACAATCATTCCCCAGGTGCAGTCATCCAGCTGGACGGTACGGCAACCGGCTGCATAAATCTCCTGGAAGAAGGTGCGGTAAGCCTGAGCAATATCCTCAATCAGCTGGGTGGTGTTAGGATAGAACTTGCGGGTATTCTCGGCATTCTTGCCACGGAACAGTTCGGCAAGGAACTGAGCCGGAGCAGGAACAGTCTGCTTTGCCTCGAAGATATATTCGCCATTGGCATCCAACTCCTCAAACTGCTTTACAAAGAGGAAATCCTTGATAAAAGGATGATTCTCGCCGGTAATCTTGCCGGTCAGTTGGATAGAACCCTTGGTTGTCTCCTCGCCATGGAACTGGTAGCCATGCTCCAGTTCGATATGCTCCACGCCATTGAATCCCCACATAAAGTCGAGATGCCAATAGCTGCGGCGGAACTCGCCATCAGTGATATAAGGCAGGCGATGCGCCTTCTGCTGACTGATGACCTCAGTAATCAGCCGGTCTTCTACGGCGCGAAGGTCGGTGGCAGAAATCTTGCCATCAGCAAACTTAGCTCTCGCTTCCTTCAACTCTGCAGGGCGCAAATAGCTGCCCACTGCCTCAAAATGTATATTTCTTACGTTGCTCATATTTTTATCTCCTTATTATTATTTGATGTGAATGACTCTTTATCCTGTCATTACCGATGAATGACGCTTTGCATCCGGAATTGCGGGTGCAAAGGTAAGAAGAAGAATTTTATTTGCCAAATATTCTCCGTAATTCAGAAAAATATACTATCTTTGCAGCGAATTAAGCAAATCAGCAGAATATTATTCTGTAAGAATCAGTAAAAACAGAAATAAAGCAACAATGACAACAGAAGAAAAACTTGATGAAACAGACATCAGAATACTGAAGTTACTGCAGCAGAACTCCCGACTCACCGTGAAGGAACTTGCTGCAAGAGTACACCTCTCCCCTTCCCCCACCTTCGAACGGCAGAAGCGACTGGAGCGAGAGGGATACATCCAGCGATACGGAGCCATCGTAGACCATCACAAGTTGGGGCACAACGTAATCGTGCTCTGCAATATCCGGCTCAAGCAGCATACCCATGACCTGATTCAGCAATTCATGGATACCGTGCAAACCATCGACCAGATAACGGAGTGCTACAACACCACCGGCGATTATGACTTCCAGATCAAGGTATATGCCCGCGATATGAAAGCCTATCAGGACTTCATGCTCAACACGCTGGGAAACATCGACTGCATAGGAAGTCTGCACAGCATCATCGTGATTGGAGAAATCAAGGATTCGCATTATATTCCCGTAGCAAAATAAGGAGAAACGTGATGAAAGCAAAAAATATATTGATGATATGCCTTTTTATTTCAGGACTTTTCTGCCTCCCATCCAAGGCACAGCAGCCTGGAGAAAACGTCAGTTCTCAAACCATCAGAAAACTGGGCGAGAAGCATTTCTTCTCCATCTCCACTATTCCTGATGATATCTTCCGCCTGATGCAGGGCAAGACATACAAGAAGAACTGTACCGTGGCAAGAAGCGAACTGAGATACATAAGATGCCTGCACGTAGACAAGGACGGCAGAAACATCGTAGGAGAGATGGTGGTGAACAAGGCGATAGCCACAGATGTGCTCGACATTCTGAAAAAGCTATACGAGGCAAAATATCCGATAGAGCGGATGAGACTCATTGACTACTGGGATGCCGACGACGAAAGGGCGATGAGAGCCAACAACTCCTCCAGCTTCAACTTCCGCTTCATCTCACATACCCATACGGTATCGAAGCACGGAAGGGGACTGGCCGTAGACATCAACACCCTCTACAATCCTTACCACAAACGACTGAAGAACGGCAAGGAAGTGGTGGAACCTGCCACCGCCCGCCCCTATCTGGACCGCAGCAAGAACCACGCTTATATGATAAAGAAAGGCGACCTCTGCTACCGGCTTTTCAAGGCAAAAGGATTCAGATGGGGAGGTGACTGGAAACACAGCAAAGATTACCAGCACTTCGAAAAATAGAAATGCAGGAAAGAACAGCCAGCAAGGAAAGGACATAAAAAAAGACTATGCCTATGTTACATCATTTCTTTAGTAACTATGGCATAGTCTTTTATTATCCTAACGATCTTTTTTATATGTAACACTAATTTAATTCACCTGTTACAGCCTTTTTATAATACATTGTAACTAGCTGTACCAGACAGAATTATATTCTCTACGTTCATCGTCCTCATTATAGAGGTTCTCATATTCAAGGTTCATAGCCTCGAATGATTCCAGTGTCTGTTTCATAATAACTCCTCCTCTATTTATTAAGTTCAACTTTTAATATGGCAAAATTACTAAAAAAAACAGATTTCTGATGTCAATATTTCAGAAAACTTTTGTATTTTTGCACCATCTCTGCACATCAGGGGCAAAAAGTGCAAAAAAACAGCTCTGTTCAAGAGCCATGCAAGATAAAAAACAAGAAACAAGATGAAGATATTACATACTTTACGACTCGACAGAATGAAGTGGCGCCACTGGGTACTGCTGCTGTTGCTCATCCTCGTCACCCTTACCAAGATGATTTCTCTCTGGGGAGTTATCTACACCTACCGTGTTTATCCCGTTATCGGCACCCTTCTCTCGCCCATCTCGGGCATCTTTCCCTTTGCCGTGGGCGATATTTTCATTGCTCTCAGCATCGCCTGGGTCGTCCTCTATCCTATCTACGAGATGGGATTACGGAAGAAACTCGCCCGTCGGTTTATCTTTCTTGCTGCCAAGAGCGGCGGCTATCCGAAGAAAAAGGTGGTTTTCGGAAGGGTAATTGAATATCTGCTGTGGGTATATGTATGGTTTTATGCAGCTTGGGGACTGAACTATTCGCAGCCTGTTATCTATTATAGAGTTGGCATGCAGCCAGCTGAGGTTTCGGAAGAGAAGTTCCGGAAATTTGCCTACCAGTATGCTGACAGCCTCAACCTTTTGAGTGAAGAACGGAGAGGGAAGAGGGAAAAAATCAATTATATTGTGGATGATAAACTGAAGAATCAGGTGCGAGATGCGGTTCTGAAGGAATATAACAAGATAGGCTACCGGGAGGGCATCAATCCGCCTTTCAACCAGCATCCGCATGCCAAGACGATGGTGTTTTCGCCCATCAGTTCGATGTCGGGTGTAACCGGCAGCATGGGACCATTCTTCTGCGAATTTACGCTGAACGGCGATATTCTTGCACACGATTATCCTGCTACCTATGCCCATGAGTTTGCTCATTTCCTGGGTATTGCCAACGAAGGAGAGGCAAATTTCTACAGTTATCTCGTCTGTACGGCATCACAGGATAAGGCGATGAAATTCAGCGGATATTACCACATTCTGCCCCATGTATTATATAATGTATTCGATATTCTCGGCGAAAAGGAAGGTGAGAAATATCTGAAACATATCCGTCCTGAGATAATCTGGCTGCTGAAAAGCGACCGCCAATACTGGCAGGGCAAAAGATGCAAGGTACTGGATGCCGCCCAGGATTTCTTCTTCGAACTCTATCTGAGAGGCAACCATGTAGAAGGCGGCAGAAAGAGCTATGCCGGCGTCATCGGTCTGATTCTGGCTTGGGAGAACAAGCAGGAAACTGTAGAGAAGAATGCCCAGAAGAAGAAATGATAGAGAGTATCAAGTTTCGCATGTGGTTCAAATACGGGCATCCCTTCAGCGTATCCACTATGCCTTTTCATTTACACTCATATTCGTTTATTTTCATGAACGTTACGATTATATGACCTTCCAAAATGGGAAAAGTAAAAAGCGGGATGCATTTTTTTCGATACCTGCTTAATTTTTCCTTCTCTTTTCTCTTTTAATATCATAGAGAAGAGAAAAAAAGGAGCTATTCCTCCGCTTTCTCAAAGAAAAAGTATATATTTGCAAACGGATTTAGAATATCGAATCGATATGAAGAAGGAAAAGAATTTTTCAGAAACTGTTTTTCAGAAGAAGGCATTGGAAAGCTTATCGGATGATGAGATTCTGCAGGGTTTCAAGGATGCCGATGCCAGAATCGTGAGGGAGTATTACTACGGATACTGCCGGGTGGCTTATTGCATCTACGATAAGCGATATGACCTGCAGCACAAGCCGGGCATGGACTTTTATTCGCTGGCTCACGAATACTATCTCTATCTCTGCGAACACGACTTCAAGCCGCTGGAAGACAGGAAACCGAGCATGTCGCTCAAAACCTGGATGGTGAATGGTTTTCGGTTCCTGCTGCTGGATAAGTTAAAGGAGGTTGTAAAAGAGCATCGCTTCGAGAGTTTCGAAGCACGGCAGGAAAGCCGCAAGATGCAGTTTGACGTAACCGACAACCAGTTTGAGCACGATCTTTATCAGACGATAGAAGATATCGGCAATTTCTATTATGGCAGAGACAGCAAGAACAGTATCATTCTGAAGATGCTCTATATAGAGGGATTCAGGGGCAAGGACGTAGCCGCACAGTTGGGCATATCCCATTCAGCCGTCACCCAGCGTTGTCAGAAGATGATGCACGATGTAGTGATTCCTTATTTCAAGAGATACTTCGATGCATCGGAATACGGAAGCTATCTGTCGTTCGGCGACGAAGACACATGTATCGAAAGTGCTCCGAAGATGTCGATGCCGAGAATGATGTCCGAATGCAAGTGCTGCGAGGAAGCGACTGATAATAGCAATAACATATTTAATAAGAAGAATATGGAAGATATGAAGAAGGGAAGAATCACTCCTAGCTGGATTGATTCATTAAAAGAGAACGAGATATTTGTATTTGGCAGCAATCTGGCTGGCATGCATGGTGGTGGTGCAGCCCGCATTGCCCGATTACACTTCGGTGCCGTCATGGGCAAGGGTGTAGGCTTGCAGGGGCAGAGTTATGCCATCCCTACGATGCAGGGCGGCGTGGAAACCATCCGTCCATACGTAGAGGAATTCATTATCTTTGCCCATCAGCATCCCGAGCTACATTTCCTGGTGACCCCAATAGGTTGCGGCATCGCCGGTTTCGAAGCCGAAGACATCGCCCCATTGTTCGAGAAGGCAAAGAAGATGAAGAACATCAGCTTGCCGGAGAGTTTCTGGAAAGTGATAGAGTAAAGTTATAGATAATTAGCAGTTTATGTTAGGAGCAATGATAGGAGATATTGCTGGCTCAAAATATGAGTTCAACAATACGTTTGATTATGATTTCGAGATGTTCGGCGAGGGATGCGACTTCACCGATGATACTATTTGCACAGTGGCGATAGCTGATGCGATACTGAACGGACGAAGCTATCAGGAAAGCCTGCTGGATTGGTGCCGCCGCTATCCTTCTCCAAAAGGAGCATATGGCGGAAGATTCGCAGGGTGGATTCGTTCTCTTAATCCGCAGCCATATAATAGTTTTGGCAATGGTTCGGCAATGCGAGTATCGCCGGTGGCTTGGCTATTCGATGACCTGTCGCAGGTTTTGGAAGAGGCAGAGAAAACGGCTCTTCCTACTCATAACCACCCCGAAGGAATCAAGGGAGCCAAAGCCGTGGCTCATACCATTTGGCATTTCCGCAAGAGCAGATTCTCAGAAGAATCTAAGGAGTGTAAAGATAAGAATTCTAAAGAATCTGATGATGAGGCAATGAAAGCCTTCAAGGATATCGCCCGCAGCTATTACGAGGATTTCGATACCCGAGATTATCCGAAAGGCAAGTTCGATGAAACCTGCATGGATGCCGTGCCATTATCTTTCTATCTTCTCTCGCAAGCCTCATCCTTCGAGGATGCCATCCGCCTAGCCATATCTCATGGCGGCGATAGCGATACCATCGGAGCCATCGTCGGCTCCATCGCCGAAGCCCGATTTGGTATTCCGCTAGAAATGAAAGAGAAGGCAATCTCTTATCTTCCGAAAGATATGAGAGAAATATCGGCTAGAATAAAGTGTTGCCACTAGGCTCAGCAAAGCTGCTGACTGCAGTCAGCAGACCTGCCGACTAGGCTCGGCAGACCTGCTGAGCCTAGTGGCAACTGCTGAGAAGGTATCTTCTGGAACCCGAGAAGTAATGTCTTTTAACTCACGAAGACGCTTGCATCAACCTATAGAGTTGACTCCATCACCCCATCGAGCCGACTCCGTCATCCAGTAGAACCGACTCATTCTGCTAAATCAACACTATCTACAAGCTTCTCCAGACAGTTAATCGCTTTGATACTGCTTATCAGAAATCGTGGTCACAATAGCACTCAGCTTCTGCATTTTCTCCACATTTATTTCCTGCACATAAAAGTTTTTTTGTGAAAAAAGTATTAAAGTATCATTATTTAGAGGAAATAGCATTCTAAACATCTGATACATTGCGATATACGAAAATGAGACTTTCGAAATATTTTACAGAAAAGTATCATCGAAGTATCATAAAATTGCAAGAAGTATCATAAATTTCGGCTTTGAGGTAAATTAAAAGGCTAAAAAGAAATATCTACTATTCCAGTTTTATAAAATTAATAGCGTCTACTTTTTCAGAATGTAAAGAATGTCAATACAAACTAGGAATAAGAGAAAAGATTGACAACCAGAATTAGGAATAAAAGCACATAAAGTGGTCTGTAAAAGACCATTAAGCGGTCTGTAAGAGACCATCAAGTGGGCACTCAGGGACCAAGTGTCGGGCATTGAGAGAACAAGTAACGGGCACTCATTGCCCATATAGCAGGCATCGAGTGCCCAAAATATCGGACGATTTTTGGGCACTTCTCGCAAGTCGGCGGCTTCGATATTATGCATGATGCTTTATGACGATTTTGTGATGGTTTTATGATGGTTTGGTGATACTTCTATGGCAATTTCATGATACTTCTATCACATTCATGATACTTCGATGATACTTTTTTTGTAAAGTAATCCGAAAAGTATCATTCTTGTATATTATTATATATCAGTTATTTATACCTTTGCTTAACCCAAAAGATGATACTTTGAGACTTTTTTCATAAAAAAGCTTTTCTCGTGTGCGTATAAACTCGACGCTGAATCTAAAAAGAATCTGATACAACACCTTATAGATACCCCAAAAATTACGTCCCGATGTAGACTTTACTACATGGCGACGTAATCTTTCCTACGTCCCGACGCAGAGATTCCTACATCGCCATGTAATTTCAAGGACAACGGGAAATGAAAGATGTATTGAAACAATTTGCTGGTAAATGCGAAATAAAGCTCAAATAATTTGGTGTTATCGAAGAAAAACTATAACTTTGCCACCAATAGAATTTATCAAACAATATAATTTATGACAAACCATGATTTTTGGATGTCCATCAGTGACATAATCAATGAAGGATTTACATCTGAAGGTCTAGCAAAATTAGATGATTATGCAGAACAATTCAGTACTGGAAAGATCTTATATAAACGATTTTCACCGTCAGAACAGTATGGGTGCTGTGAAGGAGGTAGAATCCATGTTATTACATCCTTACTCGCGGGAGCAGAAGTTGGCACAGATCAACTCACTGCGCCAGAACACAGTTTCAAAAGAGAACAGCAACTTGGAAAGGTCCAAGAAAAACGCATAGAAAGCTGGGCTAAAAAGACAGGATGCTGGGTAGATGACACTAGCGTATACAACCAAACCTTGGGCGATAAATTAGCGCAAGGCGGTGAAGCTATTGTATATGATAATACATAGATAAACTGTACCCATTTTTTTGATAAATTATTGTTTCTTACTGAAAATATAAAACGTGGCTTTTCTTAGTCTGCTTTTTAGCCTTTCACCTGCATTACCTAAGTTGTGTTTCAGCCATCGTCTTCTTTTTGGGCGCAAAAATACTCATATGGTATTACAGCTTATTTGAAGAAATATTAAAAACCTATTAGAAAATAGTGAACTTTATGTTTCATTCACCTTTCTCCTATTTTGGCTGTACTTCCAAGTTTGCCATAATATAAGTCGTGTCTTTCATCTATTTTTTGCCTTCATAGTCAAGAAAGAATCCTTTTGTGCAGTATTAGAAAATAAGCGTTTTACAAAGCCATTTCCTGTATAATAACAAAATGTCCGCAAAACCAAATTCTTGGAATTGCGGACAAAAATGAATAGTTTTATATAATGTTAGAAAGCTGCAACATTATTAATACATGGTGTACCCTTGGCATCATCGAATACAATGCGAAGACCATTGGTCTTTACCTTGTCAAATCGTAGGATACGCTTGTAACCGATTGTGGTTGTCTCTTCCTTTTGACTGAGCTTTACCCAGTTCTTGCCCTCAAGATAATATACAGTGAATGCTTTCACACGCAGTCCTAAAAGTATATACTCCTGGAGCAAAAGTCGAGATATTTCTCAGAGTGAGGACTATTTGGTTATCTTACAGGACGAATCACGAATTTGAATGCATAGTCCTGATAAGGAAGCATATATTTCTCAATAGGTAATGAGC